>Ga0209103_1000662_pt1 | contig 10544 bp, 8 predicted proteins | sample 4C3metaG_FD_184152 | JGI IMG/M metagenome (GOLD analysis project Ga0209103, IMG submission 184152) | Freshwater bacterial and archeal communities from Indian Creek, Illinois, USA - 4C3 metaG (SPAdes) (version 2) | ecosystem: Environmental > Aquatic > Freshwater > Unclassified | place: USA: Indian...
GTTGATCTCCTCCATGATCACCGAGGCTCCGGCCTAGGTCTAGCCGAAGCCTCGGTGATCATGGAGGAGATCAACCGCAGCGGCGGCAACTCCGGCGCCTGCCATGGCCAGATGTACAACATGGGCACGCTGCTGCGCCACGGCTCCAAGGCGCAGAAGGATTTGTACCTGCCCAAGATCGCCTGCGGCGAATGGCGCCTGCAATCGATGGGCGTGACCGAGCCCAGCACCGGCACCGACACCACCAAGATCAAGACCACCGCCGTCAGGCGAGACGACCGCTACGTGGTCAATGGTCAGAAAGTCTGGATCTCGCGCGTGCAGCACTCAGACTTCATGATCCTGCTGGCCCGCACCACGCCGCTGGCCGAAGTGACCAAGAAGAGTGAGGGCATGTCGATCTTCATGGTGGATCTGCGCCAGGCGGAAAAATCCGGCATGACGGTGCGCCCTATTCCCAATATGGTCAACCACGAGACTAACGAACTGTTTTTCGAGAATCTAGAGATTCCAGCAGAGAACCTGATCGGCGAGGAAGGCAAGGGCTTCAGGTACATTCTTGACGGCCTGAACGCCGAGCGCACGCTAATCGCCGCCGAGTGCATCGGCGACGGCTACTGGTTCATCGACCGCGTGACCCGATACGTGAAAGACCGCGTGGTCTTCGGCCGTCCCACCGGCCAGAACCAAGGCGTGCAGTTCCCGATTGCCGAGAGCTTCATCGAATTGGAAGCTGCCAACCTGATGCGCTGGAAGGCCTGTGCGTTGTTCGACGCCCGCCAGCCCTGCGGGGCCGAGGCCAATATGGCCAAGTACCTAGCGGCCAAGGCCTCTTGGGAAGCAGCCAATGTCTGCCTGCAGATGCACGGCGGTTTCGGCTTCGCCTGCGAATATGACATCGAGCGCAAATTCCGTGAAACCCGGCTGTATCAAGTGGCACCGATCTCGACCAACCTGATTTTTTCCTATGTAGCCGAGCACCTACTGGGCTTGCCGCGCTCCTTCTGACTTCATTCCCCCTCTCGCTCTGGGGAGGACAGGAGGAGGGCGAGCCGACCAAATACCAAGGAAACCCATGAGACCCCTCGAAGGCATCACCGTCGTCGCGCTGGAGCACGCCATCGCCGCACCGTTCTGCACCCGCCAGCTGGCCGATCAGGGTGCGCGCGTCATCAAGGTGGAGCGCCCCGGCACGGGCGACTTCGCGCGCGGTTACGACACGCGGGTCAATGGCTTGGCCTCGCACTTCGTCTGGACCAACCGCTCCAAGGAAAGCCTGACGCTGGACCTCAAACACGTCCAAGCCCCCGACATTCTGTGCCGATTGCTCCAAAGCGCCGACGTGCTGGTACAAAACCTCGCACCCGGTGCGGCCGCGCGCATAGGCCTGTCGTTCGAAGCGCTGCACGAGAAATTTCCCAAACTCATCGTCTGCGACATTTCGGGCTACGGCGACAACGGCCCCTACCGCGACAAAAAGGCCTACGACCTGCTGATCCAGAGCGAAGCCGGCTTCCTGTCTATCACCGGCACGCCCGAAACCCCGGTCAAGGCTGGCTGCTCGATCGCCGACATCGCCGCCGGCATGTACGCCTACGGCAACATCCTGACCGCGCTGATCCAGCGCAGCAGGAGCGGCGTCGGCCGCCGCATCGACGTGTCGATGCTGGAAAGCATGGCTGAGTGGATGGGCTACCCGCTGTACTATGCTTTTGGCGGTGCGCCGCCGCCGCCGCGCGCCGGCGCTGCCCACGCCACCATCTACCCCTACGGCCCCTTTCCCACCGGGGACGGCAAGACCGTGATGCTCGGCCTACAGAACGAACGCGAATGGCAACTGTTCTGCGACAAGGTGCTGGAGCAGCCGGCCCTCGCCGTAGACGCGCGATTTGCCTCGAACGCCCTGCGTGCGGCAGCCCGACTGGAGCTGCAGCAGATCATCGAAACGGCTTTCGCTAGGCTCAGCGCCGAACAGGTGGTCGAGCGACTGGAAGCGGCGCAGATCGCCAACGCCCAAGTCAACGGCATGGCCGATGTCTGGGCCCATCCGCAGCTGGCGGCGCGCCAGCGCTGGGTCGAGGTACAGACGCCTACCGGTCCGATCCCGGCCTTGCTGCCGCCTGGTGCGGCCGCTGCCGCGGACGTTCGCATGGATGCCGTTCCCGCCCTAGGCCAACACAGCGAAGCCATCCTGCGCGAGCTCGGCCTGAGCACGCAGCAGATCGAACAACTCAAGGCCGATGCAGCCATTTGAAGACCCTCTGAAACATGAACACGCCGACACCCTCCACCGCCGCCCTGGCCGAATTTGCCGCCACGCTGACCTTCGACGCCATCCCTGCGCCGGTGATCCGGCGCACCGAAGACCTGCTGCTTGACTGGTTCGGCTCGGCCTTGGCCGGCAAGGGCGCACGCGCCGTCGAAATTTTGACCGCCTTCATCGAAAGCATGGGGCCGATCGAGGGCCCGAGCGAAATCCTGATTCATCGCCGCGGCAGCAGCCCGCTGCTGGCGGCCATGGCCAATGCCGCCGCCTCGCACGTGGCCGAGCAGGACGATGTGCACAACGGTTCGGTTTTCCACCCCGCCACCGTGGTGTTTCCGGCGGCGCTGGCCACCGCCCAGGCGCTGGGTTGCAGCGGGCGCGCTCTGCTGACCGCCAGCGTGGCAGGCTATGAGGTCGGTATCCGCGTCGGCGAGTTCCTCGGCCGCTCGCACTACAAGATATTCCATACCACGGCCACGGCCGGCACACTGGCCGCCGCCGCCGCTGTGGGCCACTTGCTGCGCCTCAATCCGGAACAGATGCTGCACGCCTTCGGCTCGGCCGGCACGCAGTCGGGCGGCCTGTGGGAATTCCTGCGCGATGCAGCCGATTCGAAGCAGTTGCATACCGCGCACGCCGCTGGCGCTGGCCTGACCGCCGCCTACCTCGCGTTGGGCGGTTTCACCGGCGCACGCCGAATCCTTGAAGGCGCGCAAGGCCTAGCCGCCGGCATGTCAAGCGACGCCGACATCAGCAAGCTGACCGATGGTTTCGGTATGCGTTGGGCGCTGGCGGAGACCTCTTTCAAGTACCACGCCGCCTGCCGCCATACCCATCCTGCAGCCGACGCACTGCAGCAGGTGCTGCAAGCCCACCAGCTCTGCGCCGGAGATGTGAGGCGCGTCACCGCCCTAGTGCACCAAGCCGCCATCGACGTGCTTGGGTCCGTAACCGACCCACAGACCGTGCACCAGAGCAAGTTCAACATGGGCACGGTGCTGGCCCTGGTGGCGGTGCTGGGGCGTGCGGGCCTGACCGAATTCGACAGCAGTTTCCGTGCAGCCGAGGTGGTGGACTTCCGCCACAAGGTGGTGATGGCGCTCGACCCCGAGGTCGATGCCGCCTACCCCGCGCGCTGGATCGGCAAGGTGCGGGTGGAAACCGTTGACGGTCGTGTGCTGCATGGTCGTGTCGATGAGCCCAAGGGCGACCCAGGCAACACGCTGTTGCGCCCGGAACTGGAAGATAAGGCGTTGCGCTTGGCCCTGTATAGGGGCGGGGCGAGCGAGGACGAGATGCGCGCGGCCATCGCGCACCTGTGGCGCTTGGCCGATTGGCCGCGCGTTGGCCGCCTGCTGAGCTGAGCGCCCCGACCTTGCCCCTAGAATCCGTATCCCATGGCTGTCGTATCCCTGATGATCATATGGACTTCAAAGCGTGATGGTATCCGAACGACCGCATCTCGGCCGCGCCCGCAGTTTCCTCTTTGTGCCGGCGAGCCGCTCTGAGCGCATTGTCAAGGCGATCGCCACCGACTCGGATGCAGTCGTGGTGGATCTAGAGGACGCAGTGGCCCCGGCCGACAAATCTTCGGCCCGCACCGGGCTCTCGGTCTGGCTCGATGCGAACCCCGAGGAACGGGTAGCGGTGCGGGTGAATGCCGCCGGCACCCCATGGCACGAGGCGGATCTTGCCATCTGCCGCCACCGCAGCGTCGCCGGCCTGCTGCTGCCCAAGGCGGAAAATGCGGCCCAAGTGGTGCATGCCTATTCGGTGAGCGGCAAGCCGGTGCTGCCCATCATCGAAACGGGCGCCGGGCTGGAGGGCCTGCGGGAGATCGCCAACGCGCCCGGGTGCGCGCGCCTCGTCTTCGGCAAGCTCGATCTCGCAGTGGAGCTAGACCTCGTGCCCGACGAGTCGGATGCGGATGAGCTCATGTTCCTGCCCTACAGGGCGATGCTGGTACTGGCGAGCCAACGCGCCGGCCTGCCCGCTCCAGTCGATTCCGTGTTCACCGTCGTTGGCGATCCTGCCGGACTCACCCGCTACACCCAGCGCGCCCGTCGCCATGGCTTCGGTGGCGTGCTGCTTATCCACCCCGCGCAGGTCTTTCCCGCCACCGCCGCCTTCACGCCGTCGTCGGCCGACGTTGCGTGGGCAAGGGCGGTGCGGGCCGCGGCGGATAGCGCAGGCGGGGCCGCGGCGGTGGTGGAAGGCCGCATGATCGATCTGCCCGTCATCGCCCGCGCCGAGCGCATTCTTGCCTTAGCCAAGCTGCTGGGCATATCCGTCCCGCCAACCCACCTATCCCCGTAGGTCGAGTTCGGCTCGCAACGCTTTCGCTGCAAGGACTGCGGCAGGACCTTCACGGCGTACACGGGCACGCCGCTTGCGCGGCCTGCGCGACAAAGGCCAAGTTGCTGGAAAACGCCGCTTGCATGATCGCTTCAAGGCAACCTCACACTCCAGCAATTTCTGCTCCATGCGCTGCGGGCCTCGTATCAGTGACGGCCTAAACGGTTAAAGCGAACTCAGCCCCTCAATGCACATGCGGTGCGGCATTCGTCCCCGGCTGAGCTAGGAACGCCTGCGCCGCATCCACCGCATCGAAACGGTACTGCGCGCCGCAGAACTCGCAGCCGATTTCCACCTGCGCCCGCTCGGCCAGTATCGCCTCCACCTCGGCCGCGCCTAGGTTGCGCAACATCGCCGCCACGCGCTCGCGCGAGCAACTGCAAGCAAAACGCGGCTGTGTGGGCCCGCCGGGTTCTTGCAAGCGCAGCAGCGGCTCCTGCCAGAACAGGCGGTGCAGCAGCGTGTCGGCATCGAGCCGCAGCAGTTCTTCGGGCTTCAGGCTCGCCGCCAGCGTGGCGATGCGCGGGTAGTCGTCGCTTTGCTCCCGCGCTTGGGCCCGCGCCCGCGCCGCCGCCTGGCCGCTCAAGTGCGCCTCCGCCGAGGCCGGCAGGCGCTGGATCAGCAGCCCGGCGGCGCAATGCGCGTCGGCAGCCAGCACCAGCTTGGTGTCGAGCTGCTCGCTTTGCTGCATGTAGTGCTCCAGCACCTCGCTCAGGCGCTCGAAGGGCTGCCCATCCGCGCCGCTGAGCGCCACCACGCCCTGATACGGCTGCTGGCCCGGATGCCGGTCTTGCGGATCGAGCGTGATCGCGCAGCGCCCTTGCCGGTGGCGGTTCACCAGTTCGCTCAAGGGCGCGCCTTCAGGCACCTCGCCCTGCACCTGTGCCGTGGCGCGAAAGGCAAAATCCGGACCCACTTCGGCCACCGCCAGCCGGACCGGCCCATCGCCCTGAATTTGCAGTTGCAGCGCCCCGTTGAACTTGATGTTGCCCTGCAGCAGCACGGCGGCGGCGCTCATCTGGCCCAGCAGAACGGAAACCGCCGCTGGGTAGCCACCGGCTTGGGCGTGGCGGCGCAGCAGTTCCTGCCAGCTCGCGCCCAGGCGCACCAGCAGGCCGCGCACCGGCAGGCCCTCGAATAAAAATTTGTGCAGTTCGTCAGACACGGTGCCGCGACCCGGTTCAGGCGAGCTTGCGCAAACCGCTGCGGTAGCGGCGCGCGTTGTCGATGTAGTGCTGCGCGCTCTGGCGCAGACCATCGATCTGCTCCGGAGTCAGCGTGCGCACCACCTTGGCCGGGCTGCCTAGGATCAGCGAACCGTCTGGGAACTCCTTGCCTTCGGTGACCAGCGCGCCCGCCCCCACCAGGCAGTGTTTGCCAATGCGCGCCCCATTGAGCACCACCGCCCCGATGCCGATCAGCGATTCGTCGCCTATGGTACAGCCGTGCAGCATCACTTGGTGCCCCACCGTCACGCGCTCGCCCACCTGCAGCGGGAAGCCGTAGTCGGCGTGCAGCACGCTGGCGTCTTGGATGTTGCTGCCCGCGCCGATGGCGATGGCCTCGGTGTCGCCGCGGATCACGCAGCCAAACCAGACACTGGCCTCAGCCCCTAGGCTGACTTGACCGATCACCTGCGCGCCATCGGCCACGAAGGCGCTGGGGTGGATTTGGGGTTGTGCGTCGTCGAGTTGGTAAATGCTCATGCTTGCGATTGTACGAAGCGGGGGCGGGGTGTGCCAAGCTTGCGCGCCAAGCGGCCCCCTCACCCCCGTGGATGGTGCTGCGTGTGCAACTGCTTGAGGCGCGCGCGCGCCACGTGGGTGTAGATGGTGGTGGTGGAAATGTCGGCATGGCCCAGCAGCAGTTGCACGGCGCGCAAGTCGGCCCCGTGATTGAGCAAATGGGTGGCGAAGGCGTGGCGCAGCGTGTGCGGCGACAGCGGCGCTTCGATACCCGCCGCGCGCGCATATTTTTTCACCAGCAGCCAAAACATCACCCGCGTCATGGCCGCGCCGCGTGCCGTCACGAACAGATCGTGGCTGATCTGGCGGCTCAAAATGGCGGGCCGGGCTTCGGCCAGATAGCGGCGCAGCCAGTGCAGCGCCTCGTCGCCAAAGGGCAGCAGCCGCTCCTTGGCCCCCTTGCCCAGCACGCGCAACACCTGCTCGGGCAGGCTGATCTGGTGCAGTTGCAGCCCCACCAGCTCGCTCACGCGCAGCCCGCTGGCGTACATCAGCTCCAGCATGGCGCGATCGCGCAGGCCCAGCGCCTGCCCCACATCGGGCGCTTGCAGCAGTTGCTCCACCTGCGCCTCGCTCAGCGTCTTGGGCACCCGCAGCGCACGCTGGGCGCTGAGCAGCCTGAGCGTCGGGTCGGCCGCCAGCAGCCCTTCGCGCAGCGCCCAGCGGTAGTAGCGCTTGAGCACACTCAGGCGCCGATTCGCCGTGCTGGCGCGGCTGCGCGCATGGCAAACGGCCAGATAAGCCAACTGCTGCAAATCGCTGCGATAGGCCGCCAGCGTCAGCGGTGCCAGCCCGTCTTCCAGCCACAGCGCATCCAAAAATCGTTCCAGCACGCACGCACCTTTGCACTCGAAGGGTTGAAGCGGCATTGTCCATCAAGGCGCTGGGGTACCCCGCCGCGCAGTGGCCTGCCTGATACACAATCGGGCCATGCCCCTGCTGCACCCCATCCCCGCCCTGAGCGACAACTACATCTGGGCCCTGCACGACGGCCGCCAAGCTTGGGTGGTCGATCCCGGACAGGCCGAACCGGTGCTGGGCTGGCTGGCGGCGCAGCGCCTGCAACTGGCCGGTATCTTGCTCACGCACCACCACGGCGACCACACCGGCGGCGTGGCGGCCTTGCGCGCCGCCACCGCCGCGCCCGTTTGGGGCCCCGCCCACGAGCCGCTACCCGAAGGCGTGCAGCGCGTGTGCGCAGGCGACAGTCTGGCGCTGCTCGGTGCCACCTTCGAGGTGATCGAAGTCCCCGGCCACACCGCGGGTCACATCGCCTGGTACTGCGCGGGCTTTGCCCCGGCCGCGCCCACCACAGCGCCCGACCCAGCCAGCGAGCGCGGCCAGCCGCTAGCAGCCTGTCGGACTTGGGGCGTCGAAAGCGAAAATCGGCCCCAGCGAGCACAGTTTGCGCCGGATTCGCCGCCCCATAGCCCGGCTATGGGGCCAGAAGACGGTGAAAAATGGGCCGCTGCGGTCGATTTGCAGCCGACGATTCCCAAGTCCGACAGGCTGCTAGGCCCCGAGGGCCTGCTGTTTTGCGGCGACACCCTGTTCTCGATCGGCTGCGGCCGCCTGTTCGAAGGCACGGCGGCGCAGATGCTGGCCAGCCTAGATCGACTGGCCGCCCTGCCCGAGCCCACGCTGGTCTGCTGCACCCACGAATACACCCTGTCCAACCTGCGCTTTGCGCGCGCCCTAGAACCCGACCACCGCGGTCTGGCCGACTACCAGCGCTGGTGCGTGCAGCAGCGCCAAGCCGGCCGCCCCACCCTGCCCAGCCGCATCGGGCGCGAGCGCGCGCTCAACCCTTTCCTGCGCAGCCGGGAACCCGCGCTGCGCCAGGCACTCCATCAACTGGCCCCGACGCTGGTGTCGGCTGGCGCGGCTGCGAGCACCAAGGCCCCGGTTGCATCCCGCGTCCGCCCCACACCCGGTGCTGCGGCAGCGGCCGAGGGCGCTGCAGCGGCGGCCCTTTGGGCCATTGATGTGCACGCCTTCGCCGCCCTGCGGCGCTGCAAAGACGGCTTTTCTTGAAGCCTAGCTTGACCCCGTTCTGGCCCCGGCGCATGTGCCCGGCCCTTGGCGCGCTTGCCAAACCCACGCCGCAAGCCCGATAATCGACACAATTTGCGACAGATACCCAGCCGATGACATCCATTGCCCACAACATAGCCCTCAACTTAGCCCGCTCCACCCTGCGCCTAGCGCTGCCTTTGGCCGCCGCGCTCTGGCTCAGCGCCTGCGCCGCCCCTAGCGGGCTTGGCACCGGCCAGAGCGAGGCTTTTCCGCACAGAACGGCGGCCGACCACGCCGCCCAAACAAGCAGACCGGCCAGCCTTCCCCGCTCCACCCAGCCCAGCCACACCAGCGCCGCCGACCTGCTGCAAGGCGCGTCCGATCACCCTTCCCAACCCGGTTTGGCCCAATCCGGCGGCAGCTTGGGCTTGCGCCCCATCATCCCCAGCGGCCCCCTGCTCGCCTTGGGCAACAGCAGCGCCGCCAGTCACACCGTCGCCGTCGCGCCGCTGCAGGCTCCGCGCGACCTGTGGGAGCGCATGCGGCGCAGCTTCGCCATGCCGGACCTCGACACCGACCTGGTGCGCCAGCACGAGCAATGGCACGCCAGCCGGCCGCAAAACCTCGAGCGCATGGTGCAGCGCAGCAGCAAATACCTGTTTCACATCGTCGAAGAAGCCGAACGTCGCGGCCTGCCCATGGAAGTCGCGCTGGTGCCCTTCATCGAGAGCGCCTTCAACCCGCAGGCGGTCTCGCCGGTCAAGGCGGCCGGCCTGTGGCAGTTCATGCCCGCCACCGGGCGCTCCTTCGACCTGATGCAAAACGCCTTTCGCGACGACCGGCGTGACGTGCTCGCCTCCACCAACGCCGCGCTCGACTATCTGGAGCGCCTGCACCGCATGTTTGGTGACTGGCAGCTGGCGTTGGCCGCCTACAACTGGGGCAACGGCAACGTGCAGCGCGCCATCCGCGCCAATCGTGCGGCGGGCTTGGGCACCGGCTACCTCGACCTGCGCATGCCCAACGAAACCCGCAACTACGTGCCCAAGCTGCAAGCCATCGAAAACCTGATCCGCGATCCGCAGCGCTTGGGCGTCACCCTGCCCCTGATCGGCAACCACCCCTTCTTCGACAGCGTCACCCTCGCGCGCGACATCGACGTCGCCTTGGTCGCCGAGCTCGCCGACGTGAGCATCGAGAACTTTCGCCAGCTCAACCCCGCGCACGACAAACCCGTGATCATGGCCGCCGGCACCCCCACCGTCTTGCTGCCGTGGGACAACGCTCTCACCTTCCAGCAGCGCCTGCGCGAGCACCAAGGCCCGTGGGCCACTTGGACCGCTTGGCGCGTGCCCCAAGGCATGAGTGTGGCCGCAGCCGCGCAGCAGCACGATTTGAGCGAGGCGCGCCTGCGCGAAGTCAACGACATCCCGCGCCGCTCCAGCCAGTTGCGCGCCGGCACCACCCTGTTGGTGCCGCGCCACGGCAGCCATGACGCCGACGTGCCCGAGCACATCGCCGACGGCGGCCAGATCCTGCTCGGGCGCGAAACCAGCGCCACCAGCAACCCCGGCCAAGGGCAACGCAGCAGCCGCGTCACCGTGCGCTCGGGCGACACCCTGTCGTCGCTGGCGCGCCGCCACAGCGTCAGCGTGGCCAACCTGCGCAACTGGAACCAGCTGCGCCCCAACGCCACCCTGCGCGTCGGCCAGGTGCTGTTGGTGCAGCGCAGCGCAGCGCCCGCCAGCCGCAACGCCAGCGCCGCCCCGGCTTCCCGCAGCCGCACGGCCAGCACACCAGCCAAGCGGCCCACCAGCACGGCCAACACAGCGCCCAGCAACCGCCCCACGGCGCAGGCACCGGTCCGCAGCGCGCAAGCCAACGCCAGCCAGTCCAAAGTGGCGGTGCGTTGAAGCCATGGCTTCAGGGGGGAGGGGGTGAAAATGGAGCGGGAAACGAGATTCGAACTCGCGACCTCAACCTTGGCAAGGTTGCGCTCTACCAACTGAGCTATTCCCGCATCGACCGGCCCGCTTGGGGCCAGTGCTTGGTAAGGCTGGAGGCGCGGGCCGGAGTCGAACCGACCTACACGGATTTGCAATCCGGTGCATAACCGCTTTGCTACCGCGCCTTCGTTTGGGCACATCCGGATCGGCCACAGG
>Ga0209103_1000663_pt1 | contig 10538 bp, 11 predicted proteins | sample 4C3metaG_FD_184152 | JGI IMG/M metagenome (GOLD analysis project Ga0209103, IMG submission 184152) | Freshwater bacterial and archeal communities from Indian Creek, Illinois, USA - 4C3 metaG (SPAdes) (version 2) | ecosystem: Environmental > Aquatic > Freshwater > Unclassified | place: USA...
ATTCGATGCTTGGGGGCCGTGCTGAGGGGGGGCGGCGGCGTTGGATTGGCTTAGGCGACTGCCGCAGCCGTGGCGGCCAGCGGCAACTCGATGGTGACGCGGCTGCCACCGGCGGCCAAGGCCTCGATGACTATGCTGCCCCGATGCGCCAGCACGATGGCGCGCGCGATCGACAAACCCAGCCCCAGTCCATCAGGGCTGCGCTGGCGCGCCGCGTCGCTGCGAAAGTACGGTTCGAACACCTGCTCGGCTTGCTCGGGGTCTATGCCCATGCCGCCGTCGCTGATGCCGATGCGCAGGGACTGCGCCGCCGCATCGGGCTCGACCCGGATCTGCACCTGGCTGCCGGCGGCGCTGTAGCGCACCGCATTATCGAGCACGATCACCAGCGCCTGCTGCAATTTGTCGAGGTCGGCATCGAGCAGGCAATCGCTGGCAGCAGCCAGGCTCAAGTCGCGCAGCTCGATGCCCCGATGCGAGGCGATGGCCTGCATTTGGAGCAGCGCCCCTTGCACCACGGCGCGCACGGGCACGGGTGCAAAGGCATAACTTTGCGCGCTGGCATTCGAGCGGGCCAAGCGCACCAGCTCCTGCACCCGCTGGCCCAGCGCGCCCGCCGCCTGGACGATGCGCTCGAGGGCGCTGCGGTAAACGGCCTGTTGCGCCTCGATTTGCGCTTCGGTATCGGGCCCTTGCCCGCGCCCGCCGCTGCGCAGTGCAATTTCGGCCTCGCCCCGGATCACCGTAACCGGGGTGCGCAGCTCGTGGCTGATTTCGGCAAAAAACTGCTGCCGCCGCGCATCGGCTTTGAGCAGCGCCTCGTGGCTGCGCATCAGGGCCTGGGTGCGCTCGGCCACGGCGGCATCGAGCCCGGCGCGCAGGGCCTCGCTCTGGCGCCGGTTGGCATCGAGCCGCAATGCCAGCGCGTTCAACTGCTGCCCGATCTGGCCAAATTCGTCGGCATGCGGGCCAAGCCGGCGCTGCCGGTAGTCGCCCTCGGCCAGCGCTTGCGTCGATTGCAGCAGCTGCCGAAACGGCCGATGCAGCCGACGCACGAAGTAGGCGGCTGCCAGCAAGCCCCACAACGCCGACAGCAGCAGCAGCCCGATGCTGGAGCGTTGCAGGGTGGTAAGCGCCTGCTTTTGTTGCGCCATGGCCTGTTCGGTGGCGTGGCGCTGTTGCGCGATGGCGGCAGCCAGCACCTGGCGCATGTCGCGCCCGCCGTGGTGGTCAAACACCGTGGCCGCTTGCAACCACATCAGGGCGTGATCCGAAGCCGGGCTGCGCACGGAGGCAGCGCTGGCCTGGAGCACGTAGGCTTGCATGGCTGAAAAATTGGCGCGCAGCAGTGGGATGGGTTGCAGGCCGGGCTGCGTTTGCAGGCGCTCGAGCTCGCCCAAAGACCGGTCCATCTCGCGCAGCAGCAGAGCGCGCTGCTCCACGCTGCCTTGGCCAGTCAGGGCTGTGCCCGCCAGCCAGACCAGCAAACGCTGCTTGTTGGCCGCCAGCGCCTGGTACTCGGTCAGCATCTGCTGTGCGTCGCGGGTCAGGGCCGACTGCGCGCTGGCGCTGCGCACCGCCCACACCGAAAAAGCCGCCTGCACCGCGCTCAGCAGTATCAGCACCGCAAAAGCCAGGGTCAGGCGGCTGAGCAACACGGCCGATCAGGAGCCGGTGAAGGGGAGCGAGGAGTGGTGCAGCACGATGCGCAGATTGCCTTGCGGGTCGAGTCGGTAACCCCAGGTTTTGTCAACCGTGGTGCGGCTGCCGTCGCGGTTGGTGAGCGTCACGTTGCCCATGGTTTTGGCGATGTCGCCGTGGATCAGCACGGCGGCGTTGCGCACTTCCACATGGGTCCAGCCTTTGAGGGCAAAGCCACGGTCGTTCGGGAAGGCTGGGTTGTTGCCCACGAAGTAGGCCAGCGCGCCTTCGCGCGTGGTGCGAAAGGTGTGCGGGGCGGTGGTCAGGGTGGGCTTGAACAGCACCGGGCCCATCTGGTAGCCGTAGGCGGCATCGAGCACGGCCGATGCGGTGGCGGTGGCGCGCGCAAGGCCGCCGCTGGCGAAATCGCTGCTGATTTGCACCAGCGCCCGGCCCCAAGCCTGTTGCGCCGCCAGCACCTGGGCTTCGGTGATGGTGCGGGCCGGGGCGGCGCGCGCCGCCGTGGCAGCCTGTGCCGCAGGCGTGGCCGCAGTGGCGGCGGCAGCGGCCCCGGCAGCGTGTGAGTAGGCGAGCGAGGAAAAGGCCAAGCCAGCGCCCAACAGGGCAGCGACCAGAAGGTTGCGATTCAACATGCGTAAGTCCTTGGTATGGGGTGTCAACAAGGGGCGCGGCCCAATCGCCACCCCCCAAAGGCCATTTCACCCCAGCCAGCTTGGCAGGGCATGACAGGCGCATGAACGGGCGCTGAAGTTGGGATGAACGGCAGATGAACGAGGCTCGACAAGTTCTACAAGCAGGCCCCAGCGGCCAAACGCTGGCGCAAGGCGCGCACCGCACTGCCTGGCGTGCTCAGCACCGGAACCCGCACCCGTTGTGCAACCTGCGTGGCCGCGCGCGCCATGCTGAACTGCGCCAGCGCGATCACGTTGCAGCCTTGGGCCTGCAATTGCAGCGCGGCGTCGGATACCAAGGCGTCGTGGGTGTCGGGGTCGCCGCGTTGCAGGGCTTGCATGGCCGCCGGCACGCAAGCGCTGCGAACCTGCACCTTGGGCCCAAACTCAGCCGGCATCGAGGCCAGCGTGGGCTCGAACGAGGCGATCAAGCCAACCCGGCCGCCGATGCGCACGGCTTCCTCGATCATGGCTTGGTTGGGCTTGAGCACCGGCAGCGTGGGGTGGCGCGCCGCCACAACCTCGATGCAAGGCCCAAAGGCCGAGCAGGTAAACAACACGGCCTGCGCGCCCGAAAACACAGCGTAATCGGCCAGCCGATCGAAGCGCTGCTGCATGGTTTGGTCTAGGCCCGCAGCGCTGGCGCGCAGGTCGGCCGAGAGGCTGTCGTCGAGCAAATTCATGCGCTGCGCCTCGGGCCAGGCGCGCTCGAACTCGGCGTTGATCGGCTCGACCGATAGCGCCAGGGCGTGGATCAGGGCGATGCGCGGGGCCATTTAAAGCGCAGACACGCGCCCATGGGCGGGCAAGGCAGCCGCACGGCGGCGCTGCAACGCAATGATCAGCCCCAACAAAGCCAAGGCCGGGATGAAAAACCACTCCGGTGCGGGCCGTTGCGTGGGCACCTCCAGCCCGGTGATGCGAAAGCCTTGCTCGATGCCTTGGCGCTCGGCCACGCTGCGGAATTGCACCGCCATGACCATATAGCCTTGGCCATCGAACATGGCCGTGATGCCAGCGTGGCGCAGGCGCTGGGCGGCGTCGCCCGCAGGGCCGAGCGGCAGCAACACCCCTTTGCTGATCTCGTCGCCTTCGAGGTTCATGCCTTCAACCAAGAGCCGCTTGCTGGAATCGGCAGGGGCCGTGGCAAGTGTTTGCTCCATCGCTGGGCCGCTCAAGGCGGAATAGGGTGGCTCCACCATATCCATCCAGAAGTTGGGGCGAAACAGGGTAAAGCAAATCAGCAGCAAAGCCACGGCTTCGTACCAGCGGTTGCGGGCAAAAAAGTGCCCCTGGGTAGCGGCGGCAAAGACCAGCATCGCCACCGTGGCCGTGACCACCGTGAGCACCAAATCGAAGGGGCCAGACAATCCGATCAGCAACAACTGGGTGTTGAAGATGAACAGGAACGGCAAAATCGCTGTGCGCATGCTGTAGGCAAATGCGGTTACCCCGGTTTTGATGGGGTCGCTGCGTGCAATTGCGGAGGCGGTAATCGAAGCCAAACCCACGGGTGGCGTCACGTCGGCCATCAGACCAAAGTAAAACACGAACAAATGCACCGCAATCAAGGGCACGATCAGCCCCTGTTGCGCCCCCAGTTCCACAATCACCGGCGCCATCAAGGTGGCCACCACGATGTAATTGGCGGTAGTCGGCAAACCCATGCCCAGCACCAGGCAGATCAAGGCCACCAGCACCAGCATCAGCGTCAAATTGCCGCCCGAGAGGATTTCCACCAACTCGGTCATGACTTGGCCTACGCCAGTGAGCGAGACCGTACCCACCACGATGCCGGCCGCTGCAGTGGCCAGACCTATGCCAACCATGCTCTGCGCCCCCAGGGCCAGGCCATCGATGAGGTCGCGCACTGCGTGCATGAAATTGGCCGCTACGCGCCGGTCGCCGCGCATTAGGCCGAGCAGGGGTTTTTGCGTCAGAATCAGGAAGATCAGGAAGGCCGTGGCCCAAAACGCAGAGAGTGCGGGCGAGAGTTGCTCGACCATCAAACACCATACCAGCACCACCACCGCCAGCAAATAATGCAAGCCAGATTTTACGGTTGGGCCGGTTTCGGGCAATTCAAACAAAGGGGAATTGGGGTCGTCCAATTCCAGTTCGGGCAGCTTGGAGCTGATCCACAGCAGCCCCAAATAGGCCGCCAGCAGCCCCAGCAAGATCACCGGAACCGCCGCCTCACCCAATGCGCCGCGTATGAAACCGACGCCGTAATAAGTGAGCCCGGCCAGCACGATAAAACCGGTCAGCGTGGTCAAGACCGAGAGCATGCGCTGGGCAAAGGTGGATGTGTGCCGACGCGGCAAACCCTGCATATTGGCTTTGACGGCCTCTAGGTGCACGATGTAGAACAGCGCGATGTACGAAATGATGGCTGGCAACAAGGCGTGTTTCATCACCTCGACATAGGGTATGCCCACGTATTCGACCATCAAAAACGCTGCCGCACCCATCACCGGCGGCATGATCTGCCCGTTGACCGAGGCCGACACTTCGACCGCACCGGCCTGATCGGGGCGGTAGCCCACGCGCTTCATGAGCGGGATGGTGAAGGTGCCGGTGGTGACCACGTTGGCGATCGACGAGCCGGAAATCAGCCCGGTGGCGGCCGACGACACCACCGCCGCTTTGGCCGGGCCACCGCGCATATGGCCGAGCAGGGCAAAGGCGCTTTTGATGAAATAGTTGCCCGCGCCCGCCTTGGCCAGCAGCGTGCCAAACAGCACGAACAGAAAAATGAAGCCGCTCGACACCCCTAAAGCAATGCCAAACACCCCTTCGGTGGTTAGCCAGAAATGCGACACAGCGCGGTTGAGCGATGCCCCTTGGTGCGCCATCAGGTCGGGCATGAAGGGGCCGGCAAAGGTGTAGAACAAAAACACCAGCGCCACAATCACCATCGGCAGCCCGAGCACGCGCCGGGTGGCCTCAAGCAGCAGCACGCAGCCCACGACCGAAACATACACATCCATGGGCGTGGGCAAGCCCGGCCGCGCAGCCAATTCGCGGTAAAACAAATACAGATAGGCGGCGCAAAAGGCCCCGGTCAAAGCCAGCACCCAATCCAGTAACGGCACCCGATCACGGGGCGAGCGCTTGCGCGCTGGAAACAGCATGAAAGCCAGAAACACCGCAAAAGCCAGGTGTATGGAGCGGCTTTCGGTGTGATTGAAAATAAAAATGCCAAATGCAAAGGGCAGGGGCGAAGCGATCCAGAGCTGAAACAAGGACCAACTCACGGCCACGATCAGCAGCAATTTGGCAATCGCCGGGCCGGGTTTGCGGCCCCCGGTGTCGGCCTCTTCGACCATTTTATTTACATCGACCGCTGGCGCTGGGTCGGGCAGACGGGTAGCACTCATCAAAAGGCACCTGATTCAAATTAGAGCTATTTCACAAGGGCAACAGCAAACGCCCAATGCCAGCCTCAGCCGACATTGGGCGCCAGAGTGGGTATGCCCAGCCTAGTGCGAGAAAAAGATCAGCGCATCCAGCCGCGTTCGCGGAAGTAGCGGATGGCACCGGGGTGCAGCGGTGCGGTCAAGCCGTCGCGGATCATGGTCTCGTGGCTCAGGTTGGCCAGCGAGGGGTGCAGGCGGCGGAAGGCGTCGAAGTTCTCAAACACCGAGCGCACCAGCAGGTACACCGATTCCTCTGACGCACTGGCCGAAGTCACCAAGGTGGCGACCACGCCGTAGGTCTGGGTGGGTTGGTCGTTGCCGCGGTACATGCCAGCCGGGATGGTGGCACGGGCGTAGAAGGGGTTTTCGGCAATCAGCCGATCGACCGCCGGGCCGGTGATGTTGACCAGCCGCGCGCCGCAGGTGGTAACCGGGTCGAGGATGTTGGCACTCGGGTGGCCGACGCCAAAGAAGAAGGCGTCGATGCGGTTGTCGCACAGGGCGGCGCCGTGCTCGTCGGGGCGCAGCTCGGAAGCGAGGCGAAAGTCGGCCGTGCTCCAGCCCATGGCGGCGAGCAGCTTGTCCATGGAAGCGCGGTGCCCGGAGCCCGGGTTGCCGACGTTGACGCGGCGGCCACGCAGATCGCTGAAGTTGCGCACATTGGCGTCGGCGCGTGCCAGCACGGTAAAGGGCTCGGGGTGGATCGAAAACACCGAGCGCAGTTCACGGAAGGGGCCCGCTTGCTGGAAGGTGCTGGTGCCGTGGAAGGCGTGGTGGTTCCAGTCGGACTGGGCGATGCCGAAATCGAGGTCGCCGGCGCGGATGGTGTTGATGTTGGCCACCGAGCCGCCGGTCGATTCCACCGTGCAGCGGATGCCGTGGCGCGCGCGGTCTTGGTTGATCAGGCGGCAAATCGCCCCACCCACCGGGTAGTAAACGCCGGTGAGGCCGCCGGTGCCGATGGTCATGAAGCGCTGCGGCGTTTGCGCGCTGGCCACGGGGGCGGACGCCAAGGCCACGGCGGTGAGCGCGGCGACGGACAGGCCGGATAGGATTTGCTTCAGGGTGGTTCTCATGGGTGGAGGGTTCCAGGGTCGTTGAAAGTGTGCCGCGTTCGTTATGCAGCGCAGGGTGCCCGTTCGTGACGGGCGGGTGACAGTTTGTAACACAGGCCACGCACCCTCGGGCTCATGGTTTTCCTAGGGCGTGCAGGAAAAAATTGCAAGCTGCCCTACAAAATTTCAAGCAAAGCCGCATCCAGCGCTGTGCGCAGCCGCTGCACGATCTGTGTGATCTCGGCTTCGTTCACGATATAGGGCGGTGCCAGCAGAATGTGGTCGCCCACCCGGCCATCGACCGTGCCCCCCATGGGATAGACCATCAGGCCCTGCGCCATAGCGGCTTGCTTGATGCGTGCGTGCAGGCGCAACGTCGGCTCGAAACTTTGCTTGCTGTGGCGCTCGCGCACCAGCTCCAGGCCCCAGAACAGCCCGCGGCCGCGGATGTCGCCCACATGCGGGTGCTGGGCAAAAGTGGCTTGCAATTCGTGCTGCAACTGGTGGCCGCGCAAGCGCACGGCGTGTAGCAAGCGCTCGCGCTCGATGACCTGCTGCACCGCCAGCGCCGCCGCGCAGGCCACGGCGTGCCCCAAATAGGTGTGGCCGTGCTGAAACAGCCCACTGCCTGCCGACAAAGCCGCCACGATGCGCTGCTGCGCCAGCACCGCCCCTATCGGCTGGTAGCCGCCACCCAGCCCTTTGGCGAGGGTAAGCAGGTCGGGGCTCACACCTTCTTGCTCACAAGCGTGCAGGGTGCCGGTGCGGCCCATGCCACACATCACTTCATCGAGGATGAGCAAAATGCCATGCCGGTCGCACAGTTCGCGCACGCCTTTGAAGTAGCCGGGAACCGGAGTCAGCACCCCCGCCGTGGCACCGCCTACCGTTTCGGCCACAAAAGCGATCACGTTCGCGCCGCCCAGGCGCTCGATTGCGGCTTCGAGCTCGCGCACCAGGCGCTGCCCGTATTGCTCGGGCGACTCGTCGGGCGCGCAGTCGCGGTAGGTGTAGCAGGGCGCGACGTGCTCGACCTCGATCAGCAACGGGCTGAACTGCGCCCGGCGCCAGGCGTTGCCGCCCACTGCCAAAGCGCCCAAGGTGTTGCCGTGATAACTCTGGCGCCGGGCAATGAAGTGGCGCCGCTGCGGCTGCCCGATTTCCACAAAATACTGCCGCGCCAACTTCAGGGCCGCCTCCACCGCCTCCGAGCCGCCGCTGACGAAATAGGCGTGGCTCATGCCCGCAGGGGCGTTGGCCACCAAGTGGTCGGCCAGTTGCTCGGCCACTTCGGTGGTAAAGAAGCTGGTGTGGGCGTAAGCGAGGCGGTCGATCTGCTGGTGCATGGCGCGCAGCACCTCGGGGTGCCCGTGCCCCAGGCAGGAAACGGCTGCGCCGCCCGAGGCATCGAGGTAGCGCCGACCTTGCTCGTCGGTGATCCAAGCCCCGAGCCCGCTCACCGCGCGCGGCGGCAGGTGTTGTAACTGGCGGTGCAAGACGCGGGTATCAAGCATGAAGGTGTCAGGCATGATCAATGCGATGGATGCACAAGCTCAGATGGATGCGCCAAATGGTGCCTATCCACATCAAGCGCTGGCACTGGTTTTTTCCTTATAACTCAGCGCAGCACGATTGATTTTGATTGTACCCCTGCGACTGCCACAAGCTCACAGCCACAAGCTCACAGCCACAAGCGCATAGCGAGCTTACGCCCCAGCACTTCGAGTGTAAGATGTACAAAATTTTGCACCATCTTGCGCAACCGGAGGCCCTTATGGCCATCTCAGCCAGCGACGTGATCCCCCTTTCGCATGCGCGCGCCAACTTTTCTGAGTTGGCGCAAGACGTTCGAGCGGGTGCCGAGAAGATCATCACCAAAAACGGCGAAGCGTTCATCGCCATCATCGATGCCAAGCGCCTCGACTACTACCACCAGCTTGAGCGCGAGCGCATCCACCTGCTGCTGATCGACGAGGTATCCAAGGGCTTGGACGATGTGGCTGCAGGACGCACCCAAGAGGCCCATGCGACACTGACCGCCATCAAGCAACGCCGAGCGGCCGCTTGAGCGCCTTTGGCATCCCATGAGCAGCCGCGTAAGCATCAAGATCAGCGCCAACTTTGAGCGCAACTTGGCCGACATCGAACAGTTCCTCGCCCAGGCAGATGCCCCCCAAGCATTCGACAGCCTGATCGAAGAGCTGCTGGGTACAGTCTTACCCAATCTGGAGCGGTTTCCAGCCCTAGGCAGACCTTTTTTCAACCGCGCAGTCGGTTCGGTGCAGGCCAGCAACGCCTGCACCGCGCTGAAAGCCAAGCTGGCTGCTGTGGTGGGCGACTCCGCTGCCAGCTTGCGTGAGTACGTGATGAGCCACTACTTGGTGCTGTACGTGCAGCTTGACGACACGCTTTTCCTGTTGTCGATCAAGCACCACAAACAACTGTCCTTCGACTTCGAGGGGCGCTGGGGATAAAGCGCGTGAGCCCAGCCAAAAGATCCAACGGGATGAGGAAAAACATCAACGCAGGCGAGAGCCGCCGGGGCATGGCGAGGTCAAGCGCTGGCAACGCCTGCTAGGCGAGCGCCAAAAATCCAAGCATTTCCGGCATGTGGGCCTGTAAGTGGTACAGGAAAAAACAGCAGGGCAAGCCTTTGAATTTGCAAGCATCATGGCGGAGAGATCGGGATTCGAACCCGCGGTGGGGGTTAGCCCACACACGCTTTCCAGGCGTGCGACTTAAACCGCTCATCCATCTCTCCGGGTAGTCTAGTATTCTACAACACTGGGTAGATGCTGCACATGGCAGCCATATGAACGGGGGCGCTGGCTAATTACAAAAGCCGTGCGCGGTGCCCCTGAGCCGTCAGCAGGGCCACCGCTTTTTGGTCAAAGGAAACAAAGGTTTCTCCACCCAGCCAACGGCCCTCGTAAGCAATCACACCATCGGCAAAATCCCCGCCTGCGTCGAGCACCGACAGACCTGCCTCAACGGCCGGCCGGTTCACCTGCACATTGGCGGCGGCCAATAGTGCGCGGATAGCGGCAGCAGCGTCGGCGGGTTGAAAGCCGTAAACCCTGAGCAGCACCCACACGAACTCACGCAGGCAAGGGAGCGCGACCACAATCGATTCGGCATCGGCCAAGGTCTGGGCGGCACGGCGCGCTTGCGCGGGATCGTCGCATACCACCGCACGCACCAGCACGTTGGTATCGACGGCCACCTTCATTGTTTGCCAGCCCAGCCCTGCGCGGCGGCCTCGTTGATTTCCTCCAGACTGGCAACCTTTGTGGTCCGGTTCGCCAGCAGCCCAACGAAGCCGTCAATGGTGGCGGTGCGCCGGGCGGCTTGGAGCACACCGCGGCCATCGGGCAGCAAATCCAACTCGATCTGGTCCCCAGGCCGGATGCCAAGGTGTTGCAACACGTCTTTTCTGAAAGTCACTTGCCCGCGTGCGGTAACGGTCAGTGTGGTCACGGTGTCCTCACAGGCGCTGATTGAAGACGTGTATGGTAATGTAAAAATGCCTTACCACGTAAATTTATGCTTCCCCCAGCATGGTTGTCATTTCCCGGACGATCATATGGCGCTCGTGCCAGCTATCAGAGCCGTGCTGCGGGGTGAAGCAGTGCGATTCGCCACAAAGTAATCCAATGGAGTACACTGCACCCATGCTCACTGTTGCTGAACTGCCCGAGTACCTGCGCACGGCCAGCAGGCTGCTAGCGGAT
>Ga0209103_1000664_pt1 | contig 10532 bp, 15 predicted proteins | sample 4C3metaG_FD_184152 | JGI IMG/M metagenome (GOLD analysis project Ga0209103, IMG submission 184152) | Freshwater bacterial and archeal communities from Indian Creek, Illinois, USA - 4C3 metaG (SPAdes) (version 2) | ecosystem: Environmental > Aquatic > Freshwater > Unclassified | place: USA...
TCCCAAGAGGGAGCGCTGTCACCAGTCATAGGCGGTAAGTCCCAGTGAACGTAGCGTTGCAATGGGCGGCTCTTAACGCTCTCGTAAATTCGTTTCGCCAGGGCCACCACGCCGTCCGGGTTGTCGTTCGGCCCTTTTTCTAAGTCAATATCAACACCCGCTGCCCACGGATACATGTCTAGAATGCGGTGTAATTCGCTAATGAATAGGTCTTGCGCACCTCCAGCGTTGTCCACAATGGCCTTAAAGCGCGACAAGATGCCATCGTTCCTGACGGTCAGCAAGTGGATGATATGTGGCCAGCGGTTAACTCGCGCTAAGTCAGCGGCCGGGATAGTGCCAACTAACCTGCCGGTGTTATCTGGCACTAGAAAGTCGAACAACCCCATGTGTGTGAGCCGGTCACCATAATCCCACCATTCTTGCCGCGCCCTAGGTGTCTTGAGAAAGTTCCAGGCCATAAAGTCCTTGCCCGCATGTCTGAGTGAGCTCATAGTCTTCTCCCCCCGCCGGCCAGCTCCCATTCTTGAATTTCGAACAAGAGCCCCACCGAAGGCTGTGGCCTAGTGGTCGCTCCCTCTGCCATTAGCTCAACATTGAAACGCGCGTTGCCCGCCGCGCACTGGTGGTAAGAGCCGACATAATCTCGGGTTGGGATGTCGTTGTGGGCAACCCGCCTTTCGCTGGCGAGGAATTCGAGCGTGTCCCCAGCAGCCAAAGCACTGGTGTAGACAAACTGGCGTGTCCGGTAGAAATGCGAATACCGCATCCCCGCCGGTACGCCAGTTCGCGCTTGGGCCGTAATGTCAAGCGCTGTTGTGACTACTGGAGTGCCGAGCACCACGCTCCAATATGCGCCCCGATTCGGGATAATTACGGTCTTGCGCCCCCTGATGACGGCGTTAAAATGCTTCGGCGCTGAGGGCTGATTATTCTCGCGCAGCCTGCGCAACATCTCCCGCGTGGCTGGCAGGTGTCCAGTCAACTGCGCGCCGTCTTGCAACATTAAGTCGGTGACAGTGACTACCCCGGATGCGTTCTCCGCGACAGCTCTTAGGTCAATCCGCCCGACTCGCTTCTCCGATGCCCCCACTTCGATCCTCTTAAAATAGCGCTTCATAGCGGTTACTGCTCAAACGAGAATCTAATCTCCGAGGAATGACCACTCCAGAGCGTCGCCAGCACTCCCCCTTGGAGCATCACATCGGTCAAGTTGACATGGCCACTTAGGTCTTCAGCGCACAGCCGCACATCGACTTTTGCCACCCTTCTCACACCCGATACTGGTATAACCATGACTGCCGACTGCCAAGTCAAATTACACGCCTCCCTTAGACAAGTGAGACAAAATGCGTCTCGCTTGTGCCATCGGTATAATGCACAACTACTTCCACCCCGACTCTGCCTAGCGCTCCAAGCAGCACATTCTCCAGCAACGCTCGTAAGCTTACGACATAGTTCTCACGGTGCGCAGGCCAGACTGTCTGGAGCAAGGTTTTGGAGACTCCCGGCTGCCCAACCGTGCGAAAGGAAGCGGGCCCTGAAAACCCCCGCGTGCCGTCTACTTCCCATCCATCATTGACCCAATAGGCGTAGGCGTCATCTGCGCGAGAATTGAGCAGGTGGTTGAACACCATAAGCTGCGCAATATCCTGCGTACTGATGGCGTCCGCTATTTCAAACTCATCGACCGCCTTTTGCACTGCACGGATGGCGTGAGACAAGTCCTGCCGCACTGTGGCTAGCTCAATCTCGCTGTGCCACGGCGCTTCTACGCTGTAGCGCATCCGGACAACGCGGGTTTTGATATTGATCATGGCCTCTTCGTCGTACACGGTCACGACATCACCAAGGCGAACGGGCTCATCTTCGTGACTCGGGAGTGCGGATAAATCCACAATCCCGCAGATATAGTTTGCCTGTGGTGTGTTCATGGTGGCAAAGACCGCCTCAGCGTAATCCTTTAACTGCTGCGGGTCTGTGAATTCTTCCGCGACCAGCACAGCAGACGGCGGTGGGTCAATGGGACTAGGTACTTCAAGATATGGGATGCCGTCGTTGACGATAGCAATAGTCAGGCCTTTGTGTCCGCGTGCGTACAGCCTGTGCACTGTTTCAACCATGCTGATCTCTGATTCAGCCTTACGCAAGTTCTTGCCTCGCAGGAAGAAAACACCGGTATCCGCGCCCCCGCTCGCAACGACTGAAACCTTGCGGGTAGCCGTGTCCCAGATGATCTCCGCACTAAACACTCGCTCCATCTCGCGGAGCACTTCCAGTCGGTTGCAGCCGCCACCCCAGTGCAGGTTTCGTCTAGCTGAGATAGTTACCGCCCCAGCTGCCCAACCCGAGCCCAGTAGCAGCCAACTTAAAATCTCCGTCACGGACGCATCTACCCATGCCTGCGCCGGCAACTCCGGCATTTTAGTGAGGTCGTGCCACAGGGCCCACGCCTCGACTTCGGCAAATCTCATCCCCTGCTCATTTTCCTTGTTACCTAGAAGCAGCACCCGATAAACTCTCCCGGCGAGGTCAAGTAGTGCGCCGATTGTCAGCTCGGCCGGGACAGGGTGAGGCAGAATGAATGTCAACCTGTCCTCTCCTGCCAGAGTCTGATGGACATAGATACCATACGCTTGGTGCAAAAGCGCTAAGGGGCGCAACTGGGAGTTGACCACCACGGGGAGTGCATGTGCCAGATGCGTGTACCATATGGGCGCCTGCCAGATGTCTGGCCGAATGTTAAATCGTTCACCGGTGTTGTAGCGTCTGCCGGTGTTGTACATCCTACGATCTCCTTAAAAGTACCGCTGGTCGCGGACCAGTAATAAAAGGCGCACCCGGTGGGAAGGTAGCAGGGAGACCGTCAGCGTAGACCATACCCAGCCGGTAGCCTGTGATCCATGCCGCCCCCAAATCCTCGCTCCCCAGCGCTAACATACCTGTATTGCCAAGCCCCTGCAGGCTGGGCGTGGCGTCCTGCAAGCGGGCCAGCCAATAGAGCCCCGGCATGAGTGCTAAACTTACCCCCAGCCACCTGATGCCTAGCGTGCCTGTAGTCACGACCCCGGCGTCAAGCAGAAGCACGCCGGGATACACCGCGCCGCTATCGGCATATACCCCGAGCCGCGCGTTCCCCGTTGCGGCGGTTGTGACGTTAACGGCGATGCGGTCGAAAGACTGAGCAACCGGCACATAAAACGGCAACAGATCGATGTTGTTGGCAGCGGTAGCCAGCGGGGCCATTGCGGCGGCCGTAATGCCCGCATGGTATAGACCGGTCCGCCGATAGCGTAGAAAATCCAGAGCGTCAAAGCGCGTCTTGTCGGTGGCCGACATGAACCCCGCCGCTCCACTGCTTGCTGCCGCATGGGTTCCACCACCGCTGCCCACGTGGTTTGACAGCGGCGATTCGGGCCTAATGTATGTAAAGTCCGCTGTTATGGCCGCAGTTATCTCCTGCTGTTGGGGAAAGACCACTAGCCCCTGCGCTGCAAACAGCGTGTATTCTTCTACTGGTACGACTACACCATTGCGTTTGACCACCGGATGTGGAGTCTCCAACCAGTTGCGTAGCGTCCCTTCGTACAAGCGCCGATGCTGCGCGGGCTCCGGCTGATCAGATACCGCAAGTAGCGCGTGGTCAGTGGCTACTGCTGTGTGCATATCCAAGACGGCCTCCATCTTGTTCACAGCATCTTGTATGCCAGAGATATCCGCGCCGTATATCTCCCGGCTGGTTACTCTCTTAAACGGTGTTGTGGCCATCAAAATCCTCCTCTACAGCCATCTGTTCCGACACTGCACTTCTAGCCGCGACCATGTCGCCCCGCCCGCTGCAGATACCGATATTGAATTTTGGCCCGGCGAGAGCTGCGGGAAGATGGGTCGTTCTAATAGGTGCATCACGTTAATTCGGGACTGCCCCGAAAATCGGAATGCCGTCTTGCTCGCACAGTCCACCTCTAGCCAGTCGGTCGTAGCTAGGGGACCTGTGTAGGTCACGGCATGCTCCCCGATTCGCACAGAAACATGCTGCCAACTGCCTAAGGATATACCCTGCAGTCTGAGGAGCGGGTCAGCGGGCGCTGTACCGCGCTGCGTGTGGGTGTAAGGACTGGTCAGGGCCGTTACCACATCCGGCGTGACGGCATAGGCGAACGGGTCTGGACAGACAAAATCCAGCGTGAACATACCTTGCCGAGCAGTCGTCTCGGCATCCATGCTGTTACCCGCCAACGTCGTAAGGTAGTACTTGGCCGGTGTACTGTCAAAGATGAGGCGCTGTTGTCCTCGCAGGGGATTTATCCATGCTCGCACCCTCTCCATCCGTTCGTGTAGCTCGGCCATGCTTCGCGCTGCCAGCCAACACTCGAGTCTGAGGGTGCGCTCGCTCAGATCTGGGATCATGCGCAAAGCCCCGTGCCGCCCGGGGAGCGAAACTACCTTGTCTCTAGTGCCGGGCAAGATAGATATCGGGGACTTCAAGAGCCGTACATGGTAGGAGGTCGAATGCTCTCCTGCAAAACTAAAGTCGCTCACTACTTACCTGCCTCCTCGGGCCCGAATGCCTGCTTGGATATGTCGATGCAGCTGGCGGCTCACGTTTTCGATGTCTGCATCCGAGCGGACGGTCATATTTTGGACGGTAAACAGGGGCCCGTGGTATGAGGCGATACCGGCAGTGGCCATCGCAGGTGCAGCTACCCCGGCTGCCCCTCGGGTCGGCGTCATCGCTGACACCGCCGGTAACTGCAACTGTTCTAGCTTGGCGTATTCTGACTGGATGGCCCGAACGCCCGCGCGGACGTTATCCACTAGAGACGGACTTGAGCGGGCGAAGGGGTTAAGCCGCTGTAAGAAGCCGCTGATTGTGCCTGTAATGCCTGATACGATTTCTTGCGCCCTGCGGAATGGGGCGGTTATGGCGTCTACTACACCTGCCAAAATAGACCGGATACGCCCGACCAACGCGGTGCAGCCCCCCACCACAGAATCCCACGTGCTTTGTAGCCCTCCTCGTAAAGACGTCATCGCGGTGCTGAAAGATGCGGTGACACTTCCCCACAAATCAGCAAAAAAGGTTTGCACCGTGCCCCAGTTTCTTATTAGTACAACCACACCGGCGGCCAGCAGCGCCACAGCGGCGATGATGAGTCCGATCGGGCCGGTTAGCACCAAAAACGCTGTTTTAAGTACCCCAAAAGCAGTGGTGAGTATCCCGACTTTAGTCGCAGTGCCTAAGAAGAACGCCTTGATGGCCGTCCCCGCGGCGATAATCTTAGGTATGAACGCGATAATCGCGCCTATGGCCGTGGCCACCTTCCCTAGGATAATCAAAAGCGGCGCGGCAACCGCCACCAGCGCCAATCCCCCCACTATAACCCTTGCTGTGCCCTCGTCCATCTCGCGCAGCCTCGCCGCTACAGTCTGGATGAAGCCTGCCGCCTCTTGAAGCAGTGGCAGTAGGACCGCGCCAAACTCGGCACTAATCACCGCGCCGGTTGCCGCTAGCTGCGCCTTCGTTTTTTCCAGCTCGTCATCGACTGCATTTAGCCCGTCAAGCGTGTCTTGGCTGAGGATAAGGCCCAGTTCCGCGGCCTCGTCACCCATCTGCTTTAGTGCGTCAGCCCCACCAAGGATAAGCGGGTTTAATTCCTGCGCCGACTTGCCGAAAATCTGCATGGCCAAACCGTCGCGCTCGGTGGCGTTCGTCTTACTCGCCAGCGCGGCGATCACATCTGCCATCACGTCCTGATTGCCGCGTAAGCTCCCATCCGCATTGGTGACACTGACGCCAAGCTCGTCAAACGCAAGCGCAGCACCAGTCAGTCTATCCCCGCCCTGTTTCATTTGCTCATTGGCCGCGAACATGTTGCGCGTGAGTTTGGCCATCGATCCGGTAAGCACCTCAAGCGGCACGTCAATCCGGCCGGAAGCGTATTGGAATTTCTGTATCTCTTCGGTTGACAGCCCCGTTTGCTTAGCCAGCGTATTTATCTGGTCAGCAGCTGCACCTGACCTTACCGTCATGGCCACTATTCCGCCGAGTGCAGCACCGGCAGCGGCGGATAAAGGCATCATCGCTTGCCCTGCGCCCTTTAGACCTTCACCAAACTTGCCCACTCTTTCAGATGCTTGACGGAACCTGTCGTTGACATCAGCCAACTGCCCCTCTAACGCCTTTAACTTGGAGGTGGCCTCGATGACCTCCCGCCGTATCGCCCGGTACTGCTCCTCGCCTATTTTGCCGTCCGCAAATGCTTTGGCCGCCTGTTGCTGTGCTGTTTCCAGCGTTTTTAATCTATCTGCAGACGTTTTAACCGCATCGGCTAACAACCTCTTCTTCTGGGTGAGAAGTTCGGTGTTTTTCGGGTCGAGCTTGAGCAGCCGCTCAACGTCTCTCAACTCAGCCTCAAGTCCTTTGGCCTGCTTGTTTACACCCTCCAACGCCTTATTTAGCGGCCCGACATTGCCGTCAAGCTCAATCGTTATGCCTCGTATCCGCTTGGACATCTCCTCACCTCCTAAAACCGATCGTAGTCGGCTTGTGTAGCTTCACGGGCATCATCTTCGCTGCGGTCATTGCTGGTGGTGATGATGAAGTCAAGGATCATCCCCGCCGTGAGATAATCAAAGTCCCTTAAAGTCAGGCCCGCGTCTATCGCCCGCAGCATGATTAGCTCGGTGGTGAGCTTAAACTCACCCGTGGCAGTTACTTTTTTTTTGACTTGACGGATACGGTGAGCGACGAGAACATCATGTCCATGACTTCGGGGATGATGTCAATGAGCGGGAACTCGCTAAAAGTGTCCAGCCACTCAAAAGGCGGCGGGATAAGTGGGTCTGCCGTTTTTGCCAGCGTCCAGACGAGATTGTAAAACACTTCGAGGTCTAATGCGTTGATGTCTGCAATCTGCCCCTTCACGTCTACGGCCTGTTGCAGTTTGAAGATGTCCTGCACGGCGTCGCGGCCAAATTGCGCCTTGTAGCGCAACATGAAGGCGCCAGTACTTTTAAACGTTACCTGGCGCCCGTCAATCGTTAAGACTTTCTCCACAGTAACCGCCCCTTACGGCGTTAAGTCCTTCAGGTACACCGTCGCAAAGAAAGTGGTATAGCCGGTGTCACCCTCCCTGAGCTTCGCCTTTACGTCTCCCGAACCGATGGCTGGCATTGCGACAATCGCCATTGTGTCCACCTGCGGTTCTTTTGTCGCAGTGGTTGTGGTGCTGCCGAAATTCGGCCTGCTGGCCAAGACGTTATACAGGACGAAGCGCGTTTTGTGCTTATCGCCGTCCATTTCGCCCAGCAAGGCAAAGTTTCTCACAACAGCGTCCGCATTTTCGACTATAGCGCCGTTTAAGTCTTCAATGTCGCCTAAAACGTCTATCCGGAACGAGTCAGGGATAATCGCCATCTCCAGATCACCCTCATATCCGGTGTTGGTAGTCACTCTGTAGTACTCTACATCGTCTGCGTGGAATTCCGCCGATTCGCCGCGCGGCTCCAGCGACAAACTGACAGCGCCGGGTATCCGCTTCGGCGTGCCATACACTATCGCTCCGCCCACGCCCTCGGTAATAACCGAGTAGTGGACGTTTTTTAAGCCAAATTTGACTTTGTTGGTAGCTGTCACTCGACACCCTCCTAAATGTTGATTGAATACGCGACCAGACACAGGTGTTCGTCTTGTATCCACGATTCGCTTTTCTCGTAATACAAGTCGCTCAACCTAAAGGCGCTCTCGATAAGGGCCTCCGCTGACGGCAATTTTTTGTCGCTGTAAAGCTCCACGATGCAGTTAAGGGATTCGGCATAAACGGCGTTATCTGCGCCAAAGTTCGCGGATGTGGTCGTGTAATAGACGAGGTAAGGCAGGCTAGGGGGAACATCCCACGCGCGATATGCCAACGGTAGTCCCGTTGAACCGAGAACAGCGGCCAGTTCGGCTAATGACATTACTTAATCGCCTCCACTACCGCCGCCTCGAATGCGGCTGCTACGTGCTGTTCTACGGGCGTAATGTGTGGCCGTCCCTGCACTCGCCCTCCGCCGCGCTTTACATGGCCGTGCTCTAACAAGTGCGTAAGCTGCCAGCTCGTCTTGTTGTGTATCACGTACCCGACCTCATGTCGCCCCTCTGCCTTCCTTACTCGCCACCCCTTGGCATACCGGCCAGTGCGACGCGGGCTCGTCTCACGCAGCATGGTCGCTCCTTCGCCAGCAATTCTTCCACCCGAGAGATTGATAGCGGCCAAAACCTCTTTGTTGTATTGCCGCAGCTCACTCTCAATCGCTTTAGCCAACTCGCTGACCTTAACTTCCACCTAGGCGCACCTCGCAGTATAGTTCCGTCTTACCCGCCTTCGTATCTCTGTAAACACGATAGATTCTGTAAACGACTCCGTCGGCGCGCAGCATCTGTTCGCCCGCATACTCCATCTCCCACACACGGTATGCACGCTCAGCTTTAATGCCCATTTGCGCTGCAACGTGGAATTCTGACATGCGAATCGGCAACTCCTCCGCGAAGATCGACCTGTACACAGGTACCTTTGACTGCTGTTTAAGCTCATCCTCGACAATACCAAACGCACCAAGCTCAATTAGTGCGTTCACGGGACTTCCACCTGCCCTCCATAGTCAGTGGACAAAGTTAGATGCCCTTTTAACATGTCATAAGCCGCCTGTAAGCGTGTGGCAGCGGCGTTGTCCTTCTCATAGTAGGCGCGGCAGTACGTTGAGACAGCCCGGAGTATCAGGGGGTCATCGTCGAGGATCTTGCCCTCCGCAACACCAGATAACAATAGGTCGCTTTTACACTCGCTAATTAGATCTGCGATTTCAGCGTCTAATACAGTGGTTGTAAGACGCAGGCGCTGACGTATTTTGCTCACTAACATATACTTGCGCCGCCCCTTTCCTTGGCTCGCCGCTAGCTCTCGCGATGCCCACGCAGGACTGCATCAGCTGCGGCCTTGCCCCTAACCTTTTGCCCGTCAGGAAGTTGATAGAACCCACCGGGGAGCTTTTTGAGCTCCCCGGCCATGCCTGTGTCCGCCAGAGGTGGAGCGTCCACAAGCGGAGCAGGTAGGGCTGACTCCGATAACTTAACTAAGCCAAGAGCGACTAGACGATCTAGCCGCTCCCTGTCATTAGTGCGGTAGGCTTGCCCCCTGCGTCGTTCAATGTGCTCTGCCTTGTCGTAAAACGTCTCACTCACTACCCCCGAAAACATGATTAGACCGCAGCGATCCTTTTGATGTATGCGAAGGCCTTGGTAGTCTTCACATCGCCATCAACTATGGCGTACGCCATATAGTCGGTGTAACGCTTCTTCATGTGTTCCTCGGTGTAGATAGTCATCTGTTCGTTGACGTTGATCGCGTAACCCCTGCGCAGGTTGCCGATGAGAATGGCGTTGGCGGCCACGCTGTCGTCCACTTCCACGACGAGCCCAAACAGGCGACCAACACCGCCTGCAGTTACGTCAGGGATGAACATCGGCCGACCTTCAAGGTCCTTAATCACCGCAAGTCGGTCCCAGATGGTCGCATTAGTGGCGTAAATCTTGGAGCCTCGAACATACTGCGACTTAATCTTCCCCACGGCTTGGGCAATCTTGTCATAGCTAAGGACGTTATTCGGTGCATCACTGTAGGTGACGACCTGGGGAGTGGTGAGCTCAGCCTCAATGACCGTTACTATCCCTTTGGGCTGTGCCTTAAAGGTGTCGCCTACGCCCGGCTTGCCCCGACCATAGGCCACAGCCTTAGCCAACGCAGCGCCTACCTTTTCGGCGAGCAGTGACGTAATGTAGGGGATGAACGCTTCAATGGACATCTTGTGGAGCTTCCAACTAATTGGGATAGCCTTGGCGAGTTCACACCCCGTAAGATTAAGCTCCCCGGTGCCAAAGTCGCCGTCTACCACCTCATCGGTTTCGGCATACCAGGCTGCGTCATCGCCAGAGTCGGTCTCCTGGATGATAGTCAAGTCGCCCTTAACGAAAGTCATAGATAGGTCGCCGAGCAGTGGGAAGAGTTCGCCGGCTTCCTTCCAAATACCCGCGGCAACGGTCTCAGGAATCACCACTTGGTGAGTAGCTGCGGTCTGTGTGGCATTGCGGAAGTCTGTGTTGACCTTGTCAAAGACCGCTCGCTCACTGCCGCTCAGCTGCAGACCTAGCATTTCTTTGGCCCATGCTTGCTCGTACTCCCTCGTCTCGTCCTTAGGCTCAGTACGCACCAGCTTGTCCACCACCTTACCAGTCACACCAGTAACAAGAGGGTCAAGTGCAACAAGGTTACCCTTCAAGGCGTTAAGGTTAGCCTGAGTTTTGGCATACTGCTCAAACTGAGCATCTAGGTCCTTAACTTCTTTCTCCTTGGCTTCATAGACATCGAACTTGCCTTCCTTCACAGCATTTTCAGCTGATTCAAGCAAGTCCTTGCGCTTAGCGAGATACTCTTGCTTAGTCATAGCTCATTTCTCCCTTCAATTTCAAAAATTTGAGCCTCGCGTTATAC
>Ga0209103_1000665_pt1 | contig 10512 bp, 11 predicted proteins | sample 4C3metaG_FD_184152 | JGI IMG/M metagenome (GOLD analysis project Ga0209103, IMG submission 184152) | Freshwater bacterial and archeal communities from Indian Creek, Illinois, USA - 4C3 metaG (SPAdes) (version 2) | ecosystem: Environmental > Aquatic > Freshwater > Unclassified | place: USA...
TTCCCTAGCTGGCCGCTCGAAGGAAACGCCCCGCAATGCGGGGCGTTTCTTTTGGCGGTGCGCCGTGGCAGCCCTTCGGCCCGCCAGCTCTCGGGCCGGCTTGTCGCCATCGATGCCGCTGCGTAAGCTTGGGGTACCGCCGTTCCTGAGTTCCGCCATGGCCCGTCCGATCCTGCCGGTGCTTGCCGCCATCTTCCTTGCCACCGCCGGCCTGCCGGCCACTTCGGCCGCCGCGCCGAGCGAGGTGCTTTCCGGCACCGTGGTGCCTCTGCTGGCGGCACCGGTCAGTGCGGCGGCCTTCCTCGAACGGGCCCGGCAGCCGATCGTGGCCGCGTCCGCGTACGTGCCGCGTACCGCCCACGACAATTCGCCCTACCGTTTCAACATGACCCAGAACGGCCGGCGGATGACCGCCGACGAGTTCGAGGCCTGGATGCGGGCGCGTGGCATCCGCGTCGCCACCGGTCGGCCGACTGCCGCACCAGCCGCTGCGCCGGCACCGACCGCCACAGCGGCTACTCCGGCTTGCGCACCGACGGTGGCGGTCACCTGTTGACGAAGCGGTAGTGGGCCACGCCCCACTCGCTGCCGTTGGCGTAGCCGAACAATTCGGCGCAGGCCATCCAGAACATCCGCCAACGCTGGGCCCAGCGCGCCGCATCGGCTTGGCCGTAGGTCGCGGCCAGCACCTGCCGCACCTCGTCGGCATGGCGGTCCTGCTGGGCCAGCCAGTGGTTGGCGGTACGCTGGTAATGGCGGCCCGAAAGCAGCCAGCGCTGTTCGATGCGAAGCGTGTCCTGGAAATGCAGCAGGGTGTCCGCGCTCGGCATCAGTCCGCCGGTGAAGAAATGGCGGCCCATCCAGTCGGTCGCGCCGCTGGTCTCGAAGGGGTACATCAGGCTGCGGTGGCAGAAGATATGGACGAACAGCTTGCCACCGGGCCGCAGCCAGCCGCCGATGTGGTCGAGCAGGCGCTGGTAATTGCGCATGTGTTCGAACATCTCGATCGATATACAGCGGTCGAAGCTTGCCGCCGGGAGTTCGAGCCGGTTGACATCGGCGGTGATGATCTCGACGTTGGTTAATCCTCGTGCTGCGGCCTGGGCGCGAATGTGCTCGCGTTGGGTCCGTGAATTGGACACTCCGGTGATGCGCGCTCCGGGGAAGCGTTCGGCCATCCACAAGGTGAGCGAACCCCAGCCGCAGCCCAGTTCGAGGATATGCTGGCCGTCGGCCAGTTCGGCGCGCTGGCCGTAGAGCGCCAGCATTGCTTCCTCGCCCTCGTCGAGGCTCTCGCTGCCGAGTGGATAGTAGCCGCTCGAATATTTGAGCCGGCGCCCGAGGCAGAGTTCGAAGAAACGGGTCGGCACCTCGTAGTGCTGGGTGTTGGCCGCCTCCACCTCCAGCGCGATGGCGCTGTTGCGCAACTCGGCGAGCAGGGTGCGGTAGCGCAGATCGGCGCGATCGAGGTCGCCATCGTATTCTTCGCGCAGGCGTTGCCTGCAGAGCCGGCGGATACCGAGGCGGAGGAGGGCGTCGGGGATCAGGCCGCGTTCGCAGAGTTCGATGAGTGCCATGGCGTCCTCAATGCCGAGGGGGGCGCGCCGTTTTCGGCGGCCAAGGGAAGAAGGCGCTGACTTCCTGCTGGTAGCGACGGTAGTCCTCACCACGCGAGCGCAGGGCTTGGGCTTCGGTCCAGGGGATGCCGCTGACCCGCCACAGGAACAACAGCATCAGCACGGGACCGAGCAGGCTCCAGAAGAAATACGGACCGCTCCAGGCCAGCAGGACGTAGGCGAACCAGTGCAGCCACTCGAAGAAATAGTTCGGATGCCGCGACCACGCCCACAGACCCACACGGCAAGTGCGGCCACGATGACCGGGATGGGCGCGGAACACCGCGAGCTGGCGGTCGGCCAGCATCTCGCCGCCCACCGCGACCAGCCATACGGCGATGGCGAGGAGGATCCCGGCTTCGATGCCGTCGGCATCGGCGCCGGCGGCCGCGGCGAAGGGGATGGTGAACAGGGCCACCACCAGGGCCTGGGCCTGGAAGAACAGGAACCAGCGCCAACCCCCATCGCCGATGGCGGCGCGCATGGCCTGGTAGCGGCCGTCCTCGGGCTCGCGCAGCACGCGGTGCAGCAGGTGCAGGCACAGCCGTGCACCCCAGAAGCCGCCGAACAGCGCGACCAGTATGCGTGGCAGGGCGTCGCCCGCGCCCACCGAACCAGCGAACAGGGCGGCCGCGCCCATCAGTCCGGCCCAGCCGACATCCACCAGCCCGGCATTGCGCAGGCGCATCGACACCGCCCAGACCAGCCCCATGCCGATGGCGGCACCCAGCCAGGTCCAGAGCACGATCATGAGCAGGCTCATGCCGGTGCTCCCGCCGGCGCGAGGCGGCGCGTCCATCCGGCCTCGAGGCGGTACATCAGCGGCAGGGCCAGGGCCCAGGCGAGGGCCAGCGCGGCATAGACCAACCACGGCGAGGCGATCGGTTCGACCGCGCCGAAACCCCGTGCCGCGCCCCAGTAGGCCAGCGGGCCGCCGATCAGGCCGAGCAGAGCGGCGGCCTGCGGGCGACCATCGAGGAAAGCCATGGAATGGTGCAGGGTGAGCGCGAAACCCAGCCACATGGCGAGAATCCAGGGTGGGGTCAGTCCGCTCACTGGACCGGGGCTGGCGTAGTCGAGCCAGCCGGCGATGATGAAAGCGGAATCGACGAGGAGGCCAAGTGGCAGGGCGATGGCCAGCATCCGCAGGTCGCGGGCGGGTATCGGGCTGGTCGTGAGATGGAGGGCGGCGAAGACCAGGAGCGCCACCGGACCGAGCCAGGCGGAACCTTGGCCGGCACCCCAGGCGGCGGCGAACCACACGACTTGGAAACCCAGGAAATTGAGCAGGCGGAAGCGCGCGTGCATCAAACCGTCTCGACTGCCGGAAGCCAGGCATCCCGGCGGTTGCCGGGACGAGCCATCAGCAACTGCGAGACGCCGATCGAGCGTTCAAGGAAGCCACCCTCGCAGTAGGCGAGGTAGAACTCCCAGAGTCGGATGAAACGGTCGTCGTGGCCCAGCGCGCGGACTTCGGGCAGGCGGGCCAGGAAACGTTGTCGCCAGTGCCGCAGGGTAAGCGCGTAGCTGGGGCCGAAATCCTCCTGCGAGACGAGGCGGAGGTCGCTGCTGCGCGCCATCGCACCGGTGATCGCGCTGATGCAGGGGATGAAGCTACCCGGGAAGACGTGGCGTTTGATGAAATCGACGCTGTGCAAGGCGCGCTCGTAGCGATGGTCCTCGATGGTGATGGCCTGCACCAGCGCAAGGCCGTCGTGCTTGAGCAGGCCGGCGCAGCGGGCGAGGTAGGTGTCGAGGTACTGGTGGCCGATGGCTTCGATCATCTCGATCGAGACGAGCTTGTCGTAGCGTCCGGAAAGATCGCGGTAGTCCTCCTGGAGCACGGTCACGCGGTCGGCGAGGCCGGCGCGTGCGACGCGCTCGCTGGCCAGTGCATGCTGTTCTCCGGAGATGGTGGTGGTGGTGACGCGGCAGCCGAAGCGGCGGGCAGCGTACAAGGCCATGCCGCCCCAGCCGGTACCGATCTCGACGAGGTGGTCGCTGGGCTTGAGGTCGAGCTTGCGGCCGATCCGCTCCAGCTTGCGGCGCGAGGCGGTTTCCAGCGATTCGTCCGGCGAAGCAAAGATCGCCGAGGAATACATCAGTTCGTCGCAGAGGAACAGGCGGAACAAGGCATTGCCGAGATCGTAGTGCGCGGCGATGTTCTTGCGGGCGCCCGTTCGGGTGTTTCGGCGCAGGGCATGGGCGCCTTTGAGCAGCAGGCCGGCGAAGCGCGCCAGGCCACTGTCCATGCGGTCGAGCCGGTCGCGGTTGAGTACCAGCAGCCGGACCAGGCCGACCAGGTCATCGCAGTGCCATTGGCCATCCATGTAGGACTCGGCGGCGCCGACCGAGCCGCCGGTGGCGATCCGGGCATAGGCCGAAGAATCGGCGATCACCAGCCGTACATCGGGCGCGCCGGGCGGTGGTCCGTCGATGCCGAGGTGCAATTCGCCGCAGGCGTCGGCGAGTACCAGGCGGCCATGGCGGAGGCCGGACAGGCCGGCGAGGACACGCCTGCGCCACCAGCGGTCGAGGGAGCCGGTGGCTGGACGTTTGGCATCGAGAGCATCGGCAGCGGAGCGCATGGGAGGTCAGCGGCGTGCGTTGGGGTGGGGATGGAAGGGGACGCGTTTGAGTGCGAGCCGCAGGGCGTTCCAGTAGATCGCCGCTACCACTTGCGCGGTCATCAAGGGATAGCGCCCAAGGCATGAAGCCAACGTGTTGCCCTGCAACGGACGCCGTTGCAGCGTGAGCGTGGCGTCGAATTCGCGTGCCGTACCGGCCAACACGTCCATGTGAATGTGCAGGTCGTCGCTTGGCGGGGTGAAGGTCCAGTGGTAATGCCGGTCCATCGGCAGGAAGGGCGAAACGTGGAAGGCTTTCTCAAAGCCGAATTGCAGAGTGCGGCCCCGTGACTCGGCATTTTCGACCGGGAGCAGGTAGGCGTGGCGTTCGCGCCAGGGGGTGTTGGTGATCTCGGCGAGGACCCAGTCCAGCGTTTCTCCGTCCGCGTGGTAGCCGTAGTAGAAGCTCACCGGGTTCTGGATGTAGCCGAAGTAGCGCAGGTGGGTGAGCAGGCGGATCGGCCCGGTTGCCGGCCGTCCCAGTTGGGCCCCGACGTACTGGCGCACGGCCGCATCGAGCGGAAGCGCGGGATCGCCGAAATAATCGCTGCGGCGGAATTCGGCGAGGTTGCGCCGGCCCACCGACCAGAACCAGCGCCCGGCGAAAACGCGATCGAGTTCGCCGAGATCGAGCAGGGGCTGGAAAATCCGGTAGCTGAAGGAATGCGCGACCGGGTGATGCCGGCGATGGCGCACCATGCCTTCGTAGATCGCACTGGCGAGGGGTGGCGCCATGCCCGGATCAGGCCGAGTGTGTGGCGGCCAGCGAGGCCAGCAGGCCATCGGCGGCCGCGAAGCCGGAGCGGATGCCATCCTCATGGAAGCCGAAACCCCACCAGGCGCCGGCAAAGGCACTGCGCCGGCGACCTTGCAGTTCGACCTGGCGTGCCTGTGCGGCGACGCTGGCATGGGTGTAGACCGGGTGTTGGTAGTTCATCCGGGCCAGCACCTTGGCCGGATCGATGGCCGCCGTGCGATTCAGGGTGACCACGAAGGGTTCGGGCGCATCGATTCCCTGCAACAGGTTCATGCAGTAGCTGACGCTGCACTCGGCGCCCGCATCGGCCGGTACAAAAGCGTTCCACGCGGCCCAGGCCTTGGGGTTCCGGGGCAGCAGTCGGCGGTCGGTGTGCAGTACCACCTCGTTGCGCTGGAAGGGAATGGCGCCCAGTACCTCGTGCTCCCGTGCGTCGGCATCACCGAGCAGGGCCAGGGCCTGGTCGCTGTGGGTGGCCACGACGATGGCATCGAAGCGGTCTTCGCCGGCCACGTGCTTCACGGTCACGCCCGCCTCGTCACGGGTGATGCGCTGCACCGGGCAGGCCAGTCGCACCTCGACCTGCCAGCGTGCCTTCATCGCCTCGATGTAGCTCGACGAGCCACCGACCACCGTGCGCCATTGCGGCCGATCGTCGACCTGCAACATGCGGTGGTGGTCCATGAAGCGGACGAGGTACTTGGCCGGGAAGTCGAGGATCCGCTTCGACGGCGAGGACCACAGGGCCGAGGCCATCGGGATCAGGTGGGCGTCGCGGAACAGGCTCGAATAGCGCCCGGTCGCCAGGTAGTCGCCGAGCGAAGGACCGGGTCCGGGTTCTGTCAGCAGAGCGCCAGCTTCGCGGTAGAAGCGCAGGATCTCATGCACCATCCGGAGGAAGGATGGCGACAGCAGATTGCGGCGCTGGCAGAACAGCGTATCGAGGCGGGTGGCGTTGTACTCGAGGCCACTCGATTCGACCTGGACGCCGAAGCTCATGGTGGTGTCGCGCGAGGCCACGCCCAACTCGTCGAACAGGGCCGAGAGCAGGGGGTAATTGTGCGTGTTGTGGACAATGAAGCCGGTATCCACCCGGTAGCGCCTGCCGGCCTGCACGAGCTCGTGGGTGTGGGTATGGCCACCGAGCCGGGCTTCCGACTCGAACAGCACCACCGCATGTTCGCGTTGCAGCCGCCAGGCGGCGGAAAGCCCGGCGATGCCGCTGCCGATGACGGCGATCCTCATGATTGCGCTCCTCGCGCCAGACCGCTCAGGCCGCACCCGCCGGTGGGTGGCGGAAAGCTTCCGGTACCGGCTTCAGGTCCCAGACCAGGCGCAGTGCGCCAAGCAGGCGCAGGCCATAATAGGTGAAGTCGTATTCCCACCAGCGGAAGCCCTGCCGGGCCGAGCCCGGATAATGGTGGTGGTTGTTGTGCCAACCCTCGCCGAAGGTGAGCAGGGCGAGGAACCAGTTGTTGCGTGAATCGTCGCGTGTCGCGAAGCGCCGCGTGCCGAAACGGTGGGCGAAGGAATTGATTGACACGGTGACATGGAACAGCACCACGGTCGAGATGACGAATCCCCAGACCAGCAGTTGCGGGCCACTGGTCTCCAGGGTGGGTGCCGCCGATTCCAGCCAAGTCCCGAGCAGGAACAGACCAACAGCGAGCAGTGCCGGCACCAGCAGGTCGAAGCGGTCGAGCAGGCGCAGTTCGGGGAACTTCGCCAGGTCCTTCACCGTGTCGAGGCTGGTGCGGAAAGCGCCGCGGGTGAGGAACCAACCCATGTGGCTGTACCAGAAGCCGTGCTGTTTCGGCGAATGCGGATCGTCCGGAGTATCGCTGGCGCGGTGGTGCTGGCGGTGGTGGGCTGCCCACCACAGCGGACCGCGTTGCGCGCTGCTCGCACCCAGAACGGCAAACAGGAACTGCACCGGCCGCGAGGTGCGGAAGGCCTTGTGCGAGAAATAGCGATGGTAGAAGCCGGTGATCGCGAACATCCGCAGTGCATAAAGCACCAGGGCCACCGCGATCGCGAACCAGGAAACACCCACCCAGAGCACACCGAGGCAGGCCAGGTGCAGGCCAATGAAGGGCAATGCCCGCGGCCAGTCGATACGTCGGGCCTCGGTTTCCGGTACGGCTTCCGGGGCGCTGGTATCGAACCAGCGCACCAGTGCGGTGAGCGTGCGACGCCAGCGGGAGGGGGTGGCAAGTCGATCCATGAGGAAACTCTAGAGGCTGCGCCAGTGAGAGGGCGGTGAACCAGCACCCGCCACCCTCACGCCGGCTCGACGCTGACCTCGGTGCGAACCGACTGGGCGATGAAGCAATGGCCGTGCGCCCGGTCGTGCAGGCGGACCAGCTCCGCCGCATCGGGCTGCTTGTCACCGGAGAACCGCACCCGCGGCCGCAGAGTGATGCGAGTGATCGCCATTTTTCCTTCGGCGTTCTTGCCGAGCAGACCCGAGGCCGTGTCCTCGTAGGAATCGACGACGTAGCCACGCTTGGCGCACACCGCGAGGAAGGTGAGCAGGTGGCAGGAGGCCAGCGCGCCGACCAGCAGGGTCTCCGGGTTCAGGGCCTCGGGATTGCCAAGGTAATCGGGCGCGGCCGAGGCGAGGCTCGATTGTCCGTTCTCGAAGCGGATCTGGTGGTCGCGGGAATAGATTTCGTAGCTGAAATCGCGACCTTGGCGCGACCAGTGGAGTGCGGCGCTGTGTTCGGACATGGCGGGATCCTTCGGGGTGAGGGCCAAGCGTAGCCAATCCGCATGTGATTGCGGATCATCGCCGCATGACCAAAATCAAGCGCCAGGGTATCGCCCGCGTGCTCTCGAAAGCCGGCTTGGCTTCGCGGACCGCCGCCGCCGCTTGGGTGCGCGAAGGACGCATCAGCGTGGCCGGGCGCATGGTGCTCGACCCCGAGCACCCGGTGCGCGAGGGTGTCGACGAGGTGCGCGTCGATGGCCGGCCGATCGGCCCGGTGGCCCGCGTCTACCTCGCGTTGAACAAACCGCGCGGGCTGGTGACCACCGCCGACGATGAGCGCGGCCGCGCGACCGTCTACGACTGCTTCGACGGTGCCGGCCTGCCGTGGATCGCGCCGGTGGGCCGGCTCGACCAGGCCAGCGAGGGCCTGCTGCTGTTCACCAACGACCCGGCCTGGGCCGCGGCGATCACCGACCCGGCGCGCGGCCCCGACAAAATCTATCGCGTGCAGATCGAGGGGGTGCCCGACAACGGCGTGCAGGCGGCGATGCGGGGTGGGCTGGAGGACGGCGGCGAGCGGCTGTCGGCCAAGGCCGTCACCCTGCTGAAGAGTGGCGGCAAGACCGCGTGGCTCGAGATCACGCTCGATGAAGGCCGCAACCGGCAGATCCGCCGGCTGTGCAAGGCGGCCGGTTTCCCGGTGCTGCGCCTGCTGCGCGTGGCGATCGGATCGCTCGTGCTGGGTGATCTGCCGAAGGGCCAGTGGCGGCACCTGAGCGCCGAGGAAGTGCAGGCCCTGCGCGCTTGATCGGTCGTGGCCCGATCGCCACGCCGGGCCGTGCGGCTCAGGCCTTGATCACGCCCAGCTCGCGGCCGACTTTCGCGAACGCGGCGATGGCGCGGTCGAGGTGTTCGCGGGTGTGCGCAGCACTCATCTGCGTGCGGATGCGCGCCTGGCCCTTGGGCACCACCGGGAAGAAAAAGCCGATCGCGTAGATGCCTTCGTCGAGCAGGCGCTCGGCGAAGCGCTGCGCCAGCGGGGCGTCGTAGAGCATCACCGGGCAGATCGGGTGCACGCCCGGCTTGATGTCGAAACCGAGCTTGGCCATCTCCGCACGGAAGTGTGCGGTGTTTGCGGCCAGGCGTTCGCGCAGCTCGCCCGCGTTGGCCAGCATGTCGAAAGCGGTGATGCCGGCGGCCACCACCGGCGGCGGCAGCGAGTTGCTGAACAGGTAGGGCCGCGAGCGTTGGCGCAGCAGCTCGATCGCCTCGCGGCGGCCGGTGGTGAAACCGCCCAGCGCGCCGCCCATCGCCTTGCCCAGCGTGCCGGTGAAGAGGTCGATCTTCTCCATCACGCCCTTCACCTCGGCACTGCCGCGGCCGGTGGCGCCGAGGAATCCGGTGGCATGGCATTCATCGATGTGCACCATGGCGCCGTACTTCGCGGCGAGCGCGGTCACCTCGTCGAGCGGGGCGATGAAGCCGTCCATCGAGAACACGCCGTCCGTCGTGATCAGGATGTCGCGCACGCCCTCACTGCGGGCCTGCTGCAACTGCTTCTCGAGGTCGGCCATGTCGGCGTTGGCATAGCGGTAGCGGCGGGCCTTGCACAGGCGCACGCCGTCGATGATCGAGGCATGGTTGAGGCTGTCGGAGATGATCGCGTCGGGTTCGCCCAGCAGCGGCTCGAACAGCCCGCCGTTGGCGTCGAAGCAGGCGGCGTAGAGGATGCTGTCCTCGGTGCCGAAGAAGGCGGCGATCTGCGCCTCGAGCTGCTTGTGCAGGTCCTGGGTGCCGCAGATGAAACGCACCGAGGCCATGCCGAAGCCGTGGCTGTCGAGGGCGGCCTTGGCGCTGGCGATCACGTCGGGGTGGTCGGCCAGGCCCAGGTAGTTGTTGGCGCAGAAATTGAGCACCGTCCGGCCGTCGGCCAGCTGGATCTCGGCCGCCTGCGGGCTGGTGATGATGCGCTCGGCCTTGAACAGGCCGGCGGCGCGGATCTCGTCGAGTTCGGCGGCGTAGCGCACTTGGGCAGAGTGGACGGGATCGGTCTGGGCCATGGTGCAGTATGGTTCGGATTTGGCAAGGGCGGCCATTATGAGCTGCCATGGGGCGTTCAGGCGGTGGTTTGGGAGGTTTCCGTCAGCGACGAACACTTGACGGAATTAACATTTGTAAAGGATGTTGTCGAGGCGGACTTTCCGTTTCGACCCTTGGGGGGGTTATGTCGCGCGCACTCCAAATCGGTCTCGTCGAGAGCGATCCCATCCAAGCCAGAATCATCGCCAAGATGATCGAGAGCGCGGGCATGGACTGCCTGCACTACGCCTCTGATCTGGAGTTCCACCGGCGTATGGGGCCGGAATCGATCGACCTGCTGTTACTCGACTGGAACCTGCCGGGGGTTTCCGGCCTCGACCTGCTGCGCGAACTGCGCCAGGCCAACAGCACGCTGCCGGTGATCTTCCTCACTGGCAACGACCGCGAGCAGGACATCGTGACCGGTCTGCAGGTTGGTGCCGACGACTACATTGTCAAGCCGGCGCGCGCTGCCGAACTGGCCGCGCGCATCGGTGCCGCACTGCGCCGGGCCGCTCCGCCCAATGGCGCGGCGGCGGCCGACCCCTTCGGCTTCGACCTCGAGCGTCGTCGCCTCACTCTGCACGGTGAACAGATCGAATTGACCGACCGCGAGTTCGACCTGCTGGTCTTCCTGTTCCAGCGGCGCGGCAAAGTGGTTTCGCGCGAGACCCTGCTGTCGCAGGTCTGGCGCGTGGGCCCGAACGTGGCCACTCGCAGTAT
>Ga0209103_1000666_pt1 | contig 10478 bp, 11 predicted proteins | sample 4C3metaG_FD_184152 | JGI IMG/M metagenome (GOLD analysis project Ga0209103, IMG submission 184152) | Freshwater bacterial and archeal communities from Indian Creek, Illinois, USA - 4C3 metaG (SPAdes) (version 2) | ecosystem: Environmental > Aquatic > Freshwater > Unclassified | place: USA...
AGGGGGGGCTGCGGCGCGGCCCTTCACGCCCTTTGTCTTGCGGATGGCGGGCGCCATCAGCGCCTTGGTGACGCGCGTATCACCGCAGATCGGGCAATCCACCAGGCCGGCAGCGGCCATCCGGTCATGCGCGGCGCTGTCCTTGAACCAGCTTTCGAATTCATGGGCGTTGTCGCAGCGGAGCGAGAAGCGGATCATCCCTGTAAACCTTCATCGGCTTGCCGTAATGGGGCCGGTCACACCAATCTCAAATGGGATGCAATACACCAATTGCGAGGGCGGCCATTCAGCCGGCCAGCATGGCTTCCAGCTTGCCTGCGCGCTCCAGTGCCACGAGGTCATCCGAGCCGCCAATCGGCTGCCCGTTGATGAAGATCTGCGGCACGGTGGTGCGCCCGCCCGATCGCGCGATGGCGTCCTTTCGCGCCTGGCTGCCATTCGGCGCGTCGAATTCATGGAAGGTCGCGCCGCGCTTGGTCAGCAGGGCGCGGGCGCGTTCGCAATAGGGGCAGAAGGCGGCGGTGTAGATTTCGATCTGGGCCATGGCATCAATACGCCGTGGCACGGCCCCTTCGTCAAGCGGGGCAATAGCCCCCGGTCAATAGCCCCCGGTCAATAGCCCAGGGTGGAGATCAGCAGCGCCGAGAGGCCCAGCACCAGGGCGCCAACCCCGGTGAGTGCGAGGAAGAAGCCGCGCCATTCCGCGCCATCCACGCCGAAAAGCGGGCTGTTCTGCGTGGTGGGCCGCGTGCCATCCACCTCGAAGCGATGCGCCGCGCGGCTGGTCATGAAGCCATCAAAGGGCGAGGCGCCCTGGTTCTGGAAGTTCCGGCCATCGAAGGGCATGGCACATGCTCCGTCCTGTTGCAGGAGGAAGATGCGCGGTCAAGGTTGATAAAAGCTTAAGGCCCGCGCCTCATCCGGGGCGCTCGATCCGCGGATCCGGCACGCGCGCGGCGGCGAGGAGCGTGACATCGGCGGCGCCGCCGCCCAGCAGCATGCGCGCGCAGGCATCGGCGGTGGCGCCGCTGGTCAGCACATCGTCAATCAGCAGCACGTGCTGGCCGCGCAGTCGCGCTGTCGCACCCGGCGCCAGGCCGAAGGCGCCTTCCAGCGCTTCCTCCCGCGCGCGGGCGCCGAGTTCGCCGAGCGGGGCCGTAGCGCGCAGGCGGCGCAGCAGCATGGGCGCATGCGGCTTGCCGCAGAGCTTCGCCAGCCGGGCCGCCAGCAGCGCCGCCTGGTTGTGGCGCCGCCGGAACAGGCGCCAGCGATGCAGCGGCACAGGCACCAGCAAATCAGCCGCGCGCAGCAATTCCGCTCCGGCGCGGGCCATGTGCCGGGCCAGGGGGGCGGCCAGTTCCGTGCGGTCCCGATGCTTGAAAGGCAGGATCAGTGCCTTGGCGCCCTCGTCATAGCGCAAGGCGGCCCGCGCCTGGGCGAAGGCGGGTGGCGCGGTGATGCACGCTTCGCACCACAGGGCCTCCAGATGGGGAATGCCGGCGCCGGCATGCGGGAAGGGCACGCCGCAGCGGTCGCAAAGCGGCGCCGTGACGAAGGCGAGGCGGGCGAAACAGGCCGGGCATTGCCCGCCCTGCACGCCGACCGGGGCCTCGCAGGTCAGGCAACTGGGCGGCAGGAGCGCATCCAGGGCGCCGCCGCCCAGTCGTTGGAAGGCGCGCCCCGCGCGATTCAGGCCGTCGCGCCAGGCAAGGCTTCGCTCATCGGGTGTGTGTTCGCTCATCCGGTTCAGACCTTCGCCCCAATTGGCGCGAAGCTTGCCAGTTGGGGCCTACCAGGCCCCAAAGCGCGCATCACCGTCCCGTGAGACCTCATGCACCAGGTCAATCTCCCAGGAGAGATAGGCATGCATGGCGGCCTCGATGCCGGAATTGCGATCATAGGGGCGGAGATACCAGTCCACGCAGGCTTCGTCGGGCGGGGTGGTGCGGTCGGTCGCGACGGGCAGGCCCGCCGCGCGCCAGGCGGCGAGGCCGCCCTCCAGCACCCGCGCGCCAGGAATATCCGCCGCCCCCAGATGCGCGAGCCGCGGGTCCGGCGCCATCACCACCACGCGGCCGGAAAGCGGCGGCAGACGCCCGCGCACCGCCCAGATGGAGCCCGGCACATGCCCGGCCCGGTGATGCATGGAGAGCGCCAGATTGACCACCGTCACGCCGGCTTCGGCGGCCAGAGCCTGGGGCGTCACTGTCGGCATTCGCGGCACTTCGGGTGCGACGGGCTTCCAGGCGCCGGTTTCCAGCGGCCCGTCGAGCGCATCCTGGACGACATGAACCTCCCAGCCGCCCATCTGGCGCAGCCAGGCGCCGGACATGCGGGCGCGGACCGTATCGTCATCGGCGAGGATGACGCGCGCCCCGCGCACGGCGATCCATTGGTCCGTCGCCTGCACCAACTGCCCGCCCGGCGCATGGCGGAAGCCCGGGATATGGCCTGCCGCATATTCATCGGCGGCGCGGACGTCGAGGCCGTAGGTGCTGCGGCTGCCATCGGCCAGCATGGCTTCGGCGGCCTGACGGGTGATCAGCTTCACGCCATTCTCGGCCGCGAAGGCGCTGGCGCGTTGCAGGGCCAGCGCGGCACTCGCCGGCTTGCCGGGCTGATAGCTGCGCGTCACGCCCCGCTCGCATTGGAAGCCGGCCAATTCCCAGCCCATGGTGCCGTTACGCAGGGCCACCACCTTGTTGGGCACGCCCGCGCGGCGCAGGCTTTCGGCGCCCATGATGCTGCGGGTGCGACCGGCGCAATTGATGACGATGGTGGTCTCGGCCTTGGGCACCAGGTCGCCGATGCGATAGGCCAATTCGCCGCCGGGCACGTTCACCGCGCCGGGGATGGTCATCTTCACGAATTCATCCATGGGCCGGCTGTCCAGGATCACCATGTCCTGGCCGGTATCCTTCATGGCCTGCAACTCCGCCGGGTCCACGCTTTGTGTGCCGTAATGGTGCTCGGCCCATTCGCCGAAGGCCTTGGAGGGCACATGCACGCCAGTGAAGACGACATAGCCCGCCGCCGCCCAGGCCGGTGTGCCGCCTTGCAGCACATGCACATCCGAATAGCCGATTGAGGTGAGGTAAGCGGCCAGCTTTTCGGCATGGCCCTCGCCGCCATCCACGCAGACCACGCGGGTGGCCTGGCGGGGCAGCAAGGCGCGGGCGCGCAACTCCTGCTTGGAGAGCGGGCAGGGCACGGCCCAGAAGATGTGGCCATGGCCGAACTCCCCCTCCTCGCGCGCGTCGAGGATGGCGAGTTCGGGGCTGGCGGAAATCCAGGCCTTGAGCGTGGCCGGTGTGACGGAGCGCATCAGCCTGCCGTCGGCTTCATGAAGCTCTTGTTGTAAAATGAGACTTCGCCTGTCTTGTCGTCGAAGGCGCGGCGGCGATCCAGCTTTTCCAGCGCCAGCCCATACATGTGCAGGTGGCGGGTGGGGCGCGTGCCTGTGGTGTGGATGGAATGGATATCCTCGGGCATCAGGCAGATGCCACGGCCCGGCTCCACCATGATTTCCTCGCGCACGCGCATTTCGCAGCGCTCGGGATCGGAGCCGTCATCGAGGCGGTCATAGACCTTGTTCAGTTCCTGTCCGTCCACGGCGACGACCACGGCCCAGGTGGTGTGGTCATGCGGCTTGGTCTCGTTGCCGGGGTTGAGCGCGTTCAGGTAGAGGGCGAAGCGGTTATTATCCTCCTCGCGCAGCAGGTAGCGGTTGCTGCCCTTCTCGCCATTCGGCGGCGGCGGGAATTCGGTGCTGGGGAAAAGGTGGTCCTGGGCGCCGAGGGCCATCAGCTCGGCCTTGATGGCCTCCAGAGCCTCGCGCGTGACGCCCATGCGGCTCTCGATCTCGCGCACGCGGCCGACGGCGGCGGCCACGGCGGCGGTGCGGGCCGCCTTCACATCCATGTTGTTCATCTGCGTTCTCCCTTGCGGATGGGGAAACGATAGTCCCGCTTGCGCGTCAGCACCACCAGTCGCAGATGAAGCTCATGGAAGCCGCACCCGACATCTTCGACCGCCGCCTGCTCCGTCTTCGCCGGGAGCGCGCGGCGGCGCGTGTCGGCAAGGTCACGTCCATCCTGGATGCGGCGGCCGAGCTGCTGCTGGACCGGTTGGATGACACGACGCGCCGCTTCTCCCGCGCGCTCGACCTCGGCGGGCGAGGCGCCGTGACGCCCCGGCTGCGGGAGCGCGGCGTGCCCTTCATCGTCTCGATGGACCTCGCGGCGGGCATGGCGCGGCGGGCAGGGGGCCTGGCCGTGGCGGGGGATGAGGAATGGCTGCCCTTCGCGCCCGGCAGCTTTGACCTGATCATCGCCAATCTCGGCCTGCATGCGGTGAATGACCTGCCCGGCGCGCTGATCCAGCTGCGCCAGGCCCTGGCCCCCGATGGGCTGTTCCTCGCCTCGCTGCCCGGCTTTGGCACGTTGCAGGGCCTGCGCGAGGCGCTGGCCGTGGCCGAGGCGGAGACGCGCGGCGGTGTCTCGCCGCGAATCGCGCCCTTCGCCGAATTGCGGGATTTGGCCGGGCTGCTGCAACGCGCGGGCTTCGCGCTGCCGGTGGCCGACCAGGACCGGCTGCCCCTCGAATACCGCACGCCCATGGGCCTCATCGCTGATCTGCGCGCGGCCGGGGAGGGCAATGCCATCCGTGCGGCAGACCGCCGCATCCCGCCCAAGGCTTTGTTTCCACTGGCCTTCGCCGCGCTGGATCTGTCCATGGAATTGCGCTTGCTGGTGATGACGGGCTGGGCGCCGCATGAAAGCCAACAGAAGCCGGCCCGCCCCGGAAGCGCGAATATCCGCCTCGCCGATGCCCTGGGTGCAAAGGAATACCAAACCGGCGATAAAGCGGGTTGAACCTTCCGCGCCCCGCGCGCATCTTCACGCAAACATCCTTCAGGCAGCGGTCAGCCCCGACACATGGAAAATTCTGGCGGCGAATCGCGCCGTATCACCCGTCATGCACCAGAGGATTTCGCGGGTGCCCGGCGTGCCGGCGCGCTCGCGGCCGCGTGTCTCGACATGATCACGCCCCATGTCCGCCCCGGTGTCACCACCGGCGCGCTGGACCAGCTTTGCCATGATTTCATGGTGGCGGGCGGCGCGGTGCCGGCCACTTTGGGCTACCGAGGCTACACCAAATCCTCCTGCATCTCGATCAATCACGTTGTCTGCCACGGCATTCCTGGCGAGCGGACGATTGCCGAGGGCGACATCCTCAATATTGACGTGACCGCCCTGCTCGATGGCTGGCACGGCGATACCAGCCGCATGTATGCGGCGGGCGAGATCAGCACCAAGGCGCGCCTCCTCATGGACGTAACCTATGAGGCGATGATGCGTGGCATCGCGATGGCCAAGCCCGGCAACAGCTTTGGCGATATCGGCCACGCCATCCAAACCTATGCCGAAAAGCATCGCTTCTCCATCGTGCGGGATTTCTGCGGCCACGGCATCGGCCGGAAATTCCACGAACCGCCGAATGTCCTGCATTTCGGCCGCCCCGGCGAAGGCCCGAAGCTGGCACCCGGCATGTTCTTCACCATCGAGCCCATGGTGAATGCCGGCCGCCCCGAGGTGAAGATCCTGGATGATGGCTGGACCGCCGTGACACGGGACCGCAGCCTCTCCGCTCAGTTCGAGCACATGGTCGGCATCACCGAGAAGGGCTGCGAGATCTTCACGCTCAGCCCGGGCGGGATGCACAAGCCGCCTTACGCCTGATGAGGCGAGGGGCCGGGCTTTTCCATCGGTTGCCGCCTGCGGGCCGGTCTTGACCCGCCGGCGCGGGATGGCCGAAGCGGGGGGCCTGTTCGACCCCGCGCCCATGGCCGCCACGCCCTCCGGCGTCGAGGGCCATCGCGGCCGCATGCGGCAGAAGCTTCTGGAAGCCGGGCCCGGTGCCCTGCTGGACCATGAACTGATCGAGATGCTGCTGTTTCTCGCCCTGCCGCGCCGCGACACCAAACCCGTTGCCCGCGCCATGCTGGACCGCTTCGGCAGCTTCGCCGATGCGCTGAGCGCCCCCACCCAGGAACTCCGTGAGATCGAGGGCCTGGGCGATGCCGGCATCGCCGCCTTGCGGACCGTGCAAGCGGCCGCGCTGCGCCTGATTGAGGCGCCGCTGAAGAATCAGCAGGTGCTGAACAACTGGGACCGGCTGATGGACTACCTGACCGCGCGCCTGGCGCGGGAAAGGGTGGAACAGTTCCGGGTGATCTTCCTGGATTCCAAGAACCGCCTGATCGCCGATGAGGCCCAGGCGCGCGGCACGGTGAACCACACGCCCGTCTATCCGCGCGAAGTCGTGAAGCGCGCCTTGGAATTGCACGCGACGGCACTGATCCTGGTGCATAACCACCCCTCGGGCGATCCTACGCCCAGCCGCGCCGATATCGAAATGACGGCCGAGGTGAAGCAGGCTGCGGCGGCGCTGGGCATCACCCTGCATGACCACTTGATCATCGGCCGGGACCAGCCGCTCTCCTTCCGGCGCGAAGGGCTGCTCTGAGGGGTTAGAGCGGGATGCGTTGAGGCGGAATCGCCGAAAACGTTGAATCCCGCTCTCAGCAGTGGCGAGACCATGAAAGTGAGCGCAAGCGAACGCATCATGGTCTAAGCCGCGAAGCCGCGCAGCCGCCCGGCGATCACCCCGGCCACCGCCTCCACCGCGGCGTGCCTGGGAAAGCGGGCACGCCAGGCGATGCGGATGGTGCGGCCCGCCTGCTCGGCCAAAGGGCGCAGCACGATGCCGGCATCCTGTGCCGCGCCTGCGGCGAGCGCCGGGACCAGTGTGGTGCCGTAGCCCGCCGCCACCATGTTCAGCAGCGTCGGCAGGCTCGCCGCGCGCAGCGTTCCGCCCAGCGCGCCGCGGTGCCCGCAAGCCTCCAGCGCCTGCTCTCGCAGGCAATGCCCATCGGCTAGCACCAGGATATCGCGCGCCAACTCCGCCTGGGAGACGACCTCGCGCGCCGCCAGCGGGTGGTCGGGCGGGAGGGCGGCCAGGAAGGGTTCCTCGAAAAGCGCCAGGCTTTGCCACTCGGCGCCCCCCAGCCCGGTTGCGAGCAGGGCCGCGTCCAGTTCATGGCGTTGCAGGCGTTCCAGCAGGGCGGAGGTCTGGTCTTCCCAGGGCTCAATATCGAGCGCTGGCAGGGCCTCACGCAGGGGGGCGAAGATCAGCGGCAGCAGATAGGGCGCCAGGGTCGGGATGACGCCGAGGCGAAGCCGGCCGGCCAGGGGGGCCCGCAGGCTGCGGGCCAGCGTCAGTATGGCATCCGCCTCGGCCACGGCGCCGCGCGCATGGCCCAGCAGCCGGGCGCAGGCCTCGGTGGGAATGACGGCCTTGTTGCCGCGCTCGAACAGGGCGAGGCCGAGTTCATCCTCCAGTTTGCGAAGCTGGACGGAGAGGGTGGGTTGGCTGATGCCGCAGGCCTCGGCCGCCAGGCCGAAATGGCCGTGTTCGGCCAAAGCGAGGAGGTAGCGCAGGTCGCGCAGGTTCATGATGGATGTGATTTCATGATGATAGACAGTGCCTATCAATGAGGTTGAATCAATTGAGTGGAATTCAAGCCCCTGTCGCCGCTACCCTTCCCATGCCAAGAGCGACGCGGGCAAGCTCGATCAACGCACCCGACCAACCTGACCAACGGAGAGAAACCATGGACGGAAATACCGCCCCCAGCGCCGGTAAATGCCCCGTGATGCACGGGACGCCCAAGCCTACCGTCTTCGCCGGCCGCTCGAATCGCGACTGGTGGCCGAATCAGCTCAACCTCAAGATCCTCCATCAGAACACCGCCGAGCTGAACCCGATGCCCAAGGGCTTCAGCTATGCCGAGGCGTTCAAGAAGCTCGACCTGGAGGCCGTCCGCCGCGACCTGCACGCGCTGATGACCGACAGCCAGGATTGGTGGCCGGCCGATTACGGGCATTACGGCCCCTTCTTCATCCGCATGGCCTGGCATAGCGCCGGCACTTACCGCATCGGCGATGGCCGGGGTGGCGCTGGCGCGGGAACGCTGCGCTTCGCGCCGCTGAACTCCTGGCCCGACAACGGCAACCTGGACAAGGCGCGCCGCCTGCTCTGGCCGATCAAGCAGAAATACGGCAACGCCCTCTCCTGGGCGGATTTGATGGTGCTGACCGGCAACGTCGCCCTGGAATCCATGGGCTTCAAGACCTTCGGCTTCGCCGGTGGCCGCGAGGATGTGTGGGAGCCGGAGGAGGACGTCTATTGGGGCAATGAGGGCACCTGGCTCGGCGATGAGCGCTACACTGGCGATCGCGTCCTGGAAGACCCGCTGGGCGCCGTGCAGATGGGCCTGATCTATGTGAACCCGCAGGGCCCGAACGGCACGCCCGACCCCATGGCCTCGGCCCGCGACATTCGCGAGACCTTCGCGCGCATGGCGATGAATGACGAGGAGACGGTGGCTCTCGCGGCGGGCGGCCACACCTTCGGCAAGTGCCATGGCGCGGGTGATGCCGCGTTGGTCGGGCGCGAGCCGGAGGCTGGAGCCATCGAGGATCAGGGCTTCGGCTGGAAGAACGCCTTCGGCACCGGCAAGGGCGCCGATACCATCACCAGCGGCATCGAGGGCGCCTGGACCAATAACCCGGTACTCTGGGACAATGGCTATTTCGACAACCTGCTCGGCTATGAGTGGGAATTGACGAAAAGCCCCGCCGGCGCCTGGCAATGGACGCCCAAGGACGCCGCCGCCGAGGGCACGGTGCCCGACGCGCATGACCCGACCAAGCGCCACAAGCCGATCATGACCACGGCCGACATGGCACTCCGGACGGACCCGGCCTACCTGGAAATCTCCAGGCGCTTCCATGCGAACCCGGATCAGTTCGCCGATGCCTTCGCGCGGGCCTGGTTCAAGCTGACGCATCGCGACATGGGGCCGCGCGCCCGCTATCTGGGCAAGCTGGTGCCGGCCGAGGTGCTGGTCTGGCAGGACCCGATTCCAGCGGTTACGCACCCCTTGGTGGACGCCGCCGATATCGCGGCGTTGAAGGCGCGCATCCTGGAGTCGGGCCTCTCGGTCGCTGATCTGGTGCGCACGGCCTGGGCCTCGGCCTCCACCTTCCGCGGCTCGGACAAGCGGGGCGGGGCCAATGGCGCGCGCATCCGCCTGGCGCCGCAAAAGGACTGGGCGGTGAATGAGCCGGCCAGGCTTGCCCATGTGCTCGGCAAGCTGGAGGCCATCCAGGCGGCGTTCAATGCCGGTGCGAAGAAGGTCTCGCTGGCCGATCTGATCGTGCTGGGGGGCTGCGCGGCCATCGAGCAGGCGGCCAAGGCCGCGGGCGTCACGGTCGAGGTGCCCTTCACACCTGGCCGGGCCGATGCCTCGCAGGAGGAGACGGATCTCCACTCCTTCGCGGTGCTGGAGCCCAAGGCGGATGGTTTCCGCAACTACCTGGAAAGCGAAACCGGCCTCTCGGCCGAGGAGCGCCTGGTGGACCGCGCCCAGCTGCTGACGCTGAGCGCGCCGGAGATGACGGTGCTGGTGGGTGGCCTTCGTGTGCTCGGCGCCAATGTCGGCGGCGCGGCGCATGGCGTCTTCACCCAGCGCCCCGGCGCCCTGACCAACGACTTCTTCGTGAACCTGCTGGACATGAGCACGGCCTGGGCGCCCTCCGCCACTATGGCAGGCGTCTATGAGGGGCGTGACCGCAAGACGGGCGCGGTGAAGTGGACCGGAACTCGGGTGGACCTGGTGTTCGGCTCCAACTCGCAACTCCGGGCGCTGGCGGAGGTGTTCGCCGTGGATGGCGCGCAGGAGGCCTTCGCGCAGGACTTCGTGGCGGCCTGGACCAAGGTGATGAACCTGGACCGCTTCGACCTCGCCTGATCGGGTGCGGGCGCTGCCGGTTTGCCGGTGGCGCCCGGCCCTCCTCAACTCAATGCGCCCGGCGGCGGCCTTGACCTCCAGCGGGCCATTCACGGCATGGCGCGGGATGCGGATGAAGCCGGCGCGCTGAGCGGGAAGACCACGATCTCCAAGCAGCGTACCAAGCGCGCCGCCCTCGATCTTATCTACAAAGACCTCAGCCAGTCCGACGCGCTGGACATCCTCGGTCTGCCCTTCGCCCAGGACGGTCGCACTCACTCCGCCCGTCCCCAGTGGCTCGACCGCACCGCCCGGCCGTGCGCCATCTTTCTGGACGAGATCGCCAGGGCGCAGCCCATCGTCCTGTCCTCCATTCTGGAACTGGTCACTGAGCGGAAGATCGACGCGCTGGGCTTCACGCTGCCGGATCACGTCTCGATCATCGCTGCCTGCACCCATGTTGCCGCCACGGGCCAGGATCACCGGCCGCTTCCGCACGCATCCAGTCGGTCTTGCGGCGTTCCTCGCCAAGCAGGCCGTCCAGGAACAACCCCGCCGAGACCGCCATCCGATCCTGCCTGAACAGCGGCCGCATCCGCGCCTTCACCTCCCGCAGCGATGC
>Ga0209103_1000668_pt1 | contig 10474 bp, 10 predicted proteins | sample 4C3metaG_FD_184152 | JGI IMG/M metagenome (GOLD analysis project Ga0209103, IMG submission 184152) | Freshwater bacterial and archeal communities from Indian Creek, Illinois, USA - 4C3 metaG (SPAdes) (version 2) | ecosystem: Environmental > Aquatic > Freshwater > Unclassified | place: USA...
ATGGCGGGAGAAATTGAGCGTCTCACCGAAATGGTGTTAGATTTGCTGCAGCTCTCTCGGCTGGAAAGTGGCACTGAGGGATTACGCCAGACAAGGGTTATTGTTTCTGACTTGGTGCGGGAAGTGGTGGAAGGCATGTACGGGTTGCTTGACAACAAAGGGCAAATCGCTGAGGTTGTAGGAAAAAATGGGACTACCCTATGGGGGGACCGCGAAAAAATAAGGCAAGTCATCATCAACTTGCTCGACAACGCCAGCAAATTTTCGCCCGCGGGCTCAAGTATAACGATAGGCTTTCGCGCACATGCCCAAGAAACCGAAGTGTATGTCGCCGACCACGGGCCGGGGATTCTGCCCGAACATCTGCCGCGCGTCTATGAGCGCTTTTTTAAGAGTTCTGCCAGCCGCGGCGGCGGTACCGGCCTAGGGCTAGCCATAGTAAAACATATTATTGAGGCCCATGGTGGGTCGGTTTACGTGCACAGCCGGCTGGGCGAAGGGGCGACCTTTGGCTTTACTCTGCCGGATCACTTTGCGGACAGGCACCGTGCCCACTCATTTGAAAATCTTACCCATCCGCATTAGCTCACACAGATTAAGAAGTTTCCCTTTTGTAGAGGCTCATAAGTGACATCCTCACACGCATCTCCTCGGCAAAATGCCGGTGTAAGTGAGCCAATACCCCGGAGGTAAGATTGTAGAGGAATGATTGCGGTACATTGACAACATTCGATATCGTTGCTATAGTGTATTTGTGTCATCGATCAACCTCGATAACATTGAAGTATATAGATATGAAGGAGGAAAACTTGATGAATCGATTGTATGCGGAATTTGTTCCGATACTCAAAGCAATAGCAGATGAGACAAGATTGAAGATTATCGATATGTTGTCTTGTGGAGAAATGTGTGCTTGCGAGATATTGGAAGAATTTAGCATATCACAATCTACTCTTAGCTACCACATGAAAATACTGGCTGAAAGTGGCCTAGTCAAGGCTACTCGTGATGGCGCATGGATGAGATATAATCTCAATAAAGGCAAAGCGAATGAAGTCATGTCTTTTTTTGCTCAGATAACAGATAATAAGGAAGGTTGCATTTGCAAAGCAATAAATCCGCAAAGTTTAGTTTAAGAAAATAAATTGAAAAATATGGAGGCGTAAAATGACCAAAGAAAAATCGCAAGGCATCAGTTTTTTTGAGAGATATCTAACCATATGGGTTGCTATCTGCATGGCTGTAGGCATACTTATTGGTCAGTATTTGCCAGGAGTCCCGGCATTTTTAGGCCAATTTGAATATGCAAACGTTTCCATTCCGATAGCCATTCTAATTTGGTTGATGATTTATCCAATGATGTTGAAAGTTGACTTTGATAGCGTGAAGGATGTTGGAAAAAACCCAAAAGGCTTGTATGTGACTTGGGTTACGAACTGGCTAATTAAGCCTTTTACCATGTTTGGAATTGCGTATTTCTTCTTCTATGTTGTTTTTGAGGCACTTATTCCTGCTGACTTAGCAAGAGATTATTTGGCAGGCGCCATACTCCTTGGGGCTGCCCCTTGTACAGCCATGGTTTTTGTTTGGAGTCATTTGACAAAGGGGAACCCTGCTTACACCGTTGTTCAAGTCGCTACAAACAACTTGATAATCCTTGTGGCCTTTATCCCAATTGTAGCGTTCCTTCTGGGTGTAGGAGGCGTCACGATTCCCTGGGATACGCTTATTCTTTCGGTGGTTTTGTTTGTAGTTGTTCCATTAAGTGCTGGGGTGGTTACGCGGAAGGTCATTGTAAAAAATAAAGGTAGGGATTACTTCCAGAACGCGTTTATTCCTAAATTCAACAATATCACAATCGGGGGATTACTATTAACATTGGTCACTATATTCTCATTTCAAGGGAATGTGATTTTGAACAATCCACTGCATATTCTATTAATTGCCATACCCCTCACTGTTCAGACTTTCTTAGTTTTCTTCATAGCGTATTTTGCTAGTAAGATGCTGAAATTGCCCTATGACATTGCAGCGCCAGCAGGGATGATTGGTGCCTCAAACTTCTTTGAGTTAGCAGTCGCAGTTGCTATTTCACTCTTTGGTGCAACTAGCCCAGTAGCGCTTGCTACAATTGTAGGCGTATTAGTTGAAGTACCTGTCATGCTAATGCTTGTGAAAATCGCCAATTCCACAAAGGGATGGTTTGAGACGCATAAGTTAAGCCAGTGGAACACGAGATAAGGAGACGGAAGCAATGAAAGATGTTCTTGCCCCTAAGGTAAAGTTAAAAGTGAGTACTTGCGGGCAATTGTCACATTTTTATTTCGTTGATATAATATAATCTTAGCAAACTTCGATAGACCAATTTAACGCTAACGATTATAATACTGTTGTGTAGATTTACATATTTTTTTGCCTAAGCACCCCAATAAAAAGGAGGAAATGTCTTGCGAAAAATTCTATCCATCCTCGTTTTGGCGGTTATGGTTCTGACCGTCCTAGACTTCAGTGCCGCACCAGCTAGTGCAAATACCATCAGCATTGTTTTTAATGGCCGTCCTCTCGTGGCCGACGTCGCCCCCGTAGTTCGCAACGGGCGTACACTAGTTCCCTTTAGGGCCATTTTTGAAGCGCTAGGGGCCGAAGTGAGATGGGACGCCGCGACAAACACCGTTTCCGGCTATCGTGGGCGCCAGGCTATTGTGCTCGAGATTGGTAGCCGTAACGCATGGGTAAGCGGCCCTAGTGTTACTCTAGACGTTGCCCCGCAAATTATTAATGGTCGCACCATGGTTCCCTTGCGCTTTATCGCCGAAAGCATGGGCGCACAGGTTGAATGGGTGCCCGCGGCTAACCGCGTTGCCATTACCGCCACTCTCCCCACGCTTCCAGCCGTGGGCGGCGTTATCACCCACGGACGCATCGCCGACCCTGTAATCCTGAACCCCATCTTGGCTAATGATACGGAATCTAACTTTATCTTAAGCCGTACCAATATTGGACTTGTGCGCCGCGACCAAAACGGCGAGCTAATCAACGCCGTAGCCGACAGGTGGCAGTGGATACCTGCTGAAATGACCTGGCGTTTTTGGCTGCGCCCCGGCTTGAAGTGGCACGATGGGCGCCCCCTGACAGCGCGCGATGTCAAGTTTACGTTTGATGCCATTCGCCATCCGCAGTACACCGGTCGTCGCCAGGGAGACTTGCTCTCCGTTTCTGACATCGTAGTGGTCAATGACCTTGTTGTGGATTTCCGACTGCGCAACACCGACGCTACCTTGCTTGGCCGTCTGTCCATGGGCCTCATTCCACAACATGTTTTCGAAGGTACCGCCATCAGAGACATGGCTGCGCACAACTTTAGCCGTCAGCCGATTGGTGCAGGTCCCTACCGCTTTGTGCGTTGGGTGAGAGGGCAGTTCGTGGAGCTAGAGCGCAATCCCGACTGGCATCTCGATGGTCCTTTTATCGCCAGAGTAATTGTAAAAACTTACCCCGATTCCAATGTTCTTCACGCCGCCTGGGAAAATGGCGACATCGATTGGGGCGCTGCCATCCCTCCTGACCAAATCGATACAGTAATGGCTAGATTTGCTAATCAAGCTAATTTCCATGAAATACCCGCCATCTTCGGCTATGACTATATCGGATTGAACTTTTTGAATCCTATCTTGGCCGACCTCCGCGTGCGTCAAGCCTTGATGTATGGTGCAGACCGCGAGGCCATAGTGCGCTCGGTCTACAATCATCGTGCCGACATCGTGAACGGCAACCTCGTGCCTTCACACTGGGCGCATAATCCCAATCTCTATGCCTATCGCCACAACCGTTTCCGCGCCATTGAGTTGCTCAGGCAGGCCGGATTTACGACCGTTGGTCGCGACGGTATTCGCACTAATGCCGCAGGGCAGAGGCTGTCTTTCCGCTTCCTAATTCGCACCGGTATTCCCGAGCGCCACGACACTTTGGCCATGCTCACTAGCCAATGGCGACTAATCGGCATTGAGCTGCGTCCGGAAGTCCTGGAGTGGTCGGTTCTCGTTGAGAGACTGAACAGAGCTGACTTTGACATGAACATCATGGGCTGGAGTTTCTCCGAAGAGCCAGATTCCTTCACCGCCTTCCATTCGTCACAAGGGCGCGACCCAGCGACCGGTCTCAATCGCGGCATGAACAATATGCAAATGAATGACGCTGAAGTAGATCGCCTTATTATGCTAGGACGCACCACCATGGGTGACGCTGAGCGCAGAACTATCTACCAACAGCTTGAAGTTCGTCTCAACCAAGTGTTGCCCTATGTGTTCTTGCAGGCGCGTAATGGCGTAGTCGGCATTCATAACCGCATTCAAGGCGGGGTTATCGGCACACGCGGGCTGTCCTTCCCAGAGACATTCTTCATTACCCCCGGCAGATAATCTAGACCATCCAGAGTTACAAAGCCGCCGATGCATCGGCGGCTTTGTTCACGGTGTAAAATGTCTTGACACGACAACGCTTGTATGTGTATAGTAACAGTGTGCACAAATTGTGCACACTGTTCAAGGATTAATATGGTACTTATGAGGAGGTGCGATTTGTATACCGCCGCCATTACAGGCACAGGCGCTTACTTGCCTGCACGCATTATGACGAACAAAGAGTTAGAAAGTGTCGTCGATACTACAGACGAATGGATTGTTTCCCGCACAGGGATTAGAGAGAGGCGCATCGCCGCACCACATGAGGCCACATCAGACTTGGCATATAACGCGGCAGAGCAAGCGTTAGAGAGTGCGGGCATAAGCGGAGCGGACATCGATGCCATTATCGTGGCCACAGTAACCCCTGACATGCTTTTTCCCTCAACTGCCTGTCTTCTGCAAGCGCGGCTCAAGGCCAGCAAAGCGGTAGCCTTTGACATTAGCGCCGCCTGCACAGGCTTTGTCTATGGCATAGAGCTTGCTCGCCATGCCATCTACGCTGGAACTTGGCGACATGTACTAGTTGTGGGCGGAGAGACCCTCTCGCGCATTGTCGACTGGCAGGACCGCAATACCTGCGTGCTTTTCGGCGATGGTGCGGGAGCTGCGGTAGTTAGCCGCAGCGAAGAGGCCCCTCATTTGTCCGGAGCACTTATGCGAGCCCGTATCCTAGGTGTCCACCTCGGGTCGGATGGCTCACAGGGTGACGTTTTAACCCTGCCCGCAGGGGGCTCACGCACTCCGGCAACGGTCGACTCTGTGCTGGCTAGGCAACACTTTGTGCTTATGAACGGTCCAGAAGTCTATAAGTTTGCCGTACGCATTGTGGGTGAGGCCGCGGGGGAGTTACTCGCTAAACTGGGGTTAGGTTTTGGTGACGTAGATTATTTTGTCCCCCATCAAGCTAACTTACGCATCATCGAGGGCTTTACCAAGCGCATGAAACTTCCTTCGGAAAAGGTTCTTGTCAATGTCGAAAAATACGGCAATGTTTCCTCGGGTTCCATACCCATTGCCCTGCATGAATTTGCGCCCATTTTTAAACCTGGGCAGAAGATCATGCTCATTGGGTTTGGTGGCGGCTTGACTTGGGGAGCATGTTTACTGGAATGGTAGGTGTGAGGCAATGTATAGACTGACATCTCTACTCAACATAAAATATCCTATTTTACAAGGTGGCATGGCCTGGGTGGCCACTGCTCCTCTCGCGGCGGCCGTCTCCGAGGCGGGCGGGCTAGGGATCATCGGTGCCGGCAACGCCAGCGCCGAGTGGGTGAGGGAGGAAATACATCGCGTGAAGGCACTCACTGCCAAACCATATGGTGTGAATGTACTCCTTATGTCCCGCGATGTCGAAGAGGTCATGAAGGTCGTGATGGCGGAGCGCGTGCCCGTAGTTACCACAGGGGCGGGGAGTCCAGGCCTATACATGGCCGCGCTAAAGGCGGCAGGCTGCATCGTCATTCCCGTAGTCGCATCGGTGGCCATGGCGCGGCGCTTAGAGCGTCAGGGAGCCGATGCGTTAGTCGCCGAGGGCAGCGAGGCCGGCGGTCACATTGGCGAGGTGGGCACCATAGCACTCGTGCCACAAATTGCTGATGCCGTAGGTATTCCGGTCGTGGCCGCGGGAGGTATCGCCGATGGTCGCGGCATGGCAGCGGCCTTTGTTCTTGGAGCAGATGGGGTGCAGCTTGGCACGCGGTTTATTTGTAGCAGTGAGTGCGAAGCACATATCAATTACAAACAAGCTATCGTCAATGCCTCTGAGAGGGACGCCGTAGTATGCGGCATTTCTATCGGGCATCCCGTGCGCGCTTTAAAGAACAACCTCACGCGTGAACTGACGGCATTAGAGAAGAGCGGTAGTAGCTTCGACGAACTGAGCGCACTCGGCAGTGGGCGGCTGCGACTTGCCTTTACCACTGGCGACATGGACAATGGTTCGGCCATGGCGGGGCAGTCAGCGGGCCTAGTCAAAGAGATACTACCCGTCCGCGAAATTATCAGAGCCCTTATTGCGCAAACAGAAAAAATCTTAGGGAGGGCAATATGGACAAGCTAGGTTTTCTCTTTCCTGGGCAGGGGAGTCAATATGTGGGCATGGGACTAGACTGGGCGGGCAAATTTAAAGAGGCGGCAGGGGTTTTTGAGGAGGCCGATCAGGCTCTTAGTTTCTCGCTGAGCGAAGTCATTTGGGAGGGGCCAGCCGAGTTTTTGGCCCAAACAGAGGTAACCCAGCCCTCTCTCTTGACCGTCAGTACAGCCATTACCCGCGTTTTGGCCGCACATGGCATTGTGCCTCAGGCTGCGATCGGCCTTTCTTTGGGCGAGTATAGCGCCTTAGTCTCAGCCGGAAGCATGAGTTTTGCTACCGCCATACGCTTGGTAAAGCAGCGCGGGCGTCTCATGCAGGAGGCCGTGCCCCTAGGGCAGGGCAAGGTGGCGGCCATTATGGGCCTAGATACTCACCTGGTGGAAGAAGCCTGCGCGAGCTCTACGGGCGTGGTAGCCATAGCTAACTACAATTGCCCCGGGCAGGTGGCCATTGCGGGTGAGGCGCAGGCCGTTGACGAGGCCATGCAGAAATGCCAGGCACTTGGAGCGAAACGAGTCATAATCTTGCCCGTCAGTGCTCCCTTTCACACCTCTCTCTTGCGCGGTGCCGGTGAAGCCCTGCGGCCGCATTTGGAGAACGCCAAGCTTCATGCGCCAAAGATTCCGGTGGTCAGTAATGTTACGGGGGAGTATTTTGCCGCTGGTGAGCTTGTGCCCCTCTTGGTGCGGCAAGTGAGCAGCCCCGTGAGATTCGAGGCAGGTGTAAGGCGCTTACTGGCAGATGGTTACACGCATTTTGTCGAGGTCGGCCCAGGCAGCACCTTAAGTTCCTTTATTAAGCGCATCGACAAGGGGGCGACCGTCTACGGCGTAGACACGACCGACAGTCTGGCGAGAGTGCTCGAGGTACTCCGATGAAGATAGCTTTAGTCACCGGAGGGGCAGGGGGTGTCGGGCAGGCCATTTGCCGTGAGCTTGCGGCCTCTGGCTTTAAGGTGCTCGTGCACTACAATACAAGGCAAGAAGAGGCGGCAAGCTTGGTGGAGAGCATACGGACCATTGGCCAAGAGGCCGAGGTCTGTCACGGCAACTTAACCAATGAAAGCGAAGTCAATGAACTTATTGCTGGCATTGCCGCTACTTATGGCCGGCTAGATGTGGTGGTGAACAATGCTGGGATAACCCGCGATGCTCTCGTCTTGACCATGAAGTTACGGGATTGGCAGGACGTTTTAGATATAAACCTGACAGGCGCATTTCTGGTCTGTCGCGCTGCCTCGCGAGTTATGCTTAAGCAACGTGGCGGCAAGATAATCAACGTCGGCTCTGTCGTTGGCATTAACGGCAATGCCGGGCAGGCAAACTATGCAGCGTCGAAAGCAGGTTTAATCGGTCTTACCAAGAGTCTGGCCAAGGAACTAGCCAGCCGCGGTATTACTTGCAATGTCGTCGCGCCAGGCTTTATAGATGCCGGCATGGCGGCTGTTCTTCCCTTAGCAGTTAAGCAAGCACTTCTCGCCACAATTCCGCAAGGCCGTCCCGGCACCCCGCGTGATGTCGCCTGTGCAGTAGCCTTTTTGGCTAGTGACCAGGCAGATTATATCACCGGGCAAGTGTTACGTGTTGACGGCGGCATGGGTATGTAAGACATGATGAAAGGAGGTGTACAAATGGAGATATTAGAGCGGATGCGTAAAGTCATCGCCGACAAACTTTCTGTGCAGGAGGAGCAAATTGTGACCACTGCCTCATTTAAGGGAGATCTCGGCGCCGATTCATTGGATTTAGTGGAACTAGTGATGGGCTTGGAGGAAGAATTTTCAATTTCCATTCCAGAAGCCGACATGGACAAGATAAGCAATGTACAAGATGCATTAGACTACGTCAGCGCTAAGTTAGCTTAAGAGGAGGAAACGATGAGAAGAGTTGTTGTTACAGGTCTCGGAGTCGTTTCGCCTATCGGCATAGGGCACAGTGACTTCTGGGAAGCACTTCTAGCGGGCAAATCGGGTGTGGCCATGATAACGCGCTTTGACGCGACTGACTTTGCCACACAAATAGCCGCCGAGGTCAAGAATTTTGACCCCGCCGACTACATGGATAAAAAAGAAGCCAAACGCATGGACCGCTTCGCACAATTTGCCGTTGCCGCGGCGGGGTTGGCGCTAAAAGACGCAGACATAACTGTTAGTGCCGACAATGCGGCCGATATCGGTGTCTATGTCAGTTCCGGCATCGGGGGATTAGAGACCATGGAAGCGCAGTGGACAGTCCTAAGAGAAAAGGGCCCACAAAAAGTCAGCCCCTTCTTCATTCCCATGATGATCGGCAACATGGGGGCTGGGCAAGTTGCCCTTACCTTTGGACTCAAAGGGCCGACAAGCAATATTGTCACAGCCTGTGCCAGCGGTGCCCAAGCAGTAGGCGATGCCTTTCGTGTCATCGAGCGGGGAGATTGTGAAGTAATGTTGGCAGGCGGCAGCGAGGGCTCCATCACACCGCTATCAGTCGCTGGCTTTAACGCGGCGCGCGCACTTAGCACGAGTAACGACAACCCCACCAAGGCCAGTCGTCCCTTTGATAAAGAGCGCGATGGCTTTGTCATGGGGGAAGGGGCAGGGGTGCTCGTGCTGGAGAGTCTCGACCATGCTCTCGCTCGGGGAGCAAGAATTTACGCTGAGATCTCGGGGTATGCCGCGACTAACGATGCCTACCATATCACCTCACCCGACCCCGAGGCGACAGGTACCACGCGGTGCATGCGCCTAGCGCTACGCGACGCCGGAGTATCGCCAAGCGACATAGACTATGTCAATGCCCATGGCACTTCTACGGATCTAAACGATCGTTTAGAAACAATGGCCCTCAAAGCCGTATTTGGGGAGCACGCCAAAAATCTCGCCATCAGCTCCACAAAATCCATGATTGGGCACCTCCTCGGTGCGGCGGGGGCGGTAGAGCTTATCGCCACAGTAAAGAGCATCTATGAGGGCGTTGTTCATCCCACCATTAATCTCGAACACCCTGACCCTGACTGTGACCTAGACTATGTAGCAGAAGGCCCGCGGCAGATGCCTATACGTGCCGCCCTGAAAAACTCCTTTGGCTTTGGGGGGCACAATTGTTGCCTCGTAGTTAAACCCGCGCCATAGGCAGCCATAGAGCAACCTATCGTATACTATGGCATGATAACTCAACAACAGAAGGGATGGTTCTTTTTGTCATATCTGACAAAAAGAACCATCCCTTCTGTTGCGCGTCTATCTACGAGCACCTTTTGCGCGCCATTCCCTATGATCATTCCACAAACTAACGAGCGCACCGTTGACGAAAAGGAATGGCAATATCCCTGTATAGACAACAAGTCTATGAGGAATTTGGATATTGAACAAAACTTGCACAAATTCCTGAAACTGCGGGCTAATCACAGCTGAAATTAGCATGGAAACCAGTAGTAGCGCAACAGTGCGACCAGATGGCGTCACCTTTTCATGCCCCCTTATTGTTATCATTCTCTTAATTATGGGCTGGTAATCCTCAGATGTCAACACATCGCAATCGCTCATCTATTAACCAAAAGAACCGTCAGACTGTGTGAGAAGCTGCATATTTGCCTCCCCTTCGAAGTAATTACGCGAAATTTGCAGCCATTTTGCAGCCATTTTGTCGCGGAAGGAAAACAGACAAAGAAGAAGAGAAGCAATTCTCTTCATTAGTTCCTGCTGACCGAGGATGTTTTGCACTCGCTTTAGGTTATACGCGAAAAACAGCAACGCAACTTCGCCCCGCACCTTCTTTGTGGTGCGGAGCAGGAAGTAGTAGCCATTCATAGAGCGTTTAATTGTCCCTAAAGGGTGCTCTACGATCATTTGCCGCCGCCTGTAGAGCTCTAAGTTGTCAGCTAAACGCCTATCTGTTTCAGTGAAGACATTCTGGTAATGGCTGACGCTAAATCG
>Ga0209103_1000671_pt1 | contig 10457 bp, 10 predicted proteins | sample 4C3metaG_FD_184152 | JGI IMG/M metagenome (GOLD analysis project Ga0209103, IMG submission 184152) | Freshwater bacterial and archeal communities from Indian Creek, Illinois, USA - 4C3 metaG (SPAdes) (version 2) | ecosystem: Environmental > Aquatic > Freshwater > Unclassified | place: USA...
TGCGCAAAAAGTTGCGCCCCAGCTCCGGTAATGGCTCTTCGAATAAGCCCACGATTAAGTCGAGTACCTGCTCGGCCGTGACTTTGGGGCTGGAGGCCCACTCCAGCAACAGCGGGTTGGCAGCCACGGCTGCCAGGTCGTCGAGCCACTGCGCAGCGCTCTCGGCCTGATTCCCTGCAGCTTGGTACAGCGCCAATGAATAAGGGCGGGCAATGGTAGCGAGTTCGGCCATGTTGTCCTCTAAGAGCGGATCAAAGCTCGGTCTTGAGGCGTGCCAACAAATCGGCGTGCACCCCAGCGTTGACTTCGCGGCGCAGGATTTGCTCTGCGCCCTGTACCGCCAGAACAGCCACTTGCTCGCGCAACTGCTCGCGCGCCCGCAAGATAAGCTGCGCGGCCTCGGTTTCGGCAGAGGTGCGGATTTTGACCGCCTCCTCCGTCGCTCGGGCCTTGGCCTCTTCGATGATCTGCTGCGCTCGTCGCTCGGCATCGGCCAGCCGTGCGGCCGAATCGTTGCGCGATTTGCCCAGCTCTTCTTCGACGCGTCTGCTGGCCATAGTCAATTCGATTTTGGCTTTTTCGGCAGCGGCCAAGCCTTCGCCGATCTTGAGCGCACGGTCATCAAGCACCTTGGCCAAAGGCGGCCAAACGTACTTCATTGTGAACCAGACCAAGATCGCAAAGACGATCGCCTGAGCAAACATGGTTGCATTGAGATTCATCGCAACGTCTTTCAGTGGTTTACTGGATTGAAAGCGCTTGCGCGCACTGCATTATTTTCACCGCAGTCCCGTGGCCTGCGGTTCCACACCCACAAATGCCAACCGTTAAGCCAGGACAAAGGGGTTGGCGAATGCAAACAGCAAGGCAATGGCAACGCCAATAATAAAGGCGGCATCAATCATGCCAGCCAAAACGAACATCTTGGTTTGCAGTTCGCCCATCAACTCGGGTTGTCGCGCCACAGCCTCAAAAAACTTGCCGCCCATAATAGCAATTCCAATTGATGCACCAATTGCACCAACGCTGACAATCAAGCCACAAGCCAATGCGACGAGTCCAAGAGTGAGTTCCATGTTGATTCCTTTATTTGAGAACGAGGTTGAGGAGAGGAGAGGAGAAAAAAGTGCTTGTCATCCCTAGGCTCAATGCGCCTCATGCGCCTGGCCAAGGTAGATGATAGCCAACGTCATGAAAATGAATGCCTGCAAAGTGATGATCAAAATGTGGAAAATAGCCCAAGCAGATCCGGCAATCAAATGCGCAATGAACAGCCCACCGCCAAATAAAGTCAGTGCCGCGTAGCCACCCAGTAGCGCAATCAACATGAATATCAACTCGCCGGCAAAGAGGTTGCCGAACAACCGCATGCCGTGTGAAACGGTTTTGGCAATGTATTCGACAATCTGCATGGGAAAGTTAATCAGCGCCATGAACACAGCAACGATGGGGTTTTTGCTGGTGCCAAATGGTGCCGAAACAAGCTCATGCGCCCATCCGCCCAAGCCCTTGATTTTGATATTGTAATACAAACACATGAGCAAAACTGCGCACGCGATACCTAAGGTTGTTGAAATATCAGCCGTAGGCACGATGCTGAAGTAGTCGGGCATGCCAAAGAAAGCATGCAAGCCGTCGTCGGTATGGTCGTGAACAAATGGGATACCGTAAGCCCAGATGAAGGGAAACAAATCAACCGGGATCAGATCCATGAAGTTCATCATGAAGACCCAGCAAAACACCACCAGCCCCATGGGAGCGATGACTTTGCGGCTTTGCGGGTTGTGAATCAAGGCCTTGACTTGATTGTCCACCATCTCAACCAGCAGCTCGAAAAAGGCCTGGAAACGCCCCGGTACACCAGCGGTGGCATGCTTGGCAACGCGTTGCAAGACCCAACACACCAAAGCACCGAGCAAAATGCTCACACCCACCAAGTCGATATTGACGACCGAAAAATCGACCAGCTCGGTCTGCTTGTCGCTGGTCAAGTGCCCCAAGTGGTGCACGATGTATTCACTTGGCGTTGGGCCAGGGATTTCTGTTGTCATGTTTGAATCGTTAGATCAAAAAGTTCGACTTTCTTACTGGGCAGACGGCTGATTTCTCAGCCAATGCGCCACCCAATACGCCTTCAGCACTAACACCAAACCCAGCAGCAAGCCGAGCCAGCTCAAATCAGGGATCAGGCGCGGCGCCAACACCAACATGGCGATGGCTAGCGCGAGCTTGACCCCCTCCCAAAAAAACATCCCCGCCAACATAGCCGACCCTTGCCCCGGCTGGTCGTTGCGCTTGCGCGCGCCGCGGCTGGCCGTCACGCCATACGCCATCAGCGCCGTGGGCAGCAGCACACACAGCCCGCCGTAAAACACCGACGCCACCCAAACCGGCTGTCCCCAAACAAAGGCCAACGGCACCGTCAGCGCAGTCGCCAGCAACAACAATACCGACTGCCAGCGCACCACGCTCCAGACCGAAGTCTGCGGCTGGCGCGCCCGCCACTCGCTGGCCTGCTCGGCCGTGAGGGGCTTGAAATCTTCAGACTCGGCCGCAGCTTCTGCATCAGGGCCCTTGGAGCGCTCACGCTCACTTGCGGGCTCGCGCAAAGAGTGGGGCATGTTCTACACCTCGAAGGACTGATTGATGACGAGCTGCCAGCGCACAAACTTGGGGCACCAAAACACCGCATTGCTGCGCGCAGGTGAAACCTCAAAACCAGCGCATTATACGTAGAAACCCGCAGCCCCTTCCCGTTTTTGTACGCATTTCACGCAAGCGTCATGGTTTAGTCATGCCCCACATGCAGCACACCCTCTGTCTGACCCCGCGATAATAGCGCCATGCCCACCCCACCTGCTCAGCCCGTCGCAGACTCCCTGATCGAGTACCCCTGCCAGTTCCCGATCAAGGTCCTGGGGCGCAACGTGCCCGGCTTGGTCGAGGCCATGCTGCAGTTGGCGCAACAGTCCGACCCCGGCTTCGACCCCGCCACCCTGGAGCGGCGCCCGAGCAAGGCCGGCAACTACCTCGGTTTGACGCTCACGGTGCAGGTGCACAACCGCGAGCAGCTCGACGCGCTGTACCGCGCCTACAGCTCGCATCCGCTGGTCAAAGTGGTGCTTTAAATGCCATCTTCGCCTGCCGCCCTGCTGCTGCGCCCCTTGGGGCTGGTAGCCTACGAGCCCACCTTTGAGGCCATGCGCGCCTACACACAGCAGCGCGGCCCGGATAGCGCCGACGAAATTTGGCTCTGCCAGCACAACCCCGTTTACACCCAAGGCTTGGCCGGCCAGGCGGCGCACCTGCTGCAGCCGGGTGCCATCCCCGTGCTGCAGACCGACCGCGGCGGCCAAGTCACTTACCACGGCCCGGGCCAACTCGTGGCCTACCCGCTGCTGGACTTGCGCCGCGCTGGTTTGTATGTGAAGCAGTATGTGCATCGGCTCGAAGAGGCGCTGCTGCGCACGCTGGCGCAACTGGGTGTCACCGGGCACCGCATCGCTGGCGCGCCGGGCATTTACGTGCGGCTGGCCGACCCCTTTGACCATGCCGCCCTGACCGGCCCTCGGCCCGCCGCCGACCCCTTTGCCGGCCTGGCCAAAATCGCCGCGCTGGGAATCAAAGTGCACCGCCACTGCAGCTACCACGGGCTGGCCTTGAACGTGGCGATGGACCTAGAACCCTTTGGCCGCATCAACCCCTGCGGCTACGCTGGGCTGCAAACGGTTGATCTTTCTACAATCGGCGTGTCGGTTCAGGTGGCCGAGGTGGAGCCGCTGTTGCTGCGCCACTTGGTTGACCTGCTTGGGCCTTGAGGCCGGCCCAGCCCAGGCGCTGCACCTTGCCCCTGCTGCCTCGCCACTACACACCCACTGGCGCACCCGCGCCCATATTGCGCCCATGAACACCCTCGCCCCCAGCACCGAATCCGATCCCACCGCCGCCACCCCGGCCGCCTACGACGCCAGCGCCAAGCAAAAGAGCCAGGCCAAAACGGCGCGCATCCCGATCAAGATCGTGTCGGCCGAGGTGCTGAAAAAACCCGACTGGATACGCGTTCGGGCCGCCGCACCGGGCAGCCGCTTTCACGAGATCAAGGCGGTGCTGCGCAGCCAAAAGCTGGTCACGGTGTGCGAGGAAGCCTCGTGCCCCAACATCGGCGAGTGCTTTGGCAAGGGCACCGCGACCTTCATGATCATGGGCGACAAGTGCACCCGGCGCTGCCCCTTTTGCGACGTGGGGCACGGCCGCCCAAACCCGCTCGACGCCGATGAGCCCGACAAGCTGGCGCGCACCATCGCCGCGCTGGGGCTGAAATACGTGGTGATCACCAGCGTGGACCGCGACGACTTGCGCGACGGTGGCGCAGCGCATTTCGCCGCCTGCATAACAGCCACGCGCGCCCTCTCGCCCCAGACCCAGATCGAGGTGCTGGTGCCCGATTTTCGGGGTCGCGACGAACGCGCCCTCGACATTCTGTGCGCCGCCCCGCCCGATGTGATGAACCACAACCTGGAAACCGTGCCGCGCCTGTACAAAGAAGCCCGCCCCGGCAGCGACTACGCCTTCAGCCTGCAGTTGCTGCAAAAGTTCAAGGCGCGCCAGCCGCACATTCCCACCAAAAGCGGGCTGATGCTGGGCTTGGGCGAAACCGACGAAGAAATTTTGACCGTGATGCAAGACCTGCGCGCCCACGGCGTGACCATGCTCACCATCGGCCAGTACCTCGCGCCCAGCAGCCACCACCTGCCGGTGCGCCGCTACGTGCACCCCGACACCTTCAAAATGTTCGAGCAGCAGGCCCAAGCCATGGGTTTTGACCACGCTGCCGTCGGCCCGCTGGTGCGCAGCTCCTACCACGCCGATTTGCAGGCGCACGCGGCAGGGGTTTGAGGGCTCTACCCCCTCACACGTCGATGTTGCTGGCGCGCAGCGCGTTGTTTTCGATGAACTGGCGCCGCGGCTCGACTTCGTCGCCCATCAGGGTGCTAAAGACCCGGTCGGCTTCGATTGCGTCTTCGATGCGCACTTGCAGCAGGCGGCGCACCGCCGGGTCCATGGTGGTTTCCCACAGTTGCTCGGGGTTCATCTCGCCCAAGCCCTTGTAGCGCTGGCGCGCGCTGCCGCGCTCGGCTTCGGACAGCAGCCAGCGCATGGCGCTGCGAAAGTCGGATGCGCCTTCTTCCTTGCGCCGCTCGCCCTCGCCGCGCCGCACCGTGGCCCCTGGGCCGAGCAAACCGGCAAAGGTCTGCGCCGCTTCGGCCAGCGCGGCGTAATCGGCCCCGTGCACAAAATCTTGCGTGACCACGCTGCTGCGCACGTTGCCGTGGTGGCGGCGGCTGATGCGCAGCAGCGGCTTGTCGCTGCGCAGATCGAACTCGGCCGTGACCTCGGCCGGCACCCCGGTGCTGCTCAGGGCGCGCAAGGCGACCTGCAGGGCGGCGGCGCTGGCGCTGGCTTGCTCCATGTCGTCGAGCGCCAGCGCCACGCCGTCGGCCATGGCGCGCAGGGCCTCGGCGTCCATGAAGGCGCTCAGGCGCGCGATCACCGCTTCGGCCACCTGGTGCCGGCGCGCCAGCTCGGCCAGCGTGTCGCCCTCGAGGGTGCGCCCTTGCTCGCCGCCGGTGACAATGGCCGCGTCGCGCAGCGCAATGCGCAACAGGAAGGCGTCGAGCGCGGCGGCGTCTTTCAGGTACAGCTCCTCTTTGCCCGACTTGACCTTGTACAGCGGCGGCTGGGCAATGTAGATGTGGCCGCGCTCGACCAGCTCGGGCATCTGGCGGTAAAAGAAGGTCAAAAGCAGGGTGCGGATGTGCGCGCCATCGACGTCGGCGTCGGTCATGATGATGACGCGGTGGTAGCGCAGCTTGGCTATGTTGAAATCGTCGGCGCCGCTCTTGGCCTTGGGGTTGAAGTCGTCGGCGGCGCTGGATTTGCCGATGCCGGTGCCCAGCGCGGTGATGAGCGTGAGGATTTCGTTGCTGGAGAGCAGCTTTTCGTAGCGCGCTTTTTCGACGTTGAGGATTTTGCCGCGCAAGGGCAAAATGGCTTGGAACTTGCGATCGCGCCCCTGCTTGGCGCTGCCGCCGGCGCTGTCGCCCTCGACGATGTAGATTTCGCACAGCGCCGGGTCTTTTTCCTGGCAGTCGGCCAGCTTGCCCGGCAGCCCCAGGCCGTCGAGCACGCCTTTGCGCCTTGTGAGCTCGCGCGCCTTGCGCGCCGCTTCGCGCGCCCTTGCAGCGTCCACGATCTTGCCGCACAGCAGTTTGGCGTCTTGCGGGCGCTCTTCCAGGTACTCGGCCAGCGCCTTGGCGACGATGTCTTCGACCGGGGCGCGCACCTCGCTCGACACCAGCTTGTCCTTGGTCTGGCTGCTGAACTTGGGCTCGGGCACCTTGACCGAGAGCACGCAGCACAGGCCCTCGCGCATGTCGTCGCCGCTGACTTCGACCTTGGCCTTTTTGGCCACCTCGTTTTGCTCGAGGTACTTGCCGATCACGCGCGTCATGGCCGCGCGCAGCCCGGTCAGGTGCGCGCCGCCGTCGCGCTGCGGGATGTTGTTGGTGAAGCAGAGCACGTTTTCGTTGTAGCTCTCGTTCCACTGCATCGCCACCTCGACCCCGATCTCGGTGCCGGGGATGCCGCCGTAGCTCTCGGCCGGGCGCGCGCCGGTGGCGTAAAAGGGGTTGGGGTGCAGCACTTTTTTGCCGGCGTTGATGAACTCGACAAAGCCCTTGACGCCGCCGGTGCCAGAAAAATCGTCCTGCTTGCCGCTGCGCTCGTCGTGCAGGCGGATGCGCACCCCGTGGTTGAGAAAACTCAGCTCGCGCAGCCGCTTGGCCAAAATCTCGTAGTGAAAATCGGCGTTTTGCTGAAAAATCTCGGAGTCGGGCAGGAAGTGCACCTCGGTGCCGCGCTTTTCCGTGGCCCCGCCCAAGCGCATCGGCGACACCTCCACCCCATCGACGCGCTCGACCAAGCGCTGCTGCACGTCGCCGCGGGCAAATTCGAGCTGGTGTACGCGGCCGTCGCGGCGCACCGTTAGGCGCAGCCAGCGCGACAGCGCGTTGACGCAGCTCACCCCCACCCCGTGCAAGCCGCCCGAGACCTTGTAGCTGTTTTGGTTGAACTTGCCGCCGGCGTGCAATTCGGTGAGCGCAATCTCGGCCGCGCTGCGCTTGGGCTCGTGCTTGTCGTCCCACTTAACCCCTGTGGGGATGCCGCGCCCGTTGTCGGTCACGCTGATGGAGTTGTCGGAATGGATGGTGACGACGATGTCGTCGCAATAGCCGGCCAGCGCCTCGTCGATCGAGTTGTCCACCACCTCGAACACCAGGTGGTGCAGCCCGGTGCCATCCGACGTGTCGCCGATGTACATGCCGGGGCGCTTGCGCACCGCCTCCAGCCCTTCGAGGATCTGGATCGAGCCCTCGCCGTAGGCGGCGCTGACGGCGGCGGCGGTGGCCGCTGCGCTGGCAGCCGACGGCGGTTCAGCAGAGTCCGGCAGGGAGGCGGGGAATTCGGAATTCATGGATCACAACTCTCATCAAACGCGCCGCCCGCTCATTGGCGGGCGCTAGGGGTCAAAAGGCGCAGCAAGCGCGGCCGTCGGCGTGGGGCTCAGATGCGCATGGGCATCACCACGTATTTGAAGCTCTCGTGATCGGGAATGGTAAACAGGGCCGAGGCGTTGCTGTCGGCCAGCTCCAGGCGCACCATTTCCTGGCCCATATTGCTCAAGCCTTCGATCAGGTAAGTGACGTTGAAGCCCATCTCAAAGGCCTCGCCTTGGTACTCGATGTCGAGCTCGTCGAGCGCTTCTTCCTGTTCGGCATTGTGCGCGACCAGGCGCAGCACACCGGGCTCTAGGCTCAGGCGCACGCCCTTGAACTTGTCGCTGGTCATGATGGCGGCGCGCTGCAACGCGGCCAGCAGGGGCAGGCGCCCCAGCAGCAGCACGTTCGGGTGCTGGCGCGGGATGACGCGGTTGTAGTCCGGGAACTTGCCCTCGACCAGCTTGCTGATGAACTCCAGGGCGCCGAAACTGAAGCGCGCCTGGTTCGAGGCGAATTGCAGCTCGACCTCGCCCTCGGCGTTCGAGAGCAGCCGCTGCATCTCCAGCACCGTCTTGCGCGGCAGAATCACCTCCTGCCTGGGCACCTCGACTTCGAGCGCGGCGCTGGAGAAGGCCAGTCGGTGCCCGTCGGTGGCCACCAAACTCAGGGTTTTGCCTTCGGCGACGAACAAAATGCCATTCAAGTAGTAGCGAATGTCTTGCACCGCCATGGCAAAGGAGACCTGGGCCAGCAGGCTCTTGAACACCTTTTGCGGCACGCTGAAAGCCGGACCAAAGCTCGGGGCCTGCTGCACCAGCGGAAAATCCTCGGCCGGCAGGGTTTGCAGCGTGAAGCGCGACTTGCCGCCCTTGAGCAGCAGCCTGGACTGCTGCGCCTCCAGCGTAACTTTTTGCTCGGCCGGCAGGGTGCGCAGAATGTCGATCAGCTTGCGCGCAGCCACCGTGGTGGCAAAGCTGCCCTCGTCGCCGCCGAGTTCGGCTTGGGTGCGAATCTGGATTTCGAGGTCGCTGCTGGTGAACTCTAGCTGCGAGCCGCTTTTGCGCAGCAGCACATTGGCCAGCACCGGCAGCGTGTGGCGGCGCTCGACGATACCGCAGACCGCCTGCAAGGCCTGCAACAGCTTGTCCTGGGTCGATTGCAAAACGATCATGGGCGGGGCTTTCGGTTCGAGGTGGGTAGGCGAGGAGGATACAAGGGGCTGGGTGCATTCAACCCTTGAGGGTCTGCTCCAGCACGTGCAGTTGCTGGTTGAGCTCGGTCAGGGTCTGGCGCTCGGCGCCGATCTTGCGCACCGCGTGCAGCACCGTGGTGTGGTCGCGGCCGCCAAACAGTTCGCCGATTTCGGGCAGGCTTTTTTGCGTCAGTTCCTTGGCCAGAAACATGGCGATCTGGCGCGGCCTGGCGATGTTGGCCGGCCGCCGCTTGGAGTACATATCGGCGACCTTGATCTTGTAGAAATCGGCCACCGTTTTTTGGATGTTCTCGACCGAAATCTGCCGGTTCTGGATGCTGAGCAAGTCGCGCAGCGCCTCGCGCGCCAGCGCGATCGAGACTTCCTTGTGGTTGAAGCGCGAGTAGGCCAGGATTTTGCGCAGCGCGCCTTCGAGCTCGCGCACGTTGGAGCGCACATTCTTGGCCACGAAGAAGGCCACGTCCTCGGGCAGGCGCTCGCCCTCGGCCTCGGCCTTGCTCAGCAAAATGGCGACGCGCATTTCCAGCTCGGGCGGCTCGATAGCCACCGTGAGCCCGGCGTCGAAGCGCGAGACCAGCCGCTCGTGGATGTCGGTCAGGCCCTTGGGGTAGGTGTCGCTGGTCATGACGATGTGGCTTTGCTTGGCCAGCAGCGCCTCGAAGGCGTTGAAAAACTCCTCCTGGGTGCGCTCCTTGTTGGCAAAGAACTGCACATCGTCGATCAGCAACAAGTCGAGCGAGTGGTAGCGCGCCTTGAACTCGTCGAAGGTTTTGCGCTGGTAGGACTTGACCACGTCGGTGACGAACTGCTCGGCGTGCAGGTACAGCACCCGGGCAGCCGGGCGCTCGGCCAGCAACTGGTTGCCAATGGCGTGCATCAGGTGCGTTTTGCCCAAGCCCACGCCGCCATAAATAAACAGCGGGTTGTAGAGTTGGCCTGGATGGTGCTCCAGGTGCGTGGCGGCGGCGTGCGCCACTTGCATGGCGGAAGCGCGCGCCATGCGATTGGCCGACCCTTCGACCAAGGTGGCAAAGCTCAGCAGCGCATTCAGGCGGCTGCCATTGGCCGCGTTTTTGGCCCCACCGGCCGGTGCCAGCGCTGGCGGCTCGGCGTGGCGCTCAGGCTGCGGCACCCGCTCGGAGCCGTCGTTCGGGGCCGCGTGCTCGGCTGGCAAGCTTGGGTGCGAACCCGCATCGCGCCCATAGGGCATGGCAGATGACAGCGCCACCTTAACGGCCCGGCTGGCCAGCACCAGTTCCAGTTCCACCGGCTGGCCAGCCACCGCGTGCAAGGCGGCCGCAATGCGCGACGCGTATTGGGCCCGAATGCAGTCGAGCTTGAAGCGGTTGGCCACCACCAGCGTGACCTTGTCCCCGGCCTGCGCCACCTGCGCCTGCAGCGGCCGAATCCAGGTGTTGAACTGCTGCTCGGGCAGATCGAGCGCCAGCCGATCCACGCATGCCGACCACAGGTCGGAGGCGCGCACCAAGGTCTCGGTCGGGGTAAGGGTCATGGAATGGGGAAAAACGCTAGGGGAGACCTGCAAGCGCCCGGATCGGGCTGCGGCCATGGTCAACCATTGTAGCCGCGCCGACCGTTTTAAGCCCCCTTTTTATTCCCTTGTGGTTTACACCAATCCCACCGGAAGGCACCGCCACCGCCACCGCCACCGCCACCTCCACCGC
>Ga0209103_1000672_pt1 | contig 10456 bp, 9 predicted proteins | sample 4C3metaG_FD_184152 | JGI IMG/M metagenome (GOLD analysis project Ga0209103, IMG submission 184152) | Freshwater bacterial and archeal communities from Indian Creek, Illinois, USA - 4C3 metaG (SPAdes) (version 2) | ecosystem: Environmental > Aquatic > Freshwater > Unclassified | place: USA: Indian...
CGCAGCCAATCCGTGCTGAACACGCTGGAGCGCCTGCGCCAGCAACAGCAGCAGCAAACGCCGCCCACGGCGCGGGCCAACCCCGCCCCCGGCGCCCCCCAGCAGGGCGGCGGCGCGCCGCAGGGCACGGCCAATCTGACGGCGGCCGAGCGTGCGGGCCTGGCCGACAAGATCGGCGAATGCTGGGCCGTGGATGCCGGCGCGCCCAATATCCAGAGCATCATCGTGGAATTGCGCGTGGTGACGGATGCGGGCGGCACGGTGCGCCAGGTGCTGCCCAATGGCGGCGTGCCGACCGAACCACGCGCGCGCATGGTGTTCGAGGCAGCACGCCGCGCCCTGCTGGACCCGCGCTGCAACCCGCTGCCCCTGCCGCGGGAGCGGCTGGATGCGCTCCGCGACACGGTGTTCCGCTTCAACCCACGCGAATTGGGCCTGCGCTGAGGCGCTTCAGCCTGTCGAGCAGCCCAGGAAGCGGATCGCCATCGTGCTGCCTGCCAGCGATCCGCCGAAGGGGTGGAAGCCCTGCAGCGTCGCCATCTGGCCGGCAGCGATCAGCCCTGAGATGTTGCCCGATTTGCGCTGGTTATTGCCGGTCATCGTGACCTCGGCCGTCACGCGCACGGCGGCTTGGGCACGGTTGGCCACGGTGAAGCGCACCGAGTTCAGCGTGTTGCCGGAATGCGTGACCTCGACCACGCGCAGGTCACAGCCATTGCTGCGATTGCCCGAGATGGAGAGGTTGCTGCCGGTCCAGCTCGTCTGCGCCTGGGCGGTGCCGGCGAGCGGTGCGAGGAAGCTGGCCAGGATGCCAGCGGCAATGAATTTGGTCATGGCAAATATCCTCCTGCGAAGATATGTCGCAGAGATGCGGCAGCCGCTCAATCGGGAGAAGCCGATCCGGGCGATCGGCCCGGCCGATCATGCCCCGCCGGTGACGCAAGGAGAGATTCACCTTTTGCCAAGAATCGGGCAAAAGCTCCCTGAGTTCGGAGTTAGCCTCGCATGACCACGATCAACCGCCGTTCGTTCCTCGCCGCCGGCCTCGTCGCGCCTGGCATCTGGGCCACGCCCTGGCCGGCGGCCGGGCAGTCCGGCCAGCCCACCATCGTGGACATCACCCGCGCCCGGACCGAGCCCATTCCCATCGCCATCCCCAACATGGCGGGCACCGGCAGCGATGGCGCGCGGCTGGGGGCGCAGATCGCGCAGGTGATCACCAACAATCTCCGCAGCTCGGGCCTGTTCCGTCCGGTGGAGCGCGCCGCCTTCATCCAGTCGGCCGAGGCGGCCGCCGCCACGCCGCGCTTCCAGGATTGGCGGGTGATTGGCGCCGCAGCCCTGGTCACCGGCCGCGTGGATGCGAGCGGCGACCGGCTGCGCGTCGAATTCCGCCTCTGGGATATCCTTCCCGAGCAGCAGGCGCTCGGCACCGCCTATAACGCGACGGCCAGCAACTGGCGGCAGATCGCGCACATCATCTCGGACGACATCTACAAGCGCATGCTGGGCGAGAGCGGCTATTTCAACACCCGCATCGCCTATATCGCCGAGACCGGCCCGCGCGACCGCCGCACCCGGCGCCTGGCCATCATGGACCAGGATGGCGAGAATAACCGCTTCCTGACCGATGGCCAGTTCCAGGCGCTGACGCCGCGTTTTCATCCGAACGCCACGCAAATCGCCTTCATGTCCTACCAGCGCAACGAGCCGCGCGTGTATTTGTTCAGCCTGGAATCCGGCCGGCAGGAGGTCCTGGGCAATTTCGGCGGCATGACGCTGAGTCCGCGCTTCTCGCCCGATGGGCGCAGCGTGGTGCTTTCCGCCATTCGCGGCGGCGATGCCAATATCTATCTGGTGGATCTCGGTTCGCGGCGGGAGCGGCAGCTGACCAATTCGCCCGGCCTGGACGTCTCGCCCTGCTTCTCGCCGGATGGCACGCAGATCGTCTTCAACTCGGATCGCGGTGGCGACCAGCAGCTTTATGTCATGGATGCGGGCGGCGGCGGCGCGCGCCGCATTTCCTTCGGCAATGGCCGCTATGCCACGCCGGTCTGGTCGCCGCGCGGCGATCTCATCGCCTTCACGCGCATCGCCCGCGGGCAATTCGCCATCGGGGTGATGCGGCCCGACGGCTCGGGCGAGCGGATTCTCTCTGAGGGCTGGAGCATGGAGGGGCCGACCTTCGCGCCCAATGGCCGCGTGCTGATGTTCTACCGCGAGACCGCCGCGCGCGATCAGCGCGGCACCGGCTATTCGGCACGGCTTTCCTCGATCGACATCGCCGGCTTCAATGAGCGCCAGGTGGTGACGCCGACTGACGCGACGGATCCGAGCTGGTCGCCATTGATCAGCTGAGGCGCGGCGTGTCACGAATAGTCACCATGCCGCCGGCGCACAGCTTTCGCCTTGATTGCGCCGTGTGGCGCGGGTAGGGGGGATACTTCGTCATGCTGCGGGTGCGAAGAAGATCGCGCGCCGGAGCCTGAAAGCCAGCAAGGAGATGACCATGGCCGCCACGAAAACCCTTCTCGCCGCCCTCGCGGCCGCGGGCCTGCTCGTTGCCTGCTCGTCCGATCCGGACAATATGGCCAGCACGGCCGGCGCGGGGGCCGGCGCCGGTGCCGCCCGTCCGGGCAGCCAGGAAGACTTGGTCGCCAATGTCGGGGATCGCGTCCTGTTCGACACGGATCGCAGCAGCGTCCGCGCCGACCAGCGCCCCGTTCTGGAGCGCCAGGCGCGCTGGATGGGCCAGTTCCCGCAGGTGCAGGTGATGGTCGAAGGCCATGCGGATGAGCGCGGCACGCGTGAATACAACCTGGCCCTGGCCCAGCGCCGCGCCAATGCCGCGCGCGATGTGCTGGTGGCGGGCGGCGTGGCCGGCACCCGCATCCAGACCATCAGCTACGGCAAGGACCGCCCGGAATCGCTCGGCTCGAACGAGCAGGCCTGGGCGCAGAACCGCCGCGCCGTCACTGTCATTCGCTGATCAGGCGGGGTTGGGCGGGCGTGGCTGCATCTCTGGCTGATCGCGGTTTTCCCATCCGCCCGCTGATGCTGGCGGTTGCCATGCTCGGCCTCGCGGGGCCGGCGGCGGCGCAGATGGACAGCCGCGAGGGCATCGCCCTGCAAAACCAGATCCTGCAATTGCGGCAGGAAATGGAGCAGTTGCGTGGCCGGGGCGGCGCCGTCGCCCCGCCGGTGGGCCGCGCGCCTTCGGGCGGGGGTGAACTCGTTGGCCAGTTGCTCGACCGCGTGAACACGCTGGAGGAGGAGGTCCGCCGGCAGCGTGGCCGCGTGGACGTGCTCGAGAACCAGAATCGCCGCATCGCCGAGGATCTGGAAAAGCTGCGCGGCGACATGGATTTCCGGCTCGGGCAGGGGGGCGGGGCCGCGAGCGCACCGCCGGCTCGCCCGGCGGCACCCACTCCTCCGCCCGGCACCGGCGCCGCGGCACCCCGCACGCCCGACCGCGCCCTGGCCGAAGGCCAGGCGGCGCTGGGCCGGCGTGATTTCGCCACCGCGGCGGCCGCCGCCCGCGAGGCGCTGGCCGCCCGTTCGGGCGCGCCGGTCGTGGCGGCCCAGCTGCTTTTGGGCGAGGCGCTGAACGGCAAGCGCGATTTCGGCAATGCCGCCATCGCCTTCAACGAGGCCTATACCCGCGCCCGCACCGGCCCCCGCGCGCCGGAGGCGCTGATCGGCCTGGCCACGGCCTTTCAGGGCCTCGGCAACCGGCGTGAGGCCTGTGACACGCTGAATGATCTTCGCAGCCAGTTCCCCAATCTCTCCGGGCCGATGCTGGAGCGCGCCAATGCGGCGCGGCAGCGGGCGCAGTGCCGGTAGGGAGCCCGGTCGGGAGCACTGACGGGCCCTGCCCCTCAACATCCGCCGGGATTCCCGGGGCAAGAACCCCAGCTTCCTGCATCGGCGATCTTGAATTCGCCAGACTCATGGCGCCGCTTGGGCCTTTTACCCCGCTTGTTGCCGTGGGGTGCTCGGGCGGGGGGGATAGTCTCGCGCTGACCCGGCTGGCGGATCGCTGGGCGCGGGCGCGCGGCGGCGCCATCCTCGCGCTCATCGTCGAGCATGGACTCAGGCCGGAATCGGCGGATGAGGCGCGGGCCACGGCCATGGCCCTGCGGCAGCGCGACATCGCCAGCCGCATCCTGCCGCTTGGCCTGCCCGCCGCGCCACGCCTGCAGGAACGCGCCCGCGCCGGGCGCCGCGCGGCCTTGCTCGCCGCCTGCCTGGAGGCTGGTGCGCCGCATCTGCTGCTTGCACATCACGCCGAGGACCAGGCGGAAACCATCCTGTTCCGGGCGCTGCGTGGCAGCGGGGCGAGGGGCCTCGCGGGGATGGCCCCGGTTTCGGTGGCGGCCGAGGCGCTGATCCTGCGGCCGCTGCTGGCCATCCCCAAGGCGCGGCTCACCGCCAGCCTGGAGGGCTGGGGCCTGGCGCCGCTGGAGGACCCCTCCAACGAAAATCCCCGCTTCGCCCGCACCCGGCTGCGCCAGGCGGGTGCCGCGGGGATTGATGCTGCCCCCTTCGCGCGCCGCCGCGCCCGCCAGGCGGCGGAGGTTGCGGCGCGCATGGCGCTGGCGGTGCGCCTATTGCCGGAGGGCTGCGCCGGGATCACGCCCGGGGCGCTGGGCCGGGATGCCACGGCCCGCCGGGTCATGGCGGGGCTGATCCGCGTCGTGGGCGGCGGCACACATGCCCCGGGGGAGGACGCCGTGGCGGCCCTGCTGGCGCGGGGCTTCGGCACATTGGGCGGCGCCCGCTGGCTGCGCGGCGGGCGCTGGCTGGTGCGCGAAGCCGCGACCGGCGGCTGGAAGGCTGGGCTTTGGGATGGCCGCTTCCGCTGCCCCGCCCCGCCGGAGGGCTACCAGCTTGGCGCCCTTGGCGCCGATGCGGCCGCGTTTCGCGCCCGGTTCCGGCATCTGCCGGCCGCTGCGCTGGCGGCGCTGCCCGCCTTGCGAAGCCTGGGTGATGCAAAGCTGGCCCTGGTGCCCCATCTGTTCTACAATGCATTGGAAACAGCGATCTTCTATCCGCTGAACTTCGCGCCGCTCGCCGGGCCTGTCACGGAATGTCACCATCCGGGGTGATTTTCATGGCAACCGGGCATTACCTCGGGTGGTTGCGACACCATGTTCACCAAATGCCGGCCCAATGCCCGGCGAAGGGGAATGCGACACGTGAGCAATTTCGGCCGCAACCTGGCCTTGTGGGTGATCGTAGCGCTGCTGCTGGTGGCGCTGTTCAACCTGTTCCAGCCCTCGGGCCCGAACAGCCGTGCCCAGATGCAGGTGGCCTATAGCGACTTCCTGAACGAGGTGAATGCCGGCCAGGTCCGCGATGTGGTGATCCAGGGACGCACGGTCTCGGGCCAACTCGCCGATGGCCGCAGCTTCTCGACCTTTACGCCTGAAGATCCCGCGATGATCTCGCGCCTCACCGAGAAGGGCGTGCGCGTCGTGGCCCGGCCGGAGGAGAGTGAGGTGAACCCGCTGTTCCAAATCCTGATTTCCTGGTTCCCGATGCTGCTGCTGATCGGCGTCTGGATCTTCTTCATGCGCCAGATGCAGGGCGGCGGCGGCCGCGCCATGGGCTTTGGCAAGTCCAAGGCGAAGCTGCTGACCGAAAAGCATGGCCGCGTGACCTTCGAGGACGTCGCCGGCATTGACGAAGCCAAGGCCGAGCTTGAGGAAATCGTGGACTTCCTGCGCGACCCCGCGAAGTTCCAGAAGCTGGGCGGCAAGATCCCCAAGGGCGTGCTGCTGGTCGGCCCCCCCGGCACCGGCAAGACGCTGCTGGCCCGCTCCATCGCGGGTGAGGCCAATGTGCCCTTCTTCACCATCTCCGGCTCCGACTTCGTCGAGATGTTCGTGGGCGTGGGTGCGTCCCGCGTGCGCGACATGTTCGAGCAGGGCAAGAAGAACGCGCCCTGCCTGATCTTCATTGACGAAATTGACGCGGTGGGGCGCCATCGCGGCGCCGGCCTCGGCGGCGGCAATGATGAGCGCGAGCAGACCCTCAACCAGATGCTGGTCGAGATGGACGGCTTCGAGAGCAATGAGGGCGTCATCATCATCGCGGCCACCAACCGGCCGGACGTGCTGGACCCCGCGCTGCTGCGCCCCGGGCGCTTCGACCGCCAGGTGGTGGTGCCCAACCCGGATGTGAACGGGCGCGAGAAGATCCTGCGCGTGCACATGCGCAAGGTGCCGCTCGCCTCCGACGTGGACCCCAAGACGATTGCGCGCGGCACGCCCGGCTTCTCCGGCGCCGATCTCGCCAACCTGGTGAATGAGGCCGCGCTGCTGGCCGCCCGCACTGGTCGCCGCACCGTCGGCATGGCCGAGTTCGAGGCCGCCAAGGACAAGGTGATGATGGGTGCGGAGCGCCGCAGCCTCGTCATGTCCGATGATGAGAAGCGCATGACCGCCTATCATGAGGCAGGCCACGCGCTTGTCGCCATGCACGAGCCGGAATGCGACCCCGTGCACAAGGCCACCATCATCCCGCGCGGCCGGGCGCTGGGCCTGGTGATGAGCCTGCCGGCGGGGGACCGCTACTCCAAGCACAAGTCCAAGATGAACGCCGAACTCGCCATGGCGATGGGCGGGCGCGTCGCGGAGGAAGTGGTCTTCGGCTCGGACAAGGTGTCCAACGGCGCCTCGGGCGACATCAAGATGGCCACCAACATGGCCCGCATGATGGTCACCGAATGGGGCATGTCGGACAAGATCGGCATGGTCGCCTATGGCGAGAACAGCCAGGAGGTTTTCCTCGGCCATTCCGTCACGCAGTCGAAGAACCTCTCGGAAGAAACCGCGCGGATCATTGACAGCGAAATCCGCAGCATCATCGACAAGGCCTATGCCCGCGCCACCCAGATCCTCACGGATAACCGCGACGAACTGGAGCGGCTGGCCAAGGGCCTGCTCGAATACGAGACCCTCTCGGGCGATGAAATCCGCACCGTCCTGCGCGGTGAGCCGGTGGTCCGCAACCGCCCCGATGAGCCGATCTCGGCTGGCCGTGGCAGCGTGCCGAGTGCCGGGCGCAACCCGCGCCCCGATACCGGTGGCGGTCTGAATCCGCAGCCGGTGGGGTGATGTCTTCCGAGTGGTTGGAGCCCTTGGCCCTGTTGCAGGGGCCAACGGCCTTCGCCGCGATGCGTGACGGGCTCGCCCTGCCTTTGCAGGGCGGGCCTTTTGCGTTCTCGCTGTTGCGCGAACCAGGGGGCGCCATCATTCCGCCCCCCGAGGAACACCCGGCGCTGGAGCGGCTGACGCGCCCCTTGCAGCCCTTCGCCGGCATGGAGCGCCATCGCGCTCGGCCGCTCGTCATGGGCATCCTGAACTGCACGCCGGACAGCTTCTCGGGCGATGGGCTGCACCTGGCGCATGAGGCGATCATCGCGCGTGGGCATGCCATGCTGGAGGCGGGGGCCGACATCCTCGATATCGGCGGCGAGAGCACCCGACCCGATGCCCTGCCCGTGACGCCGGAGGAGGAGCAGGCGCGCATCCTTCCCGTGATCCGCGCCCTGGCGAAGTCGGCGCCGGTCAGCGTGGATACGCGCCATGCCCGGACCATGGCCGCCGCCCTCGATGCCGGGGCGGAGATCGTCAATGATGTCAGCGCGCTGCGGCATGACCCTGACGCCATCCGCGTGGTGGCCCAGGCGCGCTGCCCGGTCATCCTGATGCATATGCGCACGCTGGACCCCCGGACCATGCAGCGCGAAATCGCCTATGAGGATGCGGCGCTGGAAGTGGCGCGTTTCCTGGAGGGCCGCGTGGCGACGCTGGAGGCGCTGGGCATTCCGCGCGGCCGAATCTGCGTGGACCCGGGCCTGGGCTTTGGCAAGCGGGTCGGCGACAACCTCGCCTTGATCGCGCGGCTGCCGCTGCTCGCCAATCTGGGCTGCACCATCCTGGTTGGCGCCTCGCGCAAGGGCTTCATCGGCCGCATCTCGGGCCAGGCCGAGGCCGGGCAGCGCGTGCCCGGAAGCCTCGCCATGGCCCTGGCGGCGGCGGCGCAAGGCGCCCATATCCTGCGCGTGCATGATGTGGCAGGGACCGTACAGGCGCTGAAATGCGTCGAAGCGCTCGCCGTGGGTTTTGCGGAGGGCTGACAATGATCGATTGGCTCCCCCTTGCGGGTTTCTTCCTGGCCTGCATCATCGTCTTCGCCTCCATCAGCTTCTGGGGCATGGCGCTGATGCTGCCCTACCTCGCCTGGGTGACCTTCGCGGGCTGGCTGAACTTCACCATGCTGAAGCTGAACGGGCCGCGTCCGGCCTGAGGCAAGCAGCGCCAATCAGCCGAAACAGGCGTCAGATTTTGACGAAGCGGGCAGCGAAGAAGCCATCCATGCCGCCCTGCTCGGCCCAGAGATCGGGCCGGGTGCGGAGGTAGCCGCCCCCGGTCGCGCCGATGCCGGGCAGTTCGGCATCGCGGATCGGGTCCAGCCGCAGCCCGTCGGGGATGTGGGCCAGGTGCGCCTCGCCTTCCTCGGCCTGGAGCGAGCAGGTGGCAAAGACCAGCCTGCCGCCCGGCTTCAGCAGCTTGGCCGCCGCCGCCAGAAGGTTGCGCTGCTGCGCGGCCAGCACCGCCACATCCTTGGGGCGCTTGAGATGCGGCACATCGGGGTGGCGGCGGATCGTGCCGGTGGCGGTGCAGGGGGCGTCCAGCAGGATGGCGTCGAACAGCGCATCGGGCTTCCAGCCAATCACATCGGTATTGGCCAATTCGGGCGTGAGCTTGAGGCGCAGCATGTTCTCGCGCAGGCGGGGCATGCGCGCGCCCTCGCGCTCGACGGCCACCACATGCGCGCCGGCGGCGGCCAGTTGCGCCGTCTTGCCGCCCGGAGCCGCGCAGAGATCGGCCACGCGTTCGCCGGGTTGCACGTCGAGCAGGCGGGCGGGGAGGGAGGCGGCGGCGTCCTGCGCCCAAAGCTCGCCGGCGATGAAGCCGGGCAATTCCGTGATGCGCGTGCCGGCCGGCATGCGGGCTGTGCCATTGGGCAGCAGGATCGCGCCCTCGGGCAGGGCGGCGCCGGGCTTGAGCGTGAGATCCAGCGGCGCTTCCAGCCGATGCGCGGCGGCGATGGCGCGCACCGAGGCGCCATGCGCCGCATGCCAGGCGGACCAGAGCCAGGTGGGCGTATCGAGGCGCTCGGTGTCGAGTTCCTCCAGCGCCTTGGCCCCATGCTCGGCCACGCGGCGCAGCACGGCATTCACCAGGCCGGCCAGCGGCTTTGGCACCAGCGACACGGCCGACGCCACGGCGGCATGCGGCGGCGTGCCCAGCAGCAGCAATTCGGCGGCGCCGATCCGCAGCGCGCGCAGCGCCGGGGCAGGGGGGCTGCGCCGCAGGAAGGGCTCCATCACCGCATCCAGGCTGCCGGTGCGGCGCAACACGCTGGCCGCGATGCGATGGCCGGCGGCCTTGTCGCGCGGCTCGATCGCGGCCGAAATTCCATCCAGGGCTTCTTCCAGCGCGCGGTGCTGTTCCAGCACGGCTTCCAGCAGGAGATCGGCGACGCGGCGGGCAGGTGAAATGCTCATGCGCCGCTTTATGGCCGCGCTCGCCCCCCCGTGCTAGACGCGCGGCGACATGACGACCCTCTCGCCCCAAATGGATCGCTGGATCACGGCAATCAGCGCCCGCGCCCAGTCCTGGCCGCGCCTGGTCCTGGTGCTGTTGTGCCTGGCCCTCTTTCTGCCCGGCTTCTTCGTGACGCCGGCCACGGATCGCGATGAAAGCCGCTTCTCCCAGGCGACACGCCAGATGGTGGAGACGGGCGACTACATCCATATCCGCGTGGGCGACGAGGAGCGGAACAAGAAGCCCGTGGGCATCCATTGGGCGCAGGCGGCCAGCGTGCATCTGCTGGAAGCCACCGGCCTGGGCACCCGGCGGGACATCTGGGCCTATCGCATTCCCTCGCTGCTGGGCGCCATCCTCGCCGTTCTGGCCACTTTCCAGCTTGGCCGCAGGTTGGTGGGGCGGCGACCCGCGCTGCTGGCCGCCGCCATGCTTGCGGGCTGCATGGTGGTGATGGTGGAGGCGCATATCGCCAAGACCGATGCGGCCCTGCTGGCGACCATCACCGCCGCCATGGGCCTGTTTGGCACGGCCTATCTGCGGCCCGAGCAATTCACCGCGCGCCATGCCGCCGCCTTCTGGGTGATCCTGGGCGTGGGCGTGCTGCTCAAGGGGCCGATCGCGCCGATGGTGCCGCTGCTGGCCGGCATCACGCTCGCCATTTCCGACCGCCGCGCGCCCTGGTTCACCGCCCTGCGCCTGCATTGGGGCGTGCCGCTGATGGCCCTGATGGTGCTGCCCTGGATGGTGGCCATCGGCCTCGCCACCGAGGGCCGCTTCTTCACCCAGGCCATTGGCGACGACATGCTGGGCAAGGTCGGCTCGGGCGATGAAAA
>Ga0209103_1000673_pt1 | contig 10456 bp, 11 predicted proteins | sample 4C3metaG_FD_184152 | JGI IMG/M metagenome (GOLD analysis project Ga0209103, IMG submission 184152) | Freshwater bacterial and archeal communities from Indian Creek, Illinois, USA - 4C3 metaG (SPAdes) (version 2) | ecosystem: Environmental > Aquatic > Freshwater > Unclassified | place: USA...
GGTGGCCTGGGTGCGGTCCGGCAACTCCGTGGCGGCGAGGGGTGCAGGGGGGGCGGCTGGCGGCGGCACCGGGGTGCGGGCCTGCTGGGCCTGGCCGGGCCAGGCGAAACCCATGGCCAGGAGAGGGACGAGAAGGGCCTGCAAAGGACTGAACGGCATGAAGGATTCCTGCGGGATGATTGCTAGACCATGATGCGTTCGCTTGCGCTCACTTTCATGGTCTCGCCACTGCTGAGAGTGGGATTCAACGTTTTTGGCGATTCCGCCTCAACGCATCCCGCTCTAAGGCGTTGACTGGAGCGGTCCGGTCACGCTTCCAGGCTTGCCACGGCGCGTACCGGGCTGCCGGTTCCGCCCTTGATCTTCAGCGGCATGGCGAGGAAGTGCCCCCTTCCCAGCACGCGCTTCTCGGCATGGGTGCTGAAGGGATAGATCTCGATCGTCGGGTGGTTGGGCAGGCGCTGCGCCTTGTGGTGGATTTCCCGGCTCAGATCGATCAGCTTCATGGCGCGCGCCCCGTGGTGTCAGGGGCCAGATTGACACCCCGGCCCCTCGCTGCGAAGCCTTTGCCCATCATCCGAGGAGCCCGCACCCCATGAGCCTGCAAGCCCGCATCGAAGCCCTCTGGGAGAAGCGCGACACGCTCTCCGCCACCACCCAGGGGCAGCCCCGCGAGGATGTGCAGTCGGTACTCGAAATGCTCGACCGTGGCGAGGTGCGCGTGGCCGAGAAGGGCACAAATGGCTGGCAGGTCAATCAATGGCTCAAGCAGGCGGTGCTGCTCTCCTTCCGGCTGACCGATTCGGCGCCGATGGACACGGCTGCCGGCGCCTATGACAAGGTCGCGCTGAAATGGGCCGGCTGGGGGCCTAATCGCTGGAAGGAAGCGGGCTTCCGCGCCGTGCCGGGCGCCGTGGCGCGCCATTCCGCGTATATCGCGCCCAATGTGGTGCTGATGCCGAGCTTCGTGAATCTCGGTGCCCATGTCGGTGCGAATACGATGGTGGACAGCTGGGCCACGGTGGGTTCTTGCGCGCAGATCGGCAGGAATGTGCATCTCTCGGGCGGCGTGGGCATCGGCGGCGTGCTGGAGCCGCTGCAGGCCAATCCCGTCATCATCGAGGATGATTGTTTCATCGGCGCGCGCTCCGAGGTGGTGGAGGGCGTGATCGTCGAGCAGGGCTCGGTGCTCTCCATGGGCGTCTTCCTCTCGGCCACGACAAAGATCGTGGACCGTGCGACGGGCGAGGTCTTCATCGGCCGCGTGCCCTCCTATTCGGTCGTCGTGCCCGGCAACCTGCCGGGCAGGCCGCTGCCGGATGGCTCGCCGGGGCCGTCGCTCTATTGCGCCGTGATCGTGAAGCGGGTGGATGCCCAGACGCGCGCCAAGACCAGCATCAACGACCTGCTGCGTGACTGAGGCGACCGACCCGATTCCGCTCGCGCAGGCGCTGATCCGGTGTCGCACCGCCGCGGAGCGGCCTGAGCAATGAAAGCTGCGACCGACCCGATTCCGCTCGCGCAGGCGCTGATCCGGTGTCGCAGCATCACGCCAGCCGATGATGGCGCGCTGGATGTGATGGAGGCGGCCCTGCGGCCACTCGGCTTCACCTGCACGCGGCTGCCATTCGGCGAAGTGGACAACCTCTTTGCCCGGCGCGGCACGGCCAGCCCGCATTTCTGCTATGCGGGCCATACCGATGTGGTGCCACCCGGCGATGAAGCCGCCTGGGCCGATAGCCCCTTCGCCGCCGTGATCCGCGATGGCGTGCTTTACGGGCGCGGCGCCTGCGACATGAAGGGTGGCATCGCCGCCTTCGTCGCCGGCCTGACCGACTACCTGGCCACCAAGCCCGACCATCCCGGCTCCCTCTCGCTGCTCATCACCGGCGATGAGGAAGGCCCCTCGGTGGATGGCACGCGCCGTGCGCTGGAATGGATGGCCGAGAACGGCCACACGCCGGATATCTGCGTGGTGGGGGAGCCGACCTCGCAACAGGCGCTGGGCGACACCATCAAGATCGGCCGGCGCGGCAGCATGAACGCCTGGATCACGGTGCGGGGGAAGCAGGGCCATAGCGCCTATCCGCAAAAGGCCGACAATCCGGTGCATCGCCTGACGCGCGTGCTGCACGCGCTGACCGCGACGGCGCTGGACCAGGGCAGCGATTGGTTCGAGGCCTCGACGCTGCAAGTCACCGGCATCCAGGTGGATAACTCCGCCACCAATGTGATCCCGGCCGAGGCGCGCGCCTTCCTCAACATCCGCTTCAACGACAAGCACAACTCGGCCGCGCTGACCGCGCATCTGCAAGCCGTGCTGGCCGAGCATGCGCCCGATCACAGCCTGCGGGTGCAGGTCTCGGGCGAGAGTTTCCTGACCAAGCCCGGCCCCTTCGTGGAGGCGCTGAAGCGCGCGGTGGAGCGCAGCACCGGCCTGACGCCGCGACTCGATACTGGAGGCGGCACCTCGGATGCGCGCTTCATCACGCGTTATTGCCCGGTGGCGGAACTCGGCGCCGTGGGGGCCACATTGCACCAGCGCGATGAATCGGCGCCCGTGGCCGAACTGCGGGAATTGGCCGGGCTGTATCGCGCCGTCATCGAGGAGTGCCTCCGCTGAACCCGCCCAGCATCACCAACGGGCTCGCCGCGGCCTGGCTCTTTGCGCGCGGCAGGGCGGAGGGGATGCTGCTCATCCAGCCGGGGATGGATGCGGCGCGGCATTCCTTCCTTGCGGCGGCGATCTGCCTGCCGCTTTTCATCGCGCTGCGGCTCACCGCCTGGTGGTTGCAGGGCGCGCCGCCGGCCGGCGTGCTGGTGGCGCTGAGCGGCGAGGTGATCGGCTATGTCCTGGGCTGGGTGGGCTTTGCCGTCGCCTCCCACTCGCTGGCGCAGCAGGCGCAGCGGTCCGGGCAATGGCCGCAATTCATCACCGCCTGGAACTGGACCAACATCGTGCAGTATCTGCTGCTGGTGGTGCTGCTGCTGCCCGCCGCGCTGGGCCTGCCCGCCTGGATCGGCAATGCGATGGGGCTGGCGGCGGTGGGTTATGCCATCTGGCTGGCATGGTTCGTCACGCGCACGGCGCTTGGCGTGCAGAGCATGACGGCGGTGATGTTCGTGGTGCTGGACCTGACGCTTGGCCTGTTCATCGGCAGCGTGATGGGGCGCATCGCCGGCAATTGAGCTGTCACTCCCAGGCGATCGGCTCCGGGTAATCCACTTGCAGGAAGGTGAGGCCCTGGGGTGGCGCCGTCTGCCCCGCCTGCCGGCGGTCCAGGCTTTCCAGCACCGCGCGCGGCCAGGAGGCGGGTTGGCGGCCCAGCCCCACCTCATGCAGCGTGCCGGCGAAATTGCGGATCTGGTGATGCAGGAAGCTGCGCCCGCTGGCGAGGATGTGAATCTCATCACCCGTGCGAACCACATCGAGCCGCTCCAGCGTCCGCACCGCATGCGGCGCCTGGCAGGAAGTGGCCCGATAGGCGGAGAAATCATGGTGCCCCACCAGCCCCTGCGCCGCCTCATGCATGGCCCTGGCATCCAGCGGCAGCGGCACATGCCAGACGCGCCCTGCCTCCAGCGCCGGCCTGGCCGCGCGGTTGAGGATGCGAAAGCGATAATGCCGCTGGATGGCCGAGAAGCGGGGCGACCAGCCCTCCGCCGCGAAGGCCGCGCCACGAATGGCGATGCGGTGCGGCTTGGTGTGGAAATCCAGTGCCGCGCGCATCCGGGCCGGCGGGAGCGTGGCCGTGATGGCAAGCTGCACCACCTGGCCCTCGGCATGCACGCCGGAATCGGTGCGGCCCGAGGCGGTGGCGGTGGGCACCACGCCCCCATTCACGCGCGCCGCCGCCGCCTCGATCACCTCCTGCACGGAGACGCCGTTGGATTGACGCTGCCAGCCGACGAATTCGGTGCCGTCATACTCCACCAGCAGGGCGTAACTCGGCATCAGCCGAGCCGGGTGCCGGGCGGCAGCGGGTAGCCGCGCAGCAGGGCATCGGCCTCCATCGCGGCGCGGCCGGGGCGTTGCAGGCGCAGCAGGCGCAGCGCCCCCGTGCCGCAGGCGATGGTCAGGCCCGAGCCTGGCAGCACCGAGCCTGGCAGCACCGAGCCTGGCAGCACCGGGCCTGGCAGCACCGCGCCCGGCGCCGGTTCGGCGGCCAGCACGCGCAGCATTTCGCCCGCATGCGGGAAATAGGCGCCGGGCCAGGGGTTCATGGCACGCACGCGGGCATCGAGGGCGGCGGCGGACTGCGCCCAGTCCAGCAGCCCATCCGCCTTGGTGAGCTTGGCGGCATAGGTCACGCCCGCCTCGGGTTGCGGCGTCTCAGGCGGCGCTTCGTCCAGCGCGCGCAGGATGAGGCGTGCGCCCATCGCGGCCAGCGCATCATGCAATTCGGACGTGGTGCTGCGGGGCGTGAGCGGCACGGATTCGCGCAGCAGCATGGGGCCGGTATCCAGCCCCTCCTCCATCCGCATGATGGTGACGCCGCTTTGGGCATCGCCATGCAGGATGGCGGCATGGAGCGGCGCGGCACCCCTCCAGCGCGGCAGCAGCGAGGCATGAATGTTCAGGCAGCCGCGCCGGGGCGATGCCAGCATGGCGGGCGGCAGGATCAGGCCATAGGCCGCCACCACCGCCACATCGAGATCGAGTGCCGCGAAGGCCGCATGCTCGGCCGCATCGCGCTTCACGCGGGCGGGTGTGCGAACCTCCAGCCCCAAAGCGAGGGCCGCGCGATGGACGGGGCAGGGGGTTTCCTGCTGGCCACGCCCGGCGGGCTTGGGGGGCTGGGTATAGACGGCGCGAATCTCATGCCCGGCCGCGTGCAGCGCGGTGAGTGCCGGGACGGCGAAATCCGGGCTGCCCATGAAGGCGATGCGAAGGGGCGTGCGGGCGGCGCTCATTCGCCTTCGGCGTCGCGCGCCTTGAGCTTCAGTTCCTTGGCCAGCTTTCGCAGCATCATATTGCGCTTCAGCGCCGAGAGGTGATCCACGAAAAGCACGCCGTCCAGATGGTCCATCTCATGCTGCATGCAGACGCCGAGCAGCCCATCCGCCTCCATCTCGCGCCGTGTGCCATCCAACTCGCGCCAGCGCAGCTTGATGCGTTCGGGCCGCTCCACATCGGCGTAGAGGCCGGGCAGGGAGAGGCAGCCCTCCTCGCGCAGGGCCATTTCCTTGCTGGCGGCGATGATCTCGGGGTTCACCAGCACCAACGGCTCCGGCGTGTCCTTGCCGCCACAATCCAGCACGAACATCCGCAGGTCCGAGCCCACCTGCGGCGCGGCCAGGCCGATGCCGGGGGCGGCATACATGGTGGCCAGCATGCGCGGGGCCAAGGCGCGCACCGCATCGCCATCGCCATCGCCCACCGGGCGGCATTTCAGGCGCAGCCGAGGGTCGGGCACCAGCAGGATGGGGAGTTTTTCGTCATTCATGATGGCCCGTGAGGTAGCGCCTGCCTCGAAGGGTTGCAACGGCGCGGCGGGCGGGCCAAGTCTGCGCCTGTTCGGCGCCGCCACTTCCGGGACGCCGAATTGTCCTCGCTCCCGGCAGGAGGCTGCATGTCACGATCCTCGGTGTTCGGTTCACCGCTGTTTCTCGGCTTCGACCATCTCGAACAAATGCTCGACCGCGTGCAGAAGAACGCCGAAGGCTACCCACCCTACAATATCGAGCAGACGGGCGAGGCGCGGCTACGCATCACACTCGCCGTCGCCGGCTTCTCCATGGATGACCTCGCCATCACGCAGGAGGACAACCAGCTGGTGATCCGCGGGCGCCAGCGCGATGACACGGATGGCCGCATCTTCATCCATCGCGGCATTGCGGCGCGGCAATTCCAGCGCGCCTTCGTGCTGGCCGAGGGGATCGAGGTGGAGGGTGCTTTCCTCGACAACGGCTTGCTCCACATAGACCTCCAGCGCCCCATGCCGGAGGTGAAGGTCCGCTCCATCCCGATCAGCCGCCAGGGTGCCGGGCCGACCCGCCCGGTGGTGCAAAACCGGATGCGGCGCGAGGAAGAGTAGCCGAGGGCTTTCCACGCGTGTTAGCCTCCCCGAAAGGGTTCGGGAGGCGATGATGGGCCGGTGGTTCACCCTGCTTTTGGCGACGACGCTCAGCGTCTCGGCGCAGAACCAGGCGGGGGCGCAAACCTTGAGCATCGGCTCCGGCGCGCCGGTGACGACGATTGACCCGCATTTCCACAATGTCGGGCCGAATAATGCGCTGACCATGCACATCTTCGACCGCCTGGTGGAGCGCGATGGCCGCGCCCGCCCGCACCCCTCGCTCGCCACCGCCTGGCGTCCCATCTCGGACAAGGTGTGGGAGCTGGATTTGCGCCAGGGCGTGACCTGGCATGATGGCCGCCCCTTCACCGCCGATGACGTGGTCTTCACCTTCGCCCGCGTGCCCAATGTGCCCAATTCGCCGGGCGGCTTCGGCGGCTTCCTCCGCGCGATCGAGCGTGTGGAGGTGGTGAACCCGCATCGGATCCGGCTGCACACCCGCGCGCCGCATCCGCTCATGCCGCTGGACCTCGCCTCCGTCTCCATCATCGCCCGCCATGCGGCGGAAGGTGCGGCGACCGAGGATTTCAACAGCGGCCGCGCCGCCATCGGCACCGGGCCATACCGCTTCGTCTCCTTTCGCACGGGCGATCGCGTCGAGATGACCCGCAACGACGCCTATTTCGGCGGGGCCGAGCCCTGGGCCCGCGTCAGCTACCGCATGCTGCTCAATGATGCCTCGCGCACGGCGGCGCTGCTGGCCGGCGATGTGGACCTGATCGAGCAGATCCCAACCAGCGACCTCGCACGGCTGCGCCGCGAGCCTCGCGTGACGGTGACCGAAATCCCGAGCCTTCGCACCGTCTACATGGCGCCCGATTTCTCGCGCGATACCTCGCCCCCCGGCGTGACCGACAATGCCGGCCAGCCGCTGGCCGCCAACCCCTTCAAGGACCCGCGCGTGCGCCGGGCGCTGAGCCTCGCCATCAACCGCGACGCGCTGGTGGAGCGGGTGATGGAGGGTGCCGCGCAATCCACGGCGCAATGGCTGCCGCCCGGCGCCTTCGGCTATAATCCCAATGTGCGGCCTGATCCCTTCGACCCCGACGCCGCCCGCCGCCTGCTGGCCGAGGCCGGCTTCCCTGATGGCTTCCGCCTCACGCTCTCCACGCCCAATGACCGCTGGCCGAATGATGCCCGCCTGGCCCAGGGTGTCGCGCAGATGTGGACGCGCATCGGCATCCGCACGCAGGTGGAGGCGCTGCCCTGGACCGGCTTCGTGCCGCGCCGCGCGCGCTTGGAATTCGGCATGCAGATCGGCGCCTGGGGAAGCTCGACCGGCGAGGCATCCAACTTCCTGGTCAACATCGTCTCGACCAATGACCGCCAGCGCCTGACCGGCGCCAACAACAATGCCCGCTATTCCAACCCGCGCTTCGACGAGTTCACCGCCCGCGCCTCCTCCACCATGGATGAGGAGCGGCGCGAGGCGATGTGGCAGGAGGCGGTGGCGATGTTCGCCGAGGAACGCCCGGTGATCCAGCTGGTGCAGTATCTCAACACCTGGGCGGTGCGGCGTGGCTTGAAGCATGATCCGCGCATGGATGAGCGGACCATCGCGATGGGTGTGCGGCCGGCGAACTGAGCCGGCCGCGCCCGCCAGTCACTTCGCCGGCGCCAGCCCCCTCGCCGCCGGCGCCACGTCGAGCGCGCCGCCGAACTCGTTGGGGCTGCGGACGCCGATGGCCTTGCACCCCAGACCCTCGGCCACCGCCACATGCAGGCAGGGCAGCTTGTGCTGCGTAAAGACGCATCCGACGCGCGCCCCCTCAGAGGCTGACCCGCAGGATCAGCGGCATCGCCGCCATCTCGTCCTGCACGGCCACCACGCCGGGAATTTCCCGCGCCATGATGGCCAAGCCCCGCCGCACGGCATCGTTTCGCGCGAAGCCGTAGAAGGTGACGGTGCCCGCCTTCACCGAGGGGTAGGTCCAGTAGATATCCACCCAGGGCTGCAGCCGCATGGCCTTGACCAGCGCCAGCTGGATGCCGTGGTCGTCATGGGCTTCCTGCGGGCTCACCTCGCCATGCAGGACAGCGCGCAGCAGGTCGGCCCGGCTGACGATCCCGACCAGGTGCTTGCCCTTCACCACCAGCACGCGGCGAATGTGATTTTGTTCCATCAACTCGGCGATGCGCTCGGCGGATTCCGTCTCGCTGACGGTGACCAGATCCTTGGTCATGACATCACGCGCCGTCTTGCCATGGGCCTTGGCAAAGCGCTCGGCCAGGGGCTTCGAACGTGCGAAGAGTTGCAGGAACCAGTTGAGCTGGCCGGGCGGCTGTTCGGCCAGGCGGCGAATCAAATCGCCCTCGGTGACGATGCCGAGCGGAACACCCTCGGAATCCACCACCGGCACCGCGGAAATGCCGCGCGTGGCCAGCAATTCCGCGACGGCGGCGACCGGCGTCTCGGGCGGGATCACCACGGGGTTCGTGGTCATCAGGTCTTTTGATTTCATCCTGGTAGCTCCTTCCGGCTTTTCCGTCCTGGCCTTGAACGCGCGGCGGCGGGCGGGGTTAACCCCTCATAGGAAGCTTCCTGCCCGCCCGCCTTGCGCCGAATCAAGTCTGCCCTTCCACCCGCGCCCCGCCCGATTTTCACAACAAGCCGGATGCGGCGGGCTTGCAGGCCGGCGGCCTCTTGTCGCCCGCCCAAGGCGGCGCCTACATCGCGTTCGAGCAGGCGAAGTGCCGGCCCATCGTGGTGGCCACCGGCACGCGACTTGAATGACCAGGGAGAGAGACATGATCCGCTTCACACGCCGGGCCGGCCTTGCCGGAATCCTGGCCGCGCCCGCGATCGCCAGCGCGCAAAGCTGGCCCTCGGGCAGCATCCGCATCGTCGTGCCCTTCGCTCCCGGCGGCAGCACGGATGCCGTGGCGCGCCTTGCCGCGCCCGGCCTGTCGCAACGCCTCGGTGTGCCGGTGGTGGTGGAGAATCGCAGCGGGGCGGCGGGTTCGCTCGGCACCCAGGTGGTGGCGACGGCGCGACCCGACGGGCAAACCTGGCTGCTGACCTTCGACAGCCACGCGACGCTGCCGGCCCTGCTGCCCAACCTGCCCTTCAACATCACGCGCGACCTTGACCCCGTCATGCTGATCGGCGGCGCGCCCTATGTGATCGCGACGCGGCCGGACAAGCCCTATCGCAACCTGGCCGATGTGGTCGCCGCCGCCCGCGCGCGGCCGGATGCCGTGAATTATGGCAGCACCGGCAATGGCACGATCGGCCACCTGACCATGATCATGCTCGCCGCCCGGGCCGGCATCCGCCTGGCGCATGTGCCCTATCGCGGCGGCGGGCTTGCCGTGAATGACACGGTGGCCGGGCATGTGGAGATGATGATCGGCAGCGCCGCCGTGGTGGCGCCGCACATCGCCGCCGGCACGCTGCGCCCCATCGTGCAATTCGGCCCCGAGCGCCTGCCCGCTTTGGCCCATGTGCCGACCGCCATTGAGGGCGGCTTCGCCGGGCTGGAGGCCGAGGCCTGGTGGGGCGTCTTCGCGCCGGCTGGCACGCCGGACGCCATCCAGGCGCGCATGTTCACCGCCCTGCGTGAATCCTTCCAGGAAGAGCGGGTGACGCGCACCATGACGGAAACGCAGCAGGCCCGCGTGGTGCTGGGCGACAAGAGCATGTTCGGCCCCTTCCTGGACCGGCAGATCGCGCAATGGGGCGGCCTCGTGCGCGAGCATCGCGTGCAGGCGGATTGAGGCAAGGCACCCCGCGTCGCGTGTCATGCTCTGCCACCCCCGATGCCTTGGGGGTGGCTTGGCGAGCTTTGCGCGGCGCGGCGGTTCCGCCGAAGCGCCCGAATTGCCGTCAGCCATGATGACGGCCACAACGTCATGCAGGCCCTCATCACCGAGGATTTCGCGGCTTATGCGACCGAGATCGAGGCGCATGGGCCAGGGGGCTTCGATGTGATCGTGGTGGATGGCATGCCGCGCCGCTTCGCTGCCCGGCTGGCGCCACGCCATTTGAAGCCGGATGGCTTCACCGCCTTCGATAATTCGGATCGCTGGCAAAATACAACGCCGCCTACCGCAGGCTGCGCGAGGCGGGGTTCCACCGGCTGGATTTCTGCGGCCCCGGCCCGGTCAATGAGATCGAATGGTGCACCTCGATTTTCACCCGCAACCTCGCGCCCTTCTCGGAAAATGTGGAGCGCGCAAAAGGCGAGGGGGACCTCGGCTGGTAGCCTTGCAACGGGTTGTTTCGGGGCCTAATCCAGAGGGCCAAGGAGACCCCCCATGGATCAAGCCATCATCGCCGCAGACCCGCATGCCGAAATCCGCGAGGAGGTTCGCAAGCTCTGCGCCCGCTTCCCCGGGGAATACTGGCGCGAACTGGATGCCCGCCGCGGCTATCC
>Ga0209103_1000674_pt1 | contig 10437 bp, 9 predicted proteins | sample 4C3metaG_FD_184152 | JGI IMG/M metagenome (GOLD analysis project Ga0209103, IMG submission 184152) | Freshwater bacterial and archeal communities from Indian Creek, Illinois, USA - 4C3 metaG (SPAdes) (version 2) | ecosystem: Environmental > Aquatic > Freshwater > Unclassified | place: USA: Indian...
CTACTCGCTGGCGTTTCTAGGCTTTGAGGGCGGCAACCCCGGCCAAGCCGAAATCGAGCTCACCTACAACTGGGGCGTGACGCAGTACGAGCACGGCAGCGCCTACGGCCACATCGCCATCGGCGTGCCCGACGCCTACGCGGCCTGCGAACGCATCAAAGCCGCCGGCGGCCGCATCACGCGCGAAGCCGGCCCGGTACTGGGCGGCAGCACCGTGATCGCCTTCGTGACCGACCCCGACGGCTATAAGATCGAATTAATACAAACAAAATCAGTACTTTATTCTGACGGACGCCATTCGGACGCTAAAAACACCGATCCGCTGCGCAGCGCGTAGCGGATCGGCAACAGAAGCCCGCGCAATCGGGCTTCTGTTTGTCCGGTAGTGGAAGGCTAGATAGTCCGCGCAGCGAAAAATTAAATAGGGGGGATCTCTATGGATCGTGAGACAATAGAGCTGCGAGCGCAGAATGTGCAATCTGGCTTGCGCGATGTTTCGGATTTGCGCGTATCGGCCACAATTCCGATCTCGCGACAGATCGGCTTGGCAGCGCAGCTCCATCACCGCAGGTCCCGAATGTCGATTGCGTCCAAGGCGCCGTTGTTGATTGCGTGTCGCAGAACCCGCGAGGGGCCACCTCGCTCTTCGGATGAGTAAATCTCTAGAACATGCTCCGCTCGGCTTGCCCCTAGGTACACAGTAGAAACGAATCGGCGAAGCGTGCCAGTCGAGTACGGGCCATCTTCCACCTCTCCGTCGTTTACATCGATGAGGTACACCGTATCAAACTGCACGCCAGCGACGAAATCAGGCATACTGAAGACGAAACGCTTTCCGGCGTGGCGCAATCCGGACAGTTGCTCCCTGTCGGAGACTGGGAGGAACAGGTCTTTATGCTGGCCAGCCTCTAGGTATCTTTTGAAAAGCGTTTCGCTGGCGCACAGCACCGCGACACGTCGACCCTTCTGCAAAGAAATAGCCGCCTGGCGAGCGCGCGGGAACACGCAGTCATAGATGTCGCGCGCGCTTTTCGCACGAACTAGGATCGGGCGCGCTCCGCTTTGCTTCATGCTACCCAACCCAATCGGTCGCCAATCGAATCCAAGCTCCTCTGAGATGCCTGCCGCCGGAAACGTTTGGTCGATCCATTCAAGGACACGTGCGATCTCAGGTGTGTACCTGAAACCCTCGGTCAGCTCGAACCTTACGGTCTCGCCAAGGCGCATGTCGCGCGACAACCCAGCGATTCCGCCGGCGACATCGTTCAATCCATTAAACGTGTCACGAACGCTTTGTTTGCTGTCATAGGCCATGACCACGACCGGCGCCTTGGAGTCATCACGCATCAGGTGATGCAACGTCATGCGCTCTTGTCTATTGAACAGGTGAAGCTCATCGACGAAGACGACGTCGAACCCCTCTCGCCGCCTGATGCTGTCCCAACGGTTGCTGTCGAGAAACCCCAAGTAATCAGCAATCATCTGATCGTTCCCGATTACACACATACCCTTCAAAAATGTTCGAAATCGGTCATAGATCATCAGAATGACGCGCCGATCCTCGGTCTCGGGCAAGGACATCATCCACGTCTTTCTCGGTTCGCTGACATAGCGCTCTCGACGTTCTGCAGACTGGCGGACACCATCTGCCTCAAGAACACATCCAATCTCGTTTGAGACCTCTCTCGCAAATGACTGGAATGCCGGAGTCCCCCTGGTCGATGACATTCCCTTTCGGAAACTTTCGCTACAGCGCAATTTGGCTGTGACCCAGTCACTGCGTTGAACGTGCTCGATCTCAGCCTCGATTGCCTCCAATTGCAGGATGCGTCCCTCAAGCCCATCGGAAGACAACGGCTCAAGGCCATCTAGGTCGTACTTCATCGCCTCGTTGGCTAGTTCCTGCAGAGTGCAAATCTTCAGGGATAACGACTTATAGTATCGTGCGAGGATGCCCTCGTGGTCTATGGATGCGATCGCGTTAGTGATCAGCTCGACTGTCGCCTGACTGTGCGTAAGGAACAAGCATCGATACCCCTCGGTGTTGTCGACGTGTTTCCGGAGCTCGCTGGCGCACTTGACGACGAGCGATAGTGTCTTTCCGGTTCCCGCAGCGCCCACCAACCGGAGGCTCTTGGTCAAAGACACGTTCACGAAATCAAGCTGCCGCTGTGTAAGCAGACCTTCCAGCCATTCGTCAAGGCTGCGGCCCAGCGTCACGCGATTGCTCAGCTCAGATAGCACGACTTTTGTGTCGTCTTGATGCTTTGGCGCAAGAGGTAGCGACAGCATCTTGATCACAGCATCGTCCAGACCGGCGATCGCGGTGTCGAAAACAGTGTAATCAACCTTGACCTGATGTAGGTCACGTTTCTCACGGTCAAGTCTGTACGCGAAGGCGTGAACAGTTCCACTAGGATTGAGGTCGACCTCAATACGCGCATGCTCTCCAGACGCCCCGCTATTGGAACGAAAAGAGACCAAGCTTCCCGCATGATACGGCGCCCAGGAGATTGGCAATGGATGTCGCCCTGCTGTCTGCACCGATCGGCCAAGACGAACCAGCCTCAGGAACGCCTCCGGTCTCTGCTCAGCAGCAACCGCACCGAACAAGCCTTTATTCTGGATCTGAATGACCAATAGGTGTGAGTCGGCATCGGCATTCGGGCCCAGCAGATAGACGGTTTCGCCTGACTCGACTCGTACGACCCCTTCGGGTAGCTTCTCCTCAGACCATGTGGTAAACCAGTCAACATCGAAATCGAATCCGACCTGGAGACGATCGAGAGCAGACGAGTCAATAGCGACAGCGTTTATCATTGATCTTCTTCCATTTCAGACGTGATCTGATCGGCAATCAATTCGAACGCCACGTCCCTATCTACTTCATAGTCTTTTGGCATCCCAATCCTCGCGAAGAGCATGCCGAACTGCTGCGCAAGGGCGTGCCGGAATGTCGGAGTCAGTCGACCGACGCGCACAAAGCTGTTCTCGACGTCTTTGGCTGCATCCATCGATGTGAAACTGCGATCGAATGGGATGAAAGCCAGCGCGCGTAGTTTCGCGATGAATCCAACACCCGGCTCGCCTGGCACGCTGGAAACATAGAACATGTCGAGGGGTAAGTCCCTCGAGTTTAAGCTACCAAACAACGTCTTCAACTGCTCGCTTCTGGATGTTGGTTTTGGGGATAGCTTACGCAAAGCATCAATCGCGGAATAGCGACCAACCGGCGCGTCGATCAGCTTCTGAGCCGCCCGAAGCGCTGGACACTCCCGCTTAAGAAAGCTCTTCTTGTCATCGACAGATTCGCCTAATTCGGCCTCGATTTCTTCGGGCTCTGACGTCAAGATCCAATCTTGCACACGCTCCACTGACAGGGCGATGTTCTCACGATCCTTTTCCAACCAGCGCTTGTTGACCCATTCGGCAGCTTTCTCAAAACGCTTCCCTAGGTTCCGTTGCACAACGGCCCTCGCATGCTCGCCCAACACGTGGTCGGAAAGGAGTGTTAGTTGGACACATGCCAAACCCGCGTCACCGAACTTCTCATTGGCGATGTCGCAGTCGGCGGTGACGACGATGGCCAACGTCGCCGAACCGTCGCCGCGCACTCGTTTCAGCACGTCGCCTTGTCGTACAGGCAGCGACGCATCAACATACTCGCAGTCTTGCATCTTTCCACCTAAGTTGCTGTTGCTTGCATTTACAGCCATTTCATGCGCTAAGGTTCTCTGTAGTCCCAGCGCTGAGAATATCACACGGCAAACGGCGCGATCTTGGCGTCGGCCAGTGACGCTCAGACGGCGCGCGGCCAGTCCTCGGGCACGAGCTTCACTCCATCCCGCCAGCGCTCTTGCAGCGCCTCTTGGAACCGGGCGTCGTCGCTAAAGTCCGGGTGGTCGGTAATGAGCACCTGGAATTTGCCTTCTAGGTTCTTGACGACATCGAAGATCAGGCCGAAGAGGCTCTTGACGGCCCGGCGATCCGCGTCGATTTTTTCCTGTGCCACACCATTTTCCGGCGCTGTGTCGGGTGAAAAATGCGCTTGAGAGAGCTGGTCCAGCAATAGAAAGGACGGTACTGGGCGGCCGCGGCTGGCGAACCATGTATGCAGTGCCAAGTGCGCAACGACGTGGTAGCCAACGTGGTTCTCGCCGCTGCCGATCTCGCGCATGGGCACCGGTCGCTCGGGCGTATCGGCCACGACGGTCAGGCTACGCGGATCGATGCGCAGCGGCGAATCCGAATATTCTAGGTTGATCTGCTTGGCGTAGTCGGACAGGTGCTTGTTGACGTTGGAAAGACAGGATTCAAGCTTTGCCTGGAGGGTGTCGGTGCTGACCGTCTTGTCAAGTTGGGCTTCCTGCTCCCTCAACACCACCAGCCGCGTCTGCTGGTCGCTGATGTCCGGCATCTGCGGGATGTTCTCCATGTAAAGGCTGATCCGTCCAAGGACCATGGCGCGCCGTGCCTCGAGGTCCGTGGCCACTTGCAGGCGCTGGTTGACACGCTTGACGGCCGTGAGCAAGATGCGGTTGTCGTCGAGGCGGCGATGCACGTCAGCAAGCTTGGTTTCCACCTCCTGGATCGCAGTCGCAATGCGGGGCGTCGCGGAGTCCATCGCTCCGCTGCGCTCGCCGATGTAGTCCTGTGCGGCGCGCAGATCGCCGATCGAGGGCACCTGCGAGGCTTCTGGTAGGTCCTGAAGGCACAGCGGGCATGCGTGTTCGGGTGCATCGTGCTCGAAGACCATCACAGCCTGGAGCCTGGCCGTGTGCTCGCGTGCCTCCTCAGAGTAGCCCCTGGTACTGCCTTCGAAGCTGCGGGCACGCTCCAGCGTCGACTGAAGCGTACGCTGCTCACGCACGAGTTCGCTGCGCATGTCAGAGAGGCGACGGAACTCGACGTCCTCGCCGACTTCCGAAGCGGCCGAGGGCACCGGTGTGTTCTGGATCATGCGCAAGGCTTCAATCTTCTCCTGCCGAGGCGCGCTGTCGTCAAGCGTACTCAAACCGACGGCTTTTGCCTCGGCCAGTAGCGTGTCGGCGCGGCCCAAACCTTCCCCGCGGATGGCTGCAGCCTCGGCGAGCTTGCGCTCGATCTGCCGGATCTCCATGCGCACGCGCTTGAGCTCCTGCTGCTGCGCGACGTAGTCGTCGGTGACGGCGCCCAGGAAGTAGGGCAGAGTATCCTTGATCGCTTGGGCCACGAAGCGGTCGCTAGAGCCGTGGAAAAGGTGCTTACGCTGCGCGATTTCGGTCTGCGACTGGAAGCAGAAGGTGAGGGCGTGGCTGATCGAGACGGCCAGCGGGTCCCGCGTCTGGCCTGGCGGCGGCTCGTGCAGGTAGTCGGACATGCCTACCCAGGACGCCAGCAGCGCGCGCAGGCCGTCGCGATTGGTGATCGGCCGCAGTGCACCGGCGGCGGGGATCGGCACCTCCCTGTTGGTCTGCACATAGATCGCCTCGCTGGACTTGCCGTCGCCCGCAGGTAACTGGCGCGCCACAAAAGCCTGTCCGCGGCCAGTCTCCAGCAGTAGACCAAACCAGGCGACGTTGCGCCGCACCTTGCCCTCTGGTACATCGATCTCCTTGGCGCCGAAACAGTAATCGATGATGCCCAGAATGGCAGACTTGCCGGTCCGCGAATCGCCCGAGATGATATTGACGCAGCCCGGATCGAAGGGCACCACGCGTTGCCGCCCATCATGGCTGTAGATCACGACGGCGCGAATCATGATCATGCTTGCACTCCCAAAAGCGCCAGCACAGTCGGCGGCGTACCCGCTTTGCACAGCCAACGGCCGACGAACGTCGCCTGGCGCATGCAGTCCCTCACCTCGTCGCTGGATGCGCGGAGGTAGGAATTGATTTTTCGCGAGATCGAGGAGGAGTTGTCGGCCTCGAGTCGATGGCCGGTCAGCGACAGCAGCCTGTGTTGTGCCCCGAACACCAATGCCTCGCGCACCGGCACGCGCAGCACGACCACGCCCTTGGCTACAGCTGAACGCTCCAGCGGATGCTCGTTCACCCAGGTCGCGAGTGAGGAGGTGATCGTCCGAGGCAAGCGTTCGCGCGTCTGTCCGCGCAGCACCAGACTGGTGCCCACAAACACCAGCGTAAGCGGCAATCCGCCTTCTTCGGTGCCGAGCGTCGTCGCCTCGGTTCTATAGCCGCGTGCGAGGTGCCATACGGTAATCGCACAGAAGGCCGGATTGAGCAGATTGCGCTGCTCGATGGTGCGTTCCTGCCAGGCACTCATGCCGTGCTTCCTTCCCCGGACCCGCCGAAGATGGCCTGCAGCCGTGCCTTGAAGTCTGGGTGCCAGCCTAGGCGCATGTCCTCTGCCAGCATGTGCAACGAACCGCGACACACCCACGGGACGTTGACGCCCGAGCGAATCAGAACATGCCCATCCTCGGCCCACTTCAAGATGGCACGCCCAGCCTGGGCCATGGCTGCCTCTGAAGGTTCGGCGCCGAGTTCGTCGCAGGCCTGTGCATGCTGCAGTTCCCACTCGATTTGCAGACGCTGGTCGTACTTTTGCAGGTCGGCGTCGAACAGTAGGTCATGGCGCGTCCAGGCTGAGCGCTGCCGGAATGCTTGCAGGTAGCTCGTGATTGCGTTGCGGATACGCGGCTGGCTGCCGCCGACCAGCTCCACCTGCTTATAGAAGGGGCGGTTTGCGAACTCCGGTAGCTGGTCCAGCGCAACCATTAGCGTGTCGAGTTCGCTGTCGATCGGCAACGAGTCGGGTTTCAGCGACTCCTGGATTTCCGTGATCTGGGCGTCGATTTCTGCGCGCGGGATGCCGCCGTCGGGATGGATCAGTTCGTGGAGCACACGCTTGAACCACCAGCCTTCGAGCATCTGCACCGACAGTGCCTGATGGTGCAGAGAGACATGGTAGAGCTCGGACTGCAGTTGCGCCTCGATGGCGGCCGCGTCGGGTTGGGACGGTACGACGTAGACTCGCGCCAGAAGGGCTTCCCGCTCGGCCTCGTCCAGCGCTAGGTAGGCATCAAAGGCGGGCTTGAGTTCACTATTGGTAGAGCTGGTGGCGGAGTGCTTTAGCCACTTTGCTGCTTCAGCCACATTGCGCTCCGCCTCCTCGGTGCCCAGCGCGGCACAGGCGCTGCCAGCGGGTGCGTCGGCCGTGGCGATCAGAAAGCGTGCCGTCTCGGGTGGTATCTCGCCATTGGTCAGCCCAACGAGCCAGATTCGCAAGGTCTTCCACACCTCAGGGCTCAGGTCGGTCAGGTTGGCCGCCGCGTTGAGGGAGTGCTTGGTCTGAAGCACGACGTCAGGCTGACCACCGACTTCGAAGCTCACATCGTCCAGTGTCTCGATGCTGACGGTGAAGTTGCCGACGCGGCTGCGGCGGATGGCCCAGAGCAGGGCGATTCGGACCTGATAGAGGTAGCCCACCATGGGGCCGGTGGCGCCAAAGGTGGAGAGGGTGGGTGGACTCATAGGAAAGGAACTCCTGAAAGCACTAACCGGCCTGCCAGCGCCGTGAATAGCGCATCGACGATCTCGTGCCGTTTGAGGGCGTTCTCACCCTCGATTTGCACGGACGCAATTTCTGCCTTCGTGCAGCCATGCTTCTCGAAGAAGCCGACGATATCTGTCCGCGACCAAAACAGTGACAGTATGCAGTCGCCCTTGATGTCGGCAGGGAAATTCATGCAACCCCCTCGCCTTTTACGATCCGATCAAGAAGCTGCGCGATCACGTCGCTGGCTTGTCGCTGACGCAATGCCCTCGTCTCACGCTGTTCAGGTTCGTCACCCTCGCCCAGTTCGAACCTAGCGACGGCCACCGGCCCGTCCTTCCGATAACCCTCGATCTTTTCGTCGTCCGTGAACCGGCTGCGCAAGATTGCCAACGAGGCCTCGACAACCGCACCGTGCTTGCCGCCGAGCTCCCGGCGGAAGGCAGCGGCCGCCGCGTCCGTGCCTTCGAGCGCGTGCTCAATGCAATAGATCAAGTCATGCGCATCCTTGCGCTCGAAGCGCTGGTCGAAAGCGAAAGACTTGAGGCAGGTGAAGCTGACGAGGTTGGCGTGCTTGATCTTCTCGGTGGCCACGCCGTTGTCACCCAGCAACTCGACCTGTATCTCAGTGACTTGGTGCAGGTCGAAAACGATCGACGAGTGCGGGATGTTGAGCGCCGAGATCGTGCCTTCGGTCGGCAGCGGCTGAACCTTGCCGCCGGCGATGTCCGGCGCGTCGGCCAAAAGCTCCAGCACCATCAGCGCGCCGTGCTCGGTGCGGGTCTGCCAGCGCCATGAGAGCTTCTTCCCAGATTCGTTTTCGGCACGCTCGAAGCCCATCCGTTTGAGGTTGTCCTCCAGCGTGTGATAGGCCTCGGTGTCGGCCAGTATCTGGAAGTCGATGACAATGTCCACGTCCAGAGTGCCAGCATGCGCGGGCACGACCGGTGGCCGCGCCGGAACAAGGTATCGAGGCGTGAGCCCGCCGACCAAGTAGACAGAATCCTTCCAAGGCCCGAGCCCGCGCAGCAGAGTCACCAGGACGCGCTCGCAGTCCACCGTGTACTGGTCGCTGTAGCCATCGAGGGTTGCTGGTTTGGCCATCAGAAGCCTATCTTTTCTTTGCGGAAATGCTCGGCCATCTCCTTCGAGCGACGCTCTCCCCGAATCAAGTCGAGATAGATCTGGATCGGGCTGGCCAGCCACAGTCCGTCCTGGCGCTCGCAGAACAGCAGTTCGCCTGCCGATTTGGTTTCGATCAGCGCCAAGTTGGCACCCTCGCTTACCAAACGTGCGCCTAAGTCGCTCAGGGCTGTGTCGGCAGCCTGCCCAGACAACAGCCGAAGGCGCACCTGCGGCACACTCGAGAGGAAGGGCGCGAGCCGCTGCGCAGCGGCCTCATGGCTGATCGCGTAATCGACGCCTCGCCCTTCCAGAGCCACAGCAACCTGCATCGGCAACGTGTCCGGCTTGGTTGCCGGCACGTAGTACCTGCGCAGCACAGGTGTGCGATCCGCTTTCACCTGCTTGACCCAGGCATCGAGCAGGGCCGCAGATTCACGGAGATGTCGCTCTTTGCTCGGTCCCTGCCCTCTTGCTTCGAGCCAGTCGAAGCGTTCCAGCTCGGTCACCACTTGAGATGTGGTGGCCGGAGACACCTGCGCCAACTGTGCCAACTCGGTGACACCGAACCACGTCTGGTGATGAACGAGCAGCGCATGCAACACCTGGGCGCGTCGGCCAGAAAACAGAGAGCGGATCGACTTGACCAACGTCTTGGGCGGCGGTTTGTCGATGTAGAGATAGATGCCGGGCGCGGGCAGGTAGAGGCTTCCACCACTGTCGTAGTAGCCCACACCCTCGCTCCTGAGCAGTTCCTTGGCGCCGGGCGAGATCGACTCGGCCGCGATCAGCGACACGACGTCGCCCAGATTGTTGCCTGCCCACGCGCGGCTGGTATCTCGGATCTGCCAGATCACCTGGCGCACATCGCGGGGGTAAACCGCCTTCTTGGCTTCGACCAGTACGGTCAGTGATTTCCCAGCCACGTGCAGATCAACCGCAGCATCCAAGCCCCGATCAGGTCGTCTGCCTGAAAGCTCCCCACGAACCACATCCGCATGGATGTTGGGAAGCTCGCACAACGCATCTACGAGGCGCGAGACCAACTGGTGTTCGGACATGGTCAGATCAAGCATGCTTTTAGGCGGTTTACTACACAGTGAATTTCTGCACTCTATCGAATTTTCTAAAAAATAGCAATATTTACTGTTCAGAAAAGATGCAAGTTCAAACTTACGTTTCGGCGTCAAAAACCGCCCGGCGCCGCCGCGCCCGGGCAGCCGCTCAAAGCGTTTCGGCCCCGCCTAGGTAGGGGCGCAGCGCGGCTGGGATGCCGATGCGGCCGTCGGCGCGTTGGTGGTTTTCGAGCACCGCCACCAAGGTGCGGCCCACCGCCAGACCGGAGCCGTTGAGGGTGTGCAGCCACTCGTTTTTGCCTTGGGCGTTTTTGAAGCGCGCTTGCAGCCGCCGCGCCTGGAAGGCTTCGCAGTTGCTCACCGAGCTGATTTCGCGGTAGGTGGCTTGCGCCGGCAACCAGACTTCGAGGTCGTGCGTGCGCGCTGCGCCAAAACCCATATCGCCGCTGCACAGCAGCACCACGCGGTAGGGCAGCTCGAGCAATTGCAGGATGGTTTCGGCGTGCTGCGTCATCTCGTGCAGCGCCTCTGGGCTGCGCTCGGGGTGCACGATCTGCACCAGCTCCACTTTGTCGAACTGGTGCTGGCGGATCAGGCCGCGCGTGTCGCGCCCGGCGCTACCGGCTTCGGAGCGAAAACACGGGGTGTGGGCGGTGTATTTGAGCGGCAGCTCGGCCTCGGGCACGATGCGCTCGCGCACCAAGTTGGTGAGCGTGACCTCGCTCGTGGGGATGAGGTAGAG
>Ga0209103_1000675_pt1 | contig 10436 bp, 11 predicted proteins | sample 4C3metaG_FD_184152 | JGI IMG/M metagenome (GOLD analysis project Ga0209103, IMG submission 184152) | Freshwater bacterial and archeal communities from Indian Creek, Illinois, USA - 4C3 metaG (SPAdes) (version 2) | ecosystem: Environmental > Aquatic > Freshwater > Unclassified | place: USA...
CCAACCTGCCCGCCTTGGTGGCCGCCGACAGTTCGGCGCTGTACGCGCGCAACGTGCTCGACTTCCTCAAACTGGTGCTGCCCAAAGACGCCACCGCCGTGCAGGTGCCGCTGGACGACGACATCGTTGCCGCCTGCCTGATGACCCAGGGCGGCGAAGTGCGGCGCAAGGCCTGAATCCACGCCCTTTGCCGCGCCGCCGTTGGCCCCACCTCCCACAGAATCCAAGGAAACCCCATCATGGAAGCCGTCTCCCCACTGGTCTTCAACCTCATCATCTTTGTGCTGGCGATTTACGTCGGCTACCACGTGGTCTGGAACGTCACGCCGGCGCTGCACACGCCGCTCATGGCCGTGACCAACGCCATTTCGGCCATCATCATCGTCGGGGCCATGATGGCGGCGGCGCTGACCGAAACCACCCTGGGCAAGAGCCTGGGCGTGCTGGCGGTGGCGCTGGCTGCGGTCAACGTGTTTGGCGGCTTTCTGGTCACGCGCCGCATGCTGGAAATGTTCAGGAAAAAAGAGCGCAAAGCCGGTGCGGCTGCGCAAGGGGAAGCCAAATGAGCATGGATCTGGTCGTACTGTTGTACCTGGTCGCCTCGGTCTGCTTCATCCAGGCCCTCAAGGGCTTGAGCCACCCGACGTCCTCCATCCGCGGCAACCTGTTTGGCATGACCGGGATGGGCATCGCCATCCTGACCACCGTCGGCCTGGTGCTGACCATGGCGCAGCACATGCAGGTGAATGCGGCGCAGGGCTTGGGTTGGGTTTTGTTCGGTCTGCTGATCGGCGGGGCCTTCGGCACCTTCTTGGCCAAGCGCGTCGAGATGACCAAAATGCCCGAGCTGGTGGCCTTCATGCACAGCATGGTCGGCTTGGCGGCGGTGTTCATTGCCATCGCGGCGGTGGCCGAGCCTTGGGCCTTTGGCATCGCCGAGCGCGGCGGCGACATTCCCTTTGGCAACAAGCTGGAGTTGTTCCTGGGTTCGGCCATCGGGGCCATCACCTTCAGCGGCTCCGTGATCGCCTACGGCAAGCTCAGCGGCAAATACAAGTTCCGCCTGTTCCAGGGCGCACCAGTCACTTTTCCTGGTCAGCACAAGATCAACCTGGTGCTGGGGATCGCGATTGTGGCGCTGGGCCTGTACTTTGCCTTCACCGGCAACTGGACCGCCTTCATCGTGCTCACCGCGCTGGCCTTCGTGATCGGGGTGCTGATCATCATCCCGATTGGCGGCGCCGACATGCCGGTGGTGGTCTCGATGCTCAACAGCTACTCCGGCTGGGCCGCAGCCGGCATCGGCTTTGGGCTCAACAACAGCATGTTGATCATCGCCGGTTCGCTGGTGGGCTCTTCGGGCGCGATTCTGAGCTACATCATGTGCAAGGCCATGAACCGCAGCTTCTTTAGCGTGATTTTGGGCGGTTTTGGTGGCGAAGAGGGCGTGGTGGCCGCCAGTTCGGCGCAACGTCCGGTCAAGAGCGGCAGCGCCGACGACGCCGCCTTCATCCTGGGCAACGCCGAAACCGTGATCATCGTCCCCGGCTACGGGCTGGCGGTGGCGCGCGCGCAGCACGCGGTCAAAGAGCTGGCGCACAAGCTGGCCGACAAGGGCATCAAGGTCAAATACGCCATCCACCCGGTGGCCGGGCGCATGCCGGGCCACATGAACGTGCTGCTGGCCGAGGCCGAAGTGCCCTACGACCAGGTGTTCGAGATGGAGGACATCAACGGCGAGTTCGGCCAAGCCGACGTGGCCATCATCCTCGGTGCCAACGACGTGGTCAACCCGGCGGCGCTGCAAAAGGGCAGTGCGATCTACGGCATGCCGATCTTGGAAGCCTACAAGGCCAAGACCATCATCGTCAACAAGCGCAGCATGGCCGCCGGTTACGCTGGGCTCGACAACGAGCTGTTCTACATGGACAAAACCCTGATGGTCTTTGGCGACGCCAAGAAGGTGGTCGAAGAGATGGTCCGGGCCGTGGAGTGAGGCGATGAAGGCACGCAAGCTCCTGTTGGCCGCGCTGCTGGGCGCGTTCATGGCCCAAGCCAGCGCCCAGTTCACCGGCCCCAGCGTGGCGGGCAGTGCCAGCACGGTGCAGCAGGCGCAGCAAGCGCGGCTGGGCAGCTACCTCACGCTCACCGGCCACATCGTGGCGCACCAGCGGGAGCATTACTACGTATTCCGCGACGCCAGCGGCGAAATGCGGGTCGAGATCGAGCCCGCCGTGTGGCAGGGTCGCCGCATCGGCCCCGAAACCCAGGTGCGCCTGCACGGCGAGCTTGATCAGGGCCTGCGCGGGCGCTACCTGTGGGTGAAAACGCTGCAGCCGGTCAGCAACTGAGCGGACCTGCAAAACGGCGGGAGCGCTCGCGCTGCGCGTCGCTCTAGCTCCGCAGCAAAAGAGTGCAGCGCTGCAGACCGCAGCAGCGTGGTCAGCCCAAAAATCAGCCCCACCACAGCCGCGAGACCGCTATGTCTGAACCCTTGCCCATTGCCCAAAACCGCGCCCACGTCTGCCACCTGCTGCCGGGCTTGGCGAACCGCCACGGCCTCATCACCGGGGCCACCGGCACCGGCAAAACGGTCACGCTGCAAAGCCTGGCCGAGCAGTTTTCGCGCATCGGCGTGCCGGTGTTCATGGCCGACGTCAAGGGCGACCTGGGCGGCATCAGCCAAGCGGGGCAGGTGAGCGCCAAGCTGGCGCAGGTGCTGGCCGAGCGTGGGCTGCCACAGCCCGAGCCGCTGGCCTGCCCGACCACGCTCTGGGATGTGTTCGGTGAGCAAGGGCACCCGGTGCGCGCCACCGTGAGCGACATGGGGCCGCTGCTGCTGGCGCGCATGCTCGACCTCAACGACACCCAGGCCGGGGTGCTCAACCTGGTGTTCAAGATCGCCGACGACCAAGGCCTGCTGCTGCTGGACCTGAAAGACCTGCGCGCCATGCTGCAACACGTGGGCGAGAACGCGCGCCAGTTCACCACCGAATACGGCAACGTGAGCGCCGCCAGCATCGGGGCGATCCAGCGCGGGCTGCTGCAAATCGGCGAACAAGGCGGCGAGGCTTTCTTTGGCGAGCCCATGCTCGATTTGTCCGACTTCATGCAGACGGTGGGCGGCCAAGGCGTGATCAACTTGCTGGCGGCCGACCGGCTGCTGCAGGCACCGCGCCTGTACGCCACTTTTTTGCTCTGGATGCTGTCGGAGCTGTTCGAGCAACTGCCCGAGATCGGCGACCCGGAAAAACCCAAGCTGGTGTTCTTTTTCGACGAAGCGCACCTGCTGTTCAAAGGCGCGCCCAAGGTGCTGGTCGAGCGCATCGAGCTGGTGGTGCGGCTGGTGCGCTCCAAGGGCGTGGGGGTGTATTTCGTGACCCAAAACCCGCTCGACATCCCGGACGCGGTGCTGGGCCAGTTGGGCAACCGCATCCAGCACGCGCTGCGCGCCTTCACCCCACGCGACCAGAAAGCGGTGCGTGCCAGCGCCCAGACCATGCGCCCCAAGGCCGGGCTGGATATCGAAGCCGCCATCACCGAGCTGGCGCTGGGCGAGGCGCTGGTGAGCCTGCTCGACGCCAAAGGCCGACCCAGCGAGACCGAGCGCGCCTACGTGCTGCCGCCGGGCAGCCAGATCGGCCCGATCACGCCGGCGCAGCGCCAAGCCTTGCGGCAAAATTCGCTGGTGGCGGGGGTCTATGAAAAAGTGCTGGACCGCGAGAGCGCTTACGAGCTGCTGCGCCAGCACGCCCAAGCCGCGGCAACCGGCGCGATGGCAGCGGCCGACACCACGGCCCAATCCGGTCGGCGTGCGGGTGCTGGCGCGGTGGGTGACTCGCTGCAAGAGGCGTTGCTGGGCCGCACCGGGCCACGCGGCGGGCAGACCGATGGTTTGCTGCAAACCATGGCCAAAACGGCGGCGCGGGCAGCGGCCAGCCACATCGGGCGCCAACTGGTGCGTGGGGTGCTGGGCAGTTTGCTAGGGGGTGGCAGAAGGCGTTAAGCCCAGCCAAGCCTGTGCGCGGCCTTCAGTGGATGCACACGCGGGTCTGCGCCAGGGTGGCGTAGCCTTCCAGCGTGTTTTCCACTTCCTCTTGGCTCGGGGCTTGCAGCTTCCAGGCCAGAATTTGGCGCTGGAACAACTCCGCCCAAGAGCCGTCTAGGTACAGCTCTTTGCCGGATCGCTTGTCAACGATCTCGAAGCCTTGGCGCGGCATTTGTCGCGGATGCGTTTGCGCATCGGCGTTGTCACCCTCCAGCGGCGGCAGCGCGCTGGCCAAAATGTGCATCACCACAAAGGATTCGGAGTCGTAGAGGGTTTGCATGGTGACAGTGTGCCCTGAATAAAAAAACCTTGCTTGCGGCGCAGCCCGCTCGGGTGCGGGTGAACTCTGGCCAGCCAGTCGATGAGGGTGCAGATGGGGCCAGCATCGGGCGCTTCAAGCCCGGGGCCATTGTTTGAGGCGCTGGTCGGCCCAGTCGCCGTCGGGTTCTTGCAACAAAATCCGCGCCGGCAGGTAATGCAGCCGCTCGGCCAGCCACAGGCTCAGGCGGCTTTCTTCGGGGGCCTTGGTTTGGCGCTCGATTTTCCAGGCGTTGATCGATCCGGCCGGTGTCTCGATGGTTTCGTTGGCGCGCACCCGCATCCGCCACGGCTCCACGCCCGCCGCGCTCAGCACCGGCAGGGTCCAGACGGTTTCGGCTCGCACCTGGCCTTGGTGCATCAGCCAAGCGAGTTGGAACTGCAAGCTGAGCTGGTCCTGTGCGCCGCTTTGCAAGGGGCCGCTGCGCTCGACCTTGCCGTCGCGCCAGTGCCGGTAATGCATCGCGGGCCAATCGAGTTCGAGTCGGCGCAGGCGCCGGGTCTGGTCGCTGAATTCGAGCGGTTGCAAGCCCTCGGGCAGCAGGCGGCCGCGCGAACGCTGGGTGCGCCCACCCAGCAGCGGAATGCGCAGCGCCCAGGTGGCGTCGTAATGCCCGGTCTCCAGCCCATCCCAGTGCAGTCGGCCGCTGGCATGCACCGGCAGCGCACCGTAGCGGCCGCTCACCTCGAAGTCCAGCCTAATCTGCGTGGGCCAGGCCGGGCTGGCAGCACCCTGGGCCAGCGTCACACCCGCAGCCTGGCCCCAAGCGGAGCCTGTGGCGGTGCCGAGCAAGCCCAGCGCCGCGCCCAAGCAGGTGCGGCGCGAAATCGGTGCAGCAAGGGCGCGGGCGCTGCGGGAACGGGGCGCTGGCATGGTGTGGCTCACATCGAAGGGTGCGTTTCGCCGCGGGCGCGCTCGTATTGGCCCTGGCAATCGATGCAGCGCGCCGCAGTCGGGTTGGCGTGCAGGCGCGCGGTCGGGATGTCGATGCCGCAGTCTGTGCACTGGCCATAGCTGCCGGCTTGGATGCGCTTGAGCGCCGCGTCGATGGCGGTCAAGGCTTCGGTCTCGCGCGCATCGATAGCCATGGCCAGATCGCGTTCAGATTCGTTTTGTGCCCGGTCGCCGCTTTGCACGTCGTGCCGATCTGGTGCCGATTCGGCGCGGCCAATCTCGCCGCCGCGCTGGGCGCGCAACTGCCCAATCACTTCGGTGCGCATGTGCCGCAGTTGCAGCGCGAAGGTGTCGGAAATGTCCTGGCTCATGGCTTTTGCTCCTTGTGAGTGCATTGTGCGGCAAAACGCGGGTCAGGTGTTGATGCAGCGCAAGCGCGGCCGCACGCTGCGCGCGACTGCGGCTGGTCAAGTCCGCTGGGCTGTGGCATGATCTGGCGCAGCAGGAGCGCACCATGCCAAGCCACGACGCCAACGACTTTGCCCGAACCATTCCCGGTTTCGATTTTTTGAGCAATTTGGGTCGCCAAAGTGCCGCCAACACCGGGGCGGTGCCGGGCCTGCCCCCGATGAGCCACTGGATTGCCCCGGTGTTCGATCCCGATGAACTCGACAAGCGCATCCAAGACTTGCGCACGGTGCATTTCTGGCTCGATCAGAACACCAAGGCGCTGGCGGCCACCATCCAGGCGCTGGAGTTGCAAAAAATGACGCTGCTTACACTTAAAAACATGAATGTGAGCATGCAGGAAATGGCCGAGGTGTTCACGGTCAAGCCGCCCGCGCCCGAAGCCCCGGCGGCCGCAGCCCGCCCAAGCGAGCGCGAAGCGCCCAGAGGGCAGCGCCAGCCCCTGGGCAGTCCGGCCCAGGCGGACGGTGCGGCTCAAGCCGAGACGCCCGCCGAGCAGCCACCCGCCGTCGATCCCATGCAGTGGTGGAGCGCCCTGACCGAGCAGTTCCAAACCATCGCCAACGAGGCGCTGCGCGACATGTCCGAGCACGCCAGCCGTGCCGCCGAGCAAATGGCGCAAAGCGTGCAAGCCGGCACCGAGGCCATGGCCAGCGCGCAAGCGGCCGTGGCCGCAGCACCCGAGACCCCTGCCGAGGCTACACCCCGCGCGAGCGATCCACCGCAAAGCGCAAGCGCCAAGCCGCAAAAGCGCCGTCCTCCAGCGCCGCGCGCACCTCGCGCATCAAGTTGAGGTAGTAGTGCAGGTTGTGGATGCTGGCCAGCATCGGGGCCAGCATTTCGCCGCAGCGCTCCAGGTGGTGCAAATAAGCGCGTGAAAAGCCGCCGCGCCCGCCCTGCTCCCAGCTCAGGCCATCGGGGCCGGCGCAGGCGCTGCAGGTGCAGGAAGGGTCGATCGGTTGCGGGTCGTGGCGGTGCCGGGCGTTGCGGATTTTCAGGTCGCCATAGCGCGTGAACAGGGTGCCGTTGCGCGCGTTGCGGGTTGGCATCACGCAGTCGAACATATCCACCCCATCGGCCACGCCCTGCACCAAATCTTCGGGCGTGCCCACCCCCATCAGGTAGCGCGGTTTGTGCGCTGGCAGCCGGTGCGGCGTGTGGGCCATGATCTGGCGCATCAGCTCCTTGGGCTCGCCCACGCTCACGCCGCCTATGGCGTAGCCGGGCAAATCCAGCTCCACCAGCGCCTGCAGGGATTCTTGCCGCAAGTGCTCGAACATTCCGCCTTGCACGATGCCAAACAGGGCGTTCGGGTTTTGCAGCCGCTCGAACTCGGCTTTCGAGCGCCGCGCCCAGCGCAGGCTTAGCTCCATGCTGGCGCGCGCCTCGGCCTCGGACGTCACATGGCCGCTGCCGCCCTTGGCCGCGCCCTCGCCCTGCCAGTAGGGCGTGCATTCGTCAAACTGCATCGCAATGTCGCTGTCGAGCACGGTTTGGATCTGCATGCTCACTTCGGGCGAGAGGAACAGCTTGTCGCCATTGACCGGGCTGGCAAACTGCACCCCCTGCTCGCTGATCTTGCGCATCGCCCCCAGGCTCCAGACTTGGAAGCCGCCCGAATCGGTCAGGATCGGCGCGTTCCAGTTCTCGAAGCGGTGCAGGCCGCCAAAGGTCTGCACCACCTCCAGCCCTGGGCGCAGCCAGAGGTGAAAGGTGTTGCCCAGAATGATCTCTGCCCCCATCTGCCGCAGGCTCTGCGGCAGCACCCCCTTGACGGTGCCGTAGGTGCCCACCGGCATGAAGATCGGGGTTTGCACCACGCCGTGGCGCAAAGTCAGGCGGCCACGGCGGGCGTGGCTGGCGGGGTCGGTGGCGAGGCGTTCAAACTGCAGCATAGGCGCGATTGTCGCCCAGCCAACGGCTGCAGGCGCTTGCAGCCCATGAATCGGGCAGGCGGGAGGCGACTCCAACAGACCGGGCAGGAAAAAGTTCCTCAAACGTCGCATGGCAGTGCTAGGATAGGGTCATTTAGGGATTCGTGTCCGACTAGGCGCAGCCGCATTCGGCGGGCGTGCTTAGGTATCACAGAGCCCCTATCGACGCAGGAGAGCCAAGCCATGACCCAGTCACCGCCCCCGTTTACCGTTCAGCCGCAGCCCATAAAGCCGCATCGCCAGATCGACCGCTGGGTGCAGTCGCGCCTGTCCGAGGCTGCCATGGGTTTGTCGCCGATCTCGCTCGCGCTGGCGCAGGCCGACTGGCTCTGGCACTTGGCGGCCGCGCCGGGCAGGCAGTTGGAGCTGGCGCAAAAAGCGCTGGAGTTGAGCGCTCAAGCGCTGCGCAACAGCAGCGCCAAGGAGGCTGCGCACGACGCCGACGTCCGCTTTACCGAGCCCGAGTGGCAGCAGTGGCCATTCAAGGCGTGGCGCGAAAATTTCAGGGTGCTCGACGACTGGTGGCGCGAAGCCGCGCAAGTCGAGGGCATGAACCGGCACCATCAGCACCTGCTGGGCTTTTTTACGCGCCAAGGTGTCGATGCCCTGGCCCCTTCCAACTGGCCTTGGAGCAACCCCGTGGTGCTCAAGTCTGGCCTGCAAAGCGGCGGACAGACCTGGTTAAAAGGCGGGCAGCAATTTATGCAGGATGTGGCGGCGCTGCAACGCGCCAAGCCCAGCACCCTAGCCGAAGATCTCGAGCCCTTGCCCTATCCGGTGGGTGAGAAGGTGGCGGTCACCCCAGGCCGGGTGATTTACCGCAACCGCTTGATCGAGGTGATTCAGTACCTGCCCAGCACGCCCGAGGTGCACCCCGAGCCGCTGCTCATCGTGCCCTCGTGCATCATGAAGTACTACATCCTGGACCTCTCGCCCGAGAACTCCTTGGTGCGCTACTTGGTGGCGCAGGGCTTTACGGTCTGCATCATCTCTTGGCACAACCCAGACGCCAGCGACCGAGCGCTCGGGATGCAAGACTATCTGCGCCTAGGGGTGATGGAAGCCTTGGCGGCGGTGCAGCGCAGCACGGGTGCCGAGCGGGTTCACACCTTGGGTTATTGCTTGGGCGGCACCTTTTTGGCGATGATGGCCGCTGCCCTGGGGCGCCGCCAGGCCGAGCGCAACCTAGCGACGCAGCAGCAGCGCCGCCGCGCCGACACGCTATACGACCAACTCCCCACCCTGGCCTCGGTGTCGCTGCTGGCGGCGCAGACCGATTTCAGCGAACCCGGCGAACTCGGCGTGTTCATCGACGACGACCAACTCCAAACCTTGCGCAGCTCGATGGCGCGCACCGGCTACCTGTCGGGGCGGCAGATGGCCGGGTCGTTTCAGTTTATGAACTCGCGCGACCTGATCTGGTCGCGCAACACGCGCCGCTACCTGCTGGGGCAGGACGAAATCGGCAACGACATGATGAGCTGGAACGCCGACGTGACGCGCCTGCCCGAGCGCATGCACTCGGAGTACCTGTCCTCGCTGTTTTTGAACAACGCGCTGGCGGCGGGGCACTACCGGGTCGAGGGCCGCGGTGTGGCGCTGGTGGACATCCAGGCCCCCTTGTTCGTGGTCGGCACCGTGCGCGACCACATCTCACCGTGGCGCTCGGTCTATAAAATCCATTTGCTCACCGACACCCCCATCACCTTCGTTCTGGCTGCTGGAGGGCACAACGCCGGCATCGTCTCCGAGCCCGGACGGCCACGGCGCAGCTACCAGATTGCCACCACCGTTCCGGCCGACGGCTGGATCGAGCCCGACGCCTGGGCGGCGCGGGCACCCTTGCTCGAAGGCTCCTGGTGGGAGGCTTATCGGGATTGGTTGGGCGCACGCTCCGGAGCCATGCAAGCACCCCACCCCATCCCGGCCGAGCTGCAAGTTTGCGCTGCCCCGGGCCTTTACGTGAAAGAGCGCTATGCGGACTGACGACAACCCCAAGCACCAGAAGGCCGAAGCGGCCTTTATGCTGCGCCGCGAAGACTCTCTGCGCGCCCTGAACCAGCGCATTGCACGCCTAGCGCGGGCGCTGGAGCTGGACTTGGAGCGCGAGGGCACCGTCGATCGACTCATCTGCCAGATCAAAAGCCCAAGCCCGCCGAGCAACGCCGAACCCTATACCGGGCCCGAGCGGCGCGCACGTGCCCTCAACGGCACCGAGCGGCGGCGCAAAGACCTCTTGTTTTTCGAGTTGCGCGGCTTGGTGGTGTTGCGCTACGAGCTGGTCAGCGCCTACGCCAGCCAGTATGGTTCGCAAGCCATGATGCTGATGATCGAGAGCGTGGATTTGCAGGTCACGCACGTTGGCCCAGTGGCTGCTGCGGGTTCTGCCAATTCCATGTCATCAAATTGACTGCATCGACCCTTATGCTGTAACACCCCAAGCCTCAACGCAACCTAGCCCCATGAACGATCTCAATCTATTGGCTGCCGACTGCATCGAAAACCACACCTTCGACGAACTGCAGGTGGGCCAGAGCGCGCGCATGCTGCGCACCCTGACGCTGCAAGACATTCAAGCCTTCGCCGCCGTTTCAGGCGACACCAACCCCACCCACCTCGATCCGCAGTACTCGGCCGACACCCGTATGCACGGCGTGGTCGGGCACGGCATGTGGGGCGGGGCGCTCATATCGGCGCTGCTGGGCACTCAGTTTCCGGGCCCGGGAACGATCTATTTGGAGCAGCAACTCACTTTCTTGCACCCCGTGCATGT
>Ga0209103_1000677_pt1 | contig 10426 bp, 7 predicted proteins | sample 4C3metaG_FD_184152 | JGI IMG/M metagenome (GOLD analysis project Ga0209103, IMG submission 184152) | Freshwater bacterial and archeal communities from Indian Creek, Illinois, USA - 4C3 metaG (SPAdes) (version 2) | ecosystem: Environmental > Aquatic > Freshwater > Unclassified | place: USA: Indian...
GCGTGCAGCACGGCGTTGTCGGCCAGATTGGCCACGACCTGGCCAAGCGCGCCGGGGTCGCTTTCCATGAGGATGCCGGCCGGCACCCGCGATTCGATCCGGCAACGCCGGTGCCGCAGCGAGGGGCCGAGCATTTCCAGTGCCTCGGTCACCACGGTGCGCAGTTCGAAGGGCCGCGACTGGCTGAGCGAACGATCCACCGCCACCTGCTTGAAACTCGACACCAGCTCGTTGGCCCGCGCCAGGCTGCGGACGATCAGGTCGCTGCCCTCGCCGAGCTGGTGCAGGAAACCGTCCAGCTCACTGCGCTTCAACCGACCTTCGGCGGCCGAGCGGGCGATCTGCGGCACCTGCTCCTGGAAGGTGGAGCTCACCACCAGCGCATTGCCGAGCGGCGTGTTCAGTTCGTGTGCCACTCCGGCCACCATCCGTCCCAACGAGGCCATCTTCTCGGCCTCGACCAGGCGGCTCTGCGCGCCGCGCAGGTCGGCGAGTGCCGCCTCGGCGGCATCGCGGGCCTGCACCAGTTCGGTGGTGCGTTGCGTCACCAGTCTTTCCAGTTCGTGCGCACGCCGTGCGGCGATGCGGCCCTGCAGGCGCGAAGCGAGCACCAGCAGGATGCCAAGCAGGACGATGCCGAGCAGCATCGCCGTGCCGGTCTGCCAGAACGCCGGTTCCACGCGGATCTGCAAGACGCGCTCGTGCGGGCTCCAATCGCCGGCCCGGTTACTGCCCTGGATCCGCAGCCGGTAATCGCCCGGCCAGAGGTTGCCATAGGCGGCGACACGGTGTTCGGCCGAAGTTTCGATCCAATCGCTGTCCACGCCTTCGAGCAGGTAGCGGTAGCGCAACATGCTCGGCTCGGAATAATCGAGGGCGGCAAACTCGACCGCGATCCGGTGCGGACCGGGCGGCAACGTCAGGCGCTCACCGGCCGGCGGCCGGTACTGGCCATCGACTTCCAGGGCGGTCAGCACCACCCGTGGCTGGAAGCGCCAGGGTCGCAGGCGGGCCGGATCGACCAGCACCAGACCGCCGCTGCCGCCGAACACCAGTCGCCCGTCGGGCAGTCGGCTGCCCGCCGCCCAGACCTGATTGCCGACATCGAGGCCATCGGCCGGCCCCAGTACCTGCAGACGTCCGTCGCGCGGATCGAAGCGGATGCGCCCGGTCCACACAACACCCGCCTCGTCTTCGAGCAACTGCTGCCCCAGCCCACCGGGCACGCGCTCGGTCGACAGCATCAACTCGAAACCCGCAGCGCGATCCGCCGATCGTTGGCGGTAGAGCCGGCCCTGCCCCAGCACCCAGAGGCGGCCGTCGTGGGCCAGGAGAAGATCGAGCACGCCGGGCGAACCCCGCACGCGTCCCGTCGGATCGACATCGCCAAGCGCGACGCGCTCCAGGCGGCCATCCGCCGTGGCGCTGTGCCAGAGGCCACGGGCGGTACCCACCCAGAGTGCGCCGCCCTGGCCTTCGGCCAAGGCCCAGACCGCCTGCTCGAAAGCTCCGCCTTCACGGGTGCGCGGCACCGGCAGGGCCTGGCCGCGGGCATCGAAGCGGCGCAGGCCATCCTCCAGCCCCACCCAGACGCCGCCGCTGGTCGCGGCCTGCAGGCGACGCACCCGCGGGTTCGGTCCGAGTCCGGCCACCGGCAGAAAATCCGAAGCTCCGGGCGGCCGTCGCAGCAAGCCGCCCGGCAGCACGCCGATCCAGGCCTGGTCGCTGCGATCGCGTGCCATCGCCGGCACCGTGCCGCCGGGCAGTTCGGCCGGTCCGGACCCGACCGGGTAATGACGGACAACCCGCAGACTGGTCAGTTCGACCACATCGATGCCATCGCCGGCACTGCCGACCCAGAGCTCGCCACCGGGCATCGGCAAGGAGCTCGTCACCGTGCTGTTGCGCAGGCCGGTCGTCGTGCCGGGGCGGGCGCGCAGCCGCTGCACGGCCTCGATACCGGCCGGCAGCCGCTGCAGGCCCGCGCCCCAGGTCGGTATCCAGAGCTGGCCGGCGCGATCCAGCCAAAGGCTGGTCACGCGGTCGCTGGCCAGGCTGCTGCTGTCACCGGGCACATGCCGCAGTCGCCGCAGCAAGCGCCCACTGCCGCTCTCGCGTACCTCCAGTCCGCCGCCGAAGGTCGAGATCCACATTTCACCGGGAACCCGCTCGGCGAAACCATCGACCCAGGGGTAACCCGTACCGTCGTCATCGGGCCGTTGCGCCAGCCAGGCGAGGCTTCCCTCGATCGGGTCGAACAGGACGGTGCCACCGGTTTGGGTGCCGATCCAGAGCCGGCCGTCGGCGGCTTCGTGCAAGGCGTAGGCGAAATGGCCCGCAAAACCGGCGACCGGCTGGAAATCCGCCGTCGCCGCAGGGCGGTGGTAGAGCCCGGAAGGTCCGCCGGCCCAGACCCCGCCCCGGCGGTCCACCCGCACGCTGCGGAAGGACCGGCCCGGAAGGAAGCGCTGCGCACCGCGCGCACCGGCGTGGGCCTCCAGCCGGAACAGGCCGAGCGCCGCATCGGCGATCCACACACCGCCCGTGCTGTCCTCGGCGAAAGCCCCGGCATCGAGCGGCGGCAGAGCCGGCAGCTCGGCATCGCCCTCGCCGGCGCGTTGGAAAAGACCGCTGGCAGGGTCGCGCCAGAGCACGCCCACGCCTTGCACGCCCACCCAGAGCCGGCCATCCAGGCCGCTCGAAAGGCTGCGCACGAAACCGTGCAGACCGAGACCGTCCGGGTCGCGCTCGCGGATGAAGCGGTGCCCGTCGAAACGGAACAGCCCGTCGGTGGAACCGAGCCAGATCAGACCGTCGCGATCTTCGGTGAAAGCAGTGACCCGTCCGTTGGGCAGGTCGCCGGCATCGGCGACGGTGATGAAGACCGGCGGATCGAGGATCGGCTCGCGCAGCCAGAGGGAAGGTTCGGGGGGCGGCTCGGACGGCGCTGCGAGGGGCAGGAGCCGCGGCAACGGGGCTGGGTTCCCGGCCGTAGGCGGCGGGTTCGCCGATGCCGACAGCAGCAGAACGGCGGGCAGGACCAAGGGCAACAGCCACCGGCGATCCGGTGCCCGCCCGTCGAAACGATCACTCGGGCGGGTCATCGCCCCCATGCCCAGCCTCCTGCCACGCCCCAGCGCGCGCCACGATCATGGCACAGCGCAACAAACGCCGGACGTGGTGGCGGTGCTCAGGCGAAGGGGTCGCGTAGCACGATGTTGGCGTCGCGGTCCGGGCCGGTGCTGACGATGGCCAGCGGGCAGCCGGAAAGCTCCTCCAGCGCGCGCAGGTAGGCCCGCGCGGCGGGCGGCAGCTTGGCCCATTCGGTGATGCCGGCGGTGCACTCGCTCCAGCCGGGGAACTCCAGGTAGACCGGCGTGCACTCGGCCCAACCGGCGGCATCGAGCGGTGCGTACTCGCTGCGCTTGCCGCGGTACTCGTAGGCGATGCAGACCTTGAGCTTCTCCATGCCATCGAGGATGTCGAGCTTGGTGATGCACAGGCCGCTGATGCCGTTGATCGCCACCGCGCGCTTGAGGGCCACGATGTCCATCCAGCCGCAGCGGCGCGGCCGGCCGGTGGTGGCACCGTACTCCTGACCACGGTCACGGAGGCCCTGGCCGATGGCGTCGTCGAGTTCGGTGGGGAAGGGACCGCCGCCGACGCGGGTAGCGTAGGCCTTGGCGATGCCCAACACGTAGTCGATGGCGTCGGCCCCGACGCCGGTGCCGGCCAGCGCGCCGCCGACCGTGGTGTTGCTCGAGGTGACGTAGGGGTAGGTGCCGTGGTCGATGTCAAGCAGCGAGCCTTGCGCGCCCTCGAACAGCACGCGCTGGCCCTGCCGGCGCAGCTCGTGGAGGATGCCGGCGACATCGGCTTTCATCGGATCGACGTAGTGGCCGAAGGCCAGCGCCTCGTCGAGCGTCTTCTGGTAGTCGATCGCCTCGACACCGAGGTATTTCGTCAGCACGAAATTGTGATAGTCGAGGGTGCCACGCAGTTTCTCGGCGAGTTCCTGCGGGTAGGCCAGGTCGGCCACGCGGATGCCGCGGCGCGCCGCCTTGTCCTCGTAGGCCGGACCGATGCCGCGGCCGGTGGTGCCGATGGCCTTGCCGCCGGCGGCCTTCTCGCGGGCCTGATCGAGTGCGATGTGGTGCGGCATGATCAGCGGCGTGGCCGGGCTGATCTTGAGCCGGGACCGCACCTCGACACCGCTGTCTTCGAGCTGGCCGATCTCCTTGCGCAACGCGGCCGGACTCAGCACCACGCCGTTGCCGATCAGGCACAGCGCGTCGTCGCGCAGGATGCCCGATGGAATCAGGTGCAGCACCGTTTTCTTGCCGTTGATGACCAGCGTATGGCCGGCGTTGTGCCCCCCCTGGAAGCGCACCACGGCACCGATGTCCTGCGTCAACAGGTCGACGATCTTGCCCTTGCCCTCGTCGCCCCACTGGGCGCCCAACACGACTACCGACTGACCCACGGCGATGCTCCGATGCGGAAAAAGAAAAAGCCGGAGCGCTGGCGCGCCCCGACTTTTCGAAATTATCCGCGCTTCCGGAGCGGAAGGCCAGCCCTCAGGCGCGTATCCAGGCCAGAAGCAGCAGGCCGAAGATGGCCAGACCGGCCCCGATGGCCTGCAGGCGGCGCTCCGGCTCCTCCAGCATCTCCCGGACCATCCGCTTCCATGCGCCCGGTGCCAGTGCCAGGAACAGGCCCTCGATGACCAGCACCAGGGCCAGGGCCGCGAACAGATCCGACCAGTCCATGGCGATGCTCAGCGCGCGCGGCTTTGCTCGAAGTGGCGGAAAAACTCCGAATTGGGATCGAGGATCAGGGTGGTCTGGCCGTCGGCGAGCGCCATCCGGTAGGCCTCCAGGCTGCGATGGAAGGAGAAGAACTCCGGGTTGCGGCCGTGCACCGCCGCGAAGATGGCGGCCGCGCGGGCATCACCCTCACCGCGGATCTTGGCCGCATCGCGCTCGGCATTGGCGAGGAGCACCTGGCGCTGCTTGTCGGCGTTGGCGCGGATCAGTTCGGCGCGCTCCTGGCCCTCGGCGCGGGTGCGGGTGGCCACTTCCTGCCGATCGGCACGCATCCGGTTGTAGACGCGATCGAGCACCGACTCGGCACCCGCGGCGGGGTCGTCGGGCAGGTCGATGCGCTTGATCCGGACGTCCATCACCTCGATGCCCAAGGTACCGGCACCGCGGTTGATCTGCCCGATCAGCTCGGTCGTGGCGTCGCCGCGACCGGCCTCGGCCAACTGCCTGAGGGTGCTGCGGTTGATGAGGTTGCGCAGGGCGTCCTCGACGATCGGCGAGAGCCGGGCCATGGCCTGGGCCTCGACACCGCCACCGGCCGCACGGTAGTACTGCGCGACATTGGCGATGCGCCAGACCACGAAGTAATCGACCTGCACGTCCTGTTGCTCGGAGGTGAGGTAGCGCTTGTTTTCGGCCGTCATCGTCAGCAGGCGGCGGTCGAAGGTGTGCACGGTATCGATCAGCGGCATCTTGAAGCGCAGGCCGGCCTGGACATCCTCGCGGACGACCTCGCCGAGGCGCAGGACGATGGCGGTCTGGCCCTGGTTGACGGTGAAGGTGGCACCGCTGGCCAGCAACACGACCAGGGCCAGGGCCATCAGCAGATTGGGCAGTTGACGGATCATCAGCGGCTCCCTTGACCGGTCGGACGTTCGGCGGCCCGGGGTGGACGTGGTGTTTCGGGGTTGGCGGCGGCCTGGGCCTGCGCGGCCGCCTGGGCGAGCACCGGCGCGGGCGGTGCCGCGGCGGCAGCGGTGCCACCGGGCATCTGCAGCAGCAGCGTGTTGCCCTGACTGCCCAGCAGGACGCGTGGATTGCGCATCAGCACTTCCTGCATGGTTTCGAGATAGAGGCGCTGGCGCACGACCTGCGGCGCACGCTCGTATTCGGCCAGCAACTGGCCGAAGCGCTCGGCCTCACCCTCGGCGCGGGCGATCACCGCGTCGCGATGACCCTGTGCCCCCGCCAGGATGCGGGAGGCCTGACCACGGGCCTCGGGCACCACCCGGCCCTCGTAGGCCTGGGCTTCGTTCTGGAAGCGCTGGGCGTCCTGCTCGGCGGCGATCACGTCGTCGAAGGCCGCCTTGACCGGTGCCGGCGGTGCCGCCACCGGCAAACCGAGCTGGGTCACCGCCAAGCCGGTGTTGAAGCGGTCGAGCGCGGCCTGCACCGCATCGCGCACTGCAGGCGTGAGCGTGTCACGGCGGTTGAGTGCGGTTTCGAGGCTGGCATTGCCGATCGCCTCGCGCACCGCGCTCTCGGTGATCTGCTTGAGCAGGGCCTCGGCGCCACGGCTGCCGAACAGGTAACGCTCCGGATCGATGATCTGGAACTGCACGTTGTAGCCGATCTCGACCAGATTCTCGTCGCGGGTGAGCACCAGCATCTGGTCGCTCTCGGCCATGACCTGCTGGGCCTGCACCACGAACACCCTCTCGACCGGCCAGGGCAGCTTGAAGTTGAGGCCGGGCTCCATCATCCGGCTGAATTCGCCGAAGCGCAGCACCACGCCGCGTTCGCGCTCATCGATCAGACGGAACGAGTTGAACAGCAGCCAGACCACCAGCAGGCCGCCGATCAGGTAGAGCGGATTGAAGGACTCGCCGGAGCGGCCGCTGCCACCGCCAGAGCCACCGCCGAACATGCCGCGCAGCCGCTCGACGAAGGCTTGCACCTCGCGATTCGGGTCCTTGCCACGCCAAGGGTCGTTGCCGCGGTTTCCGGGTTGGTTCCAGGCCATGGGTGCTCCAGCGAAAGCCCGCGCGGAAGGCGACGGGTCTGCCATTCTAGGTAGGGGTGGGAGGGGTAACAAGCAAGAGGGCGTGAAGTGCCAGCCCGCCGGGTTCGGCGGCCAGCCGCTCGGCGCTGCGGCGTGGCAGCCGCAGGCCCAGTACCCAGCCGCCATCGGCACTGGCCGCTTCGGTCTGGATGGCACCTTCGGCATGCAGGCGGGCATGCAGGCGGGCATCGGTCGGTGCGAGCTGTACTTCCGCTTCCAGCACCGACTCGGCGAAATGCCCGGCTAGCGCCGTACGCAAAGCATCGAGGCCCAGGCCGTCGCGGGCCGAGACGAAGACCCGCCAGCCACCATCGGGCGTCGGCTCGCTGTGGGCGGCAAGGCCTTCGACCTGGTCGATCTTGTTGAACACCCGCCATTGTGGAATCGCACTGGCACCGATTTCGGCGAGCACCGTCTCCACCGCCGCGATGTGGGTATCGCGCTCCGGATCGGCGGCATCGACAACATGCAGCAGCAGGTCGGCCTCGCGCGCCTCGGCCAGGGTCGAGCGGAAGGCGGCGACCAGCTCATGGGGCAGATCACGGACGAAACCGACGGTGTCGGAGAGCAGCAGGGAGGCGCCAGGCACGCCTTCGATGCGACGCACGGTGGGATCGAGGGTGGCGAACAGGCGGTCGGCGGCGTAGACGCCACTGCCGGTGAGGGCGTTGAACAAGGTCGATTTGCCAGCATTGGTGTAGCCGACCAGGGCGATCCGTGGCACGGCGTTGCGTTCGCGGGCGCGGCGCATCTGCGCACGCTGCACATCGAGACGCCGCAGGCGCTGCTCCAGAGCCTCGATCCGAGCACGGACCAATCGACGGTCGGTTTCCAGCGCGGTTTCACCCGGGCCGCGCAGACCGATCGCACCGCCGCGCTGGCCGTCCATGCCCTTGCCCTTGCCGACCAGCCGGCTGGCCTGGTGTTTCAACTGCGCCAGCTCGACCTGCAGCTTGCCGTCGGCACTGGCGGCGCGCTGGGCGAACAGGTCGAGGATCAGGCCGACGCGATCGACCACGCGGCAGCCGAGGCTGTCGCTCAGGTTGCGCTCCTGCACCGGGCTCAGGGCGGCATTGATGAGCACCAGATCGACCGCAGCCGCGGCGCAGAGGCCTTTCAGTTCTTCGACCTTGCCGCTGCCGAGGTAGTGGCCGGCATGCGGACGCTGCAGGCGCGCCTCGACCACATCAAGCACCTCGGCACCGGCCGAGCGCGCCAGTTCGACGAATTCGGCGACCAGCGCCGGATCGCGCCGGCCCGGCGCCTGCGGCTGCACCAGCAGCGCACGCTCACGACCCGCGACGGCGTTCAGTCGGCGTGCTCCCCGGTGGTTTCGTCACCGGCTTCATCACCGGTCACGACCTGGCCGCCGCCGGGGCCGATGCGCACATTGCGCGCCGGCACCACGGTGGAAATGGCGTGCTTGTAGACCATCTGGCTGACCGTGCTGCGGAGCAGCACCACGAACTGGTCGAAGCTCTCGATGGTGCCCTGCAGCTTGATGCCGTTGACCAGGTAGATCGACACCGGGATGCGCTCGCGGCGCAAGGCATTGAGGAAGGGGTCTTGCAGACTCTGGGCTTTCGACATGGTGACCGGCGTGATTGTTCTTCTCGGAGGTCTGCCATCCTAGCGCAGGTCGAGGAAACGCCGCATGAGCGTGTCCAGCCGCGCCCGTTCTTCCTGTGGATCGGCCCAAAGTGCGGCGTGCTCGCCACGCAACCAGGTGAGCTGGCGCTTGGCGAGGTGGCGGGTGGCGGCGATGCCCTGCTCGACGAAATCGGCATGGTCGATGCGGCCGTCGAGGTGCTGCCAGGCCTGCCGGTAACCGACGGCGCGCATCGACGGCAGCTCCGCGTGCAGGCGCGGGTCGGCCTTCAGCGTCCGCACCTCATCAAGGAATCCGCCATCGAGCATCGCCCGGAAGCGCCGCGCGATGCGCTCGTTCAGCACGGCGCGGTCGTTGGGTGCCAACACCAGCTTCAGCACCCGGAACGGGAAACGCACCACGGGCCCGCGGCCCTTCGCCTGCCATTCGCTGATCGGCACGCCGCTTATCCGGTACACCTCGAGCGCGCGCAGGGTGCGCTGGGTGTCGCCGGGCTGGATGCGCGCGCCGGCGAGTGGATCGATGGCCGACAGTTCGGCGTGCAAGGCCGCCAGTCCGCGCCCGGCGAGTTCCTCCTGCAGTGCCGCGCGGGTGTCGGGATCGGACGATGGCAGGGCCGAAAGCCCTTCGAGCAGGGCCTTGAAGTACAGCCCGGTGCCACCAACCAGCAGCGGCACTCGTCCACGCGCCGCCAGCTCCTCCATCTCGCGCAGCGCATCACGGGCGAAGTCGGCGGCGGAATACGGCTCGTGCGGCTCGCGGAGGTCGATCAGCCGATGCGGCGCGCGCGCCAGTGTGACCGCGTCCGGCTTGGCGCTGCCGATGTCCATCCGCCGATAGACCAGCGCCGAATCGACGCTGACGATCGCCGTGCCGAGGCGCTCGGCCCAGTCGGCGGCGAAATCGGTCTTGCCCGAGGCGGTCGGCCCCATCACCGCCACGGTCAGCGGGCGATGATCGGCGCGTGGATCGAGAGCGTCGGAAACGGCGGAAGCAGGCGGCATCGGCATGATCGGCCAGCATAGCCGCAGGCATCGTGCGCCGGGGCATGCCGAGGATCGCCGCGACGCATTGAAGCGCCGCCGGTGCCAGCGTAGATTCAACCCATCCGCTGCTCGCTGGAATCGCCATGACCCGCCTCAAGGCCCTCGGCTTCCTGCTGGTGTTCCTGATCCCGGCCACCCTGCCCTTCGCCGCGTGGCTGGCGGCACACGCGCTGCCGCCCGACCTCGCCGCATGGTTCCCGCTGCTGGCGCTGTTCGTGCTGCTGCCACTGGCCGACTACGCGCTCGGCCACGACAGCGCCAACGTGCCGCCCGAGCAGGAGCGCGCCTTCGCGCAATCGCACTGGTTCCGCGGCCTCACCGTGCTGGCCCTGCCGGTGCACCTCGCGGTGCTGGCCTGGAGCGCCTGGTGGTTCATGCAGGCCGACCTCGGCGCGCTCGGCATGGCCGGCTGGCTGCTCTCGCAGGGCGTGGTGGGCGGCGTGCTGGCCATCAACACCGCGCACGAGCTGATCCACAAGGATGGCCGCTTCGAGCAGACGGTGGGCGGCCTGCTGCTGGCCTCGGTGGGCTACCAAGGCTTCAAGATCGAGCACGTGCGCGGCCACCACGTGCACGTCTCGACGCCGGAGGACGCCTCCAGCGCGCGCTACGGCCAGAGCGTCTGGCACTTCCTGCCGCGCGCGCTCTGGCACAACACCCGCAACGCCTGGCGGCTGGAGGCCGAACGCCTGCGCCGGCTCGGCCTGCCGGCGCTGCACTGGCGCAATGAGCTGATCGGTTGGACGGCGGTCTGGTTGGCGATGGCCACCGCGATGACGGCCTGGCTCGGTGCCGTGGGCCTAGCGTTCTTCCTGCTGCAGGGTCTGTTCGCCGCCGGCTCGTTGGAGGTCATCAACTACATCGAGCACTACGGGCTGGAACGCCGGAAACTGCCGGACGGCCGCTACGAGCGCACAAGCCACCTGCACAGTTGGAACAGCGACTA
>Ga0209103_1000679_pt1 | contig 10415 bp, 10 predicted proteins | sample 4C3metaG_FD_184152 | JGI IMG/M metagenome (GOLD analysis project Ga0209103, IMG submission 184152) | Freshwater bacterial and archeal communities from Indian Creek, Illinois, USA - 4C3 metaG (SPAdes) (version 2) | ecosystem: Environmental > Aquatic > Freshwater > Unclassified | place: USA...
GCTTGGCGTAGCTCGGATTGATCTCGCACAAGATGGCGTTGCGCCGATGCCACTGCGCGACCAGCCCGGTCGTGCCGGACCCGCCGAACGGATCGAGCACGGTGCCGCCCTCCGGGCAGCCGGCCAGTACGCACGGCTCGATGAGGCCGGGCGGGAAGGTGGCGAAGTGAGCGCCCTTGAACGGCTTGGTCGTGACAGTCCAGACGGAACGCTTATTCCGGCCGTTGCTTACGTCAATGACCTTGGTGTGTTCGCCGCGCAACGTGTTTGCGTCCATCCGCGACTTGTCCACCTTGCCGCCCGCCCCTCGGGTGTGCCCTTTGGCGGCGCGACGCTGCATATCTTCGCTGCACGGCTCCTTGATCGCCTCAGCATCGAAGTAGTACCGCCCCGACTTCGACAGCAGGAACACATACTCATGCGCCTTGGTGCAGCGATCCTTCACCGACTCCGGCATCGGGTTCGGCTTGTGCCAAATCACATCTTGCCTGAGATACCACCCCGGCTCGACCGTAATTTTCGGTTCGATCATCCAAGATGGTATGTCCACATCTTGCTTCTGATTCAGCCGCTGGATCAGTTCTCTGCACTGCTGCTGCTTTTCTCTTGCCGACACCGGCATGGGTTGCCCGCGCTTTGTCTCGTAGCTGTCCCGCACCAACTGGTGGTTCCACAGTATGACGGCCTGCTTCCGCTTGATGCGGAGGTACGGGTAAATCTCGGCAACGATGTCGGCAGCTCGACGCCCAGTGATTCGCCACTGGAACGTCTCCCTCTTTCCACCGCGAGATGGAGAATCCTGCCGCAGGCACTGCTTGAACCCGGTGATCTCATTGGCGTGCTCTACGCACTCGGGGTCGCACATCTTGACTTGGAGAATTGGTGGAAACGATGTGGAAGTCTTCTCGCCGTTGTTCGCCTCCATGATTGTCATGCAGCCCTCGCCATCGACCAGGGCAGCAAGCCACGCCCGGTCAATACGATCCTTGATGTGAACCTTCTCAAATGGCTGCTGCAACGCGAAGGCGACGCGCCACGGAATGCCGATCAGGTCTTTCGGCTTGGAGCCGCCTACGATGGTGTTAGGGACGGAAGCCGTGAACCGCCGTCCGCTGCGCTGGCCTTGCTGCCCCTGGCCGCCACTGGCTGGCCCGGCGTAGGTGTCGCCGAGATTCAGCCACAAGGTGCCGTCATCGCGGAGAACTCTTTTGACCTCGCGGAACACCTCGACCAGCTTGGCGACGAACTCGTCGGGCGTCTGCTCAAGGCCAATCTGCCCGTCGTGGCCGTAGTCGCGCAAGCCGAAGTAGGGCGGGCTGGTGATGCAGCAATGCACCGACTCGGCCGGCATGGCGCGCAGGCTGGCGAGGCAGTCACCGACGACAATGCTCACGGCCATCACGCGCCCATCCCGTCCGGTAAGCAGGCAGGGTCGGGGTTGGGGGTCTGATTGGTTTCGATCGTCATCGCGCGCTCACTTTTCGGCTCATTCTCCGGACTTTGCCGCGGCTAACAACTTGGCCGGTTCGAGCAGCTCAATAGTGCGGCGAGACGCCATCCGTCCGTCGTGGACGATCTTCCGCTGCGCAAGCTTGTTCAGCGCTCGCCCCATCGGCATTGCCCATCCATGTGGCCCGCCCTTCGTCGCCCCGCGCCATGCTTTCGGGTTCTCGGCGAATGGCCAGAGCTTTTCGGCAAGGGCGTAGTACTCCAAGCGGCCGCCGGCAGTCTTGAGGGTTTCGACGATGCGGGATTCAAGGGGTGTCATTGGTCTTGTGTTTCCTATCTCAGTGTTCACGCGCGACTTGCCCAAAGCAAAATGGAGCGCTTGCGGCTCATGCTCGGCCCAGCACCAAGGAGCGTGGCCGACCGCCCACGCCCGAGCGGGTGTGCTGAGCGCCGATGTGCGAGAGGGGCTGGCTTGCTTGGCGATCTCCGGCGCTGCATGTAATCTAGGCCCTCCGATGCGGGTTTTGTGACGCCATGAGCGCCCCTTACGACGTAGTATTGCATCCCCTTTCCATTCGTCCAAGCAAGGGCGATGTTGGCGTGATCGCCATCGTCACCGGGACTCAGGAGCACATCTTCTGCCCCATCGGGCAGTGCGATTCGGAGGGGCAGCCGAGCCGCCGCCCAGGGCCGCCCCTCTACGGTATGCGCGTGGGGCACCCGACCCCTTGCGAGGTGATGGGCGTGAAGTCGGATGGCAGCATCGCCGTCAAGTTCATCAGCAGTGCGAGCTTCGTGAGATTGATGCGGACAGGCGTGGAGTGATGAGGCAGGCCCTCCGCATCGCCACCCTCTCGGCCTTCGCCGGCCTGATCGGGTTCACCGCCTGGCAGCACCCCGAGGGCGTTCTGCTGCTGATCGTGCTGCCGATCCTGCTGATCGGGGCAAAAAGGAGGGGCGATGCCGCGCTCATCATGCTCGGCTATTTTGCGATCAACAGCGCCGAAATACCGGGCATCCTGCTCAACTTCTTCGATGGTCGCTTCGTCGCCATGGCCTATGCCGCGCCGATTGCCCTGGCGCTGCTGCAAGCTGCGCCCTTCGCGCTGATCGACCCGAGCGCCGGCTACCGGGTGAGGGCTTTGCAAGCAGGCCTTGCCTTCCTGATTCTGACCCTGCCTCCCCTTGGGTTTGTGGGCTGGCTGAACCCGCTTTTCGCCAGCGCCAGCCTGTTCCCCGGCCTGGGCGCTCTCGGCATCGCGGCGACCCTTGCCTACTTCGCGCTTGTCTCTGCCTTGCGGCACCCGGCCCGGCCGCAGGAGATCGTGGCTCTGGCGGCCTCCATAACCCTTCCCCTCACGGCCAACGCGGTCGCCACCTTCCGAGGGCCTGAGACTCTGACCCTCCCTATCGAGGCCGTCAGCACGGCGCTGGGCCGCCCCTCCGAAGACTCCGCCTACCGAGAGAGGGCCTGGCGAGCCGTCGAGGAGGCCGTGCGATTGAGGCCCGACGCCGCCCTTGTGGTCTTTCCCGAGAGCATCATCCACGGCTTCGCTGATGTGGACCGCGTGGGACTGATGCCCTTGCGGATGGCGGCCGATCGGCCGGAAGTCTGGATCGGTGCAACGAAGCGCCGGGAGGGGGAGGGGCGGATCGAGAACGCCATCGTGCAGCTTGATGGCTCCATGGTGATTCGCAACCGCCTTCCGGTGCCGATCGGCAACTGGCGGCCCTTCACCGGCTCCGGCGCGGTGGCTGCACCCTTCGCCAGCGATCTCGTCCGATTCGGTGAGCACACCTTGGCGGTAAGCATCTGCTACGAAGACGGCGTTTTGTGGGGCCACCCTGGGCTCTTGACGGGCCAAGCCGATGCTCTCGTCTCGGTGTCGAATCATTGGGCGCTGGCAGGCACCCGGACAGCCAGAGCCCAAGAGGTCGCCGCTGTTGCACTGGCCCGGATGGCGGGCGTGCCACTCAAGAGGAGCGTCAACGAATGAGCCGAAAGAAGAAAGGCGCGCTGCCGGCCACCGCCTCCGAGAAGGGCAAGCAGCTACCGCTCTACGCGAAGATGCCGAAGCATCATTCGACCTACCCAGGGCTCTTCGTCAGCAGCCCCGATCGAACCCCGATCGCCAAGCGCGGCAAGCTGAAGTTGAGCAAGGAGGACATTCAGGCGAGGACTGAGGGCTTCGAGCGGTTCCATGAGCTACGCATCCCCGAGTCTTACAAGAAGGCCTCGGCGCGTGAGGAATACAGCATCACCGATGCTGCGCTGATTGCTCGTGGCCCGCACAAGCTCGGTGCGAATGAACTCCGCATTTACCAGGCCGTCTTGTCGATCGCGCTGGCCGAGGGCGGCGGCTCAAGGGCTGATCTCACATTGGCCAGGGTGTCAACGCCGAGAGCGAAATCCTTGCGCGCCGAGTTGGGCTACCAGGAGCTTCGCCAAGACCCCAGCGGCAATGGCGGCCTGCTCCCCGCCAGGGACTCGCCACCGATCCTGAAATCCGCCTTCCCGGACATTCTTCGGCCGATCCTCGAGCCGAGCATCATCACCCTGCGGACCAGCAGCAACGCGATCATTCATGCCGCAGGGCTCCCGAGGGGCGGACAAAGCGATATGGCCATCCTCGCCGCCCTGCGTGCCTTGAGCGCTGTAACGATCACCGCGCAGTTCGGCGTCACGGATCGCGCCGGTCGCTCGATTGTCGAGGAGCGTGTCATGCGCATCCTCCGCTACCGATCCATCACCGCGACCTCGGGCGAGGCCAAGGTCATTGACAGCAATGGCAAGGTGGATGGCCGGCTCAGGAACACGATCGAGATCGCCTTCGATCCCTATGTTACCGAGGTTCTGAACGGCAACCCGCAGCCGGCCTACACCCTCATCGAAATGGAGGAGACTGGCAAGCTTGGCGACATCGCGCTGCTTCTGCACTACCGGCTTTGCAGCATCATCGATCGGGGCAAGAGCCTCAAAATCGGCATGGGGAAACTTGTCAGTTACGTCTATGGGGACATGCCAGAGCTTGATGCCCAAGACGGGACAGGTGTCATAAGGAAGCGAAGGGGGAGATTGAGGTCAGCCCTTGAAGAACTGCACACCCTCGGTTGGGAGGTTGTTCTTCTTCGCAAGGGCACGTCCTCCAATGAAGAACTCTGGATGATCGGCAGGCCCTCGGCCAGAGCCGATCGAAGCATGCCGAGCTTCGCGGCCATCGCCGCGATGGCCGGTCAGGCGATGGACTTCGAGATCCCACCGGACGCCCCCTCCCTTGATCCCGGTGACGATTCCACCAGGTGGCGCTGATGAGGCTTCGAGAGTCCATCAATGCGCCGGGCATCGGGGAGTTCAGCTTTGAGTTCCACTTTCAACCGAAAGTCTGTCTTCGGCAGCCCTCCAGGCGTGTGGTCGGCCATGAGGCGCTGCTGAGGCTTCGCTTCAAGGACGCCGGGGTGGTCGGCCCCGGTGCTTTCTTTGCGGCCCTCAAGAGGAGCGAGGGCGAGGGCCTTGCCTTGCGCCGGATCATGGCGCTGGCCGCCTTGGATCATGCGATAGAGGCGGCGAAAATCCTGCGCTGCGGGATCGCCATCAACATCGACCCCTGCCTTCTCGCAGACGGGTTCTTTTTGGATCGGCTTGAATCAAGGCCGCCGCCCAATCCGGCGATCACTCTGGAGATCATCGAGGCGGCCACCCCGGCCTGCCTTGATGCCGTGGCGAAGGGCGTCTGCCGCGCCCGCTCTGCGGGCTACCGGGTCGCCCTGGATGACTTCGGCATGGCCGAGTCGAACATGATCCGACTGGCGCGCTTGATGGTGGATGAGGTCAAGATCGACGCACTCTTGCTCGATCACGCTCGCGGCAGAGCCATGCTCCCCCACATTGTCCTTGCCATTCATGCCGTTGGCGCGGAGGCCTGTATCGAGGGCGTGGAGACCATCGAACACCATCTGGCCGCCGCCGAGAGCGGCGCAGGGGCCGCTCAGGGCTTCTTCTACGGGCCGCCAGGCCCGATCAGGTGGGTCTAGGCGACCGGCCGCTCAAGATCGACGCTGCGCCGGCTGTTGGCCGCCCGGATCGCCTCAAGCATCCACGCGGGCGTTCCGCTCGGCAAGTCCTCGCGGCAGGCGGCGTAGACATCGGCTGCCTCGATGAAGGCAATCCGGCCGCCCGTCTCGTGATCGTACTTGGCGCGGAACATGCCCGTTACGGTGATCGGCGAGGTCGCACCGACAAGCAGGCGGGCGATGGACGACCAGCGGCGCATTTCGTTGTAGAGCCGGATTGGCAACTCAACACCCGGCGCGACCGTGAGCATCATCGGGGTGTGGATGCGATCGGCACTTTGGATGCGCCGCCCAACGTGAGAGGGGATGCCGGTGAGCAGGCATCGCGCCATCAGCTTCCCCTTCGGCGGGCTTTTGATCCCTTCGTAGAGCCAGCCGGCCTGAGCGTCGAGATCTTCAAGTCCCCAGGTGGACGGCCCTTCAGCGAAGTGCTCTGCGATCTCCGGTCTGGCCTTCCACTCGATCCCCACGGGGTCGAAGTCGATCCTCGGGGCCTCTTCGGGCGCATCGCCCACCTTGCGGAAGTTGCTCAAGCCGGCCATGGATTGCGCGGTGGCCGGGCCGATCCAATCGGCCCTCACCACGAGGCGGCCCTCGTAAATGTCCATGGGGCCACTCAGATCAACGGGGGCCATGTCCGGGATGGTGCAGCCCTCTGGCACCCGCACATCCAGGCGCGTGTCGGCGAGGACGCCCTGGTGGATGGAACGGAGCAAGGGGTTTTCTGTGGTGCCGAGGAAGCCGGTGAGGGCGACGATGTTGCGGTTTCCGTGGGTGAACATGGGCCTTTTCTCTCGATAGCATCGGATGGATGCCGTGGTATCGTCTCACACCATGAGACTCAGGCGAAATCAGGCCGGAAAGAGATGGCTTCTGCCGAAAACGGCGGCGATCCCCGCCTTTGGGCGAATGAGTGCTGCCGATCTCCACCAGACCCAGGCCAGTGAGCCGGTGCCGCGGCGGCGGCTTGAGGAGGATCTTCAGATCGAGTGCGCCAAGTGGCTGGAGACTCGCGCCCTTTCGCCCCGATTGCCGATCCGCTTCATGTTCCACCCGCCCAACGGCGGCAGGCGCAGCAAGACCGAGGCCGGACGATTCAAGGCGATGGGCGTCAAGGGCGGCGTGCCCGATTGGCTCTGCCCGATCAGGTGGCGGGGCTGGCTGGGCTTGGCGATCGAAATGAAGGCCGGCTGCGGCCGGCTCAGTGCGGATCAGGCGGCGTGGATGGAAGGCCTTGAGGAGGCCGGCTACCTGGTTGGACAGGCCCGGTCGCTGGACGACTTCATCCGTTTGGTCGAGCGCTACCTCGATGGTAGGCCGGATCATCGACCATGAGGATGTCGATGCGGGCCTCGGGGTGCTCACGAACGCATCGGGCGATGGACTCGGGGGAGAGTGGAGCGCCATTTTCAGCGTATTTTCTTGCCGCTCTGGCGACAAACAGGGCGATCACTTCATCCACCCCTTGCCGGCCACTCCTGGCGTCCTCAAGGGACTGAAGGCGATCCTCCCGATCGGGCGCGTGGGCAGTCTCAATGGCGTCCTCGCAGGCCGCGAAGAGCAGAGCGTCCACGCGCTCCATGTTGAGCTTGGCCGAGGCGCTCAAGGGCATCAGGATGGCCAGAGCAGCAAAACCGTATCGCACGAGCTTTTGTGTTCGCATGGTCGTGGGTTACTTGGGGTAACGGTGCCATGATAGCGTGTTTTGGGAATCGCGGGCAGCAGGGTAAGGTGACTGCATGAGCATGACCGAAGCCAAAGAAATCACGGGCGTGATTGTGGGTATCACCTTCCGCAACGAGGAGAACGGCTACACCGTCTTCCGCTGCGAGACGAAGGCCGATCCGAAGCCCATCACCGTGGTCGGCTGCACCCTGGCCCGCGAGGGCGAAACCGTGGCCCTGAACGGGGCCTGGCGCAACGATCCGAAGTTCGGCCTCCAGTTCGCCGCCACCAGCATCATTGCTGTCCGCCCGGACAGCCCAAAGGGCATCGAGTCCTATCTGGCGAGTGGGGTTATCCGCGGCATCGGCCCGGTGATGGCGAAGCGCATTGTCGCCATGTACGGGGTAGACACCCTGAACGTGATGGACCGCGACCCGGCCGCCATCGGGCGAGTGCCAGGGGTCGGGGCCAAGCGGGTCGAGCAGATCCGCGCCGCCTGGAAGGAGCAGTCGGAAAGCCGCAGGATCATGGTCTTCCTCGCCAACCAGAACATCAGCGGCAGCCTCGCTTTGAGGATTTTCCGCCAGTACGGCGAGGATTCCATCGCGGTGATCCAGACGAATCCCTACCGCCTCGCCCGAGAGGTTCGCGGCATCGGCTTCACCACGGCCGACCAGATCGCCCGCGACCTTGGCATCCCCGAGACTTCGACCCAGCGCATTGAGGCCGGCCTTCGTCACTCGCTGTCCGAGGCCACCGCCCGAGGCCACTGCGGGCTGACCCGCGATGGCTTGCTGCGGGCCGCTGCGGAGTTGCTGAACCTTGGTGCAGGCTGGGTCGAGACGGTTCTGGATGGGCTGATGGAACAGGACCAGCCTGGCATCGTTCGTCGCAACATCCCGGATGCCGGCGAGTGCTACTTCACCGAGGCGCTGAACGAGGCCGAGCGGCGATCCGCCATCAACCTGAAGTCGATGATCGGCAAGTCGCCGCCTTGGCGCGTTCGGCGCGAGGACTTGAAGGGGATCGCCGAGAGGGCGCAGGCCGAGGCTGGTGTCGTTCTGGCCGAGGAGCAGATGCAGGCGGTGATGATGGCCTTAACCCAGCGCGTCTCGATCCTCACGGGCGGGCCGGGCACGGGCAAGACCTCCACCTTGAACGTCATCCTCAAGGCGCTTCGCTCCATCAAGGCCAGCGTCGTGATGGGCGCTCCGACCGGAAAAGCCGCCAAGCGCATGCGCGAAACCACCGGCAGCGAAGCCAGTACCGTTGCTCGCCTGATCGGCCTTGGCATGGGGCAGGAGGCGGAGCGGAAGTCGATTGATGGGGACATCCTCATCCTCGATGAGTCGTCGATGGTCGATTCGATGATGCTGGACAAGGTGCTGCGCGCCATGAGCGCGGGCGCTGCCGTGTTGTTCGTTGGCGATGTGGACCAGCTTCCGAGTGTCGGCTCGGGCCGGGTGCTGGCCGACATGATCGAAAGCGGTCTGATCCCGACCACGCGCCTGACCAAGGTGTTCCGGCAAGCCCAGCAGAGCGCGATCATCCGAAACGCCCACCGGATCAACAAAGGCCTGCCGCTTGAGGACAACGCGGCTCCCGGCCTGCCTTCGGACTTCTACTGGATCGACTGCCACCGCGACCAGGTGGCGAGCCGCATCATCGAGATGGTGACGCAGCGGATTCCGGCCAAGCTGGGTTGCACGGCGTCGGACATTCAGGTGCTCTCACCGATGCGCAAGAGCAACACCGGCACCGACGCGCTCAACATCGCCCTGCAAGGCGCACTGAACCCGAGGCCCGCGGCGAAGATCCCGCGGCCAGCCGGGCACATCGGCGTGGGGGACCGGGTGATCCAGACCGTGAACTGCTACGAGAAGGGCGTCATGAACGGCGAGAGCGGCGTCGTCCTGGACATCGACGCCGAGGACGAGGTGATGACGGTCCTTGTCGATGATAAAAAGGTGGTCTACCCGATCCGGGATGCCGACCAGTTGACCCTGGCCTACGCCATGACGGTTCACAAATCGCAGGGGAGCCAGTTCCCCGCGGTGGTCATCCCGGTCACGACTTCGCACTACATGATGTTGAATCGGCCGGTGATCTACACCGCCGTGACTCGCGCTGCCAAGTTCTGCGTCCTGATCGGCGAGCGCCGGGCCATGGAGATGGCGCTCAAGAGCGAGCGGATGGAGCCGCGCCTTACGCAGTTGATGCACCGCTTGCGCGCCGCCTGACTCCCGCCAGGCGGCGACGTATCAAGCGCCGCAATCAGTGCGGATCGGTGTCCCTGATCCGAAGATCATCAATCGAGGCCTCGGGGTTTTCTTCCAGGTACTCGATCAGCCACCGGGGCTTCAGGCCGCGGCCGGCCCAGGCCAGGGTCGGATTGGTGGGGTGCTGGTACTTCTTCGGGACGATGCCGTTGACGATGCGGCCGGTGTGCTCGTGCTGATGGCTCACGTAGTCGTGAAGGTGAGCCATGAACTGAGGCTGCTTCATGCTCATCCCGTCCTCAAAGCTCAGGCCGATGCCCTCAAAAGCGCGGCGCAAGTCGCGCACGGCCGCGGCATAGGCGGTCTTGAGGTCGAGGATGTGCTCGTTGATCTTCTGGACCTGGGCCTCCTGGACTCGGTGGCCCAGCTCTCGGATCTGCTCAAGGGTCAGGGACTTGGCGATCGCGGCACTGCTGGTTTCGGCGCTGCTGGTTTCGGCGCTGCTGGTTTCGGCGCTGCTGGTTTCGGCGCTGCTGGTTTCGGCGCTGCTGGTCGGGCTGAAGTTCATCGGTTCACTCGGGATTTTGGGCATGTTTGGGGAACCTCCGGCCTGGGGGTAGACTGGTGGTGCCAGGGGTCGTCCCGCCTGATCGAGCAACCTTTTGGCAACTGGATGGCGCATTCCGCGCCGTTTCGACGATGGAGTATAGCGCATGATGATTTACAGTGTTTCTTGTTCAGGCGGCACGGGTGGCAATGTGCGATTGCAGTCACGGACGATCGGCGGCCTGATCGCCAACGCGATCCGCGCTCGCTTCCCTGAGTTCGACCGCTTGCCGGAGCCGAGTCGCTGGGAGGGGGCACCCTCCTGGAGGGCGACCGGGCCGACCGAGCGAACCGCCTTTCGGATGCTGGGCCTGGACCCGGACCAGCCCCTTCCCCTTCCCGAGATCGTCCAGGCGCATGCCCGGAACGGGAAGATCTACCTCGCCTTTCGCGGTGATGCCATCG
>Ga0209103_1000680_pt1 | contig 10412 bp, 7 predicted proteins | sample 4C3metaG_FD_184152 | JGI IMG/M metagenome (GOLD analysis project Ga0209103, IMG submission 184152) | Freshwater bacterial and archeal communities from Indian Creek, Illinois, USA - 4C3 metaG (SPAdes) (version 2) | ecosystem: Environmental > Aquatic > Freshwater > Unclassified | place: USA: Indian...
GCATAGCTATGTATGGCGAGCCTGCGCTTCCCCCGGATTTTGTGTCCCTGCCGCAGGTGAACCCCGATGCGCCGAAGGGCGGCAGCCTGACCATGGCGGTCAACGGCAGCTTCAATTCGCTCAATCCCTTCATCACCGCCGGCTCGGCCGCCGAGGCGATCTCGGCGCTGACCTTCGAAAGCCTGATGGCCCGCAGCTTCGACGAGCCCTTCACGCTGTACGGCCTGCTGGCCGAATCGATCACGACCGACGACGCCCGCAGCTTCGTCGAGTTCACCCTGCGCGAGGCGGCCCGCTTCTCGGACGGCACGCCCGTGACCGTCGAGGACGTGCTGTGGTCCTTCGAGACGCTGGGGACGCTCGGCCATCCGCGCTTTCACGGCGCCTGGCAGAAGGTCGCGACCGCCGAGGCCACCGGGCCGCGCTCGGTGCGCTTCACCTTCAACGTCGAGGACCGCGAACTGCCGCTGATCATGGGCATCCGGCCGATCCTGAAGAAGGCCGATTTCGCGGGCAGGGATTTCGAGGCCTCCTCGCTCGACGTGCTCACCGGCTCGGGCCCCTACGTCATCGACGAGGTCGATCCCGGCGTCTCGATCACCTACCGGCGCAACCCCGACTGGTGGGGGGCAGACCTGCCGGTGAACCGCGGCCTGTGGAATTTCGACACGATCCGCTACGAATATTTCGCCAACCCCGCGGCGGTGTTCGAGGCGGTCAAGACCGGCGCGGTCACCGCCTTCCGCGAGGACAATCTTGCCCGCTGGGCCAGCCGCTATGATTTCCCCGCCATCGCCCGCGGCGAGATGGTCCAGCTCGAAGTGCCGCATGACCGCCCCTCGGGCATGATCGGCTTGGTGATGAACACCCGCAAGCCGCAGTTCCAGGACTGGCGCGTGCGCGAGGCGATGATCCAGCTCTTCAACTTCGATTTCATCAACCAGACGATGACCGGCGGGGCCGCGCCGCGCATCACCTCGTATTTCTCCAACAGCCCCTTCGCGATGACCCCCGGCGCGCCGGCCGAAGGCGAGGTGCTGGCGCTGCTGCAGCCCTTCGCCGCCGACCTGCTGCCCGGAACGCTGGAAGGCTACGCCCTGCCCGAAGGCGACGGCACCCCCGCGAACCGGGCCGCGCTGCGCCGCGCGCTGGCGCTGTTCGAGCAGGCGGGCTGGATCGTCGCCGACGACGGGGTGCTGCGCAACGCCGAAGGCACGCCCTTCGCCTTCGAGATCCTGCTGACCATCGGCCAGGACGAGGCCGCCAGCATCGCCGCGATCTACGTCGAGGCGCTGCGGGCGGTCGGGATCGACGCCCGGGTCGCGATGCTCGACAGCGCGCAGATGAAGACGCGGACCGACAGCTTCGACTTCGCGATGACCTACATGATCCGCACCATGTCGCTCTCGCCCGGCAACGAGCAGAACCTCTACTGGTCCAGCCAGGCCGCCGTCACCGAAGGCTCGCGCAACTGGATGGGCGTGCAGTCGCCCGCGATCGATGCCATGGTCGCCACGATGCTGGCGGCGCGCACCCGGCAAGAGGCCGCGACCGCGGCCCAGGCGCTCGACCGGCTCTTGACCGCGGGGCGCTATGTCGTGCCCTTCTGGTTCGCCGACCGCAACCTGATCGTCCACGCCGCCGAACTGAATCCCCCCCCGCGCGTCCAGCTTTACGGCGATTGGGGAACCTCGTATCTTCCGGCGCAGTGGTGGCACGACGAATGACCGCCAGGCAGCAATTCACGGGTAGATCCATGCGCAGAATACTCCTCATCGGCGCGGCGCTTCTGGCGCTTTCGGCCTGCAACACCATCGGCGGCGTCGGACAGGACATCACCGCCGGGGCCGATACCGTGGCGGGGCTGTTCTAGGCGGGCGGCGCCGCGCGCCCTGCGGGCAGCCGGATCACGGTGACCGAACAGGGCGCCTCGGCCACGACCTGGGCCGAGACCGACCCCAGATAGCGACGCGCGGTCGAATGGCCGCGCGCGCCCATCACGATATGGTCGACATGGTTCGCCGCCGCATGGTCGATGATCGCCTGGCCGGGATCGGGGCTCTCCAGCACCGCGCAGGTCAGCCGGTGGTCGGGAAGGTCGATCCCCTCGGCCCAGTGGCGCAGCTGCACCAGCCGCATGACATGCAGGTGGTTGCCCTCGGCATCCGTCCCCTGATGAAGCCCCAGCCGCGCGGTGCGGATCACGTTCACGCAGGCGATCCGCGCCTCGGGCTCGCTGCGAAGCATCCGCGTCACCGCCGCGCGCAAGACCTCGGCCAGCGGCTCGCCCGCAGGCGAAAGGTCCACCGCCACCACGATCACCGGCGCCCGGGCCGGGTCCGGGGCCGCGCTGGCCCGCCCCGGCGCCGCGACGCGCCGCAGCTTGCGCATCGCCCGCCAGCGCGCGAAGACCGCCAGCGCGCCGTCGGCCCGGGTCTTCAGGGCCCGCGCGGTCAGCCTGACCTGGCCGGGATGGCGCAGGTCGAAGGCCAGCTGTGCCGCCGACTGGTAGCGGTGCGGCGGATCGACGCAGAGCGCGCGCAGGATGATCTCCTGCAGCCATTCCGGCAGCGCGGGGCGCAGCGCGCGCGGCGGTTCGGGGTCACGCCAGAGGCGTCTGCGCACCCCGCGCAGGGTCCCGGGAAGGCCGAAGGGATGGCGGCCCGTCGCCAGCACGTACAGCATCGCCCCCAGCGCAAAGAGATCGGAGCGCGGGTCGTCGCGGCAGTGCAGGACCTGTTCGGGCGCGATGTAGGGAAAGGTTCCCATCGGGATGGTGAACTGCTCGGCCAGGAGGTCGGGAAGCGCGAGGTGGCGCGACAGGCCGAAATCGATCAGCACCATCTCGCCCGTGGCGCGCTGCAGGAAGTTCTCGGGCTTCAGGTCCAGGTGGATCACCCCCTGGCCATGCAGGTCGGCCACCGCCGCCGCCATCCGCGCCGCGATCTCGACCAGTTCCGACAAGACCAGCGGCGCCGCCCCGAACCGGTCGCGCAGACTGCCGCCCTCGATCCGCTCGAGCACGACATAGGGCATCACCTCGAACCCGCCGGTGCCCAGCACCTTCGGCACATGCGGGCCGCCGAGCCGCGCCAGGATCATCTGCTCGACCTCGAAGCCGACGATCGTCAGGCCGTCGTGACCGTCCAGGATCCTCGGCACCTTCATCACCATGGGCAGCGCATGGTCGGGGTGGCGCACCGCCCAGATCGTGGCGAAACCGCCGGTGTGCAGCCGGGCGCCCAGGGTGAAGCCGTCGATCACCAGCCCCTCATGCGGTCGCAGCGGCACCCCTCACCCTCCCCTCAGGAGGCGGCTCGCAAGCGCTTCCGGCAGGCCCGCCGCGCGGATCTTCTGCGCCGCCAGGGCCAGGTCATAGGGCGTGCGACGGAAGCAAAGCTCGCCGGTGGCGGTGTCAAGCAGCGCCCAGCCCGCCTGCGGCTGCCCGTCGCGCGGCTGGCCGACCGACCCCACGACCGCCAGCCAGCGCCGGCTGCGCAACAGCGGCACCGGCCGGCCGATCCGCAGCTCCACCGCGCGCACCGCGCCCGAAAGGTCCTGGCTGGCCAGAAACGGGACATGGACATGGCCGCAGAAGATCAGCCGCGCATCCGTGGCCCGGAACGACGGCGCGGCGCCGCGGTCGGAGGTGACATAGCTCCAGGCCTCGGGCCGGCTTGCCGAGGCATGGACGAACTCCGCCTCGCCCTCCCGCACCCGCAACGGCAGTCCGGCAAGAAAGGCGCGATGGCCGGGCAGAAGCTGCCGCCGCGTCCACCCGATCGCCAGCCGGGCCGGGCCCGACATCGTCTCGACCGTGCCGGAGGCGGCCGAATCGTGATTGCCCCGGACACAGATCGCCCCGGCCTCGACCAGCGCCGCCGCCCGCTCGCAGCACCAGCACGGATCCGCCCCATAGCCGACGATGTCGCCCAGAAGCGCGATCCGGTCCACCGCCCGCGCCGCCACATCGGCCAGCACCGCCGCGAAGGCCTCGCGGTTGCCGTGGATGTCGGTCAGAATCGCCAGACGCATCCGCCCCCCAAGGCCGGTGTCGGGGCCTGCAACCGCCCCGATCCGCCCATCCGCCCATCGCCCATCCGCCGGATCGGCCCCGGGCGCCGGCCAGGCCGCGTCTCAGCGCAACGAGGTGACCCACAGGATCGTCGCATCCTCCTCGGAGAGGCTGATCACGTTGTGCCCCATCGCCGCGTCGTAATAGGCGCTGTCGCCCCGGCGCAGATCCTGCGGCGCGTAGAACTCGGTGTAAAGCCGCACGACACCGGTCAGCACCAGCAGGAACTCCTCGCCGTCATGGCGGACCCAGCCGTCGAATTCCGCCAGGCTCCGCGCGCGGATCCTGGCGCGGTAGGGCAGCATCTGCTTTTTCGTCAGCCCGCCGGCCAGAAGCTCGTGCTCGTAGGTCGCCGTCGCCTGGCCCTGCCCCTCGCCCGCCTTCGTCACCGCCATCCGACCGTTGACCTGCGCCCGCGACGGCGACGGCGACGGCGACGGCGGGGTGAAAAGCTGCGGGACCGAGATGGCCAGGCCCTCCGCCAGCTTCTTCAAGGCATCATGGGTCGGGCTCATCTGCCCGTTCTCGATCTTGGAGAGGGTCGAGCGTGCCAGCCCCGCCCGGCGTGCCGCCGCCTCCAGCGTCCAGCCGAGCGACCGGCGCAAGCCCCGCACCCGCTCGCCCAGGTTCAGCGGTTCCACCGGCGTCTCGCCCCCCGCTTCGCGGGCGATGCGGATCATGGTCCTGGGGTCGGTCGGCTGCATGGCTTGGGGATAGATCAGCCCGGGCCGGCTTGCAACGCCTCTGCCCGGATCGCGCGGCCCGGATCGCGCGGCCCGGATCGCGCGGCCCGGCGCGCTGCGGGACCGCCCGGGCCCTCCCGCCCCGCGCGTCGGCGCCGGCACGCGACCGGCTCAGCCCTTGCCCGCCTTCACCACCTCGGCCAGGTCGCGCGCGATGTTGAACGCCCCCTTGATCCGCTCGGCCTCGGTCTTCATCTCGCCGCTCAGCACGATCTTCGTGCCGTTCACCCGCGCCGCGCCGCCCTGGGCCTTGAGGAAATCCACCAGCCCCGCCGGATTGGCGAACCGGTCGCCGTGGAACTGGATCGTCGCCCCCTTCGGGCCCGCATCCAGCCGACGGATCCCCGCCCGCTTGCACATCGCCTTGATCCGCACGATCAGCAGCAGCGTGTTGACCTCCTTCGGCAGCGGCCCGAACCGGTCGATCAGCTCGGCCGCAAAGCCCTCGAGCTCGACCTTCGTCGTCAGGGACGACAGCCGCCGGTACAGGCCCAGCCGGATGTCGAGGTCGGGGATGTACGTCTCCGGGATCATCACCGGAACGCCCAGATTCAGTTGTGGCGACCAGTCGTCGTCGATGCTGGTCAGCCCCTGCAATTCGCCCGATTTGATCTTGGCGATCGTTTCCTCAAGCATGTGCTGGTAAAGTTCGTAGCCCACCTCACGGATGTGTCCCGACTGCTCCTCGCCCAGCAGGTTCCCCGCGCCGCGCAGGTCGAGGTCATGGCTGGCCAGGTTGAACCCGGCCCCGAGGCTGTCGAGGCTCCCCAGCAGCCGCAGCCGCTTCAGCGCCTGCGGCGTGAGCGGCGCGCGCGGCTTGGTCGTGAGGTAACAATAGGCCCGCGTCTTGGACCGCCCCACCCGGCCCCGGATCTGGTAGAGCTGCGACAGGCCGAACATGTCGGCCCGGTGCACGATCATCGTGTTGGCCGTCGGAATGTCCAGCCCGCTTTCGACGATGCTGGTCGCCACCAGCACGTCATGCTTGCCGTCGTAGAACCGGTTCATCCGCTCGTCGAGCTCGCCGGCCGCCAGTTGCCCGTGCGCCACGACATAGCTCACCTCCGGCACATGGGTCTTCAGGAAATCCTCGACCTCGGGCAGGTCGGCGATCCGCGGCACGACATAGAACGCCTGCCCGCCGCGGAACCGCTCGCGCAGCAGCGCCTCGCGCAGGGTGATCGTGTCGAACTCCGACACATAGGTCCGGATCGCCAGCCGGTCGACCGGAGGCGTGGCGATGATCGACAGGTCGCGCACGCCGGTCAGGCTGAGCTGCAAGGTGCGCGGAATCGGGGTCGCGGTCAGCGTCAGCACATGCACCTCGGCCCGCATCTCCTTCAGCCGCTCCTTGTGGGCGACGCCGAAATGCTGTTCCTCGTCGATGATCAGCAGGCCGAGCTTCTTGAAGGTGATTCCCCTGGCGAGAAGCGCATGGGTGCCCACGACGATGTCGACCGACCCATCCGCCATCGCCGCCCGCGTGGCATTGGCGTCCCTTGCGCCAACAAAGCGCGACAAGAGGCTGACAGATATCGGAAATCCGCGAAACCGCTCGGCAAAGCTGCGGTAGTGCTGCCGCGCCAGCAGCGTGGTCGGGCAGATGACCGCGACCTGCATCCCCGACAGCGCCGCGACGAACGCCGCCCGCATCGCCACCTCGGTCTTGCCGAAGCCCACATCGCCGACGATCAGCCGGTCCATGGGCGAGCCCTTCTCCAGATCCGCCACCACATCGGCGATCGCGGCAAGCTGGTCGTCGGTCTCCTGATAGGGGAAGCGGGCGGCGAAGGCCTCCCAGATCGAATGCGGCGCCTCGAGGATCGGCGCCTGGCGCAGCGCGCGTTCCGCCGCCACCCGCATCAGGCGGTCGGCGATCTCCTTGATCCGTTCGCGGAGCTTGGCCTTGCGGGCCTGCCAGGCCCCGCCGCCCAGCCGGTCGAGCAGCCCCTCCTCATGGCCATAGCGGCTGAGCAGCTCGATGTTCTCGACCGGCAGGTAAAGCTTTGCGTTATCGGCATATTCCAGCATGACGCAGGCATGCGGAGCGCCCAGCGCGGTGATCGTCTCGATCCCCAGATAGCGGCCCACCCCATGCTCGACATGCACCACCAGATCGCCAGGGCTCAGCGTGTCGAGCTCGCGCAGGAAATTGTCGGCCTTGCGCTTGCGGCGGGGCTTGCCGACCAGCCGGTCGCCCAGCACGTCCTGCTCCGAGATGACCGCAAGGCCGGGCGCCACGAACCCCGCCTCCAGCGCCCAGACCATCAGGAACAGCCCGCCCCTGCCCTCGGGCAGGTCGCGGAAATCCGCGATGTCCTGCGCACCCGCCAGGCCATTGTCGGCCAGAAGCCCGCGCAACCGGTCGCGCGCGCCGTCCGACCAGCTGGCGATCACCACCTGCGCGTCGCGGCAAAGAACCTGCACATGCTCGGCCAGGGCGGCGAAAAGGTTCACGTTTTCCTGCTGACGCTCGGGCGCGAAACGGCGCCCCGCCCGCGCGCCGGCATCCAGGACACCGGGGCCGGGGCTTTGCGGCAGCGGCGAAAGCTGCACCACCCGGTGCCCCGCCACGGCCCGCTGCCAGGCCGCGTCGTCGAGGTACAGCTCCCCCGGCGGCACCGGCTTGTAGACCGTGTCGATCCGGCCCCGGACCCCCATCGCCTCGTGGCGCGCATCGTAACTGTCGAGCGTTCCTTCCCACCGCGCCAGCCGCGCCGGCGTCACCTGATCGTCCAGCATGATGCTGGCCCCGGGCAGGTAGTCGAACAGCGTCTCGAGGCCCGCGTGGAAGAACGCCAGCCAGTGCTCCATCCCCTGATGCTTGCGGCCCGCGCTGACCGCCTCGTAGAGCGGGTCGTCCGTCCCCGCAGCACCAAAGGCGATCCGGTAGTTCTGGCGGAACCGCGCGATCGCCGCCTCGTCTAGGATCACCTCGGAAACCGCGGAAAACGCCACAGATTTCAGCTTTTCCACCGTGCGCTGCGTCGTGGGGTCGAACCGGCGCGCGCCGTCCAGCACATCCCCGAAGAAGTCCAGCCGCACCGGCCCCCCCGGCCCCGGCGGATAGATGTCGACGATCCCGCCGCGCAGCGCATAATCCCCCGGTTCGGCCACGGTCGAGACCGGCGAGAACCCCATCCGCGCGAGGAACCCCTTCAGCCGCGCCTCGTCGACCCGCGTCCCCACCACGGCGCGAAACGACGCCGCGCGCACCACCTCGCGCGGGGGCACCCGCTGCGTCGCGGCATTGAGCGTGGTCAGCAGCACGAACCGGCCCGCCAGCCCCTCGGCCAGCGCCGCCAGCGTCGCCATCCGGCGCGAGCCGATGTCGGGGTTGGGGCTGACGCGGTCATAGGGCAGGCAGTCCCAGGCCGGAAAGTCCAGCACCGCCACCCCGGGCGCGACCACGCCAAGCGCCGCGCGCATCGCCTCGGCCCGCCGGTCGTCGCGCGCGACATGCACGACCGGCCTGCCCCGCGCCAGTTCCCGCGCGATCAGCACGGCGTCGAAGCCCTCGGGCGCGCCGCCCAGAATGATGCGTTCTGCGGTCATGACGCGCCTTATCTCAGTTCAGGACCGACTGGCTGAGGTTGGACCAGGTTCCGAACATCCCGGTGGCAAAGATCGCCACCATGCCGACCACCTGCGTCCAGCGCCGATGCCGGATCAGCTGGCGGTAAAGCGCCTCGCCGGTATTGGCCCCGGCCGCGATCCGGCGCGCGGCGCGGATGCTCATCCACAGCACAAGGCCCGCCGGCGCCATCAGGAAGAACAGCGCCTGGGCAAACTCGACGCCGTAGTAGAAGGCGAGCATGGTCAGCGCGCTCATCCAGAATGCCGCCACGCCCAGCAGGACCGCGGCGCCGCGGTCGGTCAGGTGCAGCAGCCGGCCGGTGTTGATCCGCGCCAGATCCTCGACGTCCTGCTGCGCCGGTCCGCCCTCGCGGCGGCCGCGCTGGATCATGTCATGCGGCACGCCCAGCACCCAGTGGCTGGCCGAGGACCACAGCACCGCCAGCGCGATCCAGTACCACAGATTCGAGAACGACCGCGTGTCGATCACCTCGAAGATTGCGTCGAATACCTCCACCGGACAGCCGTTCCTTTCCCGCAAGCGGCCTGCGCCTCCCTTGAGGCGCGCCTCTTTCCATGGCAGGCAGGAGCCGAGGCCGCAAGCCCCTGCTTGGCGTGCCAATCGTCGCAAGCCCCCGCGCGGGGGGCCACAAAGGAGCCGCCGGATGCAGCCCGTCTTCGCCCCCTTTCCCGCGGGTCGCTTCCGGCGCACCCGGCGCACGGCCGCGCTGCGCGCCCTGACCGAGGAGGTCCGCCTCGCCCCTGCCGACCTGATCTGGCCCCTCTTCGTCTGCGAGGGCACCGCCCGGCGCGAGCCGATTGCCGCGATGCCCGGGGTCGAGCGGCTGTCGCTCGATCTTGTCGTCCGCGCGGCGGTCCAGGCGGCCGGGCTCGGCATCCCCGCGGTCTGCCTCTTTCCCTGCACCGACCCCGCGCTGAAGACCCCCGACTGCCGCGAGGCCTGGAACCCCGACAACCTTTCCAACCGGGCGATCCGCGCCATCAAGGCCGAGGTGCCCGAGATCGCGGTCATGACCGACGTCGCGCTCGACCCCTACAACGCGCATGGCCACGACGGTCTGGTGCAGGACGGCGTGATCGTGAACGACGCGACCGTCGCGGCCCTGGTGCGCATGGCGCTGGTCCAGGCCGAGGCGGGGGCCGACATCCTGGGCCCGTCCGACATGATGGATGGCCGGATCGGCGCGCTGCGCAGCGCGCTCGAGGGGGCCGGCCACCAGGACACGGCGATCCTGAGCTATGCCGCGAAATACGCCTCGGCCTTCTACGGCCCCTTCCGCGATGCGGTGGGGGCTTCCGGCGCGCTGAAGGGCGACAAGAAGACCTACCAGATGAACCCCGCCAACAGCGACGAGGCGCTGCGGCTGGTCGCGCGCGACCTTGCCGAGGGCGCCGACATGGTCATGGTCAAGCCCGGCCTGCCCTATCTCGACATCTGCGCCCGGGTGAAGGCCGCCTTCGGCGCACCGACCTTCGCCTATCAGGTCTCGGGCGAATACGCGATGCTGAAGGCCGCCGCCGCCCGGGGCTGGCTCGACGGCGAGACGGCGATGCTCGAAAGCCTGATCGCGTTCAAGCGCGCGGGCTGCGACGGGATCCTGACCTATTTCGCGCCCGAAGCCGCCCGGCTGCTGCGCGCCGCGCCCGGCTGACCCTAGCCGAACTGCGCCTGCACGGTCGTCGTCAGGTCGTTCAGCGAAAAGGGTTTCGGCAGGAACACCGAATGCGGGATCCGCGCCTGGTCCTCCGAAAGCGCATCCTCGGCATAGCCCGACATGAAGACCACCCGCACGCCGGGCCGCCGCTCCAGCGCCTGACGCACCCAGGCCGGGCCGTCGAGGCCCGGCATCATCACGTCGGTGACAAAGACATCGACCCGCAGCGACCCGTCCTCCAGCAGCTTCAGCGCCTCCTCGCCGGTGGCGGCCTCCAGCACGGTATAGCCGCGCAGGCGCAGCGCGCGCCCGGCGAAGGCCCGGACCGGCGCCTCGTCCTCG
>Ga0209103_1000682_pt1 | contig 10409 bp, 4 predicted proteins | sample 4C3metaG_FD_184152 | JGI IMG/M metagenome (GOLD analysis project Ga0209103, IMG submission 184152) | Freshwater bacterial and archeal communities from Indian Creek, Illinois, USA - 4C3 metaG (SPAdes) (version 2) | ecosystem: Environmental > Aquatic > Freshwater > Unclassified | place: USA: Indian...
TTCCGGCTGCTCGGCGCCGAGCTTGTAGTAGATCTGGAACTGCCCCTTCGCGGGCTTGAGCCACTTCGTCGCGTCGCGCTCCAGGATGATGGCGAAGCGCCGTTCGGTATCCGAGTCGAACTTCTGCAGCGGGTACAGACAACGCGCGAAGCCACCGAAGAGCATCTGCTTGATGCGACTGGTCTCGGTCACGGTCTCCCGGAAGTGGTGGGCCGTCTGGCCTGCCGTGGCGGTGTAGTTGCAAGGCTTGAGTTCAGTGAAGCCGCGACTGACCTGAACCTCGTACTCAGTCGCCTCCTCCCAGAAGTGGGCCATCATCTGCGCGTGGATTTCCCGTGCGATCAAGCGGCGGTCACGATCGAGGACGCTGATGGCCTCGTCCTCGGACAGATAGCCGCGCAAGTGTTGCACCATCTGGCCCGCGAGGTCGTAGAGCAAATCGGCGTGGGTGAAGTAGTCAATGTCGTCGAAGTCCACCAGGGCGTGGACGATGTAGTCCTCCGGGCGCTGTTCCCGCAGCCCGACTTCGGCGGCCAGGGTGAACTGCTCGTTCGTGCGCAGCATCTGACCGACGATCTCACGCTGGCCAGGCTGGAGATGGAGCTGGCTCAGGTCCAACTTGAAGGCGTGGAAGCCCGTCGTGACCTCGCCAGTTGGCACCACCGCGATGCGCGGGATGTCGATGGTCTGCTGCACCACGATCTCGGTGGTCTTCGCCACCACAGCGGACAAATCAAGTGCGGGGACTGATTCATCCACGCTCGCCAGCAATTCGCCTTGCAGCGGCTTCAGCCGCTCTGCCACTTCCGCGAGGATTTCCTTCTGCACTTCGGGTTTCAGCAGCGCGCTGCTGGTGGGCACCAGATCGCGCTTGACCTCGTACTTGCCGATCACGTCCATGACCACGCGCGCGGCCTGCTTCTCTGCCTCCGTGGTGAACACCGGTTTGGGCGCGGGGACTTCCGCTCCATGGTCAGTGGCTGAAGCCCCTGTGACCACGACCGGTGCTTCCGTCAAACCGAGACGCGCCGCCGCCCCGGACTCGACCTGCACGCTGACCTTCTTGTCGTCGGCGCTCGGAGCATCGAGGATGACCTGCTTCAGACGAATCGGCGAATCGCCGCGGTTGGCCTCGTCGATGATCTCCTGGAACTTGTCGTGCGCGACGATGTTCAAGCGATCCACCGACGCGACGCCCGTGCGTTTGCCGTAGGGCAGTCGCAGGCCGCGACCGATGGACTGCTCGATCAGCGTGCGGGCGTTGGCGGCGCGCAGCGGCACGATGGTGTAGAGGTTGGTCACGTCCCAGCCTTCCTTGAGCATGTTGACGTGAACCACGATCTCGGTCGGCTCGTCCACGCTCTCCACGGCCAACAGGCGCGTGATCATCTCCTCTTCTTCCGCGCCGGTACGGCTGGAATCGACCTGAATCACCTTGCCCTGGTAGCGCCCCTCGTAGAAGGCTTCCGACTCCAGAAGCGCCAGGAGTTGCCCCGCGTGCGTGGTATCGCGCGCGATGACGAGCATGAAGGGCTTGACCGGTTTGACGCCGTTCTCGCGGGCGTAGGTGAGCAGCTCGACCTTGGTGGTCTCGTGCAGGCGCACACCGTCTTCCAGCTTGGTCTTCTCGATCTCCTCGGGCGTGTGCGCCTTGGCGTCGAAGTTGCGCTGGGTGACCACGGCCGGCTCCTTGACGAAGCCATCCTCCATCGCCCGCGCCAGCGGGTATTCCATCACCACGTTCTTGAACGGCACCGGCCCGCGGCTGGACTCGACGAACGGCGTCGCCGTCACTTCCAGACCGAATAGCGGCTGGAGTTCGTTGATAGAGCGCACCCCGGCGCTGGCCCGGTAGCGGTGCGACTCGTCCATCAGCAGCACGAGGTCGGGCAGGTTCGCCAGATGGTTGAAGTAGCTGTCGCCCAGCACTTCCTTCATTCGCTTGATGCGCGGCTCCTTGCCGCCGCGCACCTCGGAGTTGATCTTGGAGATGTTGAAGATGTTGATCCGCACATCGTGAGCGAAGCCCATCGACTGCTCATCCACCGCCGCACCGGTCTGGTCGTAGTTGTCGCCGGTGATGATCAGCGGCGGTTGCTGCGCGAATTCGGCGATCCCCTTGAACACGTACTTCGGCGTGTTGCGCGTGAAGTCGGCGATCAGCTTGTTGTAGATCGTCAGGTTGGGCGCGAGCACGAAGAAGTTGTTGATGCCGTGCGCCAGGTGCAGGTAGGCGATGAAGGCTCCCATCAGCCGCGTCTTGCCCACGCCTGTAGCCAGCGCGAAGCAAAGCGAGGGAAACTCGCGCTCGAAGTCCGCAAGCGTCGGAAACTCGGCCTGCAGCGTGGAGAGAATCGCCGAGACATCACGCTCGTGGCCCAAGAGTTCGGGCGCGGCGTCCAGGGATTGTTTCAGCCTCGCAAGCGACTCGGCCTGCGGCGGGCGTAGCGACAGGCGGCCCGTGATGTGGTTTTGCACACGGGCGCTCATGCTTCTTCCCCTTTTTCTTCCCCGCCAACTTGTAAGTCGCGCTTACCAGTTGCCGCTTCGGACTCTCCGTCGCCAATCGCCTCCAGCTCGCTTTCCAGCTCCTCCACCGTAGGCAAGCTGGTCAGAAGCGGCTCCGGCAGGGCGCGCACCAGTTGGTATTCGGCCACGCCTATGGGCTTGTCGATGCCGGAGAGCGCGTATTCCGCCACCGTCCGTTTCTTGGTCTTGCACAACAGCAAACCGATGGTGGGCTTGTCATCCGGGGCCTTGATCTGCTTGTCCACGGCGGTCAGGTAGAAATTCAGTTGCCCCGCGTGTTCCGGCTTGAAGGCCGTGGCCTTCAGTTCCACGACCACATAGCACTTGAGCCGCGTGTGATAGAAGAGGAGGTCAACGAAGAACTCATCGCCTTCGACCTCCAACCGGAACTGACGCCCAATAAAGGCGAAGCCGCTGCCCAGCTCGAGCAGGAACCGGGTGATGTGCCGCACCAGCGCGTTTTCGATTTCTCGCTCCTGGGCGTCATCGCCCAAGCCCAGAAAGTCGAACAGATACGGGTCTTTCAGCGCTTCATGCGCCAGGTCCGAATGCGGTACGGGCAGGCGCGCGTCAAAATTGGTGACCGCCTGTCCTTGCCGCTCGTGCAGCCGATTGCGGATATTCAGTTCCAGCGTGACGCGCGACCAACCACCGACAACGGCCTGTTCCGCGTACCACGCGCGGGCCCCGGCGGCGGACAGCTTGGTCAGCAGGGTCACGATGTGGAACCACGGTAATTGGGCAGCAGCTTGCTGCCCAAATGCCTGCGCCGGGCAATGCTCGGCAAAATACCGCATGTATTTCAGGTTTCGGGACGAAAAGCCCTTTATTTCCGGGAAGGCTTCGCGCAGGTCACTGGCTAGCCGGTCAAGCACCCTGTCACCCCAATGCGCGGACCTCTGCCGTTGCAGGATTTCGTTGCCGATCTGCCAATACAGCTGGACGAGTTCGGCATTGGCAGCGACTACGGCTCGACTGCGGGCTGTCCGCACACGGGTCTTGATGCTCGCCAGCCAGTCAGAGTAATCGGCAGGAATCGCGGCGATCTTCTTGTTCATGCCTGGCCCCACCCATCGCCAAACAGGTCGGCCGTAGCCTCACGCGCTTTTCTCCCTCTCCCGCTGGGAGAGGGTTGGGGGGGGGCATCTTCTCAAGGGGCTCCGCCATCGGCAGGTTGGTCACATTCAGGCTGTAGTCGTCACGGCCCCAATGGCAGCGGGCCAGCACCATCTTCGGGATCTTCTTCAGCGTCAGGTTCGGGCAGCGCTCTGCCGCTTTGGCCGCCGAGACTCCGTGGAAAGCGGCGCAGCACACCAGCAGGCTCTGCTCCGGGCCGACTTCACCGGACAGCGCCTGTAACTGCTCGGCGGATATGTTCTGCGTGGTGACGTAGATGAAATCTCGCTCGCTGGAGTGGCCGTGCTGCCACCAGTGCGTTTCCGAAGGCGCGTAGGTGAAGCCCTCCAGCTTTGCCAACGCCTCGGCCAGCATCGCCGCGTTGTACTCCGGATTGATGACCGGGTTGCCCCAGCGGTCGTTGACGATCAGACTGGGAGCGAGGCGATAGTAGCGGAAGCCGCCACCACCTTGCCAGCCGACGGCCTCGGAAATTCCACCCTTGTCTTCGCCGTCGATCACCTTCTTCATGCGCGGGATGATGTGAGTGTGGCAGTGCTCCCCCAACTCGACCATGATCCAGCGACGCCCCATCTTGTGGGCCACTACGCCGGTAGTTCCCGATCCCGCGAACGAATCAAGAACTATGTCACCCTCCTTGCTGGCGATGTGAAGAATCCGCTGGAGCAAAGCCTCAGGCTTAGGCGTAGCAAATGGAGTAGCAAAGAGCACTTTCTGCTCGGTCATTGCGGACTGCGTGCTGCCCGCTTCGCTTGCAAGCCAAATGGTTCGAGGGACAACCGGCTCCGCATCCTCAAGAAACATCTTGAGTCGTGGCACCTTCGACTTCCCATCTTTCCCCCAGTACAAGAGGTTTTTCTTCTCGTTCTCTGCGTGGGTGTCCTTCCCATATCGCCACGTAAGAGTTTCAGGCGGGAACACCTGTTCACCCGTATTGGGGTTGACGATTGGGTAGTAAAGGTTCGGGCGCTCCTCCCTAGTCTTGTTGCCCGTGTATGTGACTGAATTCCACGGACCCCGGGAGTCGTTGTCTGGGTTCTTGTAGTAGGAGTTTTGACCTTCAGTGCGCGGAAGCCGATTTGGCTTCCACAGCGGCTTGTTCTTTGCGTAGACCAGAACAAAGTCATGGTCAGAGCTGAAATACTTTGCATCGTTAGCGGGAGAAACTCGCTTTGCCCACACGATGCTCGAAACGAAATTGGAGCGGCCGAACACTTCGTCGCACAACACCTTCAAGTAGAAGGCTTCGTTGTCATCGATGGTTATCCAGAGAGATCCTTCGTCAGAAAGAAGGCGCTTGATGAGTTCCAGCCGGTCTCGCATCAGGCCGAGCCATATCGAATGCTCAAGTCCGTCGTCGTATTGTGCGAAGGCGCTCCCGGTGTTGTACGGCGGATCGATGAAAACGCACTTAACTTCTCCCGAGAACTCGTTCTCCAGCGCCTTTAGAGCCAAAAGGTTGTCGCCGAAGATCAGGCGGTTGTCGAAGATGTCGCCATCCGTCACGCGATACTTGGCGTGATACGAATTCTCTGGATCTTCCAGCAGGATGCGCGGCTCCAGCTTGGGCCGCTTCTCCTTCCCGATCCAGGTAAGTTCTAGTTTTTGTTTGCTCATGACATCGCTCTCATAGTTGTGGCGCGCGATTCGACAAATAGTCGATCAGGCGCTTGCGCGGATACGCGTCCGCTGCATTCTGAATATTGCGTAGTGGCGCTATGGCCGGATCGGCACCCAGCGCAAAGTGTGCCTCCATCAGGTCGGCCAGGAAGTTCACGACGTTGCCCTGGTTGCGGAAGTAAGCCAGTGGCCCCTCAAGAATGAGTCGTTGTTGGCCAAGGTCGAAAGCCTGCTGCCTGAGCTGATCGAGCGGCTGGCTGATCAGCGCGGGAATCGCTGTCGGGTCGATGACGGCTGCCGTGCCGATGCGGCTGCGCAGGCGCTTCACCATGACCGCCGTGATGACGTGCAAGGCATGGCGATAGATGAGCTTTTCCTGGCTACGAGCCGCCGCCTTCTGCTCGTAATCCACCACCAGGGTGCGGATGGCGCGGTGGCACAGCACCGCATTGACCAGCGTCACGCCCGGTAGCGCGGCAGTGAACAGCGCCTGGTACTCGGCGGAATCGGGGTTGGCGAGCCGCACCGGTTCGCTCTTGAGCCACACGGCGTAGCGTGGGTCGTTCGGTTGTGAGGCCATTGCCCGCAGAGCCTCATCGAGCGTGATGGCCTTGGGGCCGGTTGCGAGGGCCTCGGGGCGATAGTGGTAATCGAAGCCGAGGTGGGCGATCTCCTGCCGCAGCCGCTCCTGGTTCTCGTCCAGCGAGGCGAAGTTCGCGGTCTGTACCGGGTTCTGGTGGTTGCGAGCCTTGGTCACGCTCTTCCCAAACTGGCCGTCCGCCGATGCCTTGATCAAAGTGAGCATCACCCTGGCGTCATCGATGCTCTTGCCCGGATGCTGGCGCACGAACTCGGCAGCCGACGCCACCGTCTGCGCGCCGTTGATGATGGACAGGCCGCGCACCTTGAACTTCTTGACGCCATTCTTGTTGGCCTTCGGCTCGATCAGGTCGCAGACGGCCGTGACGCCATTGTTCAAGTAGAAGAAGTCCGCCGGGGAATCATGCAAGGTCGTCTTGATGGCCTTGTTGACATCCGACTTGCTGCTGCCGAGGAAGTAGCGGATGTTGCGCTCGTACAGCGCCTTGCCGTGCGTCTGATGCAGGGCCACCAAGTCAGCCAGCCGTGCGACACCGTAGTACGTGGCTCGCGGGCTTTCGACTTTCGCGTGCTTCTGCAGCGCGACATCCGTGTGCACGGGTTGGTAGGCCTGTTCCGCCAGCAGGTCGCGGGCAATCTCGGTCGCCGTGTAGTACTCCACCTGCTTGACCAGCCGCTCTTCGTCTAGGTCTTCGTCGCCGAGCAGCGCCTGCAAGGCGTCGCGGGCCGTTTGCGATATACCATCTCCGGTATAGGGCACGACCAGTTTGATGTGGCTGCACGCATCGAGTGCACCCTCGATGTCGGCCTTCCGATTCTGGACATTCCCGTTGAACGCCGCGAAGTCCTGTTTGAGCAACATGCGAATGCCCTCGCAGAACGGCAGCGCATCCTCCTGCTTGAACTGCTCGGACTCCTTCAACTTGGTTTGCAGCAGGTACAGCGTCTCCGAGGGCGCGTGGTAGTGGATCGCATCGATGCCTTTGTCGTTGAAGTCGTCCACGACTGAAGCAGAGGCAGCTTGCGGCGTGATGTCGAGGAGCTTGTGCAGTGCAAAGGCGCTGAAGGCCCGCGAGAGTTGCTTGGCCGCCTGATCGGCTGCACTTACATTGCCAAGCAGCGGCGGGAGGAACGGCACGAAGCGATCGGCGAGCACCTTCTTCAAGATGGTCATGTACTGAGGTTCGAGCGCCGGCATGTCAATGGTACTTCCCAGATCGGTTTTCGAATGCGGGCTTCGACCCTTCAAGTACGGTCACCACGGCGGCGTTGAGCCCCGTGTTTTCGATCGCCCCCGAGTCATAGTCAATGGTGGAGTCCGATGCTCGATCGAACCTCGCGCGGATGATCTGCTCGGCATCGCACACAACCGCCAAATTAGGGTTGTGTGTGACCATGATGATCTGCCGCTGCTTCTTGGCTTCCGACAGAACGGGCACAAGCAGGCGAAACACCGTCTCGTTATCAAGGTTCTCCTCGGGCTGATCTAGGATGATGGGTGTCATTCCGTTGTCCACCAGCAAGTAGAAGATAAGCAATAGCGCACCACGCTGCCCGGGAGAGAGTTGCTCGATCTGCGTGTCTTGAAACAGCAAGGAGTATCGCGGCTCAAGGAAATTCAGCCCGAAGATCAGGTCATACACTGCCGCTGCGGACTGTCCCTTTTTCACCAAGTTGAAGATGCCAGCAGGCGACCCGGAAGCTCTGGCGGCTTCTAAGACTTTCTCGTGCAAGGTGTCAACGAAGGCCAACGCTCCGTCTCTGGTGTTCAGGTCATGGTTGTCGAACAGCTTTCGGATTGTCGAAAGAGCCTCGTCCTGCCCTCGAAATTCACCCCAGGTCTGCTTTATCAAGGCGAACAACTGATCTTCAATGGCATCTGCAGATGCCGCAAGTGTTGCCTGGAACTGCAGCCTGTAGTCATCCCATATAAGGCCGATCTTCTGGATCAAATCCTGTACAGGCTTGAACAGTTCAGCACGGGCCCGTCGCTGCGCATCGAGGGTGTCAAATACCTCACCCGACAGCTGCAAACGCTTCGTTTCCAACTCCTTCAGCTGGTCAGGCAGCGCCTCGATCTGCTTAATACGGGTCTCTAGGCCAACCTTCGACTCCGGCTCGGTGGGGGATCCGATCAGTTCATCCCGCTTCCTGTTCCAGTCGGCAAGCTGGCGCTGGTAGGACTCAAACTCTTGCTGCGGCGCGTTCAGCTTCGCGATGAAACTCTGCTGTGTCTCCGTGTAGGTCTTCAGGCTTTCTGCCATTTGCTCGGACTCGGTCTTCAACTCGCCCTGCTTAGTGGTGAGTTCAGCGAATCTCCCATCGAGAGTACTTGTCTTGATGTCGAGGGTTGCAAGATCAGACCACGCGAATCCAAGCAGCTTGAGGTCATCGGCTACTGTATTCTGAGCTTGGTCAAAGGTCCGCTGGAGCAACCTCAACTGCTCACGAATATTAGCTATCGCCTTCTGCTGCTTGGCTAGTTCGATTGACTCGCCAGCGATCTCTAGCGTGCGCTTTTTTCCGGTATCTATCTGCTGACTAGCGGCTGCCAAGCCATCCGCAGCCTGCTTTTGCTCGGGGCTTAACGCTTCTGAGGGGGCAGCAACCTCTACTGGCTTTTGCTTTTCGTGTTCTTCAATCTGCTTGCCCTTAAGCAAAAGCAAGTCGGTGAGCTTCTTCAGCTCTATGGGCTGAAGCTGCTCCTCGATCCGCACGATCGATGCGTTGGCTGAGGCCAGCTCCTTGCGGTACTCACTCAATCGATTCCTGAGCGACTGCTCCTGTTGCTCCGTCAGTTGATCAAAGTCGAGTGCGCCCAACCTCATGTCTTTACTCGCGTGAGAGAAGATCACTGACCGAAGTTCCTTCTCGAAAGCATCCGACTTGCCCGACACATGCTCGTTGCAAAGCTCCTCGAAGTAGTGCTGTGGAATGTAGCGAACAAGCTCTGCCTTCTCTTCGGATGGAGGCTCATTGAGAGGTCGGGCTTCGGTACTCTCGTCGCACCAGGTCAGCGTCCCGGTGAAGTGTCGTGCGGGTTCGCCAGTCTTCCCTAGGAAGCGGTCCCGCCGGAGAAAGCTGAAGTGCTTGGACTGTCTGGAATTACCAAGCGTTGCGATGACATCGGCCAACGCGCTTTTCCCGCTTCCCTTGTTCCCGATGATGGCAACAAGGTCGGGGTTCAACGGGATGTCGCAGCCGTGGAGCCATTGCCCTACGCCGGCCTTGTCTCCTGTCTTGGTGATTTCAATGGATTCGATGTAGTAGGTCTTGTTGGACTCAACTTCCAGCACCTTGGGTGGTTTGTCACCAATGTAGGAGCGCTTCGCCGGCTCAAGAATGGCTTGTTTGAGGCCACGGAACGTTGGGTCGGCCTTGATCCATGTCTTCTTGCCGGAAGGAAAATCGCCATAGCCACGCTTGTCGTCATTCCCGGCGGCGCCGACAAAGCAATGAGCATCACTGCCAGCCACCACAAGCCTGGGGATGCCCTTCAACCCGTGCTTGAAATTGTCAATCCAGGCGTGGTTGGCCGATGTCTTCTCGCACAAGAAAGCTGTTCTCAGCTCCAAATTCCTGGACTCGAAGATGGGCGAGGATTCAAAGAGCCCGAGGAAGTAGGAGTAATGCTGCTCCCATTTGACCTCGGTGAGGCCGTCGCTGGTGTCGTATGGCATGAACCCAATCGCGAGTCCATCCGGGACACTTGTAATGGCTTGCTTGTAGCTTTCAGTCTTTACCTCAGCCAGCTTGTACCCGGCCAACAATGCTTCCGCGTAGTCGCTCTCTACCACTTCCTTCTTGTGCCCCTTCTTCGCCAGCATATCGGCGGCAGTCGCGCGAGCGAGATCGACAAGCGCGTCCTTGGAAACGGAACGGTCAAGGCGCTCAATCTTGAGATTGGCCAGAAAGTCCTTCAGATGTTGGTCGGCGATCTCATCTGAGAAGATGACATGCGCATTAAGTCGCTTCTCGGTGGGCGCTGACAGCCGTAACTCAATCCCAGGGAAAACCTTCTTTGTGAGCTTTGGAGCATCCGTTTCAGAGAGTCGCCGCTTCAGTGCGAACCAGCCATCGAAAGTCCAGTAGTCCATGATCGCGAACACAGAAGGCTCAGCGTTGTTCATGGCTTCGATCATTTCGTCGACCAGCTTCTTGCTCGTCCCAGAGGAGAGGTCGCTGTCGAACCTCTCTCCCGACCAATGGAAGGACGCGGGCGTATGGACATGCAAGTCCCACTGCCTCCAAAGTGCGCCTCGGGAAAGATCTCTTTTGGTCATCATTTCAGCTCCCATTCGACGGCAAACAGCGTGCGCTCCTCGACCTGCTGCTGGAGTTGCACTTCCAACTGACTGATGAGGTCATTGCGCTGCGCTTCGACTTCGTCCTGCCTGGCAAACAGCTCGCGGCGCAGCTTGCTGCGCTTGCCTTCCAGTTCGCGCTGCTTCTTCTGCCATGACAGTTTTTCTTCCAGCGTCGGCGAGGTCGCGGCGGTTCGGCGCACCTCCTTGATCTCGCGG
>Ga0209103_1000683_pt1 | contig 10401 bp, 13 predicted proteins | sample 4C3metaG_FD_184152 | JGI IMG/M metagenome (GOLD analysis project Ga0209103, IMG submission 184152) | Freshwater bacterial and archeal communities from Indian Creek, Illinois, USA - 4C3 metaG (SPAdes) (version 2) | ecosystem: Environmental > Aquatic > Freshwater > Unclassified | place: USA...
TGAAAAATAATTTCTGCGATGCTATACTGTTTTAGCAGACGTGCCGAGATGGCGGAATGGCAGACGCACTTGACTCAAAATCAAGCGTCCTCTGGACATGAGGGTTCGAGTCCCTCTCTCGGCACCAAGTAATATCAAGGGTTTCTAGGCTGTTACAATCTGGAAACTACGCGCATCGCATCGTTTTTACTGCAGTTTTACTGCAGTTGTGCCAACAAAAAAAGCAGGGCTGCAATCCCTGCCTTTGCACAAAGGTCACACTCTTTCGCCCTGCGCTTTCGCGGGGTCTTTTCTTTTGCTTAATAGTCCGTTCATGCTCTCGGCCGCTAACTTCTGCATCTCTGGCGTTACGTGGCTGTAAAGGTCAAGGGTCATCGTTATTGAGCTGTGCCCCAGCCGCTCTTGCACAAGTTTTGCGGGTATGCCGCGAGATAGAAGCAGCGTGGCGTGGGTATGCCGCAGATCGTGCAGTCTCGCTTTTGGCAGGTTGGCCTTTGCTAGCCACAGCTGAAAAGACTTCGTGAATTGCTTAGGCGCGAGCGCGCCACCATCTTCTTTGCAGAATAAAAGGTTTCGTGACTGATATGCGGCTCCGGCCAGTAACCGCTCTTGTGCCTGTCGCCGCCGGTGTGCTTTTAACTCGCGCACGGCGTCATCGGTGAGGGCAATTGTTCTCCTGCCGCTTTGGGTTTTCGTGCTTTCTTCTAGCACCAGGCCGCTGTCTAGGGCCAGCAATTGCCGCTGAATAGTCACCGTGCCGGCATCCAAATTAACGCAGTCCCAGCACAAGCCAAGTAATTCGCCACGCCGCAGGCCCGTTGTGGCCGCAAGTAGATATGCCGCAAAAAGCCTGTCGTCTTTAGCCTTTTCCAAGAAGTCCAGCAGCTCGGCTTCGGTCAGCGGACGCATCTGTTTCGTTTGCACGGTTGGCGGGCTAGTGGCGGTTGCGACGTTCCTTGTCAGTAGGCCTTCCTTAACCGCCTGGCTCAGTGCCTGTTGAACAATTACATGCAAGTAACGCACTGTTCGCGTTGATAGGCCTCCCTTGCCGTCACAGCGGCCGTCTGCGAGTTTTTCGTTGTAGAACGACTGTAGCATGTGAGGCTGTAGCTTAGCCATCGGCACCTTGCCCAAAGTAGGCGCGATGTGGGTTCTAATTAGCGTCTCGTAGCTCTCCAGTGTTCCCGCCTTTAGCTGGTTCTTCTTGTGGACGGCAAGCCACTTTGTTAGCCACTCGCCCAAAGTGATTGTGGTGGGCTCTATGTAGCTGCCGCTAGAGGCCTCACGCACAGCCCGAGCAACCTTGTCGGCTACTTCCTTGCGCGTCGTTGCGTAAAACGTCTTGCGCACCGGCTTGCCAGTGTCAGGGTTAAAGCCGATGCTAACTTGCCCGGCCCATTTCCCATCTGGCCGCTTGTAGATGCTGCCTTCGTTATTGCCGCGCCGCTTTGTCATTCCATGTCGCCTCCCTCCGGATCTTCTCTACTCCCTGGCCTGCGCGCGCAATCGCTCTAACTTCTCAACTAGTGCCATCTCCAGAAAGTCCCGCTTGTCGATCTCTAGATCAATACATGCCTTGCCAACGGCCTTCCACAATTCGCGCGGAATCTCAACGTTGATCGTTTGCTTCACCACTATTTTTCACATCCTCCCTCGCGCCTATTACAGCTATATTAGCATAGATGGATGAGCCACGGCAACACTACAATAAAGATTTTTGCGATCACCTTTTGAGTCCTGCATTACTATACACGCAATGCAAATTTATGCGGCTACCCATTCCGTATGCCAGACAGAGTGCCTTCCACTCCGCATCCGTCCTCCTGCTCAGCCGGCAGGGTAATTTTACTGCGACTTTGTGGGTCAAGGCCGACCGCTTGCGCGTAGGTTTTGAAGGCGGCCGAATTCTCGCTCAGGTCCTGTCAGTTGCAGCTTGTCTATTGCTCCCATTCCCATCTCTGCAGGACCCCGTCTAGGCTAACCCATGCCCTAACTACTTGGGTTACTATAGCCCCGAATTGGTTGGTTCCGCGAAACGTCATTCTGACCACCAAATGATCCTGCATGTCCCAGTAAACTGTTTCAACATGCCGAAAACTCCGGGGATTGTGCATAACTCTTCTGACGGCCTCGGTAAGTGCTGCATGTGTGCCGTCCCAAGTGCTAAACTGAGCCTCAATTTTCCTTCGCCGGGCCTGTTCTATCTCTCTATCCACGGCCAATGCCCCTTGAGCACGTAGATCGTCGGTGGGCGAATCACCCCTCAGAAACTCATCCTGCGACTGGTTATTTGTCCTCATCCAAGCCGCAAAATCCTCCGTCGTCCCAACTTTCAAGCCGTTCAACACCTCAGCGGTGATTCGTTCCCGCCCTACGAAGACTTGAAGCGCATAAGATCTATGTTCTGGAGCGGTGATGCCTATGCCAATGCGAGCAAGCCTAACATCGCCTTTGTTGAGGTACGCCCCCAATACGGCATTGCGTGCAATGAGCCAGGCACTGTTTGCATCGCTTAAAGCAACTTCTGCGCCTACTACCAGTCCACCCTGTTCCTCAAACGTCATTACCCCAACGCTCTGGACTATCCCTGGTGCCGTAGCTTGGACAATCTCCTCTATGATTCGGGCCAAGTCTTTGCTGTTGCGTGCCGGTGTCTGCTCTAATACCATAGCATGTTGAGGTGCGGAGATCACCGGAGGAACGGGCGTTGATTGTGCGGGCGGAGGCGTGGCCACAGGTGGAGCTTTAGCTGGTGGACGCGTATAGAGAAACAAAAGCGCGATCCCTATGACCGCAACAGCCCAAACCCTCATCACCCGTGACATCACACGAGCATCTGCATTAATCATGGTTTGATCTTGTGGTTTCACGGCCTCAGATGTCGGGCTCGTGTCAGCTAGGTATTTCTCTTTTGCGTCACTCAGCGTTGCGACGTATCGCGCCGCATGTTTCGCTTCAACCACATGTCGTCTCTCACCTTGGACCGTGATAACCAAGGCATTGTTCTCAGCGAAGGCAGACACTTCTTCCCAGGGCACAATCACTTTTTCGACCCGCAATCCATGCAAGATCTGTGTCTCTAGCCCAGTTTTGCATGAGTACATGCTTATGCGGCCTGCAGAATCCCTAGGCCCCTCTAAGACCTTAAAGCCGAGAATCGGGCCGAATACCTCTCGCATTAAACGCGCCTCCCTTTCCTTGAGATTTTTAGAAGCATTTCAAGTTTTGCAGATTAGTCAGTAATTGGTGATTCGCCCTGCACACCTGAAAACCTTTTGTGCCCAGCCCTCGGCGAGAAATAATTACAATCTTCAAACAACGTGTCGGCTAAAGAAACGGTGGAGGTAAAGCATGCACATGAGCACGCGGAAAAACAACCTTTCGATGTCGGGGCCAAATGCGCGGAGGATTCACTCTCTCCCTATTCGCAAGCCAGACAGCAAGATCCCCATACCATCGTCTTTCTCCGGCTCAGGCGGCAGGGAAATCCTGCTGCGTGCCTGCGGGTCCAGGCCGAACGCTTGCGCGTATCCACGGAAGGCAGCAGAATTCTCGCGCAGAACTTGCAGGCTAGGATTCTTGACCATCGCGCCATCTTCGCGTGCGCTAGGAACCAACGTGCCGCGCTTGGCAATATCCTCGGCCGCCTCACGCATTAACGACCAGTGAAGGCATAGAGACGCGAACGTCTGCCCGTCGGCAGCGGTAAGCAAGCCGATTCGCTCCAACTGCGGCGCAAGCTCGTTCCAGAGATTCTTGGCCGCCCGCGGAAGCCACTTAGGGCATGTAGGGGCTACCGGCATAGGCTTTGGCTCGCGTTCTGGCAACTGCCGCTTGCCGGGGTTTCCTTCGAGGACTTTAATGACAGTTGGTTTCCGGTTATGGCCACCCTGTGGCATGAAAATCACTCCCTTGCCTATATTTGACATATTTGCAGCCCTAGCTGCGAAAACTTACATACACCTGCCGATGCGCGTCGCGACGTGAAGTTCAAAACTCTCAGACCCCCCCTACCCCCCCCAGCGAGTCGCAGGTGGCCTTATTTTCCTCACAAGCCACTAAGCCACTAGAAAAGGAGCGCAGTCACTTTACAAGCGTATGGCGTCGTGGTGCGTGTTAACCCCCCGCCTGCTAGCTACGTGCGCTCCTAGGGCATTTTAGAGGCCTTAGCGTTGATTCTAAACGTCACGTCCTTTCGTCATCCGCAGCCAATGCTCACGCAAGCGAGCCTCGACCTCCCATTTCTGCATGGCACGCGTGGGCTCTTTCCACATGTCGAGCTGATGGCGCCGCAGTTTTGATTGGGCATCTATGACGCTAGCGGGCAGAGCAGGGCTCGCATTGATGAAGTCGCGGTAGATCTCCTGCGGCGAACGAATGCCTGCGCCTGTTTGCGGATAAGCTGGAAAGGTGACAAGGCTCACATCGAACAGCTCTACCTCAAGCAGTGTGCGAACAGCGTTTTTTGGATCGTCGCGATTCCAAGATTCGCGCTTTGTGTAGAACCCGAAGCTCATCTGGTTCAAGTCGCCGCGTTGCATCTTCGGCACAATGCGCGCGACATCAGGGTCACTACCGTCGAGCTCGGCGTGAAACCGTAGTCCCGCATGATCCTCACTCAACTTCAATGTCCCCGATTTAGTGCGAGCAAGCGGCAGGCCCTCGTGGTTGATTAGCAGCCGCACGTCAGCAGTGCGAATTGAATCTGCGAAGGCTCCAGGGGCTATCTTTTCGCGGAAGCCGCCTAGGTTTTCAGACAGCACACCAAATTTCGCGGCGTAACCGCTGAGGCGCTTTGAACCACCACTTCCGCTGTCGCGCAGCTCGCACGATCCGAGTTGAATTCTGATCTCCTTTTTTGTCATGGCTCATTCCTCCATTTCGGCGTTGGGATGTCTCTGAAAATCTTTTGTTCGCGGAGTCCTTCTAGCCAAGCGTAGAAGCCAGAATTATAACGCAGCGCGTGAAGGGCGTTACCGCGGAAGAGACGATAGGTGCATGGCACTTCGAGAGAATGCAAGACTGCGCATGCGGTAGCGTGCTTGTCCACAATTTCAGCGTAGGTGATGAAAGCCGCTATTGCCTCCTGCTGCCATTTTTGAATCTCGGGCTGTAGCTCTTGCGCCAAGACGCCCGCGGCGTGTGCTTTGGCTTCCTCAAGTGCGCGCATCCCGAGCTTCACGGCCTTATGCCAATCGTCTGCAGCAGCCACTGCTTTGGCATACCTCGCTTCGTACACATCCGGCACGTTGTCAGCATCCACGCCGTTCAGCATGCCAAGGATGCGATCGTTACTCGTCCGCGCTGTCGCCTTTGCCGCTTCAGTAGCTAATGCTTCAACGAGTCGCTGTGCTTTAGCGTGCTCATCACGTGCCCGTTGTAGGCGCTCAGTGGCGAGGGCAACGTCCTTGTCCTCGGCAAGTCGTTTGCGTAGCTTGTTGGTGTCCATTTGTTACCATCTCCCTAATTTTAATTTGACTTGTTGTTTCGCTTTCGCCTGGTCCGTACCCATTTTGTGCCATTCCAAACCATCAACCCGAGGCGCGCACGTGAAGCGGGAGTTCCTCCGTATTTTCGCGAGAAATTGATGATCACGTGATACACCCGGCTGCTGGCCTCATCGTAGGCCTTATGTGCATCCTTCATTCGCTTTAGCGCCGCTTGTTGCTCACCCCGCGCCGCTCCTGCCTGTGTTTTAGCTACAGCCTCACTGGCTTCATTGACGCACGCCATGAGGCCCTGCAGTGTTGGCATCTCTGCCACCGCCGCGCAAAAAGCGGCAAGCTCGGCCGGTGACACTAAATGCAATAAGTCTATCCCCCGCAAGTTTTGAATCGTCGTCCACCAAACAGTCTGGGCATCTGGAGATATGTTGCTAGGTGGTTCTTTAGGCCTCACATCGGCTTGCACCTCCCTTAAGTCTCTCTAGCGCGAAATAGCGCAGGTGCGTGTGTATCCAGCGCGCGGAGTGTTCACGCGGCAGAAAGTGAATCGGGCATCTATGCCGCAGACTTAGCGCTGCCAGACTCGCCTCTAATGCCTTTGGGCTGTATTGACTTCGATAATCCCCGGTCACGACTTGCGCGAAGCCGTTGGCCGCCTCCACCAACACAACGAAGAAATCCAGCTGCTGGCCCCTGATAAGTTCATTCTCAAACCTTGTGCGGTCTTTTATAGTTTCAACCAGCTCGTCGACGTGGGCCTTCCGCTCAATGGCGGCCGCGAAGTATATGTCACGTAGCAGGCCATGCTCCGGCGAGGCGGGCAGCATTATCGAATAGTCCCCTGTAGCCAAGCTTCGCCGCTTGTGCCGTATACTCGCATTGTCCAGCCATGTAAGAATATGGCTGTTTTCTTGCTCGCGTGTATCGTGCAGGAGAACCAAGCGCGATGTCAAGGTTTTGAGTTCGGCCTCTGTGAATTGATAGCGCACGCGGCATCCTCCTTCACTTTCGCCAAAGTCTCTTGAATTGCGGCAATGTCCTGCAAAAGCTTCTCAACGCGCACTGCGATCTTCGCCAGCACCGGAATTCACCTCTCACACGTTTTCGCAGATAGATTTTTTTCCAAGGGGACACCCGGTCCAAGTGAGCCTCGCCAATTTGGCGCCGTTTGGCGTGACGTTTAGCAGACACCTGTAATATCTACTTTTCCTGTTGCCGCATTCAAACGCTGTCCATTTTCCATAGCTTACTGCTGCATCAACGCGCGCGAACCGGCATTCGGCGCATTTGACTTTATCTGGCTTCCGAGCAATCTTTCCTGCGCTCATGTCATTTTTTATAAACCAAGCAGTTTGCGGGCTGTTTCGCGGCGAGTTGAGGCCTGCGACGGCCTGCGCGACTCGCCGCTAAGTTTGACCGCGATTGGGCACAGCGCGAGTATTCGGTCGTAGATTCGCGCAAGTTCGATGCTGGCGGGCCTCTGCAGGTCCTCCATCGATAAATTAGTTGTGGCAATAAATGGCAGGCCAGAGCGCGAGCGGTCGTCAATCACTGCGAAAGCCTGTTCGGCGGCAAATGGCGTGGACCGCTCGGCTCCTAAATCGTCAACCACCAGCAATTGGAATCGCTTTAATTTGTCCAAAAATGCCAGCCGGTCAGCTCCGAACGCCTCGAGCTGGCCCAGTAAACGCGGAAAGCTTATCACGCATGTCGGCACGAGTTTTTGTAGTAAGGCGTTCGCGATGGCACAGGCGAGGAACGATTTTCCAGTTCCGACACCGCCATAAAACAGGATACCAATGCCATTTTTACGCATTTCCTCCCAGTTAGCGACATACTTCCGGCAAATGCTAGACGCGGTCGGGTTTCGCCGGTCGTCAGCTTCAAAGTTGGCCGCCGAATATGTGGGGTCTGCCAGCCCGTCGCGGCGAAGTTGCCCGACCTGACGGAGAAACTCAGTGCGCTCGTCTGCCAATTGTTGGGCTTCGATTGCTGCCCGCTCGCAGTCGCAGGTTATGCCGACGATGCCGCCGCGAACCGCAAGCCCTTCAAACGCGGGCAATGAAATAATTTTCTGCTTCCGTGTGTTGCATTTGCCACAAATTAGTAAACCTTCCGCGTCGGCGTAATCGTCACTAGGCGGGCTGTATGCGTTCATTTCGTGGCCTCCTTCTGCAAAAATTCAACGAAGTCTTCACCGACGTCGTAATTTTTCGTCGCTGAATGTGCAGCGGCAGTGCACTCGTCCCGCCACCGCTCGCCTCGTAGAAATGTTGCCGGGTTCGGTATGTACTGGCCGCCCTCCTTTTGCCATTGCTTGGATTGGCGCCAACGTTCCACCCCGGAGGCAATTTCGGCGGCGAGCGCAGCGTCGGGCCCGAGTTTTGTCCATGCTTGCAATGCGTCACGCTTTCCCGCTTTTTTCGGGTACGCGGCCCAAAATTCGTCAAAGAGTTTAACTACCGCAGTCGCCGCTTTGTTTTGGCTTTTGGCCTCGTCGGCCTTCGGTCGTTCGTTGATAGGCGCATTTTCAGAAATTACGCCCGCCTCACGCCTTGGCGTTGGAACGGTTAGAGGTTTCAAAGGTAATAAAGGTAATAACGGTAATAAAGGGCGGGCTAGTCCTGGGCTTTCCTCGGGCTGGCCTAGGGCTGGCCTAGGGCTTGCCTCGGGCTGGCCTAGGGCTTGCCTAGGGCTTGCGGGTTCTCCCGAGGGCGGAGGAATTTCGCTCGGACTTTCCCGGTGATGGGGGAACTGATGTTTTTTGAATGTCACAATTTGGATATACGCCTCGCCGGCGGCAGAATAGCGCAGAATGAAACCCGCGTCGTGCAGCGCTTGCAGCATCCGACCAACATCATCTGCGGTTACATCGTCAAATCCTAGAATCACCTTGCGTATTTTTCGAGGCCGATCTTCGAGCCGGCCCTCACGGTCTGCGTGGCACCACAGACCAATAAAGAGCAATCGCGTGAGTGGCGGCAAGGCTGCCAGCGTGTCATTGTCAAAAAACTGGGGTTTGATGCTCCGTGTGCGTGCCATGTGGCCCCCCTCCTTTCGCTGTCTTGGTCTAAACCTTGGCAGTCCCCAGCCACACAGCGGGCCGTCCAGCCGGCGCTGGGCTTGCCAACTCTTTGAAATTGCGATAAAATATTGCTAAGCAGTGTCACTACCTCCTTCATACCCCCGGCCCGGCAGGCCGGGTTTTTTGCGTGCTTCTCATTTGCCGGAGTAACGTTTGCGATGTTCAGCAGCGTTCTCCATCCATCGCGTAAAAGCGGCGCGCGGGATAACAATTCGTTTGCCAATCCTTATCGCAGGGAAGTCTTCTCGCTTCGCCAGCGCATACGCCGCGATTAAGCTAACGCCGAGCAAAGACGCCACCTCGGGAATTGTCACCGTAACGGCTTCGAGCTGTGGTTTTCGCGTAGTTGTCATTTGGCTGGACCTCCTTTCGTCTTGCGTTGCCCTCACACTTATGGTATCATGAAAAAAATACATGAAAGGTTGTGGCTATCATGACACACCTAACAGAAAAACACTTGCGGAAACTGGTCGAGGCAAAGACAGGGCCAATCGAGAGCACTATTTGGAAATTTATGAGAGAGGACGGGTATATTGACGACGCTTTAGGGGATTCATTCGAGGCCGGCCGCGACGACGAAAGAGTGAGGTTTCTCGTTGACATTGCTAAAGTGTGGGCCAGCCGCTTGCCCAGGCTCCGAGAAACTGGCCCGCGCCTACCTAAACCGCAGCCACGCAAATTCAGGGAATTAGCCCAGCCAAAAGAAACACCGCCTAACACACAAGCGGCGGCTTTTTCAAAGATTATTGCTTTGCTCCTGGACAAGGAAGAAACCATTCGGCAGTTCCGCCTGGATGTTTTGGGCAACAAGTTGCTACTCCCTGAGGAAATCTTGCCTTGGGTCAGGTCGATAGTTGAAAATGAGGGCACCGATGAAATAGTGACCCTGCGTTTCCCCTTGCCCGCGGGCGCAGCCATTGCCGCAAAAAATGGCCTAGACGAACTTGACCCGAGAGCTCATTTGCAAAGCTTGGTACACGCCGCCACAGAACACTTATCGGCAGCTCAGCGAGACGGTACCTGCGGAATTGGGTTCGAGACATCATTTTTGTCCGTTCCTGCGCCTAACCAGGAGTATGCGGAGGTGATCCTCATCAACAGCCGGGGCGTTTTGGCCCGCTTACACCGACTTGCCGCTCAATATAACGCCTTTTGGACTGAAGCCGCCGCTGTTTGCTATATTTTGACAGGGAGATATTCCTCTGCCCGTAGGGCTACGGCCCGTTATGGTACGAGCGGCGGGAGTATCCCTTGGGTTTCCTTACGCGTACACCCTTCCCTGTCAGGCGATGAAGTCCGAAGCCTCTACCTGCAAGCAAGGGCCGGTTTGGACGGCTGGCCCGGCGTCACCAGCGCGAAAGGACTGACCGCCCGGCATTTAGCGCTTGCCGTTTTCGCCGTAGAACAATCCGGCTCTTGGTCCTACCGCTTGGAGAAATGGAACAAGACGTATCCGCAATGGGTCTACCCAGCTACCGCCCGCAGCACATTCGCCAGGGATTGCCGCGCCGCATACAAAAGGCTGACGGGTTGGCCGTGGAAAGACGAACAGCCTGCACTAAAAAAACAGCGGCCCGCAGGCCGCCTTAACGCGAAAAAGTAATGCAGTTTTACTGCAGTTACGACGAAACCAGGGCAAACTAGACTAAAATTCAGCCGCTATTATGTCAACCGAAAGGCTGAAAAGTGTCTTGAATTCAGGGTTTTTCAAACTAGGTGAAACTGGAGAAAACGACGATTACTTAACTCAAAATCAAGCGTCCTCTGGACATGAGGGTTCGAGTCCCTCTCTCGGCACCATCTTTATCCGCACAATATTAAAGGACCCTTCTGGGTCCTTTTCTTGTCTCGATAATCAGCTGTTGCCCCTGC
>Ga0209103_1000686_pt1 | contig 10392 bp, 1 predicted proteins | sample 4C3metaG_FD_184152 | JGI IMG/M metagenome (GOLD analysis project Ga0209103, IMG submission 184152) | Freshwater bacterial and archeal communities from Indian Creek, Illinois, USA - 4C3 metaG (SPAdes) (version 2) | ecosystem: Environmental > Aquatic > Freshwater > Unclassified | place: USA: Indian...
GCCCAGACAGCGAATCGACACGCCGATCGATGACCATGCGCTGCTGCTGAATCGAGAGCCGATCGATGACATTCGACTGCCACCAGTTTTGATCAAGCAGCGGCAACTCGCGCTGCAGGATCGCAACGAGGGCAGCGGCGACATCTCCTAAGATTTGATGGGCGGACATTTAGAACTTGGCCGTATTTTGTGAATGCCTGCATACACTGTGGACCCCAGATGGCGATGTCAACCCCCTCACCCCCGGCCTCCCGCAAACCACCTTGGGCGTTGCGGACAGATTATGACGTCGCAGGGCTCATTGTGATGCGTAGAGCGGCAAGGGAGTACCAATAGTCGGATCAAGCGCTCGGATGCGCGCCCTGATGCCGCGCGAAAACTGAGCTTGGCATGTTGGTCGCCCGCTGACCGATCGGCAGGACGTTACTTTCACCCCCCTCACCAACGAGGGGACCACTGGAGTGAACGTCTTGAAGCCACATTTGCAAACCACCATCTGGACCCTTTTGCGGGCCAACGCCAGTCAACGAGAGATCGAGCGCATCACGGGCATCTCCCGACACACCATCCGCAGCTACCAGCAGCGATTCGCAGCCGAGCAGGCAAACTGCCCCGGGGTGGCCACCGGCGCAGAGGCCGAGGCCAGTCAAACTGCCCCACCCCGGCCACCGGCGGCATAATGCCGATGGGTTAGAAGACGGAGAACCAATGAAGGCTCACAATTGAAATCGGCGCTTCTTCACGTCTTCGGGTGGGCGTCGCAGACTGCGCCATGGGATACCGAAGAGTCCATCCGCGCGGAGCTCTTCGGTATCGAGCGTCTCGAGCAGCATGCCGCAAGCCTTGCTGCGGCCCAACCCGTCACCGCGCAACCGGTGGCCGGGCGGCTACTCGCTGTTCGGCTGAGGGACAACGAGTCGGTTCTGCTCCAAGCCTATCGTGCCATCGCCAACGCGGTCGGCGAGGGGCACGCCATTACCCCGGCCGCTGAGTGGCTGCTCGACAATTACCACCTCGTCGAAGAACAGATCCGCGAAATTCGGAACGATCTGCCGCCGGGCTACTATCGGCAGCTGCCGAAGTTGACCGCCGGACCCTTCGCCGGATATCCGCAGATCTTCGGCGTCGCTTGGGCGTTCGTCGCGCATACGGACAGCCGCTTCGATCCCGAGATACTGCGCCGGTTCGTGCGCGCCTACCAGCGAGTTCAGCCGCTGTCGATCGGGGAGCTATGGGCGCTTGCGATCACGCTGCGGATCGTGCTCGTGGAGAATCTTCGACGCGGGGCGAAGCGCATCGTCGCCAGCCACGCCGCGCGCCAGCAAGCGGATGCCCTAGCCGACCGACTGCTGGGCGTGAACGGGCGCCCAGGCGAGTCGATGCGCTCGGTCTTTCAGCATTACGAGCAGGCACCTTTGCCGCGATCCTTTGCCGTCCAGCTCGTGCAACGGCTGCGGGACCAGGATCCGCAGCTCACTCGGGCGCTGATTTGGCTCGAGGAGCGCCTAGCGGCACAGGGAACGACCGCCGACGAGATCGTGCACGACGAGCACCAAAGCCAGGCTGTGACGAACGTGACGGTGCGCAACATCATCACCAGCATGCGCCTGATCTCCGACGTTGACTGGACGGAGCTGTTCGAGGACCTCAGCCTCGTCGACGACGCACTGCGGTCCGGCAGCGACTTCGCGCACATGGATTTTCCGACGCGCAACCTCTACCGCAGCGCGATCGAAGAACTCGCACGGGGCTCGAAACTGACGGAACTGGAGATTGCGCGAGCGGCTCTTCTGGCCGCAAGCGATCCCGATGGCCACGAGCGTGAACCCCATCGCGCCGGAGACGATCCTGCCCCCCCCGAGGGCAATCCAGATGGGTACTCGCCGGATCCTGCATGGCGCGAGCGTGACCCCGGTTATCACCTGATCGCCGGGGGGCGTCGCGCGTTCGAAGCGACGGTCGGATATCGCGCCCCCTTATGGAACTGGCGCGGTCGATTCAAAGTCACGATAGGCATCGGTGGCTATATCGGTGGCGTCGTCGTGGTGGCCGCAATCGCACTCGCACTTCCGTTGCAGGTGCTGGCGGGAGCGGGAATCGGCGGTGCGTGGTTGGGCCTGCTCGCGCTTCTCGGGCTCATCCCGGCCATCGATGCGGCGATGGCGCTCGTCAACCGCGGCGTCACGCGAGAGTTCGGTGCGACGATCCTGCCGGGCTTGGAGCTGCGCGGCGGCGTACCGGCGAGTCTGCGCACGATGGTCGCCATTCCGGTCCTGCTCACGACGCAGGCCGCGATCGAAGAGCAAATCGAGCGCCTCGAGATCCACCACCTAGCCAGTCCGGATGGCGAACTCTATTTCGCACTGCTCTCGGACTGGACGGACGCTGCAGCCGAATCCGTTGCAGGAGATGACGCGCTCGTCGCCGCGGCCGCCGCGGGCATCGCCCGCCTGAATCGCCGCTATGGACCTGCAGCCGGGGGGGACCGCTTCTTTCTACTCCATCGCCGGCGGATCTGGAACGATGGGCAGCAGCAATGGATCGGGTGGGAACGCAAACGCGGCAAGCTCCACGAGTTGAATCGGCTGCTGCGCGGCGCAACCGATACCACTTTTATGGGTGTCGGCGGGTCCGCTTGCACCTCCTCTTCTACCCCACTTCCGGCCCTGCCTGTCGGAGTCCGTTACGTCATCACGCTCGACGCCGATACCCGGCTACCACGAGAAGCGGCGCGCCGGCTGATCGGCAAGATGGCGCACCCGCTCAACCGCCCGCGGTTCGATGCCGGCACCCGGCGCGTCGTCGAAGGCTATGGCCTGCTGCAGCCGCGCGTCACGCCCTCGCTGCCGATTGGCAGCGAGGGGTCGCTGTTCCAGCGCATCTTCTCCAGCATGGGCGGCATCGATCCCTACGCCTCTGCCAGTTCCGACGTGTATCAGGATCTTTTCGGCGAAGGCTCCTACACCGGCAAAGGCATCTACGACGTGGATGCCTTCGAAGCGGCGCTCGACGGCCGCGTGCCCGACAGCACGCTGCTCAGTCATGACCTGTTCGAGGGGACCTTTGCCCGCGCAGGCCTCGCTTCCGATATTGATGTCGTCGAGGAATTCCCTGCACGCTACGACGTCGCCGCCGCACGCCAGCACCGCTGGGCGCGCGGTGACTGGCAATTGCTGCCGTGGATACTCGGTCGTGGCGACGCCAGTGCGCTGCCGCTGATCGGCCGCTGGAAGATGCTGGATAACCTGCGGCGGTCGCTGTCGGCGCCGGTGAGCGTCCTCGCCCTGTTGGCGGGTTGGGCGCTGCCCCTGCAGGCTGCCATCGTCTGGACCGGCTTCGTGCTGTCGACGATTATGTTGTCAACGCTGCTCCCCGTTGTCTCCGCTATCGTGCCGCGAAATGCCCGCATCACGGGACGCAGCCACCTGCGCGCCCTCGCCACCGATGTCCGGCTCGCCCTGTCCCTGACCGCACTGCTGGTCGTATTCCTGGCGCACCAGGCATGGTTGATGGCGGACGCGATCGGAAGAACGCTGTTTCGTCTTCTCGTGAGCCACCGGCACCTGCTCGACTGGGTCACGGCGGCCCAGGCAACGGCAGGCTCCCGGCTCGACCTTGCCGGGTTCTATCGGCAAATGAGCGGGGGGGTCGCGATCGGGATCGTTGCCGCGATCGTCCTCTGGTGGATCGGGAACGATGCCTGGCCAGTGGCGGTGCCATTCGTGATCGCTTGGATTGCAGCGCCGGCCATCGCCCGATGGACGAGCCTGTCGCCGCCCGTGGCGGGCCGCCTGTCGGTCACGGATTCAGACCGCCGTGCCTTGCGGCTGGTCGCGCGCCGCACTTGGCGTTTCTTCGAGACCTTTGTGACGGCAATCGACCACATGTTGCCGCCGGACAATTTCCAGGAAGACCCGAAGCCGACGGTCGCGCACCGCACCTCTCCCACCAATCTCGGTCTTTACCTCCTCTCCGCGGTGAGTGCCCGCGACTTCGGATGGGCGGGAACGACCGCGACCGTCGACCGGCTGGACGCGACCCTGGCGGCGATGGGCGGCCTGCAACGCTTCCGTGGCCACTTCTATAACTGGTACGACACGCGCGATCTTCGTCCGCTGGAACCGCAATACGTCTCTTCGGTGGATAGCGGCAATCTGGCCGGACACCTGATCGCGCTTGCCGGCGCCTGTCGGGAATGGACAGACCGCCCGCTGGCAGGCCCTGAATTATTTGCAGGCATCGAAGACAGTCTGAACCTCACGCGCGCAACCTTGCAAGACCTTCCCGACGACCGGCGGACGCAGACGATCACGCGGCATCAGCTTGGCGAAGCCCTCGATGCGCTGTCCGCCGCGCTCCGCCAGGACCCGTCTCCCCAACACCCGCCGGAGAACTTCGCAGCGCAGCTGGCGCAAGCCGCGCATCAGGCGACAACCATGGTCGACATCGCCCGCACGCTGGCCAGAGAACGTGGCGACGACGCCGGCGCTGAAATGCTGTACTGGGCGGAGGCATCCCTCAAGACGATCGAAAGTCACCGCCGCGACCTTGCACAAACTGCAACGGCCACGCCGGGCGCCCGCTCGCTGGAGCATCGGCTGGTCACGCTCGAGGCGACGGCGCGGGCCATGGCCGACGCGATGGACTTCGGCTTCCTCCTCGACCCGGAGCGCAGGCTCCTGTCGATCGGTTATCGGGTCGCGGAGGGCAGTCTCGACCCGAGCTGCTACGATCTGCTCGCCTCCGAGGCGCGGCTGGCGAGCTTCGTGGCGATCGCCAAGGGCGACGTTGCGTCGCGGCACTGGTTCCGTCTCGGGCGCGCCGTCACACCGATCGAACGCGGCGCAGCGCTGATCTCCTGGTCGGGGTCGATGTTCGAGTATCTGATGCCATCTCTCGTCATGCGCGCACCGGACGGCAGCCTGCTCGAGCAGACGAGCCGCCTCGTCGTTCGCCGGCAAATCACTTATGGCACCGCACTCGGCGTGCCCTGGGGGATTTCGGAATCCGCTTACAACGTCCGCGACCTAGAGTTCACCTATCAGTATTCGAACTTCGGCGTCCCCGGCCTGGGTTTGAAACGCGGTCTGAGCGAGAACGTCGTCATCGCGCCTTACGCGACCGCGCTCGCAGCCATGGTCGATCCGGGAGCGGCGGCGCGCAACTTCGCCCGACTCGTTGCCATCGGCGCGCAGGGCCAATACGGCTTCTACGAGGCGCTGGATTACACACCTGCGCGCCTGCCCAAGGGGAAAGACGTCGCGATCGTGCGCACCTTCATGGCCCACCATCAAGGCATGACGGTGGTGGCCATCGCCAACGGTCTGCTGGACGCGGTGATGCGGGCAAGGTTTCATGCCGAGCCGAGCGTGCAGGCGACGGAACTGCTGTTGCACGAACGCGCGCCGCGCGATGTCGCAATTGCCCCTCCTAGGGCGGAGAAAGTCAGGACGGCAGCGACGGTCCGCGACTTGGAACTCCCCGCAGTACGGCGGTTCCGCTCCGCACACAGCGGCACGCCGGAGACGCACCTCCTTTCGAACGGCCGCTATACGGTGATGCTGACGGCGGCCGGCTCCGGTTACAGCCGCTGGCGCGATCTCGGGATTACGCGCTGGCGCGAGGATGTCACTCTAGACGACTGGGGCGCCTACGTCTTCCTGCGCGACGTGGAAAGCGGTGACCTGTGGTCCGCAGGCTACCAGCCGAGCGGCGTCGAACCGGACAGTTACGACGTCACGTTCACCGAGGATCGTGCAGAGTTTGTCCGCAGAGACGGAACGATCACCACGACCCTCGATGTGCTCGTCTCGCCGGAGGACAACGCCGAGGTCCGCCGCGTATCGGTCGCGAATACGGGGAGCCGGACCCGGGACATCGAGCTCACCTCCTACGCGGAGCTGGTGCTGGCGCCGCCCGCAGCAGACACGACGCACCCGGTCTTTTCCAAGCTTTTCGTGCAAACCGAATACCTACCCAAGATCGGCGCCATCCTCGCGACGCGGCGGCGGCGCTCGCCCACCGAACCCGAAATATGGGCGGCGCATCTGGCCGTCGTCGAAGGCGAGCTGGTGGGCAAGCAGGAGATCGAAACCGACCGCGCCCGTTTCCTCGGTCGCGGGCGCGGGATTCGGGCGCCGATCGCCGTGATGGATGGCCGGCCGCTTTCCAATTCCGTCGGCGCCGTTCTCGATCCGGTCTTCGCGCTGCGCCGGCGCGTGCGGATTCCCCCGGGCAGGACCGTGCGCATTGCATTCTGGACCTTGGTCGCGTCCTCCCGTGGCGAGGTGCTGGCCTTGGCCGACAAACATCACGACACGACAGCCTTCGACCGCGTGGCCTCCCTGGCGTGGGCCTTGGCGCAAGTGCAGTTGAGTCATCTCGGCATCGATCCGGAGCAGGCGGGCCTGTTTCAACGTCTCGCCGGCCACGTGCACTACGCCAATCCGTTGCTGCGTGCATCGTCGGCGGCCATACGCCGCGGCGCCGGCGGGCCTGCAGCGCTCTGGGCTCAGGGCATTTCCGGCGATATCCCGATCGTGCTGGTGCGTATCGACAGCATCGAGGATGTTGCCATCGTCCGCCAGTTGCTGCGGGCCCATGAATACTGGCGCATGAAGCAGCTCGCCGTCGATCTCGTGATCCTGAACGAACGGGCATCTACCTATATCCAGGATCTTCAAATCGCCTTAGAAGCGCTGGTTCGAACGAGCCAGTCCCGGCCGCAGATCGGAGCGGACCTCGCGCGCGGCTCCGTGTTCGTGCTGCGCGCCGATCTCATTTCGGCAGAGACCCGCGCCCGGCTGTTCTCCATGGCCAGGGCGGTGCTGGTCGGACGCCGCGGAACGCTATCGGAACAGCTCGCTTCTCTGCACGAGGCGGACGCCGCCGCGCCGCCCAAGCGCGTGCCCTCTGCAGGGGCTTTGCAAGCGGTTCCGGTGCCATCCAACCTTGAATTTTTCAATGGGCTCGGCGGATTCGCCGCCGATGGGCGCGAATATGTGACGATCCTCGGCCCCGGGCGGTCGATACCGGCCCCGTGGATCAATGTCATCGCCAATCCATCGTTTGGCTTTCAAGTCGCCGTCGAGGGCAGCGGCTACACCTGGTCGCTCAGCAGTCGCGAGAACCAGTTGACCCCGTGGTCGAACGACCCTGTCACCGATCGACCAGGCGAGGTCATCTACCTGCGCGACGATGAGTCTGGCGAGCTGTGGGGACCGACGGCCCAGCCGATCCGTGATGAGACCGCGACCTATATCGCCAGGCATGGCCAGGGTTACAGCCGGTTCGAGCACAGCGCGCGCGGTATCGCGCTCGAGCTCCTGCAGTACGTGCCGCTCGATGATCCGATCAAGATCTCACGGCTGACGATCCGCAACACGTCGGGGCGGCCCCGGCGGCTTTCGGTGACGGCTTATGTCGAGTGGGTGCTGGGCCCGTCCCGCAGCGCGTCCGCGCTTTCGGTGGTGATGGAACTCGACCCGAAAACCGGCGCAATGTTCGCGCGCAATCCCTGGAACATGGCCTTCGGTTCCCGTGTCGCCTTTGCGGATCTGGGCGGACGACAGACCGCCTGGACCGGCGACCGGCGCGAATTCCTAGGGCGCAATGGCACGCTCGACAACCCGGCTGCGCTGGCGGAGGGGGCGGTTCTTTCCCGGCGGGCCGGCGCCGGACTCGATGCCTGCAGCGCCCTTCAAACCCCGGTCGAGATCGAGCCGGGCGGTACCGTGGAAGTCGTCTTCTTGCTCGGCGAGGCCGCCACGGCGGCCGACGCGCAATCCCTGATCGCCCGCTACCGAGCGGCCGATCTCGACGCCTGCCTGCACGACGTGCTCGGGTATTGGGACGATGTGCTCGGAACGATCCAGGTGAAAACGCCGGACCGGTCCATGGACATCATGCTGAATCGCTGGCTGCTCTATCAGACGCTCGCCTGTCGCATGTGGGCACGAGCGGCGTTCTATCAGGCGAGCGGCGCTTACGGCTTTCGCGACCAGCTCCAGGATGGCATGGCGCTCGCGCTTGCGCGACCGGCCCTGACGCGCGAGCACCTCCTGCGCGCCGCTGCCCGGCAGTTCATCGAGGGCGATGTCCAGCATTGGTGGCTGCCGCACTCCGGCCAGGGCGTGCGCACCCACGTTTCCGACGATCGGATATGGCTCGCCCACTCCGCCGCCCACTATGTCGAGACAACCGGCGACCTCTCGCTAATGGACGAGTTGGTTCCATTCCTCGATGGCCAGGTGCTGCAGCCCGGAGAGCATGATGCCTACTTCCAGCCCATGATCGCTGACGAGAGCGCAACCCTCTTCGAGCACTGCGCGCGCGGGCTCGACCAGAGCCTTGGCGTCGGCACACACGGCCTGCCACTGTTCGGCACGGGCGACTGGAACGACGGCATGAACCGGGTCGGCGAGGGGGGCTTGGGCGAGAGCGTCTGGCTCGGCTGGTTCCTGCACACGGCGCTTGCAGCGTTCGCGCCGCTTGCAATCGCTCGCGGCCAGCAGTCGCGTGCCATGAGGTGGAGCGCCCATGCGGCGGCGCTGCGCAGCGCTCTTGAACAAGCGGGCTGGGACGGCGGTTGGTATCGGCGCGGCTATTTCGACAACGGGACGCCATTGGGTTCATCCACCAGCGATGAATGCCGGATCGACTCGATCGCGCAGTCTTGGAGTGTGATCTCCGGGGCGGCGGATTCCGCTCGCGCCTTGCGCGCGATGGGTGCCGTGGACGAGCAGCTCGTCCGCAGCGACGAAGGTCTGGCTTTGTTGTTCACGCCGCCTTTCGACCAGACGCCGCTCGATCCCGGATACATCAAGGGCTATCCGCCCGGCATTCGGGAGAACGGCGGCCAATACAACCATGCCGCCACGTGGTCAGTGATGGCTTTTGCCGCCCTCGGCCAGGGAGACAAGTCCGCCCAGGTGTTCTCGCTTATCAATCCGATCAGCCGCACCAGCACGCGAGCCGACGTGCAGCGCTACAAAGTCGAGCCCTACGTGGTTGCCGCGGATGTCTACTCCGTCGCTCCGCACGTCGGGCGCGGCGGATGGACCTGGTACACCGGCTCCGCCGGGTGCCTGTACCGGGCCGGTATCGAAGCGATCCTCGGTTTTCGCCTGCTGGGCGAGTTCCTGCTGCTCGCGCCTTGCATACCCCAAGAGTGGCCCCGATTCGAGATCGTCTACAGATATCGCTCCGCGCGCTACGAGATTGCGGTCGAGAATCCCCATGGCGTGAGTCGTGGAGTCAGCCGCGTCGAGCTCGATGGCAAGCCACTACCGGGCGGCCCGGCGCGGGTTCCGCTCGTGGATGATGGTTTAACCCACAAGGTGCGGGTGATCCTCGGATAGACGAAGAATTCTGCCGCTCATGCCTCATCTCTCCCCTCCCCCTCCAAGGAGAAGGAAGTCGCCGCAGCGCAGACGCAAGAAGGCACAACGTTGGAGTTCAGCCGCGGCCGGAGGCCGTCGGCTGGAACGACGGGTTAGCGGAGTAATCGGCACCCTGCCGAAAATCGCGCCGAAGAAACAACCTTCCTTCATAGCCTGAAGTCATGATCTATGGGCCTCTTAAGGGTGTTTCTTGAGAGGCATCAGTGCGCGACTGAAGATTTCGCCGCAATTAGAGTGTGTGTGTTCGTCGCTGAGTGTTGACTCCTGCCACAGTAGGTGCAGTCGCGGTACCCCGCGTCTGCGGCGCTCGCCAAAAAACCTTGCATGGCGCGCAGCGCCTTGCATCGTGGGCCACAGTCGTCGTGACGAGAAAAGTGTACTGTCGAGCAAGCGCAATTGGTTGCAGCGATCCCGCCTTTGTCAGATCCCAAACAACGCAGTTCAACGAGCCAACTTAGAGCTTATCCGTAAATAGTAAACTCACGTTCTGAGCCGTAGTTCACACGGTGTTGGAGCGAGAGCATGGCGACAGGCGGACGAGTCGAGTCTTGGGAAGTGACGGATGAATTTTGGCAGCGCGTCGAGCCCTTGATTCCGGTGCGCGAGCGCAGCGCGGACAAGGCATACGTGCGCAAGCCGGGTGCGGGGCGACCGCCCAAGCCGGCGCGACAAGTGTTCGAGGCCATTGTGTTTGTGTTGCGCACGGGTTGCCAATGGAAGGCGCTACCCAAGGAGCGCTTTGGCAGTGCCAGTGCGGTACACAAGCGCTTCCTGGAGTGGGAAGCAGCCGGCGTGTTTGAGGCCATCTGGCGAGCCGGACTGGCCGAGTACGAGCAGCTCGAAGGCATAGCTTGGTGTTGGCAGAGCATAGACGGGGCCATGTTCAAGGCTCCTTTGGCACAGGAGGCAGTTGGACGCAATCCAACTGATCGGGGAAAAAAAGGGGAGCAAACGCCACCTGCTGGTGGACGCCCGTGGCGTCCCGTTGTCG
>Ga0209103_1000687_pt1 | contig 10390 bp, 7 predicted proteins | sample 4C3metaG_FD_184152 | JGI IMG/M metagenome (GOLD analysis project Ga0209103, IMG submission 184152) | Freshwater bacterial and archeal communities from Indian Creek, Illinois, USA - 4C3 metaG (SPAdes) (version 2) | ecosystem: Environmental > Aquatic > Freshwater > Unclassified | place: USA: Indian...
GCATGGAAGACGATATTCCCTTCTAGAAGCTACTTTTTAGTATTCGTCAACAAAATGCCCAAGACCTCTGTGTTTTGGGCATTTTTTCTTGTTGACATTTTTTCCGTGCGCCGTTAAGATTCGTCTTATCTGCTACTTTAAAAAGTGTCAACATGGCTGCCTGGTATCGTGTCGAAAGGGTGAGATTCTTGTCCGGTGAGCGGCTCCCATTGCTGGTAGCCGCCGCTACTGGCATCCCGCTCTGGAACCCTACCCTGTTCGTTGTTTCAGAGCTTCGCGCCACCAATCGTGCTGCATCCACGCTGCAGCAAGCGACACGCGCCATCATGGTGGCTCACCAAGTACTCGACCACCTTGGCATCGACCTCGATGCACGGCTGGGAGAAGGTCGGCTGCTCGATATCAGTGAACTCGACACGCTGGCCAACCATGCCGGAATGACTCAGGAAGGGCTGGATGGCTTGCTGACAGCGGAGTCAAAACCCGTGCGCAGCCGGAGCGTGGCTTCCCTCGAGAAGGCACGAATGCGCACGAAGCCGTCTGAGCAGCCACCCCAAGTCGCCGCTCAGACCAAGGCCATACGTCTGATGTACATCCGCGATTACATCGCGTGGCTTGCGCGACGTAGGCTGCTTCGCCTTGACTCCCGGCAACCGGTTTACCAAGCTCTATCCGAGACCGCCCGGCTCGTCGTCGGACAGATGAATGCTCGCATCCCATCCTCGCCCACGAACAATGACCTAGACGCGCGGCAAGGGGTCAGCGACGAGGTGCGGGCGCGTATTGTGGAAGTCACGCACCCTGACTCCCCTGAGAACCCCTGGAAGAACGAGCACGTCCGCATCCGCAACCAGCTCATATTCACTTGGCTACTAGAGCTTGGATTGCGCAAGGGAGAATTCCTTGGAATCCGGCTGGAGGACCTCAATCTGCGCGCTGGGGAAGTGAGGATTTGCCGTCGGGCGGATGACCCAGACGACCCCCGAACGGATGAACCCAACACCAAGGGCAAAGCCAGACTCTTGGCGCTTGGGGATGGGCTGGCTGAGCTAACCAGAGCCTACGTGCACGGGGCACGTAGGGCTATCACGGGCGCGCGCAGGAGCCCGTTTCTCGTGGTAGCCACTGGTACTGGCAAACCTCTATCAAAGGCAGCTGTGTCCAAGATCTTCGTCGAGCTGCGTCGCAAGGTGCCCGGCTTGCCAGAAGAGTTGTGCCCGCACGTTCTCCGGCACACTTGGAATGACCATTTCTCCGCATTTGCGGACAAAAACGGGATATCGCCAGAGGAGGAGGAAAAGCTGCGCAAACAGCAGATGGGGTGGTCCGACCGATCCAAGATGGCGGCCGTTTATACGCGGCGGCATACGCGCCGCAAGACCAATGAAGCATCCCTTACCATGCAGGCTGCGGCATTCGACGCCACGAAAGGCAAGAAGTGACCAATCCCATCCGACAGGGGAAGTGCCTTGAGCAGCCCAGCGAAAGCCGCGCATGGACGAAAAGCGGCGTCGAATTCAATCCGACTGCTGAGCGATGGGAGTACCAAGATGGCGTCCACAACGTGGCACTGGACTTCAATGGTCTGGATGGGTTCTCGGCCAAGCTGCTTGACGGCGCCAAGGCCGCCCTCAAGTGGTATGCAGAAAACCGGTCTCCCGACCACCTTGCCAACCTGCACACGAGGCTACAACACTTCGCGCGAACCACTGCGGCCAGCGGCAATCGCCTCAGCGGCATAGCAGCTGAAGACCTACTCAACTACCGGGCGATGCTCGACAGATCGACTGAGTGGTACCTAGGTACGCTAACCGGGTTCCTGAGGAAGTGGCACAGCCTTGGTTACTCGGGCGTCGAGGAATCAGCCATTTTGTTGCTCAAACAACTACGGATGAAGGGCAACGCCAAGGGCGTTGCCGTCATGACAATGGACCCCGAAGACGGTCCGTTCACTCACATCGAGGCAGAGGCCCTGCAGGCGGCCCTGAACTCCGCGTACGCGGCAGGAGCGGTCGACACCGCCAACTTTGTTCTGGCTTGGCTCTACATGCTGCTGGGACAGCGAAACCTGCAATACGCCTCGCTGAAGGTGTGCGACGTCCACACGAAGCAGGACGAACACGGCAACCGAAGCTACTCGGTACTGATGCCCAGCGCAAAAAGGAGAGGCGTGAGTGCTCGGCAAAGGTTGGTGGAGCGACCACTCGTCGAGCAGTTTGGGGAAATTCTGGTCGAATACGCCCAGGGCGTACGCACCACCTACAAAGGACTGATTCCCGACGTGGAGCAAGCACCCTTGTTCCCAAGCACAACCGGCCGCAAAGGGTCGGAAGGGTACGAGCATCACGCCACCTCCGCCAACATCGGACTGCGGCTAAAACTGACGCTGGAGCGGCTAGCCATTCACTCTGAGCGCACAGGCAAGCCAGTCAAAATCAATGCGCGCCGGTTCCGAAGCACGCTCGGCACCCGAGCCGCAGAAGAGGGCCACGGCCCGCTTGTCATTGCCGGGCTCCTAGACCACACCGATACCCAAAACGTCGGCGTCTATACGGCAAGCTCACCTGCCATCATTGAGCGCATTGACCGAGCGGTCGCCATGGAAATGGCACCTTTGGCGCAAGCTTTTGTTGGTATCATCAAAGATGGCCAGCAAAGCGGCGGGGACCCGGGCCAGCGAATCATTGACCTGCGAATCGACAGAAGCGGCCAAGCGATGGGTGAATGCGGAAAGCACGGCTTCTGTGGGTTCGCAGCACCCATTGCTTGCTATACCTGTCGTAGCTTCGAGGCTTGGCTGGACGGGCCGCACGAGGCGGTCCTGAGTCACCTCATCGAGCATCGAGAGCGACTACTAAAGTCCTCTGACAAGCGCATAGCGTCCATCAATGACCGAACCATCCTTGCAGTAGCTGCAGTCGTCCAGCGCTGTAGCGAAATCAAAGCTCAGTCTCTGAGGGGTATCGATGGCTGATATTGTTCTATTCCGGCCTAGGCGCGAACTCGGGGCGCAGGCAAACCTTCAGGCGTTCATTGAGTTTTGCCGCAACAGGCTGACGGTCTTCGGAGAAGTGCTGCAGTTCGACTTGGACATGTGGGACGTTACCGACTTCATTCCCCTGAAAGGTAAAAACGGGGCATTGAGAGCGGTGTTCAGTTCTTGGGCCACGGCCAACGAGCCCGCTCCCACATCCATGCCAGAACCGTTCCTAGGGTTCGCCAAGTCCTACTTTCGGTACAAACACGGGCTTCAGCCGACGAAGTCGATTGGCTTCCGCATCTCGGCGCTTCGAGCACTGTGCGCGGCTCTTGAGGAACACGGCACCGCCAACCCTGTTGCAGCGGATGCCGGGGTGTTCAATCGAGCTTCGCAGCTTCTGGCGGCGCACTACAGCAAAATCTCCGCGTACCGTGTCGGGCATCAGTTGGAGCTAGTGGCAACGTTCTTGGATGATAACAGCCTGTGTGCTGTTCCCCTGCAATGGAAATGCACCATAACCCGCCCGCCCGAATCGGGCGGGCGGGTTGGCGAGGTGTTTGACAAGCTCCGCAACGACAAGCTGCCATCAGCCCTTGCACTCGACACACTGGCACGTGCGTTTGTGGCGGCAACCGAGCCGCCAGACGTGGTCATCACTTCGATTGCGGCCATCCTCTGCTCCGCTCCAGACCGGATAAACGAGGTACTCAGCCTTCGAGCTGATTGCGAAGTTCGCCAGGAACGTCCTGGATTGCCAACAGCCTACGGTCTGAGGTACTGGCCGTCAAAGGGTGCCGATCCCATGGTCAAGTGGGTCGTGTCGTCAATGACGGACGTCGTTTCACGCGCAATCCAACGTTTGCGACAACACTCGGAAGATGCCAGAGCGGTGGCCGCTTGGTACGAGGCCCACCCTGCTGCTCTGTTCCTTCCGCACCACCTAGAGCATCTGCGCAGCCGGCCTCACCTCTCCATGTCAGAGGTGATGCAAATCCTCTTTTTCGAACCAACCCTCTGGGGCGCCGCGTGGTGCAAAATGAATGCGGTCCCAATACAAAGACGCGGGAAAAATATGGTCGCCTCTTTCGCGGACTTGGAGCGAGCAGTTGTGGCCAAGCTACCCCGTGGCTTCCCCGTCATGAACCCGGAGGTCGGTCTGCGATACAGCGAAGCGCTTTGCGTCATGTTGCGCAACGCCTTCCACGGGCAGAGAGGCACGTATCGGTGCCTAATAAATGCAGTTGACCAAGGAATCGTCAGCACGGGGCTTGGCAACCGTTCCAAGCACGGATTCCCCTCGGTGTTCGACAGGTTGGGCTTCTTTGAAGCCGACGGGACGCCAATCGCAATTCGGAGTCACCAGTTCCGGCACTACCTCAACACCCTCGCCCAAGCGGGTGGCATGAGTGATCTGGACATCGCCAAGTGGTCAGGCCGTCTCGACGTCCGGCAAAACAGCGCCTACAACCACGTCTCGGACAGAGATATCCTGGCCCGCATCGAAGAACTCAAAGCCGATAGCCCCCAGTCGTCCACCCAACTTACCGCGCAGGTAAGGGTCAGTCACTTGCCTAGGGCGAGGTTCGCCGAACTGAAGATTCAATCCGCGCACACGACGGACCTTGGCTTCTGCGTGCACGACTACGCCATGTCTCCCTGTCAACTGCATATGGATTGCGTGAACTGCAATGAGCAGGTCTGCGTTAAAGGCCACGAGGTCACTGAAGCCAATGCACGGGCCAAACTGGAAGAGACAGCCGCCTTGCTGAAGGAAGCACGAGTCGCCGACGCCGAGGGGTACTACGGTGCATCGCGGTGGATTCAGCATCAGCAGATGACGCTCGAACGGCTTACCCAGCTAGTCAGCATTCTTGACGACCCTCGGATACACCTAGGCGCAGTGATTCGCTTGGCGCATATCAGGCCAGCTTCACGTCTTCAGCAGGCAACCGAAGCACGGAAAGCGCTCACGAGCAATCAACCTGACGCGCCGATGCTTGGCTGGCTCGTTGACGACGTAGGTACCTCTGCATGAGCCGCGCCAAGAACCTCCTCGACGATGACATTGCCAAGATTGTCGAGGTCTTGGATGGGTGGGCTGGAAAGCTCACGTGGGAGCTGCTAATCGATGCCATCGAAAAGCGCTTCCTCGCTCGGTACACCCGGCAGGCCCTACACAAGCACACACGCATCAAGAATGCCTTTACGCACCGCAAGGACGCATTGTCCAACGGAGGAGGACGGCCTCGCAAGGCTGCTTCATCTCCGGAGCTCCAGCTTTCCCTCGACCGCATCGACCGCCTCACCGGCGAAAACGAGAGGATCAAGGCTGAAAACCAGCGACTGCTGGAGCAGTTTGTCGTGTGGGCCTACAACGCCCATACGCGCGGACTAGATAAAGACTTCTTGAGCCAGCCGCTGCCACGCGTGAACAGGGACCAGACAGTAAAACGACAGTAGGTTGCGCCAGCCCCCTGCCAACCCTCAGTCTCCAGCCCAAGTTGGGCTGCTTGGGTTTTGGGTTTTGGGTTTTTGGTTTTGGGTTTTGATTTTTTTTATTTCCGCCCCCCGCAGGGGCCGCCGGAGGCCCCCCCGGTTGGGCCATGTACTCATGGCTCAACCCCTCCTGCTGCGCTGTCGCTCGGGCGCAAGCATCCAGCCAACCCATCTTGCTGATCACCGCACGTACTGAGACTGAGAGGCCCTCCCCGCCGACCATCGTGTGACCGTCCATCTAGGTTCAATGGCTGATCCGATCGGGGGTGGAGCAGTTTGGGTGGCCGCCGGGGGGGCGGTCAGGGCATTCATACAGCCGCGATCACTTTCGTGACGACCAGCGATTGCAAGTGATCTGCGAGCAATTTCGGAATCACACCCCCAGAAATGAGCACGCCAGCCTCCATGTTCTTCTCCATCGCATGCCCAGTCAGGTTCGCGCTGGTGATGAAACACACCCTGCCGTCGGCTACAGCGACTTTGGCGTGGACACGCCCGTCGGAGAACGGATCGGCCTTTTCCCTCCAAGCATAGAGCCTCGCAGCCGGAACAAGCGCGCTCATCTTGCCTATTGCATCAAAGGAGATACTGCCGCCGTGATCTTGGGATAGCTCAAGCAGCATCGATATCGCCACACCCCTTGCGGCAGCTGCATTCAGTGCCTTGACGATGGTCGAGACGTCGTAGGCAACGAAACTGGTAATGAATAGCGTCTGCTCGGCGGCGTTGATGACTTGCAGCAGTGCCTGCTCCGTTCGACGCGCCGAAACGAAGGGCGTGGTTGGCCCCGTCCACACGAGTTCAGTGGATTGCTGGTTCGCCACCTCGGTGAAGACATGTCCGGCGGCGAGCAACATCGACGCAAGTTCATCAGCCCCGACACTGGTCGTTCGCCATGCGTCGACGAGCTGATCCACGACCCCGGCGGCAGCAGGCGTGCCGACCACGCTCGACAGCGATCTGGCTGCTTTACTGATGCCGACCTGACGAATCCGGTTGGCGATCGACTGAACCTTCTCAGGAGAGACCAGACAGACCACGGCTGCCACGGCGTCCAAGAGCTTCTCCATGTCACAAGCCCTTGAAGAAAGCGGCGTCTACACGCTCCAAGGTCGGCACCAGCAATGACCGATCGAGGTAACGGTTTCCTCGCTCACACGATGTCTCTGCGACGAGGCTACAGGCATGGCATGCCGCTGCGTGGAGTGATCTGTCCTTTTGCGGGTCGTGCTCGGAGCAGAGCGGGTCCGAGGAGCAGATCTTCGAGCGGTTCAAGGCTTGCTCCAGCAGACGCCCGAGATTTTCTGGTTTACCGAGATCCACGAGGCCACCCAGCGTGCCGTCAGAATCGGCGGCTGCCGTGTAGATGAGGATGCCGGCCTGCGGACTCTCGCCCGAGGTGTCGGCATAGATTCGCTCGCGGATGCTCGCAGCGTTGTAGCCGCACTCCAGCGCCAGCTCACGAATCAGCAAGTGTGAGAGCGTGTGGAGCATGGCGTACCTGATGCCAGGGTAGCCCTCATCAGGGTCGAGATGACGTGAGTTGCGCCATCCCCTGTGGCCGCCGCGCAGCATCCGGTCAACCTTGTTGACCGCAGGCAGCGCCTCCCAGGCGCCGAGTGCCTGTTCGTCGAACTGTATGAAGATGCCTTCGCCATGCACTTGGTTCGCAGGCACCCAGTCCGGCTTGCTGCGTGACAGGCTGGCCATCTGTGGCCGCTCATTGGGGTCACCCGTTTCTTCGGGCGCCTCCACGCGAGTGAAACCGAGCAAGGCATTGACCTCGCGCAGTCGCTCCAAAAGCAGCACTCTGCCGATGTGCTTCGCAAAGGCCGGTGGCGTACCGACCTTCTTGCTCATGAAGTGCGGGTAGTCCGTGGGCGGATTCGCCTCTGTCAGCACGTCCCACTCGGGGCCCTTGATGTCGGCCTCACCCACGACCTCCTGTCCGCCACCGGTACGGTGCGCCTCGATGGCCGACCAGATCGCCGCCGCTGGATATTTGTCGATCCCTGGCAGCGCCCCGGTCTTCTTCAAGGTCTTCACCGACACCGACACTTCGGCTTCGGATTCCAGTTCCTCGAAAAACTCCCACCCATCCCGGATCAGCTGACTGAGTGGGTCCTTGGTCTGGGGAATGGCTAGCGCCGAGAGCGTGATCGGGAACCAACTATTCGTGGCGCCCAACAGAACCGCTCGCGCTTGCTCGTCGCACTCGTTGTCGAAGTGATCGAGGTGGGGATGTCGTCCGCGACAACCCGGCAAATTTTCCTTTCCGGCCTTGCCGAAGGCGTGCGCCATGCTCCTCGAAGCACCGCACGCATCGCATTTCGCCCACAGGTTCTCGGTCTGCAACGAGGCGCCGCTCTCGAAGAAGCGCAGTGTGCCCTTGCAGGAACTGTTGCCGCCGTGGACGAAGTAGTGCCAAGGGAAGTCGTCCAAGTGGCCGTCGCGGCAGGCCAACAGGAAACGGGCCGGTACGGCGTCGGCGTCTTTGGCTGGTTGATCGCCCTTCGAACCCCGACAGCCTTTGTGGACGAACCGGGTACGCTCGGGCCTGAAACGATTCTCCTTGATCTCGAACAATCCGGCATCGAAGGGCGACAACAAGCCGCATTTCACGCAGCGCATCCAGCGCGGGAATGGCCGGACTGGAACGCCGATGTTGGCCTCGGCCGACCAGACATCGACGAGCTCGCTTTTCTGGAACGGTGGCATGCGAAGGTTCTCAACCTGCGCGCCTAGGACCTTCCGAACGGCAGCGAGCAGCCGTGCCTCTTGAATCGGCTGGCAGCGATCCTTTTCCCATCGGTCGATGCCGAGCGTCACGACGGACAGGCTCGGCAGATCGATCAGCGCACCGGGCCCATAAGTCCACAGCAACTGGCTAGGCCGAACTTCTCCAACTGGGGTCTTGTTGTTGATGATCATGTTCAATCCTCATCCTTCGTCGCGGGACGAGGCTTCCAGTCGTGGTCATCCGTGATGTGGCTGGTATTCATGATCAAGCGCACGCCGGGCTCCACCTCACGCATCGACATGGGTACGGTCCAGTTGTCCCAGGCTTGAAGGCCGGGCAACTTGATCAATGCAACGGTCTTGTCCTTCTCGGGGCCGCGCTTCTCATAGGCTAGGATGCGGCCGCCTTTGCCTACTTCCTTGGCCCACTCGTCTGCGCGTTCCTTCAGTTCCTGTTCGGCCAGGCTCTTGGTGCTGGACAGCTCGCTGACGTTCCAAGCCCGCTTGACCAGCACATCGATGGCCTCGGTGATCTCGCTCTGGTCTGACTTGTCCAACTTGCCTGCCCCCTCGTTGGGGCTGAACGCATCGTTCTCGAGGCGCATCAGGCTCAGCAGCGAGCCGGTCAGGCCACGGTCCATGGCGCGCGGCGAGAAGGGTGTCACCGATTGCGCCTCGACGTGCTTGTAGAACGTGGCGTGGTAGTGCTCGAAGGTTTCGTAATGCGACAGGTCGCGTGGCCGTGCCCATGTGAGCACGGTGCAGACCAAGCCCGGGAAGGAACGCCCCACACGGCTGGTGGCCTGAATGTATTCGGCCGTTCCTTTGGGTTGCCCGTTCACTGCCATCAGCCCGAGTCGATTCACGTCGACCCCCACGGACAGCATGTTGGTCGCCAGCACCACATCGATGGCGCGCGTGTCGCCCTCCTGCCACTTGGTCACGTACTTGCCGGCTGCGGCGTCGAACTCGGACTTGAACTTCACTTCGAGGTTGTCGAGGTACTTCGGGATGTCCTGGCTGGAGACCCGTGAGGTCAGCTCGCGAATGTTGCTGACGCTGCGTTGCGCCAGCGCAGGCCGCTCGACCATGCTCATTTGCACCCGGTAGGAACGCGTCTGCACGTCGTCCTCGGCCAAGCGCTTCATACCCCCCAGCTCTCGCAGCGAGTTGAAATAGCCGACCATGGTCATGTAGGGGTCTGCGGCCTCGCCAAAGTGATCAAACAGCGCTTGAGCAGCAGTCAGGAATGCCGTGTAGACGCGGATCAGCATCGCAGGTCGTGAACTTCCGGGAGAGCAGACCCCGAGGTAGCGCCGTCCCGGTTTGTCCTCGATCGGTCGTTGGACAGAGAAGTAGTTGTCCTCCACGTCCAGCCCATGAGGCGGGAACACCGACACTTGGCGCATGAAGACGTTGTTCACCTGCTCGCGGGCCTTACGCACCGTGGCGGTCGACGCGATGATCTTCGGCTTGACCCTATGGTCGTCGAGCTTCCAGCTGCACAGCTCGTCCACGGCCGTCTCATACAGGCCAACCATGGTGCCGAGCGGCCCACTGATCAGGTGGAATTCATCCTGGATGATCAGATCCGGCGGACGGATCGGGCTTATATTCTTGACCTTGGTCGCATTGAGCCCCCTGCCCGCCTGGTGGTTGCCATTGCAGTCCGCGCCTTGCCATAGCAGACCGTGCCGCTCGCATTCCTGGCCGACCCGGCCGAACAGCGTGCGCACCTGGCCCCGCCACGCCATCATGGCAAATTTGTCCACGGTGGCGATCATCATCGTCGGGGGGCGGTGGTAGATCTCCTCGTCCACCACGAGCACCGGGATGCCCGGGTGAGGGAGCTTGCTGGACTTGCCCTTCGAGAAGTCGCAACGGCCCTTCTTGTCGCCGCAGTAGACGAAGGTGCGCCCACGCCCCTTGTCGACCTCCACGTCGCGCCCTGGGGTAACTTCCGAGCCACACCAGGGGCAACTGGTCAGTTGCGCGGGAGACGCCGCCCCGGCGTTGTACTTGCCGGGGTTGCGGATGTCCTCGATCGCTCGATGACTGTCCTCGGTCGTTCCGGGCGTCACCTTGTTGCCCACCCACAGTCCGATGGTGAAGGGTTCGGTGCCGAGCGATTCGTCACCCTTCGTCAGCGCCTCGCGTCGCAGCACCTCCATCGCA
>Ga0209103_1000690_pt1 | contig 10364 bp, 11 predicted proteins | sample 4C3metaG_FD_184152 | JGI IMG/M metagenome (GOLD analysis project Ga0209103, IMG submission 184152) | Freshwater bacterial and archeal communities from Indian Creek, Illinois, USA - 4C3 metaG (SPAdes) (version 2) | ecosystem: Environmental > Aquatic > Freshwater > Unclassified | place: USA...
GGCGGCCTTGGCGAGAACGACACGCTGGTGCTGACCGGCAACGTCGACATCCGCCAGGGCAGCCTCAACATCCTCGCTGACCGCGCCACGGTCGAGCGCAGCGACGGTGAGATCGCCCGCATCGTCCTCGACGGCCAACCGGTGCGAATGACACAGCTCACCGAACGTGGCGAACCGGTCGATGCCCGCGCCACCCGCGTGATCTACACGCCCGGCGCGGAGACCCTGCTGCTCAGCGGCCAGGCCTCGGTGACCCAGCCGCGCGGCACGCTGGAGGCCGAGACCATCCGCTACAACCTCGATACCGGTGCCATCGACAGTGGCGGCGACGGCGGTCGCATACGGATGGTGATCCAGCCCCGGGCGACGGCGACCCGGCCCTGATGCTTTCGGCCCACGCCCTGACCAAGCGCTACAAGAAACGCGAGGTGGTCCGCGATTTCGGTTTCGAGCTGCACCCCGGCGAAGTGGTCGGCCTGCTCGGCCCCAACGGTGCCGGCAAGACCACCTGCTTCTACATGGTGGTCGGCCTGGTGCCCTGCGATGGCGGCCGCATCCTGCTCGACGACGTCGACATCACCGCCCTGCCCATGCACCTGCGCGCACGCCGCGGGGTCGGCTACCTGCCGCAGGAGGCCAGCGTGTTCCGCAGCCTTTCGGCTGCCGACAACGTGCGCGCGGCATTGGAGCTGCGCAGCGACCTGGCACCGGCGCAGCGCGAAGTCGTGCTCGGCGCGCTGCTCGACGAGCTGCACATCGCCCATGTCGCCGACCAGCCCGGCGAGAGCCTGTCCGGCGGCGAGCGCCGGCGCATCGAGATCGCCCGCGCGCTGGCCACCAACCCGCGCTTCATGCTGCTCGACGAGCCTTTCGCCGGCGTCGATCCGATTTCCGTCGGCGAGATCCAGGGCATCATCCGCCACCTCAAGCAGCGCGGCATCGGCGTGCTGATCACCGACCACAACGTGCGCGAGACGCTCGGCATCTGCGACCGCGCCTACATCCTCAATGCCGGAGCCGTGTTGGCCCAAGGGACGCCGAGCGAGGTGCTGATGAACCCGGACGTGCGCCGGGTCTACCTCGGCACCGGCTTCACGATGTAGCCATGGCGATGAAGCCGACATTGCAAGCCAGGCAGGGCGCGACGCTGGCCCTGACTCCGCAGGTGCAGCATGCCCTTCGCCTGCTGCAACTCTCGCAGCCGGAGCTGGAGATGGCGCTGCGCGAGGCGGCCGAATCCAACCCGCTGCTCGATCTGGACGAGACGCCCTCGATCCGCGTCGAAGCCGGCGACGACGCCGATGGCCCGGATGCCGGCAACGAACCGGACGATCCCGCTTCGCCGGAGGAAACCGCCCCGCCGGACGAGGACGGCAGGGAGGGCGCGATGCGGCGCGGCGATCCGCTGGAGCTGGCGGCCGCCGAGGCCGATCTGCAGGAGCACCTGCTCTGGCAATTGCGCATGGCCCTGCGGCGGCCCCACGAATTGCTGGCCGCCGAAGTGCTGGTCGATGCCCTCGACGAGGACGGCTACCTGCGCGAGCCGCTGGCGGCGATCGCGGCGACGCTGCCCGAGGCCAGCGCCGAGGCCCTGCAGCCGGTGCTGCATCTGCTGCAGGCCTGCGATCCGACCGGCTGCGGTGCGCGCGACCTCGCCGAATGCCTGCGCCTGCAACTGGCCGTATTCGATCCCGCCACGCCGGGCTGGGCCTTGGCCGTCCGGCTGGTCGAGGCCCACCTCGATGCCGTCGCCCGGCACACGCCGGAACGGCTTGCCACCCTGCTCAGCGAAACCCCTGCAACGATGGCCCCGGCGCTTGCCCTGATCCGCCGGCTCGACCCGCGGCCCGGCGCGCGCTTCGCCACGAATCACACCGAATACCTCCAGCCGGACGCGATCGCGCAGCGGCTCGGCGGCCGCTGGGTGGTGCGCATGGCGCACACGCCGCGGCTCGCCCTCAACTCGCACTACCTCTCGCTGATCGGCCACTGCCGCCACGAAGACGACAGCTATCTGCGCGACCACTTGCAGGAGGCGCGCTGGCTGCTCCGGGCGCTCGAACAGCGCAGCGACACCCTGCGCCGCGTCGCCCAGGCCATCGTCGTGGCCCAGGCCGGCTTTCTCGAGTACGGGCCGGTGGCCATGCGCCCCCTCACCCTGCGCGAACTGGCCGAACCGCTGGGCCTGCACGAATCCACCGTGTCGCGCGCCACCACCCGCAAGTACCTGCGGACTCCACGCGGCACCTTCGAGTTCAAACATTTCTTCGGTACCGGCCCCGGTGCGGGCGGCGGGGCCAGCGCGATGGCGATCCAAGCGCACCTGCGCCGGTTGATCGCCGCCGAGGCACCACAGCAGCCGCTCTCGGACCAGGCCCTGGCCGACCGGCTGCAGGCCGAAGGCATCGCCGTGGCCCGCCGCACCGTCACGAAATACCGCGAACGACTGGGCCTGCCGCCGGCGATGGAACGCGGCTGGCGCTGAACCTTGCGACGCGGCATGCGGAATTTGACCGGCGTCCACTTCGCCCTTCCCCGCTCCGGCGTATGCTGGGCATGCTTGATTTTTTGTCCGTCCCCGCAGGAGTAAGCGCCCCATGCGCCTTGAAGTGAGTGGTCACCAGATCGAAATCACCCCGGCCCTGAAGGATTTCGCCACCGCCAAGCTGGAGCGGGTCGCCCGCCATTTCGACCACCATCTCGAATTGCGCCTGCTGCTCGCCGTCGACCGCCTGCAACACCGCGCCGAAGCCACCCTCTCGCCGCGCGGCAAAACCCTGCATGCCGAAGCCGAGGCCGCCGACATGTACTCGGCCATCGATCTGCTGGTCGACAAGCTCGACCGTATGCTGATCAAGGAAAAAGAGCGGCTCACCGACCACCATCGCGGCGAGTCGGCCGCACGCTCCGGCGATTTCGGCTGAGCCCCCGTCCCCATGCATCTGCTCGACCTGCTGGCCCCCGCGCGCGTCATCGCAGGTGCCAAAGCGCCCGGCAAGAAGCGCCTGCTCGAAACGCTGGCCCTGCTGCTCGCCGAAGGCGATGCCGGGCGGGAGCGGCTGGTCTACGACAGCCTCTGCCAGCGCGAACGCCTCGGCAGCACCGCGCTGGGCCATGGCGTGGCCATTCCGCACGGCCGCAGCCCCGGCCTGGTGGCGGCGAGCGGTGCTTTCGTTCGGCTCGCCGAGGCCATCGATTTCGGTGCCCCGGACGGCCAACCGGTCGATCTGCTGTTCGCCCTGGCGGTGCCCGAGCATTTCACCCAGCAGCACCTCGTGCTGCTCGGTCAGCTCGCCGAAATGTTCGGCAATGCCGCCTTCCGCCAACGCCTGCGCGAAGCCGCCGACAGCGAGGCGCTCTACCGCCTGCTGGCCAACTGGCGGCCGGGCCCGGCGGCGGGCTGAACCGACCGGCATGCCCCGTCGCCTGCTCAGCGCCCGCGAGCTGTTCGACCAGCAGCGCGAGCGGCTCGAACTGCGCTGGCTGAGCGGCCAGGCCGGCGGCGACCGCGCCATCGAGGCCGGCGAGCAGCACAGCCGGCGGCTCTCGCTGGTCGGCTACCTCAACGTCATCCATCCCAACACGGTGCAGATCCTCGGCCGCGAGGAACTGGCCTGGCTGGATTCGCTGGACGCCCGACAGCGCTGGGAAACCCTGCAGAAGATCGTCGGCTTCGGCCCGCTGGCCCTGCTCGTCACCCGCGACCAGGGCTGCCCGGCCGACCTGCGCGAAGTCGCCGCCGAGTCGAACACACCGCTGTGGATCTCGGCGCAGGCCGGCCACGAGCTGCTTTCGCAACTGCAGTACGTGCTGGCCCGGGCGCTGGCACCGCGCATCACCCTGCACGGCGTGTTCATGGAGATCTACTCGATCGGCGTGCTGATCACCGGCGATTCCGGGCTGGGCAAGAGCGAACTGGCGCTGGAACTGCTCAACCGCGGCCACCGGCTGGTCGCCGACGACGCGCCGGAGTTCACCCAGATCGCCCCCGATGTGCTCGATGGCAACTGCCCGGAGCTGCTGCAGGACCTGCTCGAAGTGCGGGGCTTGGGCATCATGAACATCCGCCAGATGTTCGGCGACACCGCGGTGAAGCGGAACAAGTACCTGCGCCTGATCGTCCACCTGGTGCGCCCCGGCGACAACAACGACCCCGAAGGGCTGGCGCGGCTGACCGGCGAGACCGCCGCCCGCCCGGTGCTGGGGCTCGACGTGCCGGTGTTCGACTTGCCGGTGGCACCGGGCCGCAACCTCGCCGTGCTCACCGAGGCCGCCGCCCGTCTGCACATCCTGCGCGCCAAGGGCGAGGATCCGGCGGCGGCCTTCCTCGTCCGCCATTCCGCCCTGCTCGACCGGAGTCCGCCATGAGCCGTTCGCTGACCGTCGTCTCGGGACTCTCCGGTGCCGGCAAGACCGTCGTCCTGCGCACGCTGGAAGACCTCGGCTGCTATTGCGTCGACAATCTGCCAGCCGACCTGCTGCCGGCCTTTGTCGACAGCGTCGGCCACGGCCCGCAGCGGCTGGCCGTGGGCATCGATGTCCGCAACCGGCATGCCGACCTCGGCGAGATCGGCCATTGGCTCTCGGCGGTCGGCGAACGCGGCCACCAGTACCGGCTGATCTTCCTCGACGCCAGCGACGAGGTGTTGATCAAACGCTATTCCGACACCCGCCGCCGCCATCCACTGGCCTCGCTCGGCCTCGCCCTGCCGGATGCCATCGCGCTGGAGCGCCAGGTGCTGCGGCCGGTGCGCGTGCTGGCCGACCACCAGGTCGACACCTCGGCGATGAACGTCCACCAGTTGCGCAAGCACGTCCTGACCGAACTGGAATCCGACCAGACGCCGGGGCTGACCCTGCTGTTCGAGAGCTTCGCCTACAAGCGCGGCCTGCCGGCCGATGCCGATTTCGTGTTCGATGCCCGCGGGCTGCCCAATCCGCACTGGGACCCGGTGCTGCGGCCGTTGAGCGGGCGCGATGCCGCGATCCAGGCCTGGTTCGCCGGGCACGCCGAGATACAGGCCTATGCCGCGATGGTGCGTGGCGTGCTCGAACAGTCGCTGCCCGGCTTCCGCGCGAGCCAGCGCAGTTATCTTTCGGTGGCCTTCGGCTGCACCGGCGGACGGCACCGCTCGGTCTACCTTGCCGAAACGCTGGCGGCCGACTTCCGGGCCGCCGGCCACGAGAACGCGCTCACCTACCACCGCGAGCTCGACTGAGCGCGCCGCGCTTGCAGGGGCGACGCCGCGGTTTGCTAAGGTTGTCGGCATGGCCGTTGGCATTCTCCTCGTGACCCATCCCGGCGTCGGCAGCGCACTGCTCGACACCACCACCCGCCTGCTCGGAACGCTGCCGCTGCCGGCCTTCGCCTTCGAACTGCCCTTCGACGTCGATCCCGCCGCCCTGCTGCCGGCCGCCAGCAGCGCGCTGAGGCGGGTGCAGGGCGAGGACGGTGTCCTGCTGCTCACCGATGTTTACGGCGCGTCGCCGGCCCGGCTGGCCTTGCACCTGGTGCGCATCGCCCAGCCCTGCCGGCGGGTCGCCGGGCTTTCTCTGCCGATGCTGCTGCGGGTGATGAACTACGGCGAACAGGGTCTCGATGATCTGGCCCGCACCGCCGCCAACGGCGGCCGAAACGGCGTGGTGCTGGACGATGCTTGAACGCGAGATCGCCATCGTCAACCGCCTCGGCCTGCACGCCCGGGCCTCGGCCAAGCTGGTCCGGCTGCTCGCCGACTACCGGGCGCAGGCGACGCTGAGGGCCGGCGGGCGCGAGGTCAACGCCAAGTCGATCATGGGCGTGCTGCTGCTGGCCGCTGGGCAAGGCAGCTCGGTGCTGCTGCGCGTCGATGGCCCCGACGAACAAGAGGCTCTGGCCGCCGCCGAGGCGCTGTTCGCCCGGCGCTTCGACGAGAACGACTGATGCGGCGCGTGCTGCACGGCGTCGGTGCCTCCCGCGGGCTGGCGCTCGGCCGCGCCCGCGTCCGCCACCCGCAGGCGCTCCAGCTCACCGAGCAGAACATCCCCGCCGAACGGATCGAGGCCGAACTGCAACGCCTCGACCGGGCACTGGCCAGCGCCCGCACCGAACTGGCCACGCTGCGCGCCCGCCTGCAGGGCCAGATCGCCCGTGAGGTCGGCGAGTTCCTCGACCTGCACGTGTTGATCCTCGAAGACCCCGAGCTGATCGACGGACTGCGCGAGCTGATCCGCAGCGGCCGTTACGCCGCCGACTACGCGTTGAAGCTGCAACGCGACCGGCTGGCCGCGGTGTTCCGGTCGATGGACAACGACTATTTCCGCACCCGGCTCGACGACCTCGACCACGTGATCGGCCGGGTCCACGCCGCCCTGCAGGAGCGCAAGGACGACGGCCGGCTCGGCCTGGCCGGCGAGATCCTGGTGGCCGACGACATCGCCCCGGCGGAACTGGTCGAACTGACCCGCCAGCAGTTGCTGGCGGTCGCCACCCGCGCCGGCAGCCCGCTCTCGCACAGCGCCATCATCGCCCGCGGGCTGGGCCTGCCGATGGTGGTGGGCTGCGCCGATGCGCTCGCGCATATCAACGACGGCGATGCCCTGCTGCTGGACGGCCGTGACGGGCAACTGGTCGTCGAGCCCGAGGCCGCCGATCTGGCGCGCTACCACGATCGGCAAGCGGTTCTGGTCGCCAAGCGCAGCGCGCTGGAGTGCTTGCGGCAGGCACCGACCCGGACTCGCGACGGTACCGTGATCCAATTGCAGGCCAATGGCGAACGGCGCGAAGAGATCGCCGAGGCACTGGCCGCCGGTGCCGACGGCATCGGTCTGTTCCGCAGCGAGTTTCTGTTCATGGGGCGCAGCGGCCTGCCCGACGAGGAAGAGCAGTTTCTCGCCTACCGCGATGCCGTGCTCGGCATGGCCGGTCGACCGGTGACCCTGCGCACCCTCGATCTTGGCGCCGACAAGGCCGATGACAGCGGGCTGGCGCTGCGCAACGAACCCAACCCGGCGCTTGGCCTGCGCGGCGTGCGGCTGTCGCTGTCTCGGCCCGGCCTGCTCGATGCGCAACTGCGCGCCATGCTGCGCGCCTCGGCTTTCGGGCCGGTGCGGGTGCTGGTGCCGATGGTCAGTGCCCGCGAGGAAACCGACGCGGTGCGCGCCCGCCTGCTGCGGCTGGCCGGCCGCCTGCGCGAGGAGGGCGTGGCGATCGGCGAGCGGGTGGCATTCGGCATCATGCTGGAGGTGCCCGCCGCCGCCCTGACATTGGCCGACCACCGCGACCTGGTCGATTTCGTCGCCATCGGCACCAACGATCTCGTGCAGTACCTGCTGGCCGCCGACCGCACCCACGAGGCGCTGAGCGGCCTGTACAGCGAGCGCCATCCGGCGGTGCTGCGCCTGCTGCATCGGCTGTTCGTCGAGGCGAAGGCGACGCGGCTGCCGATCCATGTCTGTGGCGAATGGGCCAGCCGCCCCGAAGACGTGCCGTTGCTGCTGGCGCTCGGCCTGCGCGACTTCAGCGTGCATCCCGGCGCGGTGCTGGAGGTGCGCGAGGCGATCCGCGGCTGCGACCTCGGCCGGCTGCGCCGCCGCGCCGCGGCCTTGCTGCGCTGCCGCGAACGCGCCGAGGTCGAGGCCTGGTTGGCGCGCGCGCTGCCGGCTTAGCCGGGGCCGTACCGGCCGCTCAGGCCGGCGGACAGACCAGCGGCGGCACCGGCGTGGCGGCCGCGACCCGCCGCGTCTCGCGGTCGATCATCACGAAGAACAGGCCCGGACGTGCCCAGGGGCCGCTGTCTTGTTCGCCGCTCGGGCTGTTGTGGCGCGCCCAGAGCGGGCCATCGCTGCGCTCCAGATGGAAATCGAAACGCGGGTCCGGCCAATCCCTGGCCTCCCAGCGCACCCGCACCACGTAGGACTGGGCCGGATCGCAGACCGGCGACTGCGGCAGGGGTTCGAGCGTGAGTCGCACGCCCTCCAAGGCCATCGGCGCGGTCGGCACCACTGGTTCGGGCGTGCAGGCGGCGAGCAGCAGAGCGGCAATCGACAAGGCGAAGGTGCGCAGTGGCATGCGTGGCGGTTCTGGCAGCGGTGGCGCACCAGCCTGCCGACTACCCCGCCTGATCGCAAGCACGACTGGGCGGCTGCGGCCGCAAGGGCCATAATGCGCGCGCCTTGATGCCGGGACCCGCCAGTGACCGACGCCGCCCGCCACGAACGCACCGCCCACCAGTTGCGCATGCTGTCGGAGTCACTCGACAGCGGACGGTTGGGACCGGTGCGCCGGCTGGTCAACACGCTCAGCGCGGCCGAGATCGGCAACCTGCTGGAATCGCTGCCGCCGGCCAAGCGCGAGGTGGTCTGGGGCCTCGTCGATCCGGAGGACGACGGCGAGGTGCTGCTGCACGTCGACGACGAGGTGCGCGAGGGCCTGATCGCGGCGATGGACCCGGACGAACTGGTCGCCGCCGTCGAGGATCTCGACATCGACGACCTCGCCGAGCTGATGGAGGACCTGCCCGACACGGTCATCGACGAAGTACTGAAGTCGATGGACCGCGAGAACCGCGAACGCCTGGAACAGGTGCTGTCCTACCCCGAGGACAGCGCCGGCCGCCTGATGAACCCCGATGTGGTGACGGTGCGCGCCGATGTGAGCGTCGACGTGGTGCTGCGCTTTTTGCGCCTGCGCGGCGAATTGCCGGACAACACCGATCACCTCTACGTGGTCAGTCGCCGCCACCAGTACCTCGGCCGGATCGCGCTGGCACAACTGCTCACCCACGATCCCGGCACCCCGGTGAACCGCCTGATGGACGGCGAGCAACCGGCCATTCCGGTCGACACCCTCTCCGGCGAAGTGGCGCGACAGTTTTCGGACCACGACTGGATCTCGGCTCCGGTGGTGGACGAGAACAACGTGCTGCTCGGCCGCATCACCATCGACGACGTGGTCGACATCATCCGCGAGCAGGCCGACCACCAGGTGCTCTCGGCGGCTGGTGTCAGCGAGGACGAGAGCCTGTTCAGCCCGGTGCTGCGCGCCTTCAAGGGCCGCTTCACCTGGCTCAGCATCAACCTCTGCACGGCTTTCCTCGCCGCCAGCGTGGTCGGCCGCTTCGAGGCGACGCTGGCCGAAATCGTGGCGCTCGCCGTGCTGATGCCGATCGTCGCCGGCATGGGCGGCAACGCCGGCACCCAGGTACTGGCGCTGATGGTGCGCGGCCTGGCGCTGGGCCAGGTCTCCGGTGTCAACCTGCGCACCCTGGTGTGGAAGGAAGTCCGCATCGCCATGATGAACGGCGTGCTGCTGGGCGCCGTGGTCGGCGTGGTCACCCTGCTCTGGTTCGACAGCACCGGCATCGCCCTGGTGATCTTCACGGCGATGGTCATCAACCTCACCTGCGCCGCGCTGGCCGGCGTGCTGGTGCCGATGCTGCTGCGCCGCTTCAACGTCGATCCGGCGGTGGGCGGTGCGGTCATCCTCACCACCGTGACCGACGTGATGGGCTTTCTCGCCTTCCTCGGTCTCGCCACCTTGTTCTTGCTGCACTGAACCCGGCGCGGCGGCGAACCACCCGCTCAGGCACCGAGCAGGTGGCGGAGCACGGCCATGCGCACTGCGACGCCGTTGGCCACCTGGTCGAGCACGGCGGAGTGCGGACCATCCGCCACCGTGCTGGCGATCTCGACGCCGCGGTTCATCGGCCCCGGATGCAAGACGATGGCCCCGGGACGGGCCAGCGCGAGGCGGCGATCGTCGAGGCCGTAGTCGGCGAAGTACGCCGCCGCCGAGGGCACCCGGCCTTCCTCCATGCGCTCGCGCTGCAGGCGCAGGGCCATCAGCACGTCGACGCCGTCGAGCATGGCGTCGAGCACCGTGCCGCGGCTGCAACCGGCCAGCACCGCCTCGTCGGGCATCAAGCTGGCCGGTGCGCAGACGCGGATGTCGCGGCAGCCCAGTTGGCGCAGGCCGTGCAGGGCCGAGCGCGCGACCCGCGAATGGCGGACATCGCCAACGATCAGCACCGCCAGGCGCGAGAAATCATCGCCCTTGTACTGGCGGATGGTGAGCAGGTCGAGCAGGCCCTGCGTCGGGTGGTTGCTGCGGCCGTCGCCGGCATTGAGCAGGGCCGTGCCCGGCCCTGCCACTCCGGCCAATGCGGCCACCGCACCATCCTCGGCGTGGCGCACGACGAAGGCTTCGACGCCCATCGCCTCCAGCGAGCGCAGGGTGTCCTGCGCACTCTCGCCCTTGCTCACCGAGGAGGCCGCCACGTCGAAATTGAGCACGTCGGCACCCAGCCGCTGGGCGGCGAGCTGGAAGCTGCTGCGGGTCCGCGTCGAAGGCTCGAAGAACAGGTTGCAGACCGTGCGCCCGGCCA
>Ga0209103_1000691_pt1 | contig 10359 bp, 4 predicted proteins | sample 4C3metaG_FD_184152 | JGI IMG/M metagenome (GOLD analysis project Ga0209103, IMG submission 184152) | Freshwater bacterial and archeal communities from Indian Creek, Illinois, USA - 4C3 metaG (SPAdes) (version 2) | ecosystem: Environmental > Aquatic > Freshwater > Unclassified | place: USA: Indian...
CACCACCGAAACGCTCGGCACCAATCTTCGTCAGCGCCGCCGTCAGCGTCGTCTTGCCGTGGTCAACGTGACCGATCGTGCCCACGTTCACGTGGGGCTTGGTGCGCTCGAACTTGCCCTTTGCCATGGTTGCTTACCTCTGATGTCTAGACTTGTGTTGTTCGGGTGTCAGAAGGCCTGGGTCAGGCCTTCTTGATGACCGCTTCGGCGATGTTGTTCGGAGCTTCGGCGTAGTGGTCGAACTCCATCGTGTAGGTCGCGCGGCCCTGCGACATGGAGCGCAGGGTGGTCGCGTAACCGAACATCTCGCCGAGCGGGACCATCGCGTTGATGACCTTGCCCGACGGCGTATCATCGCTGCCCTGCAGGATGCCGCGGCGACGACTGACGTCGCCCATCACGTCGCCGAGGTAATCCTCGGGCGTGACCACTTCGACTTTCATGATCGGCTCGAGCAGGGCCGGGTTGGCCTTGCTGAAGCCTTCCTTGAAGGCCATCGAACCGGCCACCTTGAAGGCCATTTCGTTGGAGTCGACGTCGTGGAACGAGCCATCGATGGCCTTGACCTTGACGTCGACGACCGGGAAGCCGGCGAGAATGCCGTTCTTCATGGCCTCTTCGATGCCCTTGCCGGCCGCGGTGACGTATTCCTTCGGAACGGTGCCGCCGACGATGGCATTCTCGAACACGAAGCCGGCACCACGTTCCTGCGGCTCCATCTCGATGACGATGTGGCCGTACTGGCCACGACCACCGGACTGGCGCACGAACTTGCCTTCCTGCTTGACCGCCTTGCGGATGGCCTCGCGGTAGGCGACCTGCGGCTTGCCGACGTTCGCTTCGACGTTGAACTCGCGCTTCATGCGGTCGACGAGGATCTCGAGGTGCAGCTCGCCCATGCCCGAGATGATCGTCTGGCCCGACTCTTCGTCGGTGCGGACGCGGAAGCTGGGATCTTCCTGGGCCAGACGGCCCAGCGCGACACCCATCTTCTCCTGGTCGGACTTGGTCTTCGGTTCGACCGCCATCGAGATGACGGGCTCCGGGAAGATCATCCGCTCAAGGGTGATCACCTTGTCCATCGAGCACAGGGTGTCACCGGTGGTGACGTCCTTCAGGCCGACGGCCGCAGCGATGTCGCCGGCGAGCACCGACTTGATCTCTTCGCGCTGGTTGGCGTGCATCTGCAGGATGCGGCCGATGCGTTCTTTTTTCGATTTGATCGGATTGTAGACCTGGTCGCCACTATTGAGCGCCCCCGAATAGACCCGGAAGAAGGTCAACGAACCGACGAATGGATCGGTCATGATCTTGAACGCAAGGGCCGAGAACGACTCGCTGTCGTTAGCGTTGCGGAAGGTTTCCTTATCGTCCTCGTCGAGGCCCTTCACCGGCGGACGGTCCGATGGTGCCGGCAGGTAGCGGATGACCGCATCCAGCATCGCCTGCACGCCCTTGTTCTTGAACGCGGTGCCGCAAAGCGCCGGGATGATCTCGCCGCGCAGGGTGCGCTCGCGGATACCCGAGATGATCTCTTCTTCCGAGAGATCGGCACCCTCGAGGTACTTGTTCATCAGGTCTTCGGACGCCTCGGCGGCGGCCTCGACCATGAAAGCGCGCGCAGCAACGCACTCGTCCATAAGAGCGGGCGGGATCTCGGCGTAGGTGAAGGTATTGCCGTTCGTCGACATGTCCCAGACGATGGCCTTCATCTTGATGAGGTCGACCACGCCTTCGAAGTGCTCTTCGGCACCGATCGCAACCTGCATCGGCACCGGGCAGGCACCGAGGCGCGACTTCAGTTGCTCGACGACCTTGCCGAAGTTGGCACCAGTGCGGTCCATCTTGTTGACGAAGGCAAGCCGCGGCACGTTGTACTTGTTGGCCTGGCGCCACACCGTCTCCGACTGCGGCTGCACGCCGCCGACCGCGCACAGCACGAACACCGCGCCGTCGAGGACGCGCAGGCTGCGCTCGACCTCGATGGTGAAGTCGACGTGGCCGGGGGTGTCGATGATGTTGAAGCGGTGCTGCGGGAACGACTTGTCCATGCCCGACCAGAAGCAGGTCGTGGCTGCGGACGTGATCGTGATGCCGCGCTCCTGCTCCTGCTCCATCCAGTCCATCGTCGCGGCACCATCGTGCACTTCGCCGATCTTGTGGTTGACGCCGGTGTAGAACAGGATGCGTTCGGTGGTCGTCGTCTTGCCGGCATCGATGTGGGCCATGATGCCGAAGTTGCGGTAACGGTCGATCGGTGTGGTACGTGCCACGTCAGTAACCCTTTGCCTTACCAGCGGTAGTGCGAGAAGGCCTTGTTGGCCTCCGCCATGCGGTGCGTTTCTTCGCGCTTCTTGACGGCGCCACCGCGGCTTTCGGAGGCGTCGAGCAGCTCGGCGGCCAGCTTGCGCGGCATCGAGTTCTCGCCACGCTTGCGCGACGACTCGATCACCCAGCGCATCGCCAGCGCCATGCGCCGGCTCGAACGGACCTCGACCGGCACCTGGTAGGTGGCACCACCGACGCGGCGGGACTTGACCTCGACCGCCGGGGCGACGTTGTTCAGCGCCTTCTCGACGAGTTGCAGGGGTTCGGCGCTCTTCTGGCCGATGACGTCCATCGCGCCATAGACGATCTGCTCGGCGATCGACTTCTTGCCGCTCTTCATCACCATATTGATGAAGCGGGCGACCATCTCGCTGCCGTGCTTGGGATCCGCGATGACTTCGCGGACGGGGGTCTGACCTTTACGGGACATGAGGCTTGCCTACCTGGGTATGTGGGGAGCGCATCACTTCTTCGGACGCTTGGTGCCGTACTTCGAACGGCTCTGGCGGCGCTTGGCGACACCCGAGGCGTCGAGCGAGCCGCGCACGGTGTGGTAGCGCACGCCGGGCAGGTCCTTGACGCGACCGCCGCGGATCAGCACGACCGAGTGCTCCTGCAGGTTGTGGCCTTCGCCGCCGATGTAGGAGATGACCTCGAAGCCGTTGGTGAGACGGACCTTCGCGACCTTGCGGAGCGCGGAGTTCGGCTTCTTCGGCGTGGTGGTGTACACGCGGGTGCACACGCCACGACGCTGCGGGCAGTTGGCCAGCGCCGGGGAGGCGCTCTTGTAGGTGTTGGGCTGCCGCGGCTTGCGGACCAGCTGGTTGATCGTCGCCATTTCTCGGGACCTTCGGTGAAAACGAAAGGCAGGCCGAGATGAACTCGACCTGCCAAGACTCGGGATTCTAGACCGCCTTGACAAGTTTCGTCAACGGCGGCAGCGCCTGGAACCGCACCCCGCTCCGGGGTCGAACACGAACCGCGTCCCTGCGGTTCATTTCGCGTTCCGCTTGGGCGGGCGCTTACTCGTCGGTGCCCGCCTCGGCACCGGCCTCCTGGGGCTGGGGCAGGCTGGCGAACAGCTCGCGGTCGGCGTCGCTGAGCTCGGGGAGCCCGCCGGCACGGCGCTTGGCGTGGTAGGCCAGGCCGGTGCCGGCCGGGATCAGGCGGCCGACGATCACGTTTTCCTTGAGACCGCGCAGCATGTCGCGAGTGCCGCGCACGGCCGCCTCGGTGAGCACGCGGGTGGTCTCCTGGAAGGACGCCGCCGAGATGAAACTCTCGGTCGCCAGCGAGGCCTTGGTGATGCCCAGCAGTACCGGATCGGCCTTGGCCGGCAGGTCGTTGCGCACGCCGGCCCGAACGTTCTCGTCGCCAACGCGGAAACGGTCGACCTGCTCGCCGACGAGGAAACGGGTACCGCCGGCGTCGGTGATCTCCACCTTGCGCAGCATCTGGCGGAGGATCGTCTCGATGTGTTTGTCGTTGATCTTGACGCCCTGCAGGCGGTAGACGTCCTGGATCTCCTTCACCAGGTACGCGGCCAGCTCCTCGACGCCCTTCAGGCGCAGGATGTCCTGCGGATTCGGCTCGCCGGCCACGACTTCCTCGCCCTTCTCGACGTGCTCGCCCTCGAACACCACGATCTGGCGGTACTTCGGGATCAGCTCCTCGTGCTCGTTGCCGTCCACTTCCTTGATGATGAGGCGCTGCTTGCCCTTGGTGTCCTTGCCGAAGCTGACGATGCCGGAGACCTCGGCCAGAACCGCCTGGTCCTTCGGCTTGCGGGCCTCGAACAGGTCGGCCACACGCGGCAGACCACCGGTGATGTCGCGGGTCTTGGAGGCTTCCTGCGGGATCTTGGCGACCACGTCGCCCACGCCCACTTCGGCACCGTTCTGCACCGTCACCACGGCACGCGGCGGCAGCAGGTACTGGGCCGGCAGGTCGGTACCGGGGATCTGCATGTCCTTGCCCTTGGCATCGACGATGCGGACCATCGGACGCAGGTCCTTGCCGGCTTGGCCGCGACGCTTCGGATCGGTGATCTCGATCGAGGCGAGGCCGGTCAGCTCGTCGGTCTTCTCGATGGCGGTGACGCCCTCGACGAAGTCGATGAAACGGACGAAACCCTTCACTTCCGAGACGATCGGGTGGTTGTGCGGATCCCACGTAGCCACCGTCTGGCCGGCCTTGATCGGATCGCCGTCCTTGCCGTTGATGGTGGCGCCGTAGGGCAGCTTGTGGCGCTCGCGCTCGCGGCCCAGCGGATCGAGCACCGACAGCTCACCCGAGCGCGACACCGCGACCAGATGGCCGGCCGAATGGGCGACCGTCTTGAGGTGGGTGAACTTGATCGAGCCGGTGGTCTTGACCGTGATGTTGTCGATGGCGGCGGCACGCGACGCCGCACCACCGATGTGGAAGGTCCGCATGGTGAGCTGGGTGCCCGGCTCGCCGATCGACTGCGCGGCGATGACGCCGACCGCTTCGCCGATGTTGACGAGGTGGCCACGGGCCAGGTCGCGCCCGTAGCACATGGCACAGATGCCGAAACTGGCCTCGCAGTTGATGGCCGAGCGAACCTTGATGCTCTGGACGCTGTGCGCATCGAGCTTGTCGACCCACTTCTCGTCGAGCAGGGTGTTGCGGGTGACGATCGGCTCCTCGTCGTTGCCGGGGAGGTAGACATCCTCCGCAACGACGCGGCCCAGCACGCGGTCGCGCAGGGACTCGGTGACTTCGCTGCCCTCGACGACCGCGGTCAGGGTGAGGCCCTGCCGCGTGCCACAGTCAACCCCGGTGACCACCACGTCCTGCGCCACGTCGACGAGGCGACGGGTGAGGTAGCCGGAGTTCGCGGTCTTCAGCGCGGTGTCCGCGAGGCCCTTGCGGGCGCCGTGGGTCGAGATGAAGTACTGCAGGACGTTCAGGCCCTCGCGGAAGTTCGCGGTGATCGGCGTCTCGATGATCGAACCATCGGGCTTGGCCATCAGGCCGCGCATGCCGGCGAGCTGGCGGATCTGCGCCTGCGAACCACGCGCGCCCGAGTCGGCCATGATGTAGATCGAGTTCATCGACTTCTGGTCGATAATCTCGCCCTTGGCGTTCTTCACCTTGTCGGTGCCGATGGTGTCCATCATCGCCTTGGCGATCTGCTCGTTGGTGCGCGACCAGATGTCCACGACCTTGTTGTAGCGCTCGCCCGAGGTGACCAGGCCGCTCTGGTACTGGTTCTGGATCTCCAGCACCTCGGTTTCGGCCTTGGCGAGGATCTCCTTCTTCTCGGTCGGGATGGTCATGTCGTCGATGCCGACCGACACGCCGGCACGGGTGGCGTTGCTGAAGCCGGTGTACATCAGCTTGTCGGCGAACACCACCGTGTGCTTCAGGCCGAGCTGGCGGTAGCAGCCGTTGATCAGGCGGCTGATGGCCTTCTTGTTGAGCTCGGTGTTGACCATCGTGAAGGACAGGCCTTCGGGCAGGATCTCGGCCAACAGGGCGCGACCGACCGTGCTGTCGTAGATGGTGGACTTGCGGCTGCTTTCGCCCGACTCATCGATCACCGTCTCGACGATACGGACCTTGACCTTGGCGTGCAGCTCGACGGTGCGGTTGTCGTAGGCGCGGCGAACCTCGGCGACATTGGCGAACACCATGCCCTCGCCCTTCTTGTTCTCGAGGGCGCGGGTCATGTAGTACAGGCCGAGCACAACGTCCTGCGTCGGCACGATGATCGGCTCGCCGTTCGCCGGCGACAGGATGTTGTTGGTCGACATCATCAGTGCGCGGGCTTCGAGCTGGGCTTCCAGCGAGAGCGGCACGTGGACGGCCATCTGGTCACCGTCGAAGTCGGCGTTGAAGGCCGTGCAGACGAGCGGATGCAGCTGGATCGCCTTGCCCTCGATCAGCACCGGCTCGAAGGCCTGGATGCCGAGGCGGTGCAGCGTCGGCGCGCGGTTCAGCAGGACCGGGTGCTCGCGGATGACCTCCTCGAGGATGTCCCAGACCACGGCTTCTTCGCGTTCGACCAGCTTCTTGGCGGCTTTGATGGTGGTGGCGAGACCGCGGAGCTGCAGCTTCGAGAAGATGAAGGGCTTGAACAGCTCGAGCGCCATCTTCTTCGGCAGGCCGCACTCGTGCAGGCGCAGGGTCGGGCCGACCACGATGACCGAACGGCCCGAATAGTCGACGCGCTTGCCGAGCAGGTTCTGGCGGAAGCGACCCTGCTTGCCCTTGATCATGTCGGCGAGCGACTTGAGCGGACGCTTGTTGGTACCGGTGATGGCGCGGCCGCGACGGCCATTGTCCATCAGGGCATCGACCGACTCCTGCAGCATGCGCTTCTCATTGCGGACGATGATGTCCGGCGCATTGAGTTCGAGCAGGCGCTTGAGGCGGTTGTTGCGGTTGATGACGCGGCGGTACAGGTCGTTCAGATCCGAGGTCGCGAAGCGGCCACCGTCCAGCGGGACGAGCGGACGCAGGTCGGGCGGCAGCACCGGCAGCACGGTCATCACCATCCACTCCGGGCGGTTGCCGGAGTCGAGGAAGGCCTCGACCAGCTTGATGCGCTTGGTCAGACGCTTGAGCTTGGTCTCGGAGTTGGTGCTGGCGACCTCTTCCTTGAGGCGCAGCAACTCGGATTGCAGGTCGATGGTGCGCAGCAGTTCGTGGATGGCCTCGGCACCCATGTAGGCCTCGAAGTCATCGCCGTGCTCCTGGCGCGCCTGCATCAGCTGCTCTTCGTTCATCAGCGAGCCGCGCTCGAGCGGGGTCAGGCCCGGCTCGGTCACGACGAAGGCTTCGAAGTACAGGATGCGCTCGATGTCGCGCAGGGTCATGTCGAGCATCAGGCCGATACGCGATGGCAGCGACTTCAGGAACCAGATGTGGGCGACCGGGCTGGCCAGGTCGATGTGGCCCATGCGCTCGCGACGCACCTTGGCCAGCGTCACTTCCGTGCCGCACTTCTCGCAGACCACGCCGCGGTGCTTCATGCGCTTGTACTTGCCGCACAGACACTCGTAGTCCTTGACCGGACCGAAGATGGCGGCGCAGAACAAGCCGTCGCGCTCGGGCTTGAAGGTGCGGTAGTTGATGGTCTCCGGCTTCTTGACTTCGCCGTAGGACCAGGAACGGATCAGATCCGGGGACGCGAGGCCGATCTTGATCGAGTCGAAATCGACGGCCGGGCGCTGCTGGGTGAATAGGTTGAGCAGGTCTTTCATGGCTTGTTTCTCCAGGCGCGCAATCAGTGGCCTTCAAGCTCGATGTTGATACCGAGCGAACGGATTTCCTTCACCAGCACGTTGAACGACTCCGGCATGCCGGCCACCATCTCGTGGTCGCCGTCGACGACGTTCTTGTACATCTGGTTGCGGCCCTGCACATCGTCGGACTTGACGGTGAGCATTTCCTGCAGCGTGTAGGCCGCGCCATAGGCTTCGAGCGCCCACACTTCCATCTCGCCGAAGCGCTGGCCGCCGAACTGCGCCTTGCCGCCCAAGGGCTGCTGGGTGACGAGCGAGTACGGGCCAGTGGATCGCGCGTGCATCTTGTCGTCGACCAGATGGTTGAGCTTCAGCATGTGCATGTAGCCCACCGTGACCTTGCGGTCGAAGGCCTCGCCGGTGCGGCCGTCGAACAGCGTCACCTGGGTCTTGGTGTCGCTCATGTCGAGCAGGCGGGTGTGCGGATCGTCGGACGGATAGGCGAGCTCGAGCATGTGCTTGATTTCGGCCTCGGCCGCGCCATCGAACACCGGGGTGGCCATCGGCACACCGTCGGTGAGGTTCCTGGCGAGATTCAGCAGCTCCTCGTCGCTGAACTGCTTGAGGTCGACACGGGTGGCACCGGTGATCTTGCGGTCGTGGTTGTAGATCCTGTCGAGGAACTCGCGCAGCTCGGCGACCTTGGCCTGTGCGTCCAGCATCTTCTGGATGCGTTCGCCCAAGCCCTTGGCGGCGAAGCCGAGGTGGGTCTCGAGGATCTGGCCGATGTTCATGCGGCTCGGCACACCCAACGGGTTCAGCACGATGTCGACGGTGCGGCCATCGGCCATGTGCGGCATGTCCTCGACCGGGACGATGGTCGACACCACACCTTTGTTGCCGTGACGGCCGGCCATCTTGTCGCCCGGCTGGATGCGGCGCTTCACGGCCAGGTAGACCTTGACCATCTTGAGCACGCCCGGAGCGAGGTCGTCGCCCTGGGTGATCTTGCCGCGCTTGTCGGCGAACCGCTTCTCGAACTCGGCCTTGTGGGCTTCGATCTGCTTCTGCGCGTTCTCGATGGCTTCGGCGGCGTCGTCGTCCTTCATCCGCAGCGTGAACCAGTCCTCCTTGCGCAGGCTGTCGAGGTAGCTGGCGGTGACCTCGGCCTTCTTCAGGCCGTTCGGGCCGCCGTTCGCCACGCGACCGACCAGCTGCGAGCGCAGGCGGGCGAAGATCGCGCCTTCGAGGATGCGGAACTGATCATCGAAGTCCTTCTTGACGCGCTTGATCTCGGAGTCCTCGATCTGCTTGGCGCGCTTGTCCTTTTCGATGCCGTCGCGGGTGAACACCTGCACGTCGATGACCACGCCGTCCATGCCGGGCGGCACGCGCAGCGAGCTATCCTTCACGTCCGAGGCCTTCTCGCCGAAGATCGCGCGGAGCAGCTTCTCTTCCGGCGTGAGCTGGCTCTCGCCCTTCGGCGTGACCTTGCCGACCAGGATGTCGCCGGCGCGCACCTCGGCACCGATGTAGACCACGCCCGACTCATCGAGACGCGCGAGCGCCTGCTCGGCGACGTTCGGGATGTCGGCGGTGATCTCCTCGGCACCCAGCTTGGTGTCGCGGGCCTGAATCGTCAGTTCCTCGATGTGGATCGTGGTGTAGCGGTCCTGCTCGACGACGCGCTCCGAGAGGAGGATGGAGTCCTCGAAGTTGTAGCCGTTCCAGGGCATGAACGCGACCAGCATGTTCTGGCCGAGTGCAAGCTCGCCGATATCGGTCGAGGGGCCGTCGGCCAGTACATCGCCGCGGGCGACGCGATCGCCCACCCGCACCAGCGGGCGCTGGTTGATGCAGGTGTTCTGGTTGGAGCGCTGGTACTTGATCAGCGTGTAGATGTCGACGCCAGCATCGTTGGCACCGACCTCGTCCTCGTTGGCGCGCACCACGATGCGGCCGGCGTCGATCTGGTCGACGACACCACCTCGGCGGGCGTTCACGGTGACACCCGAGTCACGCGCGACGGCGCGCTCGATGCCGGTACCGACCAGCGGCTTCTGCGAACGCAGCGTCGGCACGGCCTGACGCTGCATGTTCGCGCCCATCAGCGCGCGGTTGGCGTCGTCGTGCTCGAGGAAGGGCACGAGGGCGGCGGCCACCGACACCGACTGCATCGGCGAGACGTCCATGTAGTGGATCTCGGCCGGCGGCTTGAGCAGCGCTTCGCCCTGCTGGCGGCAGGTGACGAACCCGGCGGTGAAACGACCCTGCTCGTCGAGTTCGGCGTTGGCCTGGGCGATGGTGAACTCGTTCTCCTCGATGGCCGAGAGAAAATCGACATCGTCGGTCACGCGGCCGTTCACGACCTTGCGGTACGGCGTTTCCAGGAACCCGTACTTGTTGGTGCGCGCGTACACGGCCAGCGAGTTGATCAGGCCGATGTTCGGACCTTCCGGCGTCTCGATGGTGCAGACGCGGCCGTAGTGGGTCGGGTGCACGTCGCGCACCTCGAAGCCGGCACGCTCACGGGTCAGGCCGCCCGGACCAAGCGCCGAAACGCGGCGCTTGTGCGTCACTTCCGAGAGCGGGTTGTTCTGGTCCATGAACTGGCTGAGCTGCGAGGAGCCGAAGAACTCCTTGATCGCGGCGGCCACCGGCTTGGCGTTGATCAGCTCCTGCGGGGTCAGGCCTTCGGATTCGGCCAGCGACAAGCGCTCCTTGACGGCGCGCTCGACACGCACGAGACCGACGCGGAAGGTGTTCTCGGCCATCTCGCCGACCGAGCGCACACGGCGGTTGCCGAGGTGGTCGATGT
>Ga0209103_1000692_pt1 | contig 10355 bp, 8 predicted proteins | sample 4C3metaG_FD_184152 | JGI IMG/M metagenome (GOLD analysis project Ga0209103, IMG submission 184152) | Freshwater bacterial and archeal communities from Indian Creek, Illinois, USA - 4C3 metaG (SPAdes) (version 2) | ecosystem: Environmental > Aquatic > Freshwater > Unclassified | place: USA: Indian...
CATCTTGTCCCCTCCCTTGCCCCTCCGCCGGCGCCTGTGGCGCGTGCCTCTCTCGTCGCGGCACCACTCGCCAGCCTTGCCGGCCCGCCGCCAATCCGGGCACGGCTGATGGACGAGCCGAGCCTCGGCCCCAGCATGCGGCTGCCCCTTGGCGCCGGTGTCGGCGTCGCCGCCTTTCGGCGTGGCGAGCAGGCCCTGATCCTGGCCGAGACGGAGCGCCCCATAGAATTCGGCGGCCTGCTGCGTGAGCCCGCCTTCCAGGGCATCCAGGCGCGCGCCATGGGCGGCGTCACGCTGATCTCCTTCCCGCTGGCCGCCGGCATGCAGGTGGTGCCCCGGCAGGAGGGGAATGACTGGTTCCTCTCTGTCGTGCCGCGCCAGCACCAGGCCGTCACCGCCATTCCCGCCCTGCGCGCGGAATTCGACCAGGGCCGCGCCATCCTGCACGCCGCCCGGCCGAGCCGCGTCGTGAGTCTCCCCGATCCGCTGACGGGTGGCCCGCTTCTGGTCGGCCTCGTCACCCAGGCGGCGCCGCGCCAGATCGGGACGCGCGGTCTCGCCGAGTTGGACCTGCTTGAAACCTTCCTGGGTGTCGCCGTGCTGGCCCGCGCTGATCGCGTTGCGCTGCGAAGCGGGGCCGAGCGATTCGTGCTCTCCGTCGAGGGCGGCAGCGTCTCGCTCGCGGCGCAACCGGGCGAGTCGCAATGGGCCGCACTTGGCATGACGCGCAGCTTCGACATGCCCGGCCAGCCGATGACGGCGCTGCTGGAGCGGCTGCGGGCGCAACAGTCGGCCATTGCCTCCGCCGCGCCGCTGCTGCGGGCCGAGCCGCGCCTGGCCGCCGCGCAAACGCTCCTGGCGTTGGGGCTGCCGCAGGAGGCGCATGCGATGCTTCGCTTGGCCGTGCAGGAAACCCCTGACGCCGCGGCGGATCGCCGCATGGCCTTCCTGGGGGGCATGGCCGCGCTGCTGGCTGGCCGGCCGAATGAGGCGGCGGGGCTGGATGCGGAACTGCCCGGCTCGGACGAGTTGTTGCTCTGGCGCAGCCTGCGCGCCGCCATGCAGGGCGATGTCCAGGCGGCGGCGCCAGGGCTCGCGGCGAGCTGGCCCTTGTTGCAGGCCTATCCCGATGGGCTGCGGCGCCGGGTGACCGGCACGGCGGCGGAAGCACTGGTTGAGGGCGGACAATACGCTGCCGCCCGCCGCCTGATCGAAGCCGCGGGCGAGGACCCGTCCATCCTGCTCGCCCAGGCGATGCTGGAGGAAGCGCAGGGTCAGCCCGCCCGCGCGCTGGAAGCTTATGAGGCGGCGGCGAATGGGCGGGACCGGCTGATGCGCGCGCGCGCCCTGCGGCGCGGCATCGAGTTGCGGCTTGCCACGGGCCGGCTGGATGCCGCCGGCGCCGCGCGCGCGCTGGAATCGGCGCTTTTTGCCTGGCGTGGCGACGGAATGGAACTGGCGACGCGCGAACGCGTGGCGGCCCTGCGGCGTGAAGCGCGCGACCCGCGTGGGGCGTTCACGCTTCTGCGCGAGACGGAATCGGTCTTCCCGGAACAGGCGGGCCTGCTGCGCGCGCCGATCCAGGCGGCCTTCCTCCACGCGCTGGAGGTTGAATCGCCGCTCGGCGCCGTGGCGCTCTACGACGCGCATCCCGAATTGCTGCCCCAGGGCGAGGCGGGGGAGGCGATGCTCGCGCTGCTGACCGAACGCCTCACGGCACTTGATCTCCCGGATCGCGCGGCCGGGTTGCTGCGCCGGGCCATGGAGCGGGCGCCACCAGGTGAAAGCCGCGCGGGCCTGGGTGCGCGCCTCGCCGCGCAGCGCCTCTCCGAGCGGGATACCGAGGGCGCGCTCTCGGCACTCGCCGCCAGCTCCGCGCCGAGGTTGCCCTCCGCGTTGCTGGAAACTCGCAGCTTGCTCGCGGCGCGGGCCGAGGCGCGGCGCGGCAATCATGCCCTGGCCACGGAAGCCTTGCAGGCGCTGGGGCCGGCGGGGGATGAGGCGCTCTCCGAAATCCTGACCGAAGCGCGTCAATTTGGCGGCGCGGCCGCGGCACTTGGCCGGCATCTCGCCACGCTGCCGGACGGGCCGCTGCCCGAGGCGTCGCAGCGCCTCGTGTTGCGCCAGGCGGCGCTGCTGGCCATGGCGGGCGAGGAAGGTGGCCTGGCGCAGCATCGTGCCCGCTACGTGTCCCGGCTGGAGCCGGGAGCCATTGCCTCGGCCTTCGATGCTTTGACGACCGACCCGGTGCGGGGCCTCGCGGACCTCCCGCGTTTGGCGCGGGAACTGAACCTCTTCCGGAGTTTGCCGCAAAGGCTGGAGCCTTTGCGGACAGCGCAGCGACCTGCCGGTTGAGTCTTGCGTGGAGTGGGGGGGAGGTCCGCGATTTTTTCGGGGCGCGAATCACGAATTTCATTTGACCCCCCGCTCCCCTTGCCCCATATCCGCCGCCGCTGACCTGTTCGAACCGACGGCCGCTGGGGCCGCACAGCCGACAATTGGTCATCTGCTGGTGGGAAGGAGAACCCGACTATGGACTCTCTCGTCCGACTGGGGATGGACTCGGAATTGCTCCCGAGCGACGCCCAGACGATTATCAAGAATTCGGCCGCGGCTGATTCGATCACGGAGGCGAAGGATTACTTCGTCGAGCGGAACGGCGTGCGCTACGCCGGGACGCACCTGATCATTGATCTTTGGGGTGCGACGAACCTGGATGATCCCGGCCATATTGATGCTGTGCTGCGGGCCGCCGCCATTGCCTCGGGCGCCACGATCCTGCACGGGCATTTTCATCATTTCTCGCCCAATGGCGGCGTGAGCGGCGTGCTGGTGCTGGCCGAAAGCCATGTCTCCATCCACACCTGGCCGGAGCGGGATTTCGCGGCGCTGGACATCTTCGTCTGCGGCGATTGCGACCCCTACAAGGCCATCCCGCTGCTGAAGACCGGCTTCCTGCCCGAGCGCATCACGCTGGGCGAGCACAAGCGCGGTATGGTGGGCTGAGCCAGCCCGAGCGATGTAATGAACGGGGCCGGGCGGCAACGTCCGGCCCTTCTTCTTGAGTGAACTTGCCGAGGATGAACGCGATGACCGATGTTTGGGTGAATGAGACGCTCTACCCCGATTGGGGCCAGCGCTTCCTGGTGCAGCGCGAGCTGGCACGGGTGAAGAGCGAGTTCCAGGACATCATGATCTTCGAGAGCAGCTCGCATGGCCGCGTGATGGTGCTGGACGGCGTCATCCAGATCACCGAGCGCGACGAGTTCGTCTATCAGGAAATGCTGACGCATGTGCCGTTGCTGGCGCATGGCGCGGCCAGGCGCGTGCTGATCATTGGGGCGGGCGATGGCGGTGTGCTGAAGCGCGTTCTCCAGCACCGCAACGTCGAGAAATGCGTGATGGTGGAGATTGACGGCGAAGTGATCCGCCTCTGCCAGGAGCACATGCCCGACATCGCGGGCGATGCTTGGACCAATGCGCGCGGCGAAGTGATCGTGGGCGATGGCATTGACTATGTGCGCCAGGCCGAAGCCGGTTCCTTCGACGTGGTGATCGTGGACAGCACCGACCCGATCGGCGTGGGCGAGGTGCTGTTCACCGACGAATTCTACCACAATGCGGCCCGCCTGCTTTCGGCCGATGGCCTGATCGTGAACCAGTGCGGCGTGCCCTTCATGCAGGCCGATGAGCTGCGCGAGACCTCGCTGCGGCGCGGCAAGTTCTTCGCCGACATCTCGGCCTATGTGGCGGCGGTGCCGACCTATGTGGGCGGCTTCATGACCCTGGGCTGGTCGGCCAAGACCAAGGGCCTGCGGGATGTGCCGGTGGCCGAAATCCGCCGCCGTGCGGAAGCGGCCGGCATCCTGGGCACCACGCGCTACTGGACGCCCGAGATCCACGCGGGCTGCTTCAATCTGCCGCCCTATATCGCGGAAAACCTGCCTCTTTGAGGCAGGGATAGTTCCGGCCGCCGCCGCTCTCCGTGCGCGTGTTTGCGGCGAGGTTCCTTCGCCACCGGTCGGCGCGGCCCGCGAGCTGCACCGGCCGGGAGTCCCCGGCCCGGTCCGATCCAGGCGCCATCGCGCCTGGTTTATCGGCCCGGCGGAATTCGGGGCGTCGTGGAGGAAAGCTCGCCTGGGTGGATGTTGCATCCCCACCCGCTCACGTCACGGCCGGTGGTGGCCGGTATCTACCGCACGATAGAGCATCATCCGATCAAACGGAATCGTTTGACCGGATAAAGATGCTCGGAGCCCTTTCGAACGGAAAAAGCTCTAGAGCGGGATGCGTTGAGGCGGAATCGCCGAAAACGTTGAATCCCGCTCTCAGAAGTGGCGAGACCATGAAAGTGAGCGCAAGCGAACGCATCATGGTCTAGCGCAGCCTCTCGCGGAGGGCAGGGTGTGCTGCGACCTGATCCATCAGAACGGCTCAGCGCGGTCTTTGCGCAGCAGCCGGTGGAAGGCACCGGGCGAGCGTTGATGCCCGCTCACCGCATCGGCCAGCGCATCGAGCCAGCCGGAGAACCATGCCTTGCCCCAGCCGCCGGTCTGCGCCATCGGGTTTTCCAGCACCGAGGCACCATCCTGGAAGGCTTTGCGGCCGGCGGCATAGGCGTTGTCACTGACGAAATTGTCGTCGGGGTCCACTTCCTCGGGCATCGGGTATTCCTGTTCTGTGCCCCCGATGTTACATCGCCGCGCCGGCTACGCCACCCTATATTGCGGCCATGAACCTGATCGCCCCCGTGCCATTCCAGCCGATCCGCCAGCCCATGCCACCGGCCGGCAAGCCGCTGCGCGTGGTCAGCCCCTTCGAGCCGAATGGCGACCAGCCCACCGCCATCCGCGAACTCATCGCGGGCGTGGAGGGCAATGAGCGGGACCAGGTGCTGCTGGGCGTGACCGGTTCGGGCAAGACCTTCACCATGGCCAAGGTGATCGAGGCGGTGCAGCGGCCCACCCTCGTATTGGCGCCCAACAAGACGCTGGCGGCGCAACTCTATGGCGAGATGAAGAGCTTCTTTCCCGACAATGCGGTGGAATATTTCGTCAGCTACTATGATTACTACCAGCCCGAAGCCTATGTGCCGCGCACCGACACCTACATAGAAAAAGACAGCCAGATCAACGAGCAGATTGACCGCATGCGGCACTCCGCCACGCAATCCCTGCTGGAGCGGCGGGATGTGGTGATCGTCGCCTCCGTCTCCTGCATCTACGGCATCGGCTCGGTCGAGACCTATTCCAACATGGTGGTGAAGCTGGAGGTGGGCGGCGCCATCTCGCGCGATGCCCTCCTCAAGGGCCTTGTCGAGCAGCAATATCGCCGCAACGACATGGCCTTCCAGCGCGGCAGCTTTCGCGTCCGGGGCGAGAGCGTGGATGTCTGGCCCGCCCAACTGGAGGATCGCGCCTGGCGCATCAGCCTGTTCGGCGACGACATCGAGGCGCTGCGTGAGTTCGACCCGCTGACCGGCGAGATCACCGGCGAGTTCGAGCGCGTCAGCATCTACGCCAATAGCCACTATGTGACGCCAAGACCCACGATGCAGCAGGCCATTGGCCGCATCAAGACGGAGCTGAAGGAGCATCTGGCCGTGCTGGAACGCGAGGGGAAGCTGCTGGAGGCCCAGCGCCTGGACCAGCGCACCACCTTCGACATCGAGATGATGGAGACCACCGGCTCCTGCAAAGGGATCGAGAATTATTCCCGCTACCTGAGCGGCCGCAATCCGGGCGAGCCGCCGCCGACGCTGTTTGAATACCTGCCCGATGGCGCGCTGCTGGTGGTGGATGAAAGCCACGTCACCGTGCCGCAGATTGGCGGCATGTTCCGCGGCGACTATGCGCGCAAGCTCACCCTCACCGAATACGGCTTCCGTCTGCCCAGTTGCAGCGACAATCGCCCGTTGAAATTCGAGGAGTGGGAAAGCTTCCGCCCGCAGACCGTCTTTGTAAGCGCCACACCCGGCCCCTGGGAGATGGAGCGCACCGGCGGCGTCTTCGCCGAGCAGGTGATCCGCCCGACCGGCCTCGTGGACCCCGTCTGCGATATCCGCCCCGTGGAGAACCAGGTGGATGACTTGCTGGCCGAGTGCAAGGCCTGCGCGGCCAAGGGGCAGCGCGTGCTGGTCACGGTGCTCACCAAGAAAATGGCCGAGCAACTGACGGAATACCTGACCGAAATGGGCGTGCGCGTCCGCTACCTGCATTCCGACGTGGACACGCTGGAGCGTATCGAGATCATCCGCGACCTGCGGCGGGGTGTCTTCGACGCGCTGATCGGCATCAACCTGCTGCGCGAGGGGCTGGATATTCCCGAATGCGGCCTGGTCACCATCCTGGACGCCGACAAGGAGGGCTTTCTCCGCAGCACAACCTCCCTGATCCAGACCATTGGGCGCGCGGCGCGCAACGCCGAGGGCCGCGTCATCCTCTACGCCGACCGCATGACGGACAGCATGAAGCGCGCCCTGGAGGAGACGGAGCGGCGGCGGGCCAAGCAGGTCGCCTACAACACCGAGCACGGTATCACCCCCACCTCGATCCGGCGCGAGATCAGCGACGTGTTGAAGGATGTCAGCCAGGGCGACTATGTGACGGTGGAGGCCGTGGCGGGCGATGCCACGGCGCAATTCGTGGGTCGGGACCTGCGCTCGGCCATCGCGGAGATGGAGAAGAAGATGCGCGCGGCGGCGGCCGACCTCGAATTCGAGACGGCAGCCCGGCTGCGTGACGAGATCAAGCGGCTGGAGGCGCTGGAATTGGGCATCCCAACACCTGGAAGCGCGCTTTCACCCAATGAGGCCGGGCGTTCGCTGCGCGAGGCGACACCCAAGAAGGACTGGAAGCCCAAGCCCATGGGGCCGGGGGGCGGCGGCTACGATCCCAAGAAGATGAAGGCACGCGGGCGCAAGGCGCCGTAGTGGCGGCCCGCGCCGTCAGGCGCCTTCCTCGCCCGGTTCTTGCACGGCGCGCGTCGCATGGAGATCGAGGAAGCGTTCGAAATCCTTCGGGATGATGCGGAATTCGCGCCCGATATCAATGGCGCGCAGATCCCCCTGCTTGATCCACTGGCGCACCGTCGCCTCGCCAACCTGCGTGAGGTCGGCCACTTCGCGGACCGTCATGAATTTGCGTGTGAGCATGGCATCCTGGCCTCACTGCCCTTGACCGGAGCTGAGCGTAATTGAGCGCCGTTGACATGTGTTTGACCTAGATCAATGTCACTCGCCTTGGCTTGCGGTATTTTGACGTCATTGGGTCTGTCGAGCCGCGGGAATATGGCGGGGCAGCGCCCGACACAATCGGCCACGCCGGAGCAGAAGCCGGCTGGCCCGTTCAACAGGCCGGGAGATGCATCCATGACGCTCACCACTATCGTTTGCCAGGTCGAACCCGGCGATGGCGCGACGCTTGAGGCGTCCCTCGCAGCGCCGCTCGCCCTGGCCGAGGTCTATGGCGCGCATCTGACGGCGCTGGTCTTCCCCATCGAGACGGAGGGGGGCACCGCGATGGTGCCGGGCGGCGATCTTGCGGCCGAGGAACACGCCGCGACGCTCCTGCGCGCCATCGCCGAGCGGCGCGGCGTCTCCTGCGAGGTCCGGTCGCGCAGCAGCTTTGCTTATGGTGTCGGGGATGTCTTCGCCGATCACCTCCGCGTTGCGGATCTGGGCGTGGTGGCCGTCGGCGCCGCTCGGGGAATGGGGCATCGCCTCGTGCTGGGTGCGGGGATCTTCGACAGCGGGCGCCCGGTCCTGGTGCTGCCGCATGCTCAACCGTTCCAGGCTCCGCCCTCGCGCGTGGTGATCGCCTGGGATGCGAGCCCGGCTGCCGTGCGTGCCGTCCATGGCGCCATGCCCTTCATCCAGCGCGCCGATGAGGCGCTGGTCGTCACCGTGACCAACGACAAGGAATTGCGGGCCGGGCAATCCGCCATCGAGTTGGTGCGTCTGCTGGCGCGTCATGGCGCGACGGCCCGCTTCAGCGCGGTGCAGCGCGGCGGCGGCAGCGTGCTCGACGCCGTGATCGGCGCGGCGGGAGACACGCAGGGGGCCATGCTGGTGATGGGCGCCATTCGCCACGCGCCCCTGCGTAATATCGTCTTCGGCAGCGCCACGCAGGAATTGCTGGATCGCGGACCCCGGCTGGCCACACTTATCGCGGCCTGAGCAGGCCAGGTGTCGGAGTGCGGGCGGAGGGAGATTCGGAAATCGCTCCGCCCCTGTTCGCGCGGCCCGTCAGCAGGTTTGAGCGGCCGCCGACGGGCATGTGCAGGGCTCCATCGGTGATCGTCACGTTGATCCTCCCGGGGAGCCACGGCCGCCGGCCGGAGCGGCGGAGGTCACCGCCCCCACATGGCGGCCGTCAAAGGATCGGCCGCCGGGCATGATGATGCCCCCGGAAATGTTTTCCCGATGTTTCAAAAGGCTTGCAGCCTGCCAAGAGATTTGACCCGCCTTCGTTACAATTGCTCCTCCAGCGGCAGGCGCCGCACCAGCCCTGCCAGGAACCAGCGCCACCACCCGGCCATGGGCTCGCGGTCGGGGATATCCGGCCCGCCATCGCGCCAGGCCAGCGCGCCCGCCTCCAGTACCACCTGCCAACTCACCGCCGGATCGGCCAGGCGGGCATGCTCCGCCGCGATGCCGGCCGCGATGCCGCAATCGCGCACGAAGGCGCCCATCTCGGTGTTCAGCGCCGCCGAACGCGGATCGAGATTGAATGAACCCACGAAGCCCAGCTTGCCATCCACCGCGAAGGCCTTGGTGTGCAGGGCGGCGCCGCGTGAGCCGAGCAGGCTGGGATTGGCATCCTGCCAATGCGGCTTCAATTCGAACAGCGTGACACCCATGCCCAGCAGCGCGCGCCGATACTTGGCGTAGCCGCCATGCACCGCCACCACATCCGTCGCGGCCAGGGAATTGGTGATGACCGAGACGCGTACGCCGCGCGCCCGCAATTCGCCAATCAGCTGGAGACCCGCGCGGCCTGGCACGAAATAGGGCGAGATCAGCAGCGCCTCGCGCTCGGCCAGGCGCAGCGCATCGGCGATTTCGGCGGCGATGCCGCCTGCGGCACGGGCCAGCTTGCGGGCGCGCAGGCCGCGCCTGGCCTTCTCCGGCGGGTCTGCCACGACCTCGATGGCGTGGGGCGGCACGAGAGTGAGGTCCAACTGGCCCAGCAAAGGGAGGCCCGCGCGGGCCAGCAGCGCATCTGCGGCGGGGCGGTCATCGGCGGCGGCGAGCACGGCGCGCAGCGCGGGCAGTCCGCCCGCCCGTTGGGCCGTGGCGGCGGCCAGTTCGGCGGGGCGCGCGAGGGGGCTGTTCCAGTAGCGGTTGAAGACGCGCGTCGCCTGCTGCGCGGCAGGCCCGGCGATCATCAAATCCAGGTCGCGGAAGCGGATGCTGTCGCGGGCGGCCAGGCCGAAATAGGCATCCCCCAGATTGCGCCCGCCCACCACGGCAAGGCAGTCATCGGCGATCCAGGATTTATTGTGCATGCGCCGGTTCAGGTGCCACCCGCCAAAGGCCAGCTCCAGCAGGAAGCCGATGTGGCCGAAGCGGCGCCAGCGTGTGCCGTTGAACAACCGCACCTCGATCAGCGGATGCGAATCCAGCGCCGCCAGCGTGCGTTGCCGCCCCAGCGCATAGACGTCATCCAGCAGCAGCCGGACCGTGACGCCGCGATCGGCCGCCTCCAGCACTTCCTGCGCCAGGAGCTGTCCTGTCACGTCGCCATGCCACATGTAGTATTGCAAATCCAGGCTACGGCCGGCGGCGCGGGCACTGGCGGCGCGCGCGCCGAAGGCCGTATCAGCCTCGGCCATCAACGCCACGCCGCTCATTCCCGCCGGGCCAGGGCCGAGCGCGCTGGCCACGTCGCGTTCCAGGGCGGTGCGGGAGCGGCGGCTGAGGGCGGGCTGGCTCATCATCTCCATGCCTCGAACAGGGCCGGGCCGCGCGGGTTGCCGCGTGCGCCGCCCCATGGGGAAAACCGAAGCCGTAATGTCATGAACCGCCGCCCCATGTTCCAGGCCCCGCCTTTGTTGCCGCGCACCGGCCCCAGCTTCGCACAATCCGGGGCCGCGACGCAGGGGCTGATGCGCCGTCACCATGGATTGACGGGCCAGGGCAAGTGCCTAGAGCATCATCCGATCAAACGGAATCGTTTGATTGGATAAAGATGCTCGTAATTCAATGATCTAGAGCTTTTGCCGTGAGCCTTTCCGAACGGAAAAAGCTCTAGCCTGCGCCCGCAGAAACGCTGAGGAATGCCATGACCCCGCCCGAACGCCTGCGCGCCCACCTCGCCGAACCCGGCTTTGTCGTCATGCCCGCCGTTTGGGAC
>Ga0209103_1000693_pt1 | contig 10352 bp, 8 predicted proteins | sample 4C3metaG_FD_184152 | JGI IMG/M metagenome (GOLD analysis project Ga0209103, IMG submission 184152) | Freshwater bacterial and archeal communities from Indian Creek, Illinois, USA - 4C3 metaG (SPAdes) (version 2) | ecosystem: Environmental > Aquatic > Freshwater > Unclassified | place: USA: Indian...
CTTTCTGACTCCTTAAGTGCAGCCGTTTCCCTCGCCAGACTGCGCCGATGATAGGCATTTTCTAAGATCGCAGGCAATTTAAACAGATAACCTTTGTTCTTGACAATATAATCGACAGCACCTAGACGCAGGGCTTTAACAGCAAGCTCCTCGTCGCCTTGGCCGGTAACTAAGACTACCGGTATATCCAACTTTAGCATTCTACGCAAATCTTTGAGCAAATCTAAGGCTCCTAAGCCAGGCAGGCGATAATCTAACAACAGAACCCCATATACATCATCGGCAATCGACAGTTGCTGATAAGCCTCCGCAGCTGAATGGACTATATCCAAGCGGATATGGGGCGCATGACGAGCTAGGTGGCGCTCTGTCAAATCGATGTCCGCAAAATTATGTTCGACATAAAGTGTACGTATATAGACCGATTCGCATGCTGCCTCTGTACAGAGGCACTCTAGAGCATGCTCTAACGCGCTAGGCAGCCGCCTCAGGTAATCGTCACGCTTGACAAGATAATCGTCTGCCCCGGCCTTAAGTGCTGACACCGCAGCAGCTTCATCTCCCTGGCCAGTGAGCATAATTACTGCCAAACGCAATGCTTTTTGCCGAATATCGGCCAAAAGCTCCATCCCGCTTCCATCTGGCAACTTCAGGTCGATAAACACCGCACTGTACCTTGCATCATCTTGGGCGAGCCTCTGCTTGGCCGCAGAGATTGTTCGAACCACATCCACTGTAATCCATGGGGTCGCACGGGCCAATTCTCTTCGTAACAGGTCGGCATCGAGAACATCATCTTCCACATAGAGAATTCTCATCGCATTTGCTCCTTTCTGTCCTAACGGTAAGCGTCATTTCATCACAAAGGAGGTTTGTTAACCACACCCCAATACAGCTCTATATGGGAAACAACGTCGTTAAATTTTTCAAAATCTACCGGTTTTACTATATACGAGTTAGCGCCAAGCCGGTATGCCCGCTCGACATCCAAATCTTCCGCCGAGGACGTCAGAACAACAACTGGCAGCGTGCAGAAACGAGGATGCCCTTTAAGCTGACGAAGCACCTCTAGACCATCAACTTTGGGTAGCTTGAGATCTAACAATACTATGACGGGTAGTGCTTCACCGCTCTCCCAACGCTTAATCCATAAAAGCGCTTCTTCTCCATCAAACGCAATTTGGAGAGGATTGATGATTTTACACCGAGCAAACGCGCGCTGCGTGAGATCACGATCAATTGAATTGTCCTCAATGAGCAGGATTGGCTGCATCCGCTGACTTTTCTCCACATCACTCACTCCCGTCATCTCAAATACTCGGAGATTCCGCTTTTTTGCGCGGCATTTCGAGATAGAAGGTAGCCCCCTTGCCAGCTTGACTTTCCGCCCACACACGCCCACCAAGCCGCACACTAGCCTTGCGCACCATGGCTAGCCCGATGCCAGTGCCGGGGTATTCTTCTTGGTTGTGCAAGCGATTAAAAATGCCAAAGATTTGTTCTTGGTATTTCATATCAAATCCAATGCCCTGGTCGCGCACAAAGAGCGTTATGATCTTGCCCCCCTCCACAGCGCCGATATCAATTACGGGCCCTTGCGATGGCGGGGTATATTTAAGAGCGTTATCCAATAGATTGCGCACAATCAGCAACAATCCCTCTCGATCCACACTCACATAGACTTCAGGCACATTTATGTTTATAGTTCCGTCACGCCTTCTTATCTCCTCTGCGTAATCAATAGCCGCAGACTCTACCAGCCTGCGCAGACTAAATGATGCTTCCCGCCATTCCCTGCTCTCCAAGCGCGAATAGGCTAACAAGTCATCAATCAGTCGGTTCATCCGCTCTACGGAAAGGCGAATTGTCTTGAGAAAGGTACTCCCTTCCCCATCAAGTTTTTCATGGTAGTCCACCAATAGAAGGCGACTGTATCCGTCTATACCCCGCAATGGAGCCTTAAGGTCATGGGCCACTGAATAGGCGAAGATCTCCAATTCCTTGGCCTTGGCATCGAGCTGAGCAGTGCGTTCGGCCACCAGTCTATCTAGATTCGTGCTGTACGCCAACAAGCCCTGCTCCGCTGTTTTTAATCGCTGATTTCTGACCAGCAGCAAGACCAGCATGCCAAGCAAGACTAGCATAAATGCGAATGTGACTACAATCAAATCTCGATAATGGGACCACAGGGTTGGTGTATAGTTCAAAAACACTGTGTAAGCAGGCAGATTCCGTTGGTCAACACGCCATTTCATGAGCTGCTGCCAGTCAAATAGTGGGAAATTGAATACCTCCATGCTTGTTGTTTGCTCCGTTAAGCTGAGTCTCCCACTCTTGTAACTCAGCCCTATTTCTGCCGCTTCACTGCCAAGGTTGGCAATGCCCACAATGGATCCTCCGAACAAACCCTGCGCTATGTGGACCTCTCGCAGAGCAAAGACTGGAACATTGGCCGTTCTGGCCACTTGCGCGGCCACCTCCGCCGGCACAAAAGTCTGGCCAGCCACGTCCGCAAAATACGAGCCATAGATAGCGACCGTATTTGCCGGCAATGAGGCAATGTATTGTAGCATTTCTTCATAAGTGAAGGCGGAGGTGTCCTTAATATCTAAACTTCCTGGCAATGCATCTAGTGCCGCCCTAAGCGTGCCATAAAACGGGGCCCTATAATCATCTTTACCCATAATGATGATAATGCGCCGTGTTTCAGGGAAAAGATTAAACATAAATCGCAAGGTCCCCTCCGCATCCACGCGGGAGCTAAGGATTATTACGCGGCGCGGGACACCCACCCAGGCAGGCTCTTGCTCAAAGATGGGGATAAGCATGGGTGCATCTGGGAAAAAATCATGCCCCTCCTGAGCGAGAAAATCTACCGCAGACTGATTAATCGTCACAATCAAACGGATATCCTTTTCAAGCAACTTACTCCGTAACGACGCCATGACTTCAGCGCGATGTCTTTCACCTGGGAAGCGGTGAAGATCGAGAAATTCTACAAAAATGTCCTCTCGGCTCATCCCCCCTGATACTAACGCCCCAACTAAGGGTGGCATTATCGCATCCACCACAGGAATTCCATACTGTGCTCCCACGAGAATCAACATCTGACCGTCAGCTGGCATTAGCTCCCCACTCTGCGATTGAGCCGACCCTGCCAAACGAAAAGCGAGCACTAACACAAGAATCATCAATACAGATACCACTCGCTTAGCGACACTAATCATCAAAACAAAGGGGACTGTTCCTCTTGTTGCATTCATCTTATCATCCGAGCGGCAGTGGAAGCTACTATGAATAGAATTGCTTCCGCTGGAAACGGCGAAACACAGCTGGCGTTGATTTCACACAGCACATATGTATCGGCACCCAGCTCGTCCCGAGGTCCTAAAAGAAAATCACAGTCCCAGATGATTGGTAGTTGCCAAGCGTCAAGGCGCAGCAGCTCTTGCGCCGCAGGGAGCCATTCTTGCTCAAGTTTGTGCTTGAGTAGCTCAAATTCATTCTTGGTTGGCGGATAGTACAGGCGCGGACCAGGTTGCGGGGCGGTGGAGGACAGTGCGCCAGCTGGAGCCGGAAACAGAGCGTTTACGGCTTGATGCCCAAACCCTACCACTTGGTTGTGCACCAAGTAACAACGAATCATGCCCTCAGTGAGACGCTCCTGATATACTTGGTCAATGACACGGCCCTTGTTAAAAAAGTAGGGCCGACACAAGTCGATTAGTGCTCCGAGAGCCATCACTTCCTCATATGCTCCGCGGATAGCTTGCCGCACGGAGACAGGAGTATCGAAATTTAGCTCGGAAAAATCGCTAAGCTGCCCATGCTCAGGCAGTGCATGGCCCTGCAACTGTACTCTCCACACGCCTATGCCGCCGTTGCCGCGATACTGTTTCAGCACTCGGGCCTCCCCAGAAGCCAGTCGCCGGGGCAATTCTTGGCACATCTGTTCTAGGGTGAGATAGAGATGCGTGTCGCGGCCCCAGCCCACCTCGCGCGTGCGATACAGCACTTCCTTGGTGCCAATCTGCAATAGCTTTATCTCTACGTCGTGGCAACAATCGTCGTGATAGGCGACTGGTTGCGACACAATGCCCATGTCGCCAAATCCCTGAAACAGCTTAGAAAACAGGTCGCTTTCAACTGACGACTTTCTCCCCACTGTCCGGTTCTCAGGATAAAGAATGGCTACCCGTTTCTGCTTGGTGGACATTAGTTCTCCTCCTCTCCTTAGCAGCAAACTAAGGGGACGGTTCTTTCTGAAACAAAAGGAAACGTCCCCCTCCCTTGTTGTCTCCGTTTCCGGGCTATTCAGCAAGTATACTGCGCAGCTCTTTTTCCAATACAGGGAGAACCTCGTACAAATCGCCCACTATACCATAGTCGGCAATGGAAAATATCCATGCGTTCGGGTCCTTGTTGATTGCGATAATGGTTTCAGAAGAGCTCATGCCGGCTACATGCTGTGCAGCGCCCGAGACCCCGCAGGCAATATAGACTTTCGGCGAAACCGCTTTGCCTGTTTGACCGACTTGGTGCGCGTGCGTAATCCAGCCTTCTTCGACCGCCGCGCGCGAGGCCCCGACTTCTGCACCAATGGCTTTCGCGAACTTTCGTATCACATCAAACCCTCTGGCTTCGCCTAAGCCGCGCCCGCCCGTAACAATGATTTCCGCACCTTCTAAATCGACTTTTTCACCAACGTGCGCTAGGACCTCCACAATGCGCGTCCTAATGCCTTTGGGATCAACGCAAAAGCTTTCTTTCACAATTTCTACATCACGCGACGCAAAGGTAGGTTTTTTGAACACGCCCGGCCTAATCGTACCCATTTGCGGCCTGTGTTGTGCGCAAAAAATGACTGCCATGATATTGCCGCCAAAGGCCGGTCTGGTCCAGGCGATGCAGCCGGTCTGCTCGTCTATGTTAAGCTCGGTGCAGTCAGCCGTAAGCCCCGTGCCAATCCGACAGGAAATGCGCGGCGCTAAATCGCGCCCGTTAGTCGTTGCGCCTATCATCACCGTAAGCGGCTCGTATTTCTTGATCAGATAGGTAAAAGCGGCTGTGTAGGCGTCCGTTGAGTAATGCTTATACTCTGGCCCCGCGATAGTGATAACGCGGTCGGCGCCGTGATCGCCTGCTGCCTTGGCTGCCATGCTTGCATCCTCGGCTATCACCACGCCAACCAAATTGCCGCCTTGTGCCTCTGCCAGCCGCCGGCCGGGGTTAAGGAGTTCAAGGCCGACATTTCGCGGCGTACCGTCGGGACGCGTTTCGATGAATACCCACAAATCCTTAGTTGCCATACCCACTATAACTTGTCCTCCTACTCAATGTCTTTGACGACGGTGTTATCGACCAGCAGTTTCGCCAGCTTAGCGGCTGCTTCCCCCGGCGGGCCATCCCGAAAGACAGTCCCGCCTTTTTTCACCTGTGGGACATAAGTTTTTCTCACCTGGGTTGGCGAGCCTTTCAGTCCGATTTTAGTTCTGTCAATCCCATCTAAATCAGCGACGCCGATGCGCTGAATCTCCATCTTTTTAGCCGCGAATTTGCGTTTTGCCGATGCCAAGCGAGGCTCGAAATTCGGCTTGGTAAAGGTCACCACACAGGGGAAGTTGACGGCTAAGATTTCTTTGCCATCCTCTGTTTCTTTCAGTACGTGTAGTTCGCCGTCCTTGATTTCACAAGTCAACCCATAAGTGATTTGCGGGTAATCGAGGCACTCGGCAATCTGAGGGCCAACTTGGGCGGTGTCGCCGTCAATGGCCTGCTTGCCGCAAAAAATCATGTCGAACTTAATGCCTTCGAGGGACTCAATTTTCTTGATGGCTTCGCTTAAGATATAACTTGTCGCCAACGTATCGCTTCCCGCAAAGAACTTGTCCGACGCGAGATAGGCCACATCAGCCGATGTCGACAAACATTCACGCAACGCCGCCTCCGCTTGCGGTGGGCCCATACACAGGGCGCAGATTCTAATGTCTTTGTTTTTGTCTTTAAGCCTTGCCGCCGCTTCGAGCGCATAGCCATCATAAGGGTTTACTATGCTCTCAACGCCTTCGCGGATAAGAGTATTCGTTTCTGGGTCGATGGATATCTCTTGCGTGTTTGGAACCTGCTTAATGCAAACCAAGATGTTCATGCAGTCAACCTCTCCTTAAGAAGCATCATCAAAATAAACGGCGTGCAGCGCTTTAACTGTTCACTAGGTCCTCAAGCCTAAAGCAGACTTTACCCGGGTTAAGTATAAGCTTGGGGTCAAACACTCGTTTGATGCCTTTATGAAGCTCGATGTTGCGCGGTCCCACATACTTCTCGAAATACGGAATTTTACCGTAGCCGATACCATGCTCGCCCGTTAGCTCGCCACCCATTTCTTTGGCTCTGTCGTACATGGCAACCATCCAAAGGTGAATCTGGCGCTTAAACTCTGCTTCCTCCATGTCGTCAGAAACGCCGAAGATGTGTAGATTGCCATCGCCGGCATGCCCAAGATATGTGATGTCAAAGTCATACTTCTCGGCTTCTTTCGAGAAGAACTGCACAAACTCCGCAATTCTGTTGATGGGGACAACCACATCATTCTCGTCAAAGAGCTTGTGCGTCTCAAATATGCAGTCTAAGAAAGCGCTACGCACATCCCAGATCTCCTTTTTCTGGCCGGGAGTGTCCACAATCATAACGTCCATTGCGCCCGCCTCAAGGAGAAAGTCCGTTATTCTCTCCGTATGAGGTTCAATTTCATCCATTGAATCCCCGTCAAAGATCAGTAGGAGATAAGCCTGAACTTGCTTGCCTTCCACTTCTTTAGGCCAAACTTCCTTGCCTACGAATTTCTCGCTCAACAGAAGAATCTCTCGCTCAAAGAATTCAACCGCAGTCGGCCGAAAGGTGTTTGTAAATATCCCCGGCACACATCTTAGAGCAGTATCAAGATCCTCAAACGGTGCTATCACACTCACGTCAAACTTAGGTGCTTTGATTAACTTAAGCTTAAGCTCGGTGATGATGCCTAAGGTGCCCTCGGAGCCTGTAAAGAGTTGGGTTAAATTGTATCCCATGCTGGTCTTTGCTACGTTAGCACCGATATCCAAGATTTCACCATCGGATAAAACAACAGTCATCCCCCGAACATAGTCTTTTGTTGTGCCATATTTAATAGCGCGCATCCCGCCTGCATTGGTCGATACGTTACCGCCGATAGTCCCTAGCTTTTGGCCAGGGTCGGGCGGATAGGAAAGACCGTGCTGCAAGGCTGCGCCTTTTAGGTCTTGTATAAGCACACCGGGCTGTACAACTACGCCGAATTGCTCCAAGTCCCAGCTTATGATTTTCGTCATCCTAGCAGTGCAAAGCACCACGCCGCCGAGCACAGGCACAGCACCACCAACCAGACCTGTGCCTGCCCCCCTTGTCGTAACGGGGATGCTGTGTTCGTAGCAGATTTTCATGATCTGCGACACTTCTTCCGTCGTCAAAACATCAATCGAGACTGCGGGCATACGCGTGCCGTAAATCGGCATTTCGTCACGGCTGTAGTCAGGATTGACGTCATTACCGACAACAACTCTGCCGGGCACCACCTTCTCCATCATGGCAATGATTTCTGTGGTCACCTGATTGTAGGCCATAATCAACCATCCTCCTCACAATGTCTTATTTTATTTGCCGGTTTTGTAAGCTTTTCGTCGCTTGCTCATGCGTTTGAAACAGCATCTTGGCCAAAGAATACACCCGCCGCAGTAACATGTGCGGCAATTGGTTTGAGTCTCCGGCTGCGCCTGTTCGACTAACCCCCCCAATTCCACTTGGTCTGTGCTGGGAAGCATAAATGGTGTGCCGCCATCGCCACCTGCAGTTATGACTTCATCCTTATTTCTGCGCACCCCGCAAACCCCACCCCCTGTCGCCATTTAACGCTCGAATTCATCACATTAACACATTAGTTGCGCAATAGAGAAATCCTTCACGATCTGCCACTAGATTGTTAGATAATTTCTTACGCCGTGAACTCAAAAGCCCTGCAATGACATTGAAACAAAAAGATACGTCACCCTTGTTGTCCCCCTTGTTGTACCACGCGAAGAGGAGCTGGTGGTCTATATTAGGTAGGAGTCCCACTCAACTTTAATAACTGAAATATCGAAACGAATCATCTTGTCAAATGTATAGCGTTTGTTCAACCATTGGACGAATCTCGCGCCAAGGTAATATCCCACATCTGACTGTCCATTATAATTGACCCAATCTCCAAAATATCTTTGGTTACTGTGTGTCATAGTTGTCAAGTCATTATTAAAATCTGCTTTTATACCGGATATATTGGCATCACACCAATCCAGCCATCCATCCGCATTCTGATGAAAGAAATTATCATCACCCATCAATTTCTGCTCAAAATACATAGCAATTCCTTCCGTGAACAACTGCCACAGATATGCATCTGCCTTTTCATATTCTCTTGCAAATCCGCCATACTGCATTTGATAAATATGTCCCAATTCATGATAGATCAAAGCCTGCATGGCATTGATATCGCACCAATTTAACTCAATGATTTTTTCAATTCCCAATAAAACATATTGTCCAGAGTCCAAATTAACAACCCAACCAGCTCCATTGCATAAACCTACATATAAAATGATAGCTGCATCAAGAGATTGCCCAAAAGTTTGAACTAATTTTTTATCTAGATTTTCCGTAACCCTCGCAAATGAATCAACAGCTTTTATTCTTTTATCTTTGTTCAACAATAACGCATTCAAAACTGGTAAATAATCACTTTCGAAATTAAATCCACCGTTTTTGATTGTATATTCCATATCCTCTAGAAAAATATTTTTCTGTTTCGGTATAATACTATCTATATAAGTAATCCAGTAGTCCAGTTTGAAATTGCCATCCTCAAATAGTTTTTCAACATCGTCGACTGCGTTTACTATTTGCAACATATCACTTAATCCCCTTAAATTATTACATACAAATTAAGATCTGTTATTTCTTCCTCGAACTGTACTTCTGGCTGCTGAGTTGCGTACCGTCATCATATGTGACTATATTGCTTCGCTTTTTCTTTTCATACTGAACAGCCCTGAACTCGCTCTCCGTTATAGTCGGAGGATGACATTCTTTCATCTGGTATTCATATTCCGTAAGCGTCAAACGTTGCGCAGTGATGTTTCAATATAAGTTGCGCGACATCAATACCACGCACTCAACGTGCGCCGTATGCGGGAACATGTCGACGGGCTGAACTTCTTGCACGGTGAAGCCGTGGGCAGTGAGAAACTTGAGGTCGCGGGCGAGGGTGGCGGGGTTGCAGCTGACGTAGACGAGGCGGGCGGGTGCGGCTGTGGCTAGGGTTTGTAGGAGTTTTTCATCGCAGCCGGCGCGGGGTGGGTCGATGACGATGGTGTCGTGGTGCTCGCCATGGGCGATACTCACGGGCAGGATGTCTTCGGCTGCGCCAGTGAGAAAAATGGCATTGTTGATGCCGTTTAGATGGGCGTTAGCGATGGCGTCTTCTACGGCCTTGGCGACTACTTCGATACCGGTGACTTGGCCTGCGCTTTTGGCCATGATGAGGGCCATGGTGCCGACGCCGCAGTAGAGGTCGTAGGTGTGTGAGCTATGGCTGCAGGCGGCGAATTCTACGGCTTTACTGTAGAGCAGCTCTGTTTGACTAGGGTTGACTTGAAAGAAAGAATTGGCCGACACCTTGAACTTAAGCCCGGCGAGATGCTCGATGAGGTGGTCGCGACCGCGGAGAAGCTTGGTTTCGCTGCCTAGGATGATATTCCCCCGCGCGCGGTTAATATTGACTTGGACGGAGACGACCTGTGGCAGTTCTGCCATGAGCTCACTGGCGATTAAGTCGCCCTCTGGCAAGGCAGGGCCGTTAATGACAAAGACGACCATGGTTTCGCTGGTGGCAAAGGCGTGCCTTACGAGGATGTGACGCAGCAGGCCCTCTGCCTTTGATTCGTCGTAAACAGAAAGTCGGTACTTCTGTGCTAGGCGCTTGGCAGCGACGAGGGCGGCGCTTATGGCGGGGTGCTCGATAAGGCAGTGGTCGATGTCTACGATGGAGTGGCTGCGCCGCCTGTAGTAGCCAGCCACTAGGCGCCCCTCTTGTAATCCGACCGGAAAGAGGGCTTTGTTGCGATAGCCATAGGGCTTTGGCATGCCGATAATGGGTCTAACCGGCACGTCGCTCAGGCCGCCTAGGCGCGAAAGCGCGGCGGTGACTTGTTCTTGCTTGTAGCGAAGCTGCGCACCGTAACTGGCGTGCATAAGCTGGCAACCGCCGCACTCTGCGTAGTAGTGGCAAAGGGGTGTAACGCGGT
>Ga0209103_1000695_pt1 | contig 10337 bp, 11 predicted proteins | sample 4C3metaG_FD_184152 | JGI IMG/M metagenome (GOLD analysis project Ga0209103, IMG submission 184152) | Freshwater bacterial and archeal communities from Indian Creek, Illinois, USA - 4C3 metaG (SPAdes) (version 2) | ecosystem: Environmental > Aquatic > Freshwater > Unclassified | place: USA...
GCGGCCCAGAATGTCGCCGGCCTGGGCCGCGCCACGGGCGCCGTGGTCCCGCCCGGCCCCGATGCGCGCTACCAGAATGCCGCCCCCGCCTACCCCGAGGTGGCGCGGCTGCGCGGCGAGCAGGGGACGGTCGCGCTGGAATTGGCGGTGGGCACGGATGGGCGCGTCATCACCGTCACGGTGGCGCGCAGCTCAGGCTCGCCCATGCTCGATGCGGCGGCGCGCCGGGCGGTGCAGGAATGGCGCTTCCGCCCGGCCATGCGTGACGGCGAGCCGGTGGTGGGCACCATCCGCACCTCGGTGCATTTCCGGCTGCAATAGAGCCCGATCGCCTTTGGCGGCTTTGCCAAAGGCGTGAATCGGTCTCGCGGCAATAGAGCCCGATCGCCTTTGGCGGCTTTGCCAAAGGCGTGAATCGGTCTTTCAACGAAGGCGTCAGAAATCCAGGCCGCGCTGCGCCTTGATGCCGGCCTGGAAGGGGTGTTTCACTTCCCGCATCTCGGAGACGAGGTCGGCGTAATCCATGATCGCGGGCTTCGCGTTGCGTCCGGTGAGGATGACGCTGGTGCGCTTGGCGCGGCCTTCGAGGACCGCCAGAACGGCGGACACGGTCACGAATTCGAATTGCAGGGCGATGTTGATCTCGTCCAGCACGACGAGGTCATGCTCGCCGCTCGCCAGCATCGCCGCCGCGAGGTCGAGCGCCGCCTGGGCGGTTTTCGTGTCGCGCATGCGGTCCTGAGTGTCCCAGGTGAAGCCCTCGCCCATGGTGCGCCAGACGATCTGGCCGCCACTCGTATTCTGATAGCTGTCGAAGAACTTCTTCTCGCCGGTGGGCCAGTCGCCCTTGATGAATTGCACCACGCCCACGCTATGCCCCCAGCCCAGCGCGCGAATGATCACCCCGAAGGCCGAGCTGGACTTGCCCTTGCCATCCCCGGTGTGAACCAGCACGAGGCCGCGATCGGGGTCGCCCGTCTCGGTGATCTTGCGGCGCTGCTCGGTCTTGAGGGCCTGCATCTCGGCCTTGTGGGTGTCGTCATCCGGCATGATGGAAAGCTCCTGTTGGCGGTCAGATGGTCACGAAATCCCCGAAGGCGAGGGAAGGTGGCCAATCCTCCGCGCGCGGGCCGGTGGCCAGCGCCGCCTTGATGACGCCCGCATGGGTGACGATGAGGTGCAGGCCCGGCCGCGCGCCATGCTCGGCCAGGGCCAGGCGGGTGCGGGTCTGGAGCTGCGCCACGCTCTCGCCGCCATGCGGGCGGGCATGCAGGAAATCGGCGGCCCAGGCATCCAGCTCGGCGCGCGGGATGTCATCCCAGGCGCGGCCTTCCCAGAGGCCGAAATCCATTTCGCGCAGGCGGGCATCCGGCGATGCGGTGAGGCCGGCATGGGCGGCGATGGAATCGGCCAGGATGCGGCAGCGGCGCAGGGGGCTGGTGATGACGCCATCCAGGGCGGGCAGCCTGGTGATCAACGCCGCCAGCGCCGCTTCATGGCCCTCGGCCAGCGCCAGGTCCGTCATGCCGTAGCAGGTGCCGGGCGCGATGGCGGGGGCCAGATGCCGCATCAGCATCAAAGCCATGCGAGCAGCCCGAGATAGAGGCCCAATTCGCTCCCCTGTTGGGTGGCACCCAGGCAATCCCCGGTATAGCCGCCCACCTTCCGCTCGAAGATGCGCCGCATGGCGAGGTGGCCGAGCGCCAGCCCCAAAAGCCCCAGCAGCGCCGCCATCGGCCCCAATCCCCAGGCGAGCGCCACGCAGCAGGCCAGCGATGTGCCGCCGGCGATCCACAGGCTCGCCCGGTTCACGCCCTCGGCCACCGGCTTGGCCGTGCCGTGATCCCGCACATAGGCGCTGGTGGCGATGACCATGACCGCCGAGAAACGGCTGAGCGCATGCCCCGCGACCAGCGCCAGCGCCACGCTGGCCACCGGCATGGAGGCGAGGGTGGCGGCTTTCAGCAGCAGCGCCATGATCAGCCCCGCCGCGCCATAGGTGCCGATCCGGCTATCCTTCATGATCTCCAGCGCGCGCTCCCGCGTCAGCCCGCCGCCCACGCCATCCAGCATGTCGGCCAGGCCGTCCTCATGAAAGGCGCCAGTCAGCGCAATGGTGGCCGCGATGGAGAGCAGCGCCGCGACCATGGGCGGCCAGGCCAGCAGCGCCAGGGCATAGACCAGGGCTGCGAAGCCGCCGATCATGGCGCCGACCAGCGGGTAATACCGCGTCGCCGCCGTCAGCCGCTCCGGCGTGAAACCGGCGCAGGCCGGCACGGGCACGCGGGTGAGGAACTGGATCGCCAGCAGGAAAATGGCCCATTCTTCCCTCATGCCGGGCCACTCACGGCGGCGCTCTCGAAGCTCGCCATCTCGTTCAGCATGGCGGCGCTGGCGCGCAGCAGCGGCCAGGCGAGCAGCGCGCCAGAGCCTTCGCCCAGACGCAGCCCGAGATCCAGCAGCGGCTCCACGCCCAGCGCCGCCAGCAAGGCCGCGTGGCCCTGTTCCGCCGAGCGATGCGCGAAGACCAGGTGCCCCTTGATTTCGGGGCGGATGTCGAGGGCGACCAGCGCCGCGGCCCCCGCGATGAAGCCATCCACCAGCACCATGCGCCGCGCCTCGGCGGCACCCAGCATGGCGCCGGCCATGGCCGCGATTTCAAAGCCGCCATATTCCGCCAGGGCCTCGGCCCCGCCCAGGCGTGGCGCGGTGCGGGCGGCCGCCTGCGCCAGCACGGCGCCCTTGCGCGCCAGCCCCGCCGCATCCAGCCCCGTCCCGCGGCCGACGAAGCCCGCCACCGCGCTGCCCGTGATCTTGGCCGCCAGCAGCGCGGCGGCGGAGGTATTGCCGATGCCCATCTCGCCCAGGCAGAGCGCGTCGAATTCGCCCTCGCGCGCCAGGGCCTGGCCCATGGCGAGCGCCGCTTCGCATTCCGCCCGCGTCATCGCCGGGCCATGCAGCGCATTGGCGGTGCCCGGCCCGATGCGGCGGGAGAGCAGCCTGGCATCGGCGATGGCCGGCCCCGCCACCCCGCAATCCACCACCGTCACGGGAATGCCTGCCTGCCGCGCGAAGACATTGGCCGCCGCACCGCCGGCCAGGAAATTCAGCACCATCTGGCGTGTCACCGCCTGTGGATAGGCCGAGACGCCCTCCATCGCGATGCCGTGGTCGCCCGCCAGCAGGATCAGCCGGCAAGCTTCCATGCGCGGCGTGAGGCTGGCCTGCGCGCGGGCGATCTGCGCCGCCAGCGCCTCGATCCGGCCCAGCGCGCCCAGCGGCTTGGTCTTGCCGTCAATCCGCGCTTGCAGGGCGGTTTCGAATTCATGCGTCATGGGCCGTCTTCAACGCGGTCCCGCGCGGACTGTCCAGCCGCAGCGGGGCGGCGCTTGGGCCTCCGGCCGAACCCTGCTATCCGCCCCCGGATGCGCGCTCTCCAACTCCTCGCCGACCGTGACCTACGCCTGATGGACATCCCGCCCCCGCCGCCACCCGGCCCGGGCGAGGTTCAACTCGCCATGCGGGCCGTGGCGCTCAATCACATTGACGTTTGGGGCTGGCGCGGCATGGCCTTCGCCAAGCGGAACCTGCCGATCAGCGTCGGCGCCGAGGGCGTGGGCGAGGTGGCAGCGCTGGGTGAAGGCGTCACCGGCCTCTCCATCGGCCAGATGGCGGTGCCCTATGGCGGGTTGACCTGCGGCACCTGCAAGGAATGCCAGCGCGGGCGGGACAATCTGTGTGAGAACATCCAGGGCATTCGCGGCTTCCATGTGGATGGCTTCGCGCGCGGGCTGATCAACATCCCTGCCCGGCTTTGCGTGCCGGTGCCGGCTGGCGTGACGGCCGAGGACGCGGCCTGCGCCGGCATCACCTTCTCCACCGTGCAGCACATGCTGTTCGACAATGCGAAGCTGGAGCCGGGCGAGACGGTGCTGGTGCATGCGGCCGGCTCGGGCATCGGCACCATCGCGGTGCGGATGGCCAAGGCCATTGGCTGCACCGTGATCGGCACGGTGGGCGATGAGTTCAAGGCCCAGAAAGCCCGCGCCGAGGGCGTGGACCATGTCGTGAACTACAACACCGACCGCTTCGAGAGCGTGGCCCGCCGCGTCACCGGCAAGCGCGGCGTGGATGTGGTGTTCGAGCATGTGGGGGCGGCCACCTGGGCGGGCTCGCTGCTCTCGTTGAAGATGGGGGGCCGGCTGGTCACCTGCGGCAGCACCAGCGGCGTCTCGGCCGAGACGAACCTGATGATGATCTTCCAGCGTCAACTCCGCATCCAGGGCAGCTTCGGCGCCACGCTGCGCAACATCGCCGAGGGCGTGGAGAAGATGGCCCAGGGCATTCGCCCCGTGCTGGACACGGTGCTGCCGATGGAGCGTTTCGAGGAAGGCCTGGCCCGGCTTGAGGCGCGCAACGTCTATGGGAAGATCGTCATCCGGCTGTGAAGCGGCTTTGGCTTAACCGATTGGGGCGCATCGGCGAATGGCTGGTCGCCTGGCTCTCGCGCCGGGTCTTCGGGCTGCTGCGGCTGCTGGGGCCTGATCGCGCTTCCAACCTGGGCGCCTGGGTTGCGCCGCGGATTGGCCGCCTCCTGCCGCATCACCGCTTTGCCATGGAGAATCTGCGCCTCGCCTTCCCGGAGAAATCCGAGGCGGAGCGCGAAGCCATCGCCCGCGAAGCCTGGGCCAATCTGGGCCGCACCGTCTGCGAATACCCGCATCTGGACGTGCTGTATGACGGCGATGGCAAGCGCGTCGAATCCGAACAGGCGACGAAGGATCGCTTCGCCGCCATCCGGGATGGCGGGCGCCCCGTCCTGATCTTTGGCGCGCATCTGGGCAATTGGGAATTACCGGCCGTCATCGCGCATGCCTTCGGCCAGCGCGCCGCCATCCTGTATCGGACACCGAACAACCCCTTCATCGCCGCCGACATCGTGAAGATGCGCGAGCCCATCATGGGCGAACTGATCCCCGCCGGCATCTCGGCGGCAATCCGCATGACGCAAGCGGTGGATGAGGGAATCAACCTGGGCATGCTGGTGGATCAGCGCTTCGGACGCGGGCCGCGCGTGCCCTTCTTCGGGCATCCCGTCGCGGCCAACCCGTTCATCGCGCGGCTGGCGCGGCGCTTCGAGGCGCCGGTGCATGGCATGCGCGCCATCCGCCTGCCGAATAACCGCTTCAGCCTGGAAGTCACCGAAGCGCTCGACCTCCCGCGCGATGGCACGGGCAAGATTGATGTCGAGGCGGCGACCGCGATGATCAACCGGATGATCGAGGACTGGGTGCGCGAGCATCCGGGCCAGTGGCTCTGGATGCATCGGCGCTGGCGGCCCTGAGGCGGACCTCAGGGAGGCGAGCATTCCGGCAAGGCGAGCGGACCGCCAGGTGCTGTCAGCAACGCGATTTCCGTCCTGGTTGTCTCGATGCGCGTCACCAATTCGGCCGGCGGCATCGTGGCCATGACATCCGCCGCGCAGGCCGCCTGCATGTCGCCGCGGATCGGGTCGCGATAGGCGCGCCGCCGTGCGGCGGCGAACCGGGTGAAATCCTCCCGCATTGCGGTCTCGACTTGCGGGCCCAGGATGCGGATTGCATGGCCGATCACGGCTTCACTCAGGGCATCGGCGGCGCCCTGGATTTCAGGCGCCGCATTGCCGCAGACTTCGCGGAAGGCGACGAGGTCCAAAGCGCTCGTCGCGGCCATGTAAAGCGCATAGGGCATCCTGCAAGACCGGGCTGGCTGCGAGACGAAGCTTCGCGCCCCTCACATCACGCCGCGGTCTTGATCGCCACGGCGTTCACGCTGTCATCCACCGCGCCCGCGAAGCTTTCGAAATTCTGCTCGAACAGCCCCATCAGCTTCCTCGCCGTGGCGTCATAGGCGGCCTTGTCGGCCCAACTGTCGCGCGGGTTCAGCACGTTGTCGGGAATGCCAGGCACGCTCTTGGGGATCATCAGGCCAAAGAAGGGATCCTGCGCGAACTCCACCTTGGCGAGCGAGCCGTCGAGGGCCGCGCGCAGCAGGGCGCGGGTGTGCTGGATGCTCATGCGCTTGCCGGTGCCATAGGCACCGCCGGTCCAGCCGGTGTTCACCAGCCAGCAATCCGCGCGGTGCCTGGCGATCAGGTCGTTCAGCATCGTGCCATAGACTTCCGGGTGGCGCGGCAGGAAGGGGGCGCCGAAGCAGGTGCTGAAAGTCGCCTGCGGCTCCTTGCCCATGCCCTTCTCGGTGCCAGCGACGCGCGCCGTATAGCCCGAGAGGAAGTGATACATCGCCTGCGCGGGCGAGAGCTTGGAAATGGGCGGCAGCACACCGAAGGCATCGGCCGTCAGCATCACCACATTCTTCGGCAGCCCGGCCTTGCCCGTGATCGTGACGTTGGGGATGAACTCGATCGGATAGCAGGAGCGCGTGTTCTCGGTGTAGCGGTTGTCTTCCAGGTCGAGCATGCCGCGCTCATCGGCCACCACATTCTCCAGCACGGCGCCGAAGCGGTGCGAGGCACCCCAGATCTGCGGCTCGGCCTCGCGGGAGAGCTTGATGACCTTGGCGTAGCAGCCGCCTTCGAAATTGAAGACGCCCGCATCGGACCAGCCATGCTCGTCATCGCCGATCAGGCTGCGCTCGGGGTCGCTGCTCAGCGTGGTCTTGCCAGTGCCCGAGAGGCCGAAGAACAGCGCGACATCGCCATCCTCGCCGACATTGGCGCTGCAATGCATGGGCAGCACGCCCTTGGCCGGCAGCAGCCAGTTCATCACGGTGAAGATGCTTTTCTTGATTTCGCCGGCATAGCTGGTACCAGCGATCAGGATGGTCTTCTGCGCGAAGCTGAGCGCGATGCAGGTGCTGGTGCGGCAGCCATCCACCGCGGGGTCGGCCTCATATTCCGGGGCGTGCAGGATGGTGAAGTCCGGCGTGAAGCCGGCAAGCTCGCTGGCTGGCGGGCGGATGAACATGTTGCGCGCGAACATCGCGTGCCAGGCATTGGTGGTGACAAGGCGCACGCGGATGCGATGCGCGGGGTCGGCACCCGCATAAAGATCCTGCGTGAACAGCATCGGGCGGGCGCTCAGCCAGCCACGCACCTTGCCGGCGAGGCCCTGGAACTTCGCGACCTCCATCTTCCTGTTGACCTTGCCCCACCAGATTTCGGCGGTGACATCGGGATCATCCACGACGAACTTGTCCTGCACTGAGCGGCCGGTGTGCACGCCGGTCATGGCGATGAAGGCGCCATCAGCCGAGAGGCGGCCCTCACCACGGGACAGGGCATGCTGCACCAGCAGCGGCGCCGTCAGATTGGCGTGCACCGGATTGCTGGAGGTGACGCCAGTCCCGGCGAGGGCGGTTGCGGTCATGCAGAATGTCCCTTGTGCGAGCAAAAAGCCGTGACCGTTTTCCATGTCCCGGCGATGAGGAGCGAGGGGGCATTTCGATGACGGCCTGGGCCGAATTAGGGCCTCGGAGCGGCCCAGGTCAATGCCGCTAAGGGGTTCGATTTCCTCGCTTTCAGGAAATTCGTTATTGCTGCGATGCAGCAAGCGACGCCCGTGCCAGGCGGGCTATACGGACCAATTCGGCACGCACGGAATCCGCATCCCGCGCCGGGGCCGCGAAAGCCAGCCGCAGGACCGAATCACCCTGGGCGATGTCCAGGCCGTCCACATCCACCGCGGCCAATCGCCACCTGCCCGGCGCGGCACCGAGCAGCCCGGTGGCGATGGCCTCGACCGCGTCGGCGTGGTCTTCATTCACATGGGTGATGATGTCGGCCTCGGCCTGGGCGATGGCAGTGACGGCGCCGGCCTCGGGCAGAAGCTGCGCCATCCGCAGCCGCGTGGCACGGGCGAAGCCGCCCACCATCAGCGCGCCCTGGGGCGTGATGCGCCACAGGGCGAAATCCCCGAAATCGGCATAGAGGGCGGCATAGGGGTGGCGGGCCAGCCAGCGCGCCTTGAGGCCCGGATCGGTGATCCGCTCGGCCAGGCCGGTCAACGTCACGCGGGGCGCGGTCTGCGGGTTCGCCGTCTCGGCCGCGCCGGCAAAGAGCAGGGCGCAGCGCGGCTCCCGCTCCAGGTGCCGCGTGTGTTCAGAGAGCGCGGAGAGCCAGAGCAGGGGCGCGAGATCCGGCGCGCAGGCCGGCGTGGCCAGGCTGGCGAAGGGCTGGCCATCCTGCTGGGTGGCCAGGGTGGCGGCGGTGGCGGCGCGGATGATCCGGCGCGCCTCGAAACCGGGGTCTTCTGTCATGCGGGGCAGAGTGCCAGCGCCAGGCGGCGCTTGTCATCCCGGGGGGCGCCACTTCGCGCTGATTTTCGGGTGGATTCAGGCCCTTGGCGGCATCTTGCGCCAACCCTCCGCGGGGGGCGGATCATGCTGCGGATTTCCGGGCGTGCTGGACCCGTATCATGGCGCGGGACCTGGCCGGCACGCCTGCCACGCCCGGGCCTTTTTTGCGGCCGCCTGTTTTGTGCCACCATCGGCGCCTATAAGCGTCATCAAGGAGGCCCAAATGCCGCAAACCATCGCCCTCGTGGATGACGACCGCAACATCCTCACCTCGCTCTCCATGACGCTGGAGCAGGAGGGCTACACCGTCCGCACCTACACCGATGGCGAAAGCGCGCTGCAAGGCCTGATGGCCAAGCCCGCCGACCTCGCCGTGCTCGACATCAAGATGCCGCGCATGGACGGGATGGAGCTGCTGCAAAGGCTGCGCGCGCGCTCGGCCATGCCGGTGATCTTTCTTACCTCCAAGGATGAGGAGGTGGATGAGCTGATGGGCCTGCGCCTGGGCGCCGATGACTACATCACCAAGCCCTTCAGCCAGCGCCTGGTGCTGGAGCGCATCCGCGCACTGCTGCGCCGGAACGAGGCGATGAAGGCCGAGAGCAGCGGCGTGGTGGCCGGCGGCCTGCTGGTGCGCGGCGACCTGACGCTGGACGAGACGAAGCATACCTGCACCTGGCGGGGCAGGCAGGTGCAACTCACCGTCACGGAATTCCTGCTGGTGAAGACGCTGGCGCTGCGGCCCGGCCTGGTGAAGAACCGCGACCAGCTGATTGACGCTGCCTATGGCGAGAACATCTACGTGGATGACCGGACAATCGATTCCCATGTGAAGCGCGTCCGCAAGAAGTTTCGGGCCGTGGATGACGAGTTCGCGCAGATCGAGACGCTCTATGGCATCGGCTACCGCTACAAGGAGCAGTAGGCCCTACTCACAAGGGCCGGGCGCCTCGCGCCGGCTGGGGTCCTGCTGGAATTCCAGCGCATAGGGGCGCTGCGGAATCAGCACCAAAGCGCGCATGTCCTGCGGGCTGCCATCCTCATAGATGGCGTGCGATTCGACGAAGCGCACGGGCTGCCGGCGCATCGCCACCGGGATGCGGCGCAGCACGCCATCGATCTGATGCTCCACGCAGGTCGTGGCGCCGGGCGCGTAGGTTTTCACCGGCGCTTCGAAGCGCGCCAGGCCGGCCGGAATCCGCTGCGGGATGGCGATGAGCAAGGTCCGCGTGCAATCGGCGGGCAGCGGCTCCATCGCGCCGCGCCGCCGGGCCAGGGCCATGAAGGCCAGCGCGCCCCGCGTCGTGTAGCAGACCACGGTCTCCATGGTCGGCAGCGGCGTGCCCAGGCGCGGTTCCTCCTGCGCCCGCGCCCCCGGCGTGGCGAGCAGCCCGGCCAGGATCAGCGCGGCGCGATGCAAGCCAGGATCTCCATCAGGCTCTCCACGCGCGTGACGCCGCGCGCATCGGCATCCTGCACTTCGCCCCACAGGCCGCGCGGGATGAAGACCGGATGCATGCCGGCGGCGCGCGCGGGCGCCACGTCATTATCCAGGCGGTCCCCCACATAGGCGATGCGCGCGGGCTCGGCGGCGGTGGCTTTCAGCACCTCCTCGAAGAAGCGCGGATCGGGCTTGGAGACGCCCCATTGATGGGAGGTCGCGATGAAATCCACGCCGAGTTCCAGCGCATGCAGCGCCTCCAGCACGCCATCCGGCTGGTTGCCGGCGATGCCCAGGCGCAGCCCCGCGCCGCGCAGGGCGGCGAAGGCATCGCGCACATCGGCGTAGAGATCGCCCTCGCCCGGAATTTCCAGGCCCGTCAGGCGCCGGCGATGCGCCTTGATGTCGAGCGCGGGGGAGATTTCGCGGATGGTGCCGCCAATGCCCTTGCCGGCCGCGATGCCCTGCCGGAGTGCTGCGGTGAAGGCGACCTCCTCCATCTCCAGCACATCGGCCCAGCCGCGGATCAGCCGCGCCTCATCCACCAGCACGCCGCCGACATCGAAGACCACCCACTGGATCACCAGCTCATCTCCAGCAG
>Ga0209103_1000697_pt1 | contig 10319 bp, 6 predicted proteins | sample 4C3metaG_FD_184152 | JGI IMG/M metagenome (GOLD analysis project Ga0209103, IMG submission 184152) | Freshwater bacterial and archeal communities from Indian Creek, Illinois, USA - 4C3 metaG (SPAdes) (version 2) | ecosystem: Environmental > Aquatic > Freshwater > Unclassified | place: USA: Indian...
GGTCGGCCCGGGCCCGCAGCCATCTTGCCGCCCGCCTGCGCGGCAGCCTGCGACTGGTCCCGGTCGAGGACATCCACTACCTGCAGGCCGAGGAGAAGTACGTGGTCGTCCACCACGCCCGCGGCGAGGACCTCGTCGAGGATTCGCTCAAGGCCCTCGAAGCCGAATTCGGCGACCGTTTCCTGCGCATCCACCGCAACTGCCTGGTCGCGCGCGGCCAATTCGCCGAACTTCGCCGCCACGCCGACGGCAGCGCCCATGTGCGGCTGCGCGACGGCGGTATCGAACTCGAAGTGAGCCGGCGCTGCCTCCCCGGCCTGCGCGAGACCCTGACCCATCTCTAGCGCCACTCCGGTGCCCACCCGACAGATCCCCACGATGCCCCGACTCCGATTGGCCACCCGCGAAAGCGCGCTGGCGCTCTGGCAGACCGAACACGTCGCCGCCCGCCTGCGCGCCCTGCATCCCGGTCTCGAGGTGCAGCTGGTGCCGATGACCACCCGGGGCGATCAGATCCTCGACCGCGCGCTGGCCGCTGTCGGCGGCAAGGGCCTGTTCCTCAAGGAACTGGAGGTGGCGATGCTGGAGGACCGCGCCGATGCCGCCGTGCATTCACTGAAGGACGTGCCGATGGAACTCGATGGTCCGTTCGTGCTGCCCGCCATCCTCGAGCGCGCCGATCCGTTCGACGCTTTTGTCAGCAACGCGTGCGCGGATTTCGATGCGCTTCCACAGGGCGCACGCGTCGGCACCAGCTCGCTGCGGCGGCAGGCGCAGTTGCGGGCCCTGCGCCCCGATCTCGAACTCCTCGACCTGCGCGGCAACGTCAACACCCGGCTGGCCAAACTCGACGCCGGCCAGTACGACGCCATCATCCTGGCTTGCGCCGGACTGCAGCGGCTGGGGTTCGATTCGCGCATCCGCGAGCGTCTGACACCGCCGCGTCTGCTGCCGGCCGTCGCGCAGGGCGCTATCGCCATCGAATGCCGCGAGGGCGACGAGGCCACGGCACGGTGGTTGCGGGGGCTGGATGATGCAGCCACCCGCACCTGCGTCGAGGCCGAGCGCGCCATGAACCGCGCCCTGCACGGCAGCTGCCACGTGCCGGTGGCGGGTTTCGCCGAGCTTTCCGGTTCGCGCTTGCACCTGCGCGGCCTGGTCGGCCGGGTGGCCGACGGCCGGTTGTTGCGGGCCGAAGCCGAAGGCCCGGCGGCCGATCCACAAGCCCTTGGCCGGCACGTCGCCGAGGCGTTGCTGGCGCAGGGCGCGGGGGCCTTGCTGGGGCACTGAATGCCCTCCAGTGCGCCGGGCGCATCGCTTCGAGCGTCGGTCGTGGCGGTGCGGCGGCCGCTTTGCGATGCTGGCACCCTTCCTGCCCGGGCCCGCCGCCGATGGACCGCTACGAACGCATCCTCGCCCTGCACCGCAGCCTGAAGACCGCGCGCCTGCCCGTGCCCCTGCAGCGGCTGATGGATGAGCTCGGCTGCTCGCGCGCCACCCTGTACCGCGATCTCGCCTTCCTGCGCGACGGTCTCGGTGCGCCGCTGGAGAGTGTCGAGGGCGGGGCCAGCTTCCGTTATGCCGAGAAGGACGCCGAGCGTTTCGAACTGCCGGGGCTGTGGCTCAGTTCGGAGGAATTGCACGCGCTGACGGCGGCACAGCAATTGCTGGATCGCACCGGCCCCGGCGTGCTGGCGGCGGCCATCGCGCCACTGAAGAGTCGCATCGATGCCCTGCTGCAGCGGCACGCCGGCGGCAAGCGTTGGCCGATCGAGCGTGTGCGCGTCATCGGCAGCGGCACCCGGCGGGTCGACGAGGCGGTGTTCCGCATGGTCGCCAGTGCCGTGCTGGAGCGCCGGCAGCTGCGCTTCGAATACCTGGCTCGCTCCACCAATGCGGCCACGCAGCGCCGGGTCTCGCCGCAGCGGCTCACCCATTACCGCGACAACTGGTACCTCGACGCCTTCGACTGCGAGCGCGAGGCCCTGCGCAGCTTCTCCGTAGACCGTATCGCGCACGCGCGCATCGACGAGGCGATGGCGATCGACCATCCCGACGCCGAGCTGGATGCCCACCTTGCCTCCAGCTACGGCATCTTCAGCGGCGCGCCCAAGGCCTGGGCGACGATCCGTTTCAGTGCCAAGGCGGCGCGCTGGGTGGCCGACGAGCACTGGCATTCGAAGCAGGAGGGCCGGCTGCTGCCGGACGGCCGCTACGAGCTGCGGGTGCCCTACAGCCATGCCCGCGAATTGTTGATGGACGTGCTGCGCTACGGGCCGGATGCGGAAGTGCTCGAGCCGACGCCGCTCCGCGAGCAGCTGCGCACGATGCTGCAGCTCACCGCCGCCAACTACGGAGATTGAAGCGGTGACCAGCGCACGGTCCGTGACTTTGGTCATGTGCGGGCGCAAGGCGTCCGCAGGGTAAGCTGGCAGCCCGTCCGTTTGCCCGGAGCCCGCCGATGCGTCGCACACGCCTTGCCCTGGTCCTCGCCCTGATGTCCGCCCCCCTCGTCCACGCCCAGTCCCCCGCCAGCCCAGCGGCGCCAACTCCGGCCATCGCCCCGATGCCTGCCGACCCTTGGCAGTGGCTGGAGGACGTGGAGGGCGAGCGTTCGATGGCCTGGGTCAAGGCGCAGAACGCCGAAACCCGCGCCGTGCTGGAGGCCGAGCCCGGCTTCACCCGGCTGCGCGATGAACTGCTCGCCATCCTCGATTCCAACGACCGCATCCCCTTCGTGGTCAAGCGCGGCGATTACTTCTACAACTTCTGGCGTGACCGCGAGAACCCGGCCGGGCTGTGGCGGCGCACCACGCTGGAGGAGTACCGCAAGCCAGAACCGGCCTGGGACGTGCTGCTCGACCTGGACGCGCTCAACCGTGCCGAGAGCATGAACTGGGTCTGGCGTGGTGCCGACTGCCTGCGGCCGGCCTACGACCGCTGCCTCGTCTCGCTTTCCCGCGGGGGTGCCGACGCCATCGAGATCCGCGAGTGGGACAAGAGCGACCGGGCCTTCGTCGCCGACGGCTTCCGCCTGCCCGAGGCCAAGGGCGGCGCGGGTTGGCGCGATGCCGACTCGCTGTTCGTCTACACCGATTTCGGCCCCGGCAGCATGACCGTCTCCGGCTACCCGCGCCAGGCCAAGCTCTGGCAGCGTGGCACGCCGCTTGCCGAGGCGGCGCTGGTGTTCGAGGGCCGCGCCGAGGACATGTTCATCGCCGCCGGCCGCGACCATACGCCGGGTTTCGAGCGCGATTTCGTCAGCCGCACCATCGCTTTCTACAACGACGAACTGTTCCTGCGCGCCGAGGACGGCACGCTGGCCCGCGTCGATGCGCCGAACTCGGCGAACAAGACCCCCTTCCGCGACTGGCTGATCCTCGAACTCCGCGAGGACTACAGCGCCGGTGGTCGCACCTTCGCCAAGGGCGCGGTCATCGCCACCCGGCTCGATGCCTTCATGGCCGGTGGGCGCGACTTCGATGTGCTGTTCGAACCCAGCCCCAGCACCGCCTTCGTTTCGCTCACGCCCACCCAGAACCACCTCATCCTCAACGTGCTGGAGGACGTCAAGAACCGGCTCTACGTGCTGACCTACCGCGACGGCGACTGGAGCCGCGAGCCGATGCACGGAGCACCGGCCTTCGGCACGGTGTCGGTGGCGGCGGTCGATGCCGAAGCCAGCGACGAGTACTTCCTGACGGTCACCGGCTTTTTGACGCCGACCACCCTGAAGCTCGGCCGTATCGGCGAAGCGCCTGAGCCGCTCAAGCAGTTGCCGGCCTTCTTCAATGCCGAGGGCTTGGCCGTCAGCCAGCACTTCGCCACCAGCCGCGACGGCACCCGCGTGCCCTATTTCATGATCGCCCGCGAGGACATCGAGAAGAACGGACGCAATCCGACCCTGCTCTTCGGCTACGGCGGCTTCGAGATTTCCCTGACCCCGGGCTATTCGGCCGGGGTCGGTCGCGCCTGGCTGGAGGCGGGCGGCGTCTACGTGGTCGCCAACATCCGTGGCGGTGGCGAGTATGGCCCGCGTTGGCACCAGGCCGGCCTCAAGCAGAACCGCCCGCGGGTGTTCGAGGACTTCGCCGCCGTCGCCGAGGACCTGATCGCCCGTGGCATCACCACGCCACCGCATCTCGGCATCCAGGGCGGCAGCAATGGCGGGCTGCTGGTCGGCAACATGCTGGTCCACTACCCGCAACTGTTCGGCGCGGTGGTCTGCCAGGTGCCGTTGCTCGACATGCGCCGCTACCACCTGCTGCTGGCTGGCGCTTCGTGGATGGCCGAATACGGTAACCCGGACGATCCGGCGCAGTGGGCCTTCATCGAGGGCTTCTCGCCCTACCACAACGTCCGCGCCGACGTCCGCTACCCGCCGGTGCTGTTCACCACATCGACCCGCGATGACCGCGTCCATCCGGCCCATGCCCGCAAGATGCACGCACTGATGACCTCGAAGGGCCATGTCAGCTTCTACTACGAGAACATCGAAGGCGGCCACGGTGGCGCGGCCAACAACGCCCAGACCGCCTACATGAACGCGCTGGCGTTCACCTTCCTCAAGAAAAAGCTGTTCCCGGAGTAAGCCATGCCCTCGCGTCCGATGCACCGTTCCCTGCCCGCCCTGCTGGGTGGCCTGCTGGCCGCCGGCGTGGCGGTTCCCACTGCTGCCTCGGTCGGCACCGGCGTCCAGGCCCCGCCTCGCCCGCCGGTTGCCGATCAACGTCCGCACGAGGTGCGCGCTCCGCACGGCGCGGTGCGCATCGACGAGTACTACTGGCTGCGCGACGACACCCGCCAGAATCCGGAGATCCTGGCCCATCTCGCGGCCGAGAACGCCTACACCGATGCCCGGATGGCACCGCTGGCCGAACTCAAGGAAACCCTGTTCGGCGAGATCGTCGGCCGGGTGCAGCAGGACGACTCGAGTGTGCCCTTCTTCGAGGACGGGTTCTGGTACTACACCCGTTTCGAGACCGGCAAGGACTATCCCGTAGTCGCCCGACGCAAGGGCACGATGGAGGCCCCCGAGGAGATCCTGCTCGACCAGAACGCCATGGCCGCGGGCAAGGATTTCTTCCAGGTCGGCAACTGGGAAGTCAGCCCGGACGGCCGCCTGCTGGCCTGGGCCGAGGACCTGAACGGCCGCCGGCAGTTCACGATCCGGATCAAGGACATCGCCAGTGGCGAGCTGCTGCCCGACGTGATCACCGGTGCGGCATCGAACATCGTCTGGGGCGACGACAACCGCACGATCTGGTACGTCGAGAACCACCCGGAGACCCTGCTCACCACCCACGTCAAGAAGCGTGTGCTCGGTACCCCGGCCAGCGCGGACCTGCTCGTCTACACCGAGCGTGATAACAGCTTCTACATGGGCATCGGCCGTACCCGTTCGGAGGAATACATCTGCATCGGCGTGCAGAGCACGGTGTCCTCCGAGCAGCGCTGCACGCCGGCCGCCAACCCCGGCGAGTTCACCGTGATCGCGCCCCGCGAGCGCGACATCGAATACAGCGCCGACCACCATGCCGGCCGCTGGGTCATCACCACCAACTGGAACGCGCCGAACTTCCGCGTCATGACCGTGGCCGAGGACGCGCTCGGCAGCCGCGAGGCCTGGCGTGAACTGGTGCCGCACGCCGACGACGTGTTCATCGAGGGCGTGACCCTGTTCGACGGCTTCATGGCCATCGGCGAACGTTCCGAGGGCCTGCGGCGCATCCGCATTCTCGAAGACGGCGGCGAAAGCACTTTCGTCCAGTCCGATGAGCCGGCCTACACCATGGCGCTTTCGGTCAATCCGATGCCGGACACGCCCTGGGTGCGCTACACCTATACCTCGCTGACCACGCCGGTCACCACCTATGAGATCAACGTGCATACCGGCGAGCGCCGGTTGCTCAAGCAGGACCCGGTGCCGGGCTTTGATCCGACGCAGTACGTGACCGAGCGGCTCTGGGTGACGGCACGCGACGGACAGACCCGAATTCCGGTCTCGCTGGTCTACCGCAAGGGGTTCCAGCGCGATGGCAGTGCGGCCCTGCTGCAGATGGGCTACGGCGCCTACGGCATCTCGATGGATCCGAATTTCAACCGTGCGCTGCCGAGCCTGCTCGACCGCGGCATGGTCTATGCCATCGCCCACGTCCGCGGCGGCCAGGAGATGGGCCGCGCCTGGTACGACCAGGGCCGCTTGTTCAACAAGAAGAACAGTTTCACCGATTTCATCGATGTCACTGCCGCCCTCGTGGAGAAGGGCTACGCCCACCCGGACCGCGTGGCTGCCATCGGCGGCAGCGCCGGCGGCCTGCTGATGGGCGCGGTGGCCAACATGGCCCCCGAGAAATACGACGCCATCGTCTCACTCGTGCCCTTCGTCGATGTGGTGACGACCATGCTCGATCCGAGCATCCCGCTCACCACCAACGAATACGACGAGTGGGGCAATCCGGAGCAGCGTGAGTTCTACGAGTACATGCTGACCTACTCGCCCTACGACAACATCCGTGCCCAGGACTATCCGGCGATGTTCGTCGGCACCGGGCTGTGGGATTCACAGGTGCAGTACTGGGAACCGGCGAAGTATGTCCAGCGCCTGCGCGCGACGATGACCGGCGGTGGCCCCATCCTGTTCCGCATCAACATGGAAGCCGGTCACGGCGGTCGTTCGGGGCGTTTCCAGAGGTTCAAGGAAACCGCCGAGCAATACGCCTTCCTGCTCGACCAGTTGGGCGTGGTGGCGCGCGACTGAAAGCCAGGGTCAACGGCGAGTCGCTTAAGCTCGCCGAAGCGCCGCCGCCGCCCGGGCCAGCGCCTCGATCCGTGCCCAGTCGCCACGGGCGATGGCGTCTTTTGGCAGCATCCAGGAGCCGCCGACGCAGGCCACGTTGGGCAGGGCGAGCAGGGCGGCCGCGCTGCTCGCGTCCAGTCCGCCGGTCGGACAGAAGCGCGCCTGCGGAAACGGCCCGGCGAAGGCGCGCAGGGCCGCTGCGCCGCCGACGCTGCTGGCCGGGAAAAACTTGAAATGCCGCTGTCCGCGTTCCAATCCCAGCATCAGTTCGCTGGCCGTGGCCACGCCCGGCAGCCAGGGCAGTGACGCGGCCTCGGCCGCCGCCTGCAGAGTCGGTGTAACCCCGGGACTGATGGCGAAGCCGCCGCCGGCGGCGGCCACGGCGGCGAAATCGGCCGGTGTCAGCACCGTTCCGGCACCGGGCAGGGCGCCTTCGACTTCAGCCGCAATGCGCCGGATCGCCGCCAGGGCCACCGGCGTGCGCAGGGTGATCTCCAGCACCGGCAGGCCGCCCGCGACCAGGGCGCGCGCCAGGGGAACGGCGTGCTCGATGGCCTCGATGACGATTACCGGCAGCACCGGCGCGCGATCGAGCAGGGCATCGAGCCGATCGGCGTGCTGGGTGGAGGGTACAGGTTGCTTCATGCCGGCCTCAGGATTCGAGTGTGTCGAACAGCGCGCAGGCACCGTCCTCGGCCGAATCGACCTGGGCGCGGAACACCGCGAACAGCTCGCGGCCCATGCCGAACTGGTTGCCGGACACATCCATCGGCGCGTTCGCGCGGGCCGACCACTCGGCCTCCGGCACGTCCACCTCGAGCGTCGAGGCCTCGGCGTCGATGGTGACGACATCGCCGTCGCGTAGTTTTGCGATCGGCCCGCCGGCGACGGCTTCGGGGACGAGGTGGATGGCGGCCAGCACCTTGCCCGAGGCCCCGCTCATGCGCCCATCGGTGAGCAGGGCCACGCGCTGGCCGCGGTCCTGCAGCACGCCCAGCGTTGGCGTCAGTTTGTGCAGCTCGGGCATGCCGTTGGCCTTCGGGCCCTGGCGGCGGACGACGGCGACGAAATCACCCTCGAGCTGGCCGGCCTTGAATGCGGCGAGCAGATCGTCCTGGTCGTCGAACACCTTCGCCGGCGCGCTGATGCGCCGATGCTGGGGCGCGACCGCCGAGAGCTTGACCACCGCACGGCCGAGCCGGCCGGTGAGCAGCCGCAGGCCGCCTTCGGCATCGAAGGGCTCGGCCACCGGGCGCAGCACGTCGGGATCGCCGCTGGCCGGCGGCGGGTCGCGCCAGATGAGCCGCGTGCCGTCGAGCCATGGCTCGAGCGATTGCTGGCGCAGATCGCCGCCGTGCACGCACTTGAGGTCGCCGTGCAGCAGGCCGGCGTCGATCAGCTCGCGGATCACGAAACCCAAGCCACCGGCGGCATGGAAATGGTTCACGTCGGCGGAGCCGTTCGGGTAGATGCGCGCCAGCAGCGGCGTTGCGCGCGAGAGTTCGTCGAGGTCGTCCCAGGTGATGCGCAGGCCGGCGACGCGCGCCATGGCGACAAGATGGATGGCGTGGTTGGTGGAACCGCCGGTGGCGGCGAGGCCGACCATCGCGTTGACGATGGCTTTCTCATCGACGGTGTGGCCGATCGGCCGCCAGTCCTCACCGAGTGCCGTCACCCGCAAGGCCTGCTCGGCGGCGGCGACGGTGAGTGCGTCGCGCAGCGTGGTGCCGGGGTTGACGAAGGCCGTGCCCGGAAGCTGCAGGCCCATCACTTCCATCAGCATCTGGTTGGAATTCGCCGTGCCGTAGAAGGTGCAGGTGCCCGCGCTGTGGTAGCTCGCCGATTCCGCGGCCAGCAATTCCTCGCGCGTGGCCTTGCCTTCGGCGTAGCGCTGGCGCACCGCGGCCTTTTCCTTGTTCGGCAAGCCCGACGGCATCGGCCCGGCCGGCACGAAGACCACCGGAAGATGCCCGAAGGCCAGCGCGCCCATCAGCATGCCGGGCACGATCTTGTCGCAGACGCCGAGCATCAGTGCTGCGTCGAACATGTCGTGCGAGAGCGCCACCGCCGTGGCCTGAGCGATGGTGTCGCGCGACCACAGCGAAAGCTCCATGCCGGTGCGCCCTTGCGTGACGCCATCGCACATCGCCGGCACGCCGCCGGCCACTTGCGCGGTGCCACCGGCATTGCGCGCGGCCATCTTGATCAGCTCGGGGTAGGTCGCGAACGGCTGGTGCGCCGAGAGCATGTCGTTGTAGGCGGTGACGATGGCGAGGTTCGGCTTGACCTGCAGCTTGAGCGCGTCCTTGTCGTCGCCGGCGGCGGCAAAGCCATGGGCGAGATTGCCGCAGGAGAGGCGTGCGCGGGCGGTACCGCGCTGCCGGGCGGCCTCGATGCGGGCAAGGTAAGCGCTGCGCGAGGCGGCGCTGCGTTCGCGGATGCGCTCGGTGACGCGTTCGACGACGGGGTGCAGGGACATCAGGGGCTCCAGTGGATCGCGAGGTCGGGTGCGGCGGCCAGCAGGGCGTGGATGGGGGCCTCGCTGGCGGGCAGCGTACGCGCCTGCTCGAGCACGCGGCGCTTGTCCGCGCCGGTGATCATCAGCATCAGGCATTTCGCCGAGACCAGCCGCGCCAGCGTCAGCGAGATGCGCGGGAAGGGCGCTTCCGGCGGCAAGGGATCGGGCGTGAGCGCGACCATCGGCTCGCGTGAGCCGGCATCCAGCGCTGAAGGAGGCGTGATGCGCGGAAACAACGAGGCGAAGTGCGCGTCCATGCCCATGCCCAGCAGCACGGCATCGAAGGCGCGGTACCGCAGCGGGGCAAGGCTGGTGTTGGCGGTCCGCAGCAGGATGCCGGCATCGTCTGCGGCACGGTCGCTGTCGATCTTGAATCCAGAGGCGTTGGCATCCACCGGAACCAGTGGATGCACGGTGATGCCGCTCGCCGCAGCGAAGGCTTCGAGCAGCATGCGCTCATTGCGGTTTTCGTGCGTGGCCGGCACCCAGCGCTCGTCGCTGGTGAGCAGATGCACCTTCGGCCAGGGCAGGTCCATCGCAGCAAGCCGGCGATAGGCGGCGAACGGCGTTCGACCACCGGCCAGCGCCAGCCAGGCCTCGCCCCGCTCGGCCACGCCCTGGCGGATCGCTTCGGCCAGCGCGGTAGTCACCGCATCGGCAAGTGCGTCGGCGTCCGCATGGTCGATGATCGGCAGCGGACTCATGCCGGAATTTCCATATCGCGCCAATGATGGCCGTGGCGTTCCAGTAGGGCCTGCGCCGCGACTGGTCCGCAGTGGCCGGCGGGATAGGATTGCGGCGGCATGCCGAGCGTCGTCCAGCCGTTGTGGATGCGGTCGATCCAGTCCCAGGCGGTTTCGATCTCGTCGCGGCGCACGAACAGCGTGCCACGTCCCTGCAGGGCGTCGAGGTACAGGCGCTCGTAGGCGATTCGCCGGCGGCTGTGGGCGAAGGCATCGCGCAGGTCGAGGTCGAGCGCCACCTGCGAGAGCGCCAGGCCCT
>Ga0209103_1000699_pt1 | contig 10305 bp, 10 predicted proteins | sample 4C3metaG_FD_184152 | JGI IMG/M metagenome (GOLD analysis project Ga0209103, IMG submission 184152) | Freshwater bacterial and archeal communities from Indian Creek, Illinois, USA - 4C3 metaG (SPAdes) (version 2) | ecosystem: Environmental > Aquatic > Freshwater > Unclassified | place: USA...
CTCCCCAAGTGCTGCGCCTCAAGCGTGCGCACGCTTTCCGGGTTCTTGGTGGCGCGTTCCAAGGCGCCGAGCAGGAACTTATAGCGCTCCGGATGTTTCTTGGTGAACGATGTATGCACCACCCAGCCGCGCTGTGAGCCGGCCATGAAGGGGATCGTCACCCCCCTGCGTGTCGCGTATTGCGCCACGGTCTCCGTCTCCTCGAAACCGCTTACCGGATCGCTGGCGAAGACCAGCAGCGGCCTGATCTGCGGCCTGAGCGGCAGGAAGCCCGCGGCGCCGACGAAGCCGACGTCGACATGGCCGCCGGCGGCTGCGGTGCGGGCCGGACCGCCGCCGTCGTACGTCACGATGCGTACCTGCCTGATATCGATACCTTCGGCTTCCAGCGCCAGCACCATGTTTGCGCCATCGGCGGAACCCGGCTGCATGCCCAGACTGAGGCTCCTCGGGTTCGCCCTCAACTGCTCGATAACCTGGCCCCAGTTTTCCAATCTGCTGCCCCTGGAGGTCGCGGCCAGCGTCGCGTCGCGCGACGGCAGATTGAGCATGAAGAAGTCCTCGACCTTGTAAGGCGCTCGATGCCGCACGATGGAGGCCGGGATATACGGCGTGGCGGACGTACACATGATCGTGTAGCCGTCGTCGGCCTGCTGCATGAAATGGGAATTCCCGAGTAATGTGCCGGCGCCCGGGAGATTGCTAATCGACAGCGGTTGACCGAGCTCTTGCCGCAGGAACGGCTGAAACGTGCGCGCCAGACGATCGTTGTAGCCGCCGGTCCCGAACGGGATCACGATCCTGATCGGGCGCGTCGGGTAGTCGGGGGCGCGCGCCAGCGCTGGAGTCGTCAGGCCGGCCGAACCACCGACGGCGACGACGGCGCCGAGCTTGAAAAGGTCTCGCCGGTTCAAGTTTTTTGGTTGCATTTTCGTCTCCGTAATGAGTGATCCGAAGAAAATTTTATCCTGAATCCGTGACCTCACCCACCAAACTAGGGTAAGTCCCAATATAAAATAAGCGCTTGGCCCCCCATCTTGACCTTGCCCCCGGAAAACGTATCCCTTGCTGAGTGTTTCAATGCAAGCAAGGAGAACGGAAATGACCAAGACAGTGCGGGCGCGCTACACGCTGGAGTTCAAGCAGGAGGCGGTGCGGTTGGTGCACGCAGGGCAAAGCATCGCGGCTGCGGCCAGGACGCTGGGCGTGGTGGAGCAGACGCTGTTCAACTGGATCAAGGCTGAGCGGCAGGGCAAGCTCACAGGAGCGCACAGCAAGGTCGTGAGCGTCGAGCACCCACCGCAACCGCCATGTGTGGCCGGTCTCGTTGCAGTGCCGGGTTCTGCAGGCTAGCATTGCCGGCTATCACGAGCACTTCGTTCGCCGTGCCAGCGATGCCCAGCGTCGACACCTCAGTGACAACGCGCTGCTGGTGCACATCAAGGTCATCCACGCCGAGACCCCCCTGTGTCAGACTAGTTGTCGCCCCCTTTTTCCAGGCGGATGATCCGCCGGAGCGATGAATATGAAACGTACACCACAGACCCCAGAATTTAAAGAACAAGCGTTGCGCAAACTGCGTGAACGCGGCGACCGTACACAGCAAAGCGTTGCCGATGAACTCAATATTTCCTTGGCTACCCTCAAAGGCTGGCTACAGGCCAACACGATAGCGGCAAGGGGTTGGCCACATGTGGCCAACCCCTTGCCGGGCGATCTCCCTGCGCATGCCTGGGGGCCTGCTGAGCGCCTACAGGCGCTCAACGAGAGTCACGCCCTCAGTGGTGAGGCCTTGCACGCCTGGTGTCGCGAAAAGGGCCTGTACGCCCATCAATTGCAGGCTTGGCGTGACGCCTTTTGCAGCGGCACTGAGCCCAGCACTCGTGAAAGCCGAGGCGCCTTGCGCGAACTGCAAGTAAGCGTCCCGCCAACCCATCTTGCTGCCCGGCGCCAAGGCTGAGACGATCCAGTTCACTTCAACACAGGTGGACACATGCACACATCAGACCAACCGCAAGCGCCAGCCGCTGCCTCCAAGCGCGGCCGCTACTCACCAGCCCTCAAAGCCCACCTGGTGGCGGCCTGCAGCGAGCCGGGCGCGAGCGTTGCAGCCATTGCTTTGGCCAACGGCCTCAAAGCCAAGCTGCTGTACCGCTGGGTGAGCGAACAGCGCCAGAAACAAAGCAGCGCCAATAGCGCTACAGGCTTTGTCCAGCTTGCAACCACTCTACCTGCTGCAGCAGCAGGCCCAACCTCGAGCTACGCCCATTTTGCTATGCGCACCGCCGCTCAAGGCGCCGCAGCAGCCGAACACCTGCAACTGCACTTTAGCCGTGGCGACTTGCACATCAACCTGTCCCTGCCCGCACACCAGCACGCCCAGTGCGCGGCCCTGCTCAAGCTGATTTTGTCATGATCCGCATCGACGCCATCTGGCTATCGGTGCAGCCACTGGACATGCGCGCTGGCCCCGACACCGCGCTGGCCCAAGTCATCACCGTCTTCGGCGCTGCCCGCCCACACCACGCCTACGTGTTTGCCAACAAACGCGCCAATCGCTTGAAAGTGCTGGTGCACGACGGCATCGGCCTGTGGCTGGCCGCACGCCGCCTGCACCAAGGCAGCTTTCACTGGCAGCGCAGCGCAGCCGAGCGGCTGGAATTGAACCCCGCGCAATGGCAGGCACTGGTGCTCGGGCTGCCGTGGCAATCGATGCAAGACGCCGGCATCATTCATTTGAATTGAGGCGGCAGTGTGCCGCACGCACAGCCAGATTTATTTGCGCACAGGTTCAATTAAATCAATGGACTTTGGTGCATCTTGAGCTATAATTCATCCCATGCCAAGCACTGCACAATTTCCGCAAATGAGCCAAGCCGAATTGCAGGCGCTGGCCGCTTCGCTGCTGGCGCAATTGCATGAGCGGGATGCGCAATTGAGCGAGCGGGATGCGGCGATTCATTCAGCGCAGCAATTGCTTGCCGCCAAAGACCAGGAATTGAACTGGCGCCAAGCCCGCATCGATCAGCTCACGCACGAGATCGCGGTGCTGCGGCGCCTGAAGTTTGGCGCCACCAGCGAGCGGCTGGCGCGCGAAGGCGGCCCCGAGCAAGCCAGCCTGTGGGGCGCAGAGCTCGACGCCGATCTGGCCGCCATCGAGGCCGAGCTCGAAGCGCTGCGCAGCGCACCGGCCTTGCCCGAGGATGCGGTGGCCGCGCAGCCCGAACGCCGCAGCCCCAAGCGCGCTGCACTGCCGCCCGAGTTGCCGCGCACCGTGATCCACCACGAACCGGCCACCACGGCCTGCGGCTGCGGTGCGCCGCTGCAGCGCGTGGGCGAAGAGGTATCCGAGAAGCTGGACTACACGCCCAGCGTCTTTAGCGTGCAGCGCCATGTGCGCGGCAAGTGGGCCTGCCGCTGCTGCCAGACCCTTATCTTGGCCCCGGTGCCGGCGCACGTGATCGACAAGGGCATCCCCACGGCCGCTTTGCTGGCCGATGTGCTGGTGGGCAAGTACGCCGATCACTTGCCGCTGTACCGGCAAGAGGACATTTATGCCCGCGCCGGTGTGGCTATCCCACGCTCGACGCTGTCGGCCTGGGTGGGGCGCTGTGGCGTGGCGCTGCAACCCTTGGCCGAAGCGCTGGCAGACCTGATCAAGGCCAGCGCGGTGGTGCACGCCGATGAGACCCCGGTGCAGATGCTCGATCCCGGTGCGGGCAAGACGCATAGGTCTTACCTGTGGGCTTATGCCACGGGGCAGTTTGCCCCCATCCAGGCGGTGGTCTATGACTTTTGCACCAGCCGCGCCGGGCAGCATGTGCAGGCCTTTCTGGGCGATTGGCGTGGCACGCTGGTGTGTGACGATTATTCGGCCTACAAGGCCTTGTTCACCCAGGGGGTGACGGAGGCGGGTTGCATGGCGCATGCGCGGCGCAAGTTCTTTGATTTGCACGCGGCCAACCAAAGTCCGCTGGCGGCCACGGCGCTGGAGTTTATCGGCCGGCTCTATGAGGTGGAGCGCGCGCTCAAGCAAGCCAGCCCAGAGGAGCGGCTGCGGGTGCGTCAAGGCAGCAGCCAAGCGATCATGGATGCTTGGCACCAGTGGATGGTTTTGCAGCGCACCAAGCTCACGGCCAATTCGGCCAGCGCCCGGGCGATGGATTACAGCTTGAAGCGCTGGCAGGGCTTGAGTCGTTTCTTGCATGACGGCGCGGTGCCGATTGACAACAACCACCTCGAGAACCTGATCCGCCCGATCACGCTGGGACGCAACAATTGGCTCTTTGCAGGCTCGGAGCGCGCCGGCCAGCGGGCGGCGGCCGTGCAGTCGCTGATCCAGACTGCCCGCCTCAATGGGCTCGATCCCTACGCCTACCTCAAGGATGTGCTCGAGCGCCTGCCCACGCACAAGGCCAGTGCGATCGAGGAGCTGCTGCCGCACAAGTGGCAGCCGTTGGCGAAGGGCTGAAATCAGATTCAAGGTGTATTCGTGTCCGCGTAAACAGGCGTGGACACGTGAACGCTATGTTGGCACCACAATCGACAGCTGGCAAGGTGGGTTGGCTGGACGCTTACAACTGCAATCCAAGCACGACTCGTTGGAGCGCCAACTGCGCCGCAAAGACAAAGCCTTGGCGGAGGCTGCGGCCCTGTTGGTGCTGCAAAAAAAGTTCCAGGCGCTGTGGGCGGACGAGGTCTGATGACTTCCAAGCCACAGCGCCAAACGCTACTGCCCTTGATCATGCAGGCTTGCCAAGCTGGCGCACGCCTGCATACGGCTTGCACGCTCATTGGCCTGAGTACACGTACCGTGCGACGCTGGCAAACCCCTCTAGCCGCTGATGGAGACCATCGCACCCAGCTGCTGCGCACCAAGACCACGCCGCCCAATAAGCTCCAACCCGCCGAGCGCGAGGCCGCCATGCAGCTGCTCAATAGCGACGAGTTCAAAGACTTGCCACCCAGTCAGATCGTGCCCCGCTTGGCCGATCAGGGCCTGTACGTGGCCAGCGAATCCACCTTGTATCGCCTATTGCATGAGAGCGCCCAGATGACCCACAGACGCCTAGAACGGGTGCCACGCAAAGTCAGCAAGCCGCGCGCCTTGGTGGCCACGCAGCCCGACCAAATCTACTGCTGGGACATCACCTATCTCCCCGCGCCGGTGCGCGGCATGCACTTCTACCTCTATCTGTTTGTAGACCTCTTTAGTCGCAAAATTGTGGGCTGGCAGGTGTTTGATCGTGAGAGCGCAGAGCTGGCCGCTGGCTTGCTGCGTGACATCTGCGAGCGCACAGGCATCCCAGCGGGGCAGCTCAGCGTGCACTCGGACAATGGCTCACCCATGAAGGGTGAAACCATGCTGGCGACCATGCAAAGATTGGGTGTCACACCATCACGAAGCCGCCCCTCGGTCAGCAACGACAACCCCTACTCCGAGTCCCTGTTTCGCACACTCAAGTACCGCCCTCAACTGCCCCTTAAACCCTTTAAAGACCTCTTGCACGCGCGTCGATGGGTGACAGACCTGGTTCATTGGTACAACCTCGAACATCGCCACAGCTCCATCCGCTTTGTGACCCCAGCGCAGCGTCATGCCGGCATGGACGAGCAGATGCTGAAAAACCGCACAAGTCTCTACGCCGCCGCACGTGAGACAAACCCCAATCGATGGTCAGGCTCAGCGCGTGACTGGAGTCCGATTGACGAGGTACACCTCAACCCAAACACAGCCCCAAACAAGGAGTCACAAGTCAACCTCAAAACCGCATAATCAATCAACCAAAATGTGATAACTACCTTGACAACTACCGAAGCATGCCAGAATCTGCAACCATTTCAGGGTGGGGATCAGAGAAAAACTCTCAGGCTCTTTGGCCAGATCAACTCGACCACCGCACAGCATCACTTCAAACTCGCTTCAGGCTCATACCTGGATTGGAAAATACTTGGCGCGGGTGGTTCACCGCTCAGGGGGAACCCAACGATCAACAACGGGGACGGCAAAAAGGTGCACGACGAGAACGCGCACCGTCTGAAACGCCACCACCTCGGGAATGCTCAGACCCAGCGCCGCGGCCGTTATCATCATCTCGGCCATACCCCCCGGCGCCGCCGCCAGCGTCATCACCGGCAACGGTATGCCCAAGGGGCCCGCGAGCACCAGCGCCGCGCCGATAATAATCGTGGACGTAAGCAGCGAGACCACGAACCCAACCACCACGATTCGCGGTATTTGCCTGATTTCGTCGCGCTCGAAACGGGCGCCGAGCGCGAGGCCGATCGCCACCTGCGCGGCGATAAACAGCCAATTCGGCACGCCGGCGCCGATAAAGCCTGTCAGGCTGTCGAGGATAGACACCAATAACGCCCCCAGCAGAAAAGCTGTCTTGATGCCGATGCGGTTCATGCCCCACGCCACGGCGTAGCCGAGGGCGAGTATCGCCACCGTTCGTCCTTCGAACACGCCGCCGGCCAGGGGGGTGGCAGCGATAACCGTGTTTCCGTTATCGAGTGCCAGCGTGAGCAAGAACGGAAGCGCGAGCACCAGGGAGGTCACGCGCAGTACCTGCACCATGGAGATCGCCGTGCTCGCGCCCTTGGTGTCGCCGCCGAGAAAGGCCATCTCCGCCACCCCGCCCGGCAGGTTCGCTAACACCGCGGTACGGCGGTCTAGGCCCGCCCAGCGCTGCAGCAGCAGCGCGCAAGAAACCGCGATCACGACCGAGCCGATGGCAAACGCCACAATCCATGGCATCAGCCACATCAGTGAGATCAGTATGCCGCTGGTGAAGTTGTGACCCACCACGGTCCCCACCACCACCAGCGCGCCGCGGCGCACCAGACCCGATTGCGCTAGGCGCACGCCGCTCAGCGCCGTCACGGCGCCGACGAACAGCGGGCCGAGTACCCACGGCAGCGGCACGCCGCCGGCCTCGGCCACATAGCCGACCGCTACCGCAACCGCAATAATCGCGCTCGTGACGAAGAATCTTGTCACAGGGGTATCCCCTTTGACGCACGTGAGAGGTACTGATATTTTCTTGCCATGGAAAATGCCAAGCCGATCCCGGGTGTCGATTACCCGCGCACGTTCGACGAAATGGAGGACTGGTTTCTGACCGAGGTGCAGTGCCGTGACTACATCCGGCGCTTGTGCTGGCCGAACGGCTTCTCGTTTGCGAGCGTTGCGGGGCTGCAGGGGAGCCTTGGGTGACGGCACCACGCGGCGTATTTCGATGTAAGGATTGTGACGGCAGTACGTCGCTGACGGCGGGCACTGTGTTTCAGGACACCCACAAGCCGCTGCGCCCCTGGTTTCTCGCGATGTGGGTCATCACCAGTCAGAAGAATGGCATGAGCGCTTTGGGATTGCAGCGGGCACTTGGATTGGGCAGCTACGAAACAGCTTGGACGTGGCTGCACAAGCTGCTCCGGGCCATGGTACGACCGGGGCGTGATCGACTTACTGGCTAGATTGAAGTCGACGAAACCTACGTTGGCGGCCCTGAAGAAGGTAAGCGGGGCCGCGAGATCGAGAAAAAATCCATTGTCGTGGTCGCGGCGGAAAAAAATAGTTGCGCCATCCGATTGAAACGCGTCAAGGATATTTCCGCTGAAAGCCTTCTGGACTTCATTCGAGAGACCGTGGAGCCTGGCGCGACCATTAACACCGACGGATGGAGACGCTACGCGGGCCTTCCTGCCCCCTGTGCCCTCCCTGCGGCAGGCTACAAACATCACGTGACAGTCATCAGCGGCGGGGACGAACAGGCTCACGAAGTCATGCCGCGCGTTCACAAGGCGGCCTCGCTGCTCAAGCGCTGGCTGCTCGGCACTCTGCAAGGCGGTGTTCAGCATCAACATCTCGATTACTACCTCGATGAATTCACGTTTCGCTTCAACCGCCGTCAGTCAAACACGCGCGGATTGCTCTTCTTCCCGTCTGGCCCAGCGCCGTACAGTTCCATTATTCGCGGCCAAGTTGGTCTGACGTGCGTGAAGGGGATCCATTTCTTGTCATTGCGATTCAGGCGCTGAGCAATTGCGTAAGGCGACGTGCGGAATCGAGGTTTTCAAGATTTCGAACCGTTTCCACCAAGGCTTCGGTCTTGCGCTTGTCCCAGCGTGCGAACTCGGCGCAGCCGCGGAACTTGTTTGCGACCTCGTCGTAGCTCATGGGATTGGCCGGGCTGCCCTTGCCAAAATCCGCGCGCCCGGAAATCTTGCGACCGTCCTTGAGGCGGATGTCGATAAGGGTGGTCATTTTGTCGTAACCGGCGGCTTCCGCTTCCGGGTGCACGCCGAAACGAACACGGCCGATCATTACCTGCACGTCGTCGCGGTTGACGACCTCGTCGGTGAACTCCGGCAAACCGCCGCGGCGCTCGAGCAGCAGAATCGCCATGCAGAACTCCATAGAGAACTTGGCCTGGAGCTCATTGGTGGGTCGGTGATGAATCAGCGCGTTCGGCATGTTGTGGTTGGTGCCGACGTCCACCGATTCGACTTGTTCGGGCTTGATGTCGTGCTTGAGGATCAACTCCAGCATCTTGGTCATGCCTGGATGCGTGAGCGAGCCGGAAGGGTTGGGCTTGATGGAAACACCCGGATCAAGGAACGTCCAGGGATTCCCGAGCTTGCCGGAGATCGCCTCGAGCAGGTAGCCCCCACCATGCGCCTGGAAGAAGCCGCGCGGGGATTCCAGAATCTTGTCGGTCGCGGTCCAGCCGGCGCGTGCGAGATCGGCGGCGAACACGCCGGACTCGGCGGCGCGTCCGGCGTGGAACGGCTTGGTCATGGTGCCGAAGTTCTCGCGCAGACCGGCCGATTGACTGGCGGCGATCGCGAGCGCGCGAAGTGTTGCCGCCTCGTCGAGCGCGTACAAACGCGCGCCCGCAGCGGCGGCAGCGAGCGGGCCGCAGGTGGCGGTGGTGTGAAAGCCGTGCTGGTAGTGCCGCGGCGAGATCGCCTCCGCGACCTTGCTCTCCACTTCCACGCCGACATGATAGGCGAGCATGAGATCGCGTCCGCTCATGCCACTGGTTTCGGCGATCGCGAGCGCGGCGGGCAGACACGGCGCGGTCGGGTGGGTCAGCAGCCCATAAACCCGATCCGTACCGGCCGCCAGTTGAGTGTCGTCGTAGTCATCGGCATGTATCCCGACGCCGTTGGCGAAGGCGGCGAAGCGCTCCGGCACGAGTAGGTCGGTGCCGATTACTGTGGCATTTCCGCGCAGACCCTGGCGCTTCAAATAAGACTGCACGATGCGCCCGGACTCCGCCACGGAACCGGAAAGCGCAAGCCCCAGTCCGTCTAGAATGGATTTTTTTCCCACGGCGATGAGCTCCGCCGGCAGGGCGTCATATGTAGTGGCGCGGATGAACCGCGCGACTTCGCGGGTCAATCCTTCGCCGCGCTTCGACTCGATATCTGGCGTGAATTTCTCAATGGACCGCTTCTGGGTGTCGGGCATAATTGTTTCTCCAAACGTTTTCATTACCTACGGCTCCTCGTAATGACCCTGGTACAGCGCTAGCTGTCGCATCCCGGACGATCATAAGGGCGCTTGTGGAACAGATCGAGGTGAAAAGTATATCATAAGCGCCCGTTGCAAGCCCCTCGCAGCCCCATTTAGCCGTGCTTTCGCCTGCTTTCGCCACCACCGGCGCACTCCTGCCCCCGCAGAATCCTGCGTTTTGCGCAATCCGTGAGTTCGCTGAGCCTGACCTGACCCAGCAAGCGGCGCTAGGCCGCCCGCGTCTTGCCAAAGGCGCGCTCAAACACCGCAAAGCCCGAGTCCGAGCCCGAGATGCCCAGCGCCCAGCCTCTGGCGTGGCTGATGATGCGCGCGGCCTTGTACATCAGCTCTTGCATCACGGTCTTGATGCGCCGGCGCAGCGCCGCCTTGCGCATCGGGCTGTCGCGCTCGTGCAGCGTGTGCTGCCCCACGATGCGCAGCAGATTCATCGCCACCGTCGCCAGCGCGCACACCAGATGGTTGGTGGCGAACTTGCCCGAGGGCAGTCGGTTCAAGTCCATATCGGTCCCTTCGACTGCGCTCAGGACAGGCTTGAACTCCGAGTGGAACTGCTCGTGCGTGGCGTGGTCACGGTACAGGGCGATGACCTGCTCATGCGCCACTTCAGGCCCCAGCGTGGTGCTCCAGCCTTGCGGCACGTACTCGGGAAAGAGCAAGGGCTGGCCCTTCTTGTCGAGGGTGCGCTCAGTCAGGCGGTAGACGCGCCGCAGCGCTGGGCTGCATCCGGCTTGGATGTCGATGGGTTCGAGCGCCTCGCTCCA
>Ga0209103_1000701_pt1 | contig 10289 bp, 11 predicted proteins | sample 4C3metaG_FD_184152 | JGI IMG/M metagenome (GOLD analysis project Ga0209103, IMG submission 184152) | Freshwater bacterial and archeal communities from Indian Creek, Illinois, USA - 4C3 metaG (SPAdes) (version 2) | ecosystem: Environmental > Aquatic > Freshwater > Unclassified | place: USA...
TTTTGGTGTCCGCACGGATTCCATCAAGGAATGCTTGACGTATTTTTTGTTGGTCGTTTTGTTCTTGGTAACAATTTCTCTTATAAACATAGTTTCATTATACCAGAGCGAAAACCAAAATGGAATATGCTGCTCAGATATTTTAACTATTAGGTCACTACATTCCCGTTTTTAAGAGAGTGACCTAGTGCTATCAATGGTCTTTGACTCAAAACTAGGCATTTTTCGTGTGTTTTTGAGGGGACCGGTCGAAAGTTGGGCTAGGGTTGGGGGATTTCCTCGACCGCCCCCACCCCACCGCTGTGGGGGGTGGGCAGGCATGGCTAGCAGTGGCTGCCGGCGGGCAGATATCAGTGGGGATCACGCAGCAAGGCACCCTGTGGGTATCCGGTCGTGATGGGCAGGGTACTCTTGGGTTGGGTCAAGCTCACGGTAGGACGCGGGGTGCGTCGATCGGCTCACCCACAACTTTTGTAGCGGTAGCCACGAAGCAGGCGCACAGTTTAGCCTTAGGTAGTAGCGGCACCATTTGGGCTTGGGGAGATAACACTTCGGGGCAACTCGGACTCGGACACTGGCAGAATGTGTTTGCACCGACGGAAATCTCGCCCGGCACGCGGTGGCGCGCCCTAGCGGTGGGGACATGGCACTCATTAGCCATCAGCGCAGACGGCAGCTTGTGGGCATGGGGGTCGAACGCGGGAGGGCAGCTGGGATTCGGAGATACAAATGCCCGCACTCGACCCGAGCGCGTAGGTTCATTTACAGACTGGGTCGCTGTTGATGCAGGCCACGAGTTCAGCGTAGGGCTGCGCGCCGACGGTTCCCTATGGGCATGGGGATGGAATGGCAGTGGGCAACTGGGACAAGGGAACACGACCCAGCAAAATAGCCCAGTACGCGTTGGGCTGGACAATGACTGGATATCGGTGTCGGCAGGCGGATGGCATGTTGCTGGCATTCGCCGCGATGGATCCCTGTGGACATGGGGCTGGAATTCGAACGGCGAGCTGGGGTTAGGCGACACTACCCAGAGGCACGCCCCAACGCGAGTCGGCGTAGCCGGTAACTGGCAGTCTGTGTCGGCAGGGCCAAACCACACCTTAGGCATCCGTCGGGATAATACGTTGTGGGCCTGGGGATGGAATGGCAATGGCGAGTTAGGGTTAGGTGACTGGCAGACTCGCACCAGTCCGACCCGCGTTGGCAATCACTCCGACTGGTCGGCGGTTGCGGCAGGCGGTCGTCATAGCTTAGCCCGGCGGACAAATGGAGCAGTTTGGGGTTGGGGAGCAAACTTAAGTGGGCAGATCTTGTTTGACGGCGACAGCAGCCTCGCGGAGCCGAGATTGTTGTTTACGACTCTCAATTGGATGGGCATAGCCGCAGGGGAGAACCATAGCTTCGCCATCACGGACCAAGGTGTACTATGGGCTTGGGGTCACAACAGCGCCGGCAAGCTAGGAATGGGCACAACTTCTGACCGCTCACTATTTACCGAAATTGTTACCGTGCCTTAGCGAGCGCGTCACCCTGACTACAAGCAACATTCTGCCAGCACCGTCGCGCTTCGCCGAGGCGCTAACCACATCCGGTTCGAGGTGAGTCTCCCTGCTTGGGGCGATGCCCTCCCATGCGCTGCCCCCTACGAATTCAACGTTCTAGCAAGTAGCTACCCCCAGTTCACGCCGTGCAAGAGTCCCCAGCCCCAACACAAAAGGGACCGTTCTAAAAGGGTTCAATCGGAAGTTTTGCGGCAAAAAGACTTAATTTACGTTGTTTAGACGAAATTAAGTCTTGCACAGAACCCCGCAAAATTTTCGATTGCCCAGAAGAACGAAGTCGCGAATTCAATGCAGTTGTCCTCTATGGGGATTCAATAATTTCTGGCCACATTTTCTTTGTATACTAGCAGATACCTAGCCGAAGGACAACCCCTAAAGCTATCGCGACAGCGATTTCGTTCTTCTTTGTGTATCAGCAAGACTCCCTGTTTATTGTAATTTTGAGTCCATGTAACTGGGCTGAGAGTCTCTTCGATGTTGCGAGGTGTGCGCCAAGTGCTGCCCGCTAGGCGTGACATTAGCAGCAGTATTTGTGTGCGTAGTCAAGGGCAGCAGGCACAAAACTTCTGCAGATGACCGGCCAGTATAACTCCTCGGTAAGGGAATTCGATGTTGTTACCCTAGACATGCATAATTTAATGGAGATAGAGCCTGAGCTGGCAGTTTGGCTTGACGCTCAGGGTAGAGAAGTTGCTAGAATGCTTTGGTGCGAGGATGTCATTTTGACTGATCATATTTCTTGAATGAGCGACTCGCTAAGTTATGCACGCAGCGGGCAAAGATAAGTATCATTAGATTTCTCGACACAGATCTCCTATTGCCACAGCTTTGCATAATGAGTGGAGGCAAAAAGCACGATACCTAATTAAGGCGGGGAGGGGAGTTTGATGGTGAAGCTTCTTTTGGAGCTAGTAATTTAATTTTTGGCAGCGAGCTGGGCATCTATTAACATCGCCTGGTGGGAAGGGATCACAGTCTGGACGCGCTTATGAGCATTTCCGACCATGCTTATTCTTTCGAACGCTAGATGCACAATCCCGTCGGCTGGCTGTGCGATAAATGGCAGAGTGCTGGTGAATTGGGCTTTTTTGGGCGCGTAGAGAAGGCATGGCTCATGTGACAGAGCAGAAAGTTGAACGGCGATATAACAAGTCTTAGCGATAGACACCAATCGATAGGAGGTGGACTTGTGAGCTTCATGAATATTATTACCGGAAAGGTATATAGGGGCAACACATACTTTTCACTCACCCCGGGGTTTCTCATCGATATCGAAGCTAATGGCAAGTGGAAAGGCAGTCACATCGCTGCTCTAAAAGCTGTGGTTATCACCGCCGGCTCAGTTGGGCGAAAATTGCTGAATGGCGAACTGGGGGTCAAGGGTTTCGATCACATACGAGATGTCAGTCAAATGCGAGAATTGTTTTTGAGCCTTGCCATGGCATACGGGTTGCCCTTCATTTATCGCGGGAAGCACGATGGAAAATTCCTCTTTTTGGAATCCGAAAGGGACAGATTGGCGGGGAGACTTCATAAAATCCTGCGGCCCGCAGGGTGGCAACAGGAAGAGTGGGACAGGGTCTATCAGGAACTGTCGACAGTAGGCGAAGATGAGATCTTCAATGGGTCAGCACAGATGAACTCGGTCCTCTTTCAAATGATCCTTCACACAGGCGGAGAAGGTTTGAGCATAATCGAGTACCTAGCGTTAGTGGACTTCCTGGCAAACGTAAGGAAGGCAGTAGTCGCGATCTATTACCAGAACCTCCATGGGTAGAATCGTCTAATGCAAAAGGGTTTGATACTTCTACAGACGCTTACTATGGTGGGATGTGCGCGAATTTCAAGTGCAATATGGGATTGACTTGTAAAGGCTTAGGCGATCCTATGAGACGAATGAGCTTAGGTGGAGCTTAAACACCCCAGAGCAAGGATGTTGGGCCAAGTCCTTGGCTGAATCCATGCTCGGTACACATGCAGGGTGCTACACGAAAAGATGACGAACGTTAGTTTGTTAAATGCAGCCATCCCACAGAAATAGCGATCGAGACACTGGTATTTTCACATTGTATGGCTATGAGTTGGGACGTTCTGCTATGCGATGCAGTGATCACTGAAGGCGAAGACCATCTTGGTTCACATCATCATGGCGTTAATCGCCTGCAGTGGTATTTCGCTATTATGTTGCGCCTCTGGTCTATGGAAATTGACAAGGTTGTGTCCCAAACGGAGCGCGGGACTTTAATGTGAATGTCACATCGAAAAGGGCGAAATCACTCTCCGTATATCCCTAGCGGGAAGGTCCTAGCTCGACATTGTGTTAACTTTTGCCGAATGTACAATGAATTCAAAGGGAGGGATTACCAACATAGTATTGCATCGATGGCAGCTCAAAACTCGGGAAAGGCATCCGTTTTTGTGAGCATGGTGGCAAACGGATATTTACCACAGAAGCAATCAAAAGATTGAGTCGTAAAAATTGGACTCGGGATAATAACATTCATGGCGGTAGCCATCCTTGCTGGCGCCGTGCTCATTTGCACCCCGCAACGGTTTACCGTGGATGTTTACGGTTATTACGCACCAGGGCAAGTGGGTCCATTTGCGGCACCCCTCGTAATGTATGTCTTAATCAACAAAAAGGGTACTTGTTCAATGTCTCAAGCAAGCCGTATTGAAACAAGGACTCGGAAGATCCGTGGCAATGAAAGGAGCTTAACGCCATGGCCAACAACCGAGCACCATCAGGGAGTGGGGCAGGGTTTAGTTTGGATATCGTCACGCGCATATCTGCCGAACGAGCAGGCAGTGGGGGAGGAGTGGGCATGAGTTTAGTTCCTATGTTTCTGCTGGGCGTTACCCTGTTTGTAATGCTATTCTTTCGAAGCTTTTTTTTGGGGATTCTGGCCTTCGTTGTTGCTAACATGATTTTGTTCGCTTTGGGCATTGGCAGAGACCCTCAGAATGATGGCTGATTGCCTGCATCAAAGCTACTACAGTCCGCCAATGGCGACACTGCTGATGGTATCCGTTCTAAGTTGCCGCATCCCGAACGGGACAAAAGCGAGGAAAACTCCTCGGAGCAGCGCAACACCTCAGCGAGCATAAAGGATCTGGAGCTGTTGTACACTCGAAGATACAGGACCGTATTAGGCATAAGTGAAGAGGAGGCCGCCGACATGGTTCGTGCATTGGTACATCGGAAGAAAGGGCTTACCAGGAACTTCTGCCTACAAGATTCGGCGACACCTTGGTAGAGCGCGAGGCTGACTGCCCGCAAATGGCCAAGGAACTGGAGTATGCTTATGCTGACGGTGCAACGAAAAATGATGTCAGAATCTACTGGAATAAAACTGAACTTGAACGCAGACACGAGACTATGTTAAACATGCTTTTGCGCAGCACTATTTTTACCACGGCAGCTATGGGAAGGGGCCCTATGGATGTAGTTAAGCAGGCGGTACCAACATACGGCCACGAAGATATCACTCAAAGCGACGACCGACCGTTGCCACGTGAGCTCATGCGACGGGTCAACAACTACATCGATAAGACGGGCTATCATGTATTGCGTAAGCGCGCGGCGAAGTTTTCCTCTTTCAATGCTCTAATTCGTTCCGACATTCGAGATGGGCGATTGTAAGGGCGTTGTAGCCTACAGAGGTATGGGCTAGTTCAAGGTCCGCCTTGCTTTGTACCCTGCTCGACCGCGTGATGAACTCTCGAAATCGCAGAAACCTCTGTCAGTGTTGGGGGGTTTGACCGCAGCGAACAGGGTGCGCACTTTCCCTCACTAGGGTCAGGACTGGATCGTGTGCTCATCAAAAGATGGCTCCGCATTTCGACACAAACGGAGAAAGCTAGCACCAATAAATAGTCTCTGCGGCGCACATCAGTTGGACAGCAGAATGTGCCATTTGTTGGCAACCACCTCCGGGAGTGCGCTTTACCCATGACCATTGGTAGCAGCGCCACCTAAGGTAAGCAAGGGTAGCAGCACTGTGGCAAATCCTAGTTGTGGTCGTTGCCTCCTCACCTACATGCTGCAAATCAAGGGGGTAGTATGTTTGTGCGGAGCATGAATCCGGCAGCCTCATGGACGAACGCGGTAGCTAATCTAGAGAAGAGTCAGTCACGCTGAGGTTGCGTGAAAGTCTATTCCGAGGAACACGTCGATCGATTTGGGGGTAGATTGCGAGGTTGCGAATCGAAGACAGAGCTCGTGGGGAGGAATGGCATTGCATCTGTTTGATTGGTTGTTTGGGATCAGCCACTTTGGTTGGGTGAAGACGGCATTATTGTCAGGGTTTATCGGCATGGGGCTACTGTCGTTCTTGAACCCTGGCATCGTCGAAGAGAATGCCAGTACGTGGCCTTTCATACTGAGTGGTTACCCTATTCTCTGGGCTCTGCGTGCAGCATACTGGTCATACAGGCGTAATTACGCTTTGAGAGTGCTCGTCGATGCTCAGACAGACACGCAATTAGTTAGTCAGCTGGAGTTAGAAATGAGGTCCATAGGAGATTACAATCCTAAGTTATATGTTGAGCTGAGAGACGGTTTGAGGTGTTTTACTAGCACAAGCATGGTGAGCGGGCACAATCTGACCCACAATATCGGCGAGCAGCACAAGAAAAAGCAGAAGCCGAAGGATTGGGCGAAAGGGAATGGGGGAGACGATCATGTAATCACGGGCGTTGGTGCGGCTGTTACCTTGGACGACATGCTTAGGTTTGATCAGTCCACGACGGTGGAAAATCTCTATAATACCAATTGTGCTGCAGTTCCCAACCAAGAGGGGGTATACTTCGTTCGTGTGCCAGAAGGGTTTACATTGCATATTGCTGACTCCACCACAGCGATCACTGAGCATGGAGGAGTACCAATGCTGTATCCCCCCGAGCGGCTTAGAGAGCAGTATCTCCTTGGGGATAGGCAGATACTATACGTCGGTAAAGGGCGTGTGCTTAATACGCGAATTCGGCAACTCGTGCGATATGCCTACGGAAAGTCGACGACGCATAGGGGTGGTAGAGCATTATGGCAGATAGAGGGGAATAAGCAGCTACTGGTGGGTTGGGTTGTGTGTCCTGAGGCAGCGGCGTGCGAGTCCAATCTCCTACACCAGTATTTGGCGACATACGGTGTTTTGCCACTAGCAAATCGCCAGTTGCCCCCAAGAGCATCGACAGCGATGAAGCCCCGTGGCTGAAACACATCCACAGGCGGTAGGCCATGTGTATGACAACACAGCAGTGCGGAGGGGCGCAGGTAAAATGCATAAGGATTATGACAAATAACGAACCGCCCGTTCGCGTACTGAACATCATTGTTGCAGTGCCCCCACTACTATGCAGACAGAGACAAGCCATAAGTCAGCCTGTCAAGCGAGCTTGGCTGTTCAAGGGGCGAAGAATTTATCCAACAGGCGGTGGAGGAGCTGGTCGAACTTTTTGGAGTATCACGGCTTGAGTGCTAAAGAGCGTGAAATACGGTTGCGGTAGTATCGGCGAATGTTGGAGGGGGGAGGTACCATTTACGAAGCCGCTTCCTATAACATAGAGAAAGGGGTATAAGGGTGAATTTGCTGCAGAAAGTCATTTTGGTTGTAGGTGTGGGGTTGTTTGTTTGGATACTGCTTTATCCGCCCACGTATACGGTTTTTATACCACCTAGGCCGGGGGAAGGCCCCTTCGCTGCGCTTTATCGCGAACGTGTAGAGGGAGTCAGAGTAGATCACACGGCCACAGCTTTGCGCGGACTAGCCATAGCGGCATCGGTAGCGGTGGCTTATGCAATCGCTGGCGATGGTCGCTCGAGCAAAGTGAGGTAAGGAAAGGCCGTTCATCCAAACAGCAAGACTTGCTCAACTTGCGAGCACCTCGCAACTGACTGCTTTGGGGCGTAAGAGGGTGGCAGTGCCCACCTGGGGCACAAACCACGACCCGGGGGAGCACGTTTCGCTAAGAGCCTTGAGTGGCAGGCACGTACGCGAGCTGAAACGCTCGACCGCTTGAGCAAGGAGGCTCACCTCCGAAAGACGTGTTTGGTTAATGAAGGGCGTGTTTTGGTCAATCTAGCCTCCTGTTCCGGTGGTTCCGGTTAGGCATTGGCGTGTGGCGACACCGATTGAAGGGTGTAGAGAGGGTAAAGGTGAGTATTACGGCACGAAATGAACCATATATACGGTGAGTTTGAGCCACCTCTGCGGAAGATTTGAGCCACCATCACGGTAGGGGAGAGCCAGCGGCTGGATTAATCCTTAGAATGACATTGTTCGCTGTTAAAGGCAGTAAAACAGCATTCTGAGGAGGAAGAACATGACAGACTATCGAGAGATTCTACGGTAGAGCAGTTAGGGCATCAGCCAGCGGGGCATAGCTACCAATCTCGAGACGCACGGTAAGTTACCTATCTGTAGAGGCCATGAAGCTTCTAATGAGCCAGCCTCACGGTGAAACCGCCCCTCCCGGCAACCAATAAGGCTTCTTTCTTATACCTCCCTACGGCATGCAATGGTGAAACTGTTTTTTAGTCTCGCGTAAGCCTAGGCGACGTTAAAGGGTAAGCTTTGCGTTTCGCGTCGGGCACTAATGTGATGCGACAACCGTGAAGAAATCTACAACTGTCCCGGGATACTGTTTCACGAAAGATGCGAGTTGCGAAAGTAGTAGGGAACAAGTGACTGCACTGCCGGTTGTCGAATTGACTGACTTGTTCTCAGGGGTAGCAGGAAGTAGTCGTTCTTCAAAACGAGAGGGCTAACAAGGCGCAGAAACGAGTCGCCAAAGTGCTGGCACCCGCAGAGTTGTGCGTTGGAAATCTCGGAAAGAGGTTGTGCAATGCCGGTTGTATTTGTATACCAACAGAGGCCTAGCCGAAGGACAACCCCTAAAGCCATCGCGACAGAGATTTCGTTCTTCTGTTTCATGTGTGCCTGTCCATACTTTACACTACAACCAATTGATAGTGCCCTCCAATCATAGTACAAGCAGGCGGAGCACGCGAGCCATAACGCAGCATAAGAACAGCACCGGCACATGCAAATAACAATGAGTAGGGGAGGAAACATTTATGGGATTATTTAACCGTTCAAAGTATACCGACATAGAGAAAGCACTACGCGAGCAATGGTCGCAAGTGCTTAGTATGATGTCTGGTATGTCTTCAGCGCAAGCTAAAGAAGCGGCGGGGAAAATGCTTGACCAATTAATCGAGGAATCAAAAAAAGAGGGAACATATTGTTTGCCTCAAAATTTGGGAGATATCATTCTTGGAGATGCCGGAACAGATAAACCAGCGCTAAAGAACGTTGCCGAAATCATAAGAAAAAGCCTTCCCAAGAAAAAAGCAGAAGGGGTTAAAGAGGAAGATGTCAGATTTTGGTGGAACTTGAACGACATTGAGAGGCGCACGATCGTGAAACAGAGCGAGCTTGCGAAAATGACACGTATGATTGACATGCTTGACCATAGCAACGAATCCTCTCAAGAAAAGGCAATCGACAAGGCGGCGACACAAGTAAGAAAATTTCACCCAATATACGGCGACCCCGATGGTGCAACGCACACGACTGGCGACGACAGCCCGCTTCCCTATGAATTGACTGGCAGAATAGATGCCTATATTGGGAATAGATTAAGAGAAGATCCACTAAACTTCAAAAGAGAAATGGAGCAATCGTCCACATTTAACGCCTTAATTCGCAAAGAAATAAAGGCGGGCAATTTGTAGTGTGCAAGATAATTTTCGCAACAATAGCCTTTTCGATGCCCCGGGCGCTAGCGCCGTTGCGTTCGTCGCTATCCCTGTAGAGGTCAACCTCGTCGTTTGCTAGCTCATGTTCCAGACCTTCCCTGCAAACTCTATGTTCCATTTCCCTTGCCCCCTCCATTCTTAAACTACAATCCCCGCCTTCTTCGCCTCAAATTTTGACACGTTGCGAAAACCCCGTGTACTGCAATTGTGCCAACAAAAAAAGGCAGGGCTGCAATCCCTGCCTTGGCACGCGGTTTAATCCCTTTCGCCCTGCGCTTTCGCGGGGCTTTTTCTTTTGTTTAACCGTCCGTTCATACGTAAGCGTCAAATCCCACACACATTCACGCAGCCCCTCCCGTATGCGACAATCTCTCTGAGAGATTTCGAGGGAGGGATTTTTATGAGCAAAGAGAAACTACGGAGCTTATGGTCTGAGCGTGTGGCCGAATTTCGGGCCAGCGGCATGGGCGGCATGGAATGGTGCGAGGCCCGTCTGAATGCTAATCTAGAACTGAACCAAAACAGCCACTTTCGCTTATTGAAAAGTGAGCCACTCCGACCAATAACCCTGCATGCACTAGCAGCAAAACTGAGTAGCAGGAGTTTGTTCGTATTCCGGGCAATCCGATCACTCGGTACGGAGTTTTTTGGTAGATACCTAGAACACAGCGGCATCGGGTGATGATGGTATATAGTGGTGGTCAAACGGAGTGAGATATGCATTCGGCTTGCTTCGCAGGCATCGACTCTTAAGCCTACAATGGAGGATTGAAAACCTTTTCCGGCCTCAGTAACACCATGGTTTTGACAGCAATTTTGACAGCAACGCCGGGGAAACTACACGCAATGAGCGGATACGAACTCGTGTTTGTAGGCTCCAAAACCCCTGTATTTCCTCACTCCACGACACTGCCCGCTACCACCTGGCATGAGATGCAACGCGCGACAAACAATTCGTAATCAGC
>Ga0209103_1000702_pt1 | contig 10289 bp, 9 predicted proteins | sample 4C3metaG_FD_184152 | JGI IMG/M metagenome (GOLD analysis project Ga0209103, IMG submission 184152) | Freshwater bacterial and archeal communities from Indian Creek, Illinois, USA - 4C3 metaG (SPAdes) (version 2) | ecosystem: Environmental > Aquatic > Freshwater > Unclassified | place: USA: Indian...
TCAGCATGCAGCGCCAACCACGCATCCCAATCCAAGTAGAAATTCTACCATCTGCACAACAGATTTAATTGTGAAACAACATGACCAGACTTACGTCCAGTCAACCGAACCACTAAGGTTTCCCTCGGTGTTGGGCGGGCTTCCTACCGGGTCGCCCCGGCGCCGTCAAGCGGCCCTTTCTCTCGGCCCGACCGGCGGGGTCGCCCCCGTTCGTCGTGGGGCAGCTTCTATGGGGGTCGAGCGCTCCTGTAAACCCCGCCTGCATGTTACAGCGGCATGGCAGCCATGAGGCATAAATTCGACAGCCAGCCCTTGCCTCAGCCTTCATTGCGTGGCCCGCACGCGCGGACCACGCACCCGATTCCTCAGGCGGCGATTTCGCCCAGAACCCCCACCTCCAGGCCATCAAGACCTTCGGTGACTTCCAGCGAATCTCCTGCTTTCACGGTGCCTTCCAGCAGCATGCCAGCCAGCCGGTCCTGCAAATTGCGCTGGATCACCCGCTTGAGCGGCCTTGCGCCATAGACCGGGTCATACCCCGCCTCCGCCAGCCAATCCCGCGCCGCTTCGTCCAGGCTGAGATTGATCTTGCGATCTTCCAGCAGCTCCCGCAGGCGGCCGAGTTGGATTTCGACGATCCGGCCCATATCCGCTCGAGCCAGGCGCCGGAACAGCACCACCTCATCCAGCCGATTGATGAATTCCGGGCGGAAGCGCTCACGCACCGCCCGCATCACCGCGGGCCTGGCCTGCTCGGCCTCGGCCCCTTCCGGCAATTCCGCGATCGCCTGGGAGCCGAGATTGCTGGTCAGGACGATGATGCAGTTGCGGAAATCCACCGTCCGTCCCTGGCCATCGGTCAGGCGCCCGTCATCCAGCACCTGGAGCAGGATGTTGAAGACATCCTCATGCGCCTTCTCCACCTCGTCGAAGAGGATCACCTGGTAGGGGCGCCGGCGCACCGCCTCGGTCAGCGTGCCGCCCTCCTCATAGCCGACATAGCCCGGAGGTGCTCCGATCAGCCGCGCCACCGCGTGCTTCTCCATGAACTCGCTCATGTCTATGCGAGTCATGGCGCGGTCATCGTCAAATAGAAAGGAAGCAACCGCCTTCACCAGTTCCGTCTTGCCGACGCCAGTCGGCCCCAGGAACAGAAAGCTGCCGATCGGCCGGTTGGGGTCCTGCAACCCGGCCCGAGCGCGGCGCACCGCCTTGGACACGGCCTCCAGCGCCTCCTCTTGGCCCACCACGCGGCGGCGCAGCTCATCCTCCATACGGAGCAGCTTGGCGCGCTCGCCCTCCAGCATCTTCTCCACCGGAATGCCGGTCCAGCGGCTGACCACGCCGGCTATGCCTTCCTCAGTCACCGCCTCATTCACCAGCTTGGCGCCGCCTCCGCCCGCCTCGGCGATCTGCTTTTCCAGGCTGGGGATGGTGGCATAGCGCAGCTCGGCCGCCTTGTTCAGATCGCCGCGGCGCTCCGCCAGTTCCTGCTCGGTGCGGGCGAGGTCCAGTTGCTCCTTCAGCTTCTGGCTTTCCACCACCACGCCCTTCTCGGCCTCCCAGGTCGCGGTCATGGCGGCGCTTTTCTCGGCCAATTCCGAAAGCTCGGCCTCCAGCTTGACCAGCCGTTCCTTCGAGGCGGCGTCCTCCTCGCGCTTCAACGCCTCCCGCTCGATCTTGAGCTGGAGCAGACGACGATCCAGCTCGTCCAGTTCCTCCGGTTTGCTGTCCACTTCCATGCGGAGGCGGGAGGCTGCCTCATCCACCAGGTCAATCGCCTTGTCGGGCAGGAAGCGGTCGGTGATGTAGCGGTTGCTCAGCGTCGCCGCGGCGACCAGCGCGCCATCGGTGATGCGCACGCCGTGATGCAGCTCATATTTCTCCCGGATGCCGCGCAGGATGCTGACGGTATCCGCGACACTCGGCTCGCCGACCATCACGGGCTGGAAACGACGCGCCAGCGCCGCATCCTTCTCGATGTGCTTCCTGTATTCGTCGAGCGTGGTGGCACCGATGCAGTGCAGCTCGCCCCGTGCCAGCGCCGGCTTCAGCAGATTGGATGCATCCATCGCGCCATCAGCCTTGCCCGCGCCGATCAGCGTGTGCAGCTCATCAATGAACAGGACCACCTGACCTGCCGCGTCTTCGACTTCCTTGAGCATGCCCTTCAGCCGCTCCTCGAATTCGCCACGATACTTGGCACCCGCCACCATAGAGCCAAGATCCACCGACATCACGCGCTTATTCTTCAAGGCCTCGGGCACGTCGCCCTTGGCGATGCGGATGGCCAAGCCCTCCACAATGGCGGTCTTGCCCACGCCAGGCTCGCCGATCAGCACGGGATTGTTCTTGGTGCGGCGCGCCAGCACCTGGATGGCGCGGCGGATTTCCTCATCGCGGCCGATCACGGGGTCGAGCTTGCCGGTGCGCGCGGCCTCGGTCAGATCGCGGGCGTATTTCTTGAGCGCGTCGAAGCTTTCCTCGGCGGCGGGCGCATCCACCTTCCGGCCCTTGCGGAGCCGGGTGATGGCTTCCTCCAGCGCCTCGGGCGTCGCGCGCCCGGCCTTGAGTGCATGCGAGGCTGCGCTTTCAGCGATGGCGAGGCCCAGCAGCATGCGGTCCTGCGCCACATAGGCATCCCCCGCCTTGGTGGCGGCCTGTTGCGCGGCGTCCAGCGCCCGCACCAGATCGGGCGTGAGCTGCGGCGCCTGGCCGGCGCCTCCACCCTGCACCGCGGGAATTTTACGCAACTCCGCCTCGATGGCGCCGCGCACGGCGTTGGTGTCGCCCCCCGCCGCGCCGATCAGCCCGGAGGCCGCGCCCTGCTCGTCATCCAGCAATGCCTTGAGCAGGTGCCCGGGCGTAAGCTGCTGATGATACTCGCGGATCGCGATGGTTTGCGCGGCTTGAATGAAACCACGGGCGCGTTCGGTAAACTTCTCGATATCCATTTAGTCCCTCCTTGAGGCGACAGATCCGGCCGGCACCCCCGCTTGGGCGGCCCCGCCTTGCCCATATTGTGGGAACGAGCAAGGCTGGGATTCAAGGACAAACGGGAGCTGAGCCATGCGTGTCGAACACATCTACCGCTACCCCGTTAAGGGGTTCTCGGCCGAGGCGCTGGCGGATGTCACGCTCACGCCAGGCCAATGCCTGCCGCATGACCGCGAATTCGCCCTGGCCCAGGCCGATTCCGGCTTTGACACGGCCGCGCCCAGCTGGATGCGGAAGACCAATTTCGCCTGCCTCATGGCCAATGCCCGGCTGGCGAAGCTGCACACCGCCTATGACCCCAAAACCGGCGAATGGGCGATCCGCCCCACCGATGGCGTAGCCTTCATCGCCAATATCCACACCGGGGCGGGCCGCGCCCAGGTAGAGGAATACCTCACGCAATTCCTGGCCGAGGAAGCCCGCGGCCGGCTGCGCTTCGTGGAGGCGCCGGGCTACAACTTCACCGATATCCCGCAAAAATCCGTCTCGATCATCTCGCTTGCCAGCCTGCATGCGCTGGAGCGCGCGGCGGGCATGCGGCTCGACCCCATCCGCTTCCGCGCCAATATCTATGTGTCCGGCGGCAAGGAATGGGGCGATTTCGACCTGATGGGCCAGGAAATTCAGCTCGGTCAGGCGAAGCTGCGCGTCTGGAAGCGCATCATCCGCTGCCCCGCAACCGAGGTGAACCCCGAGACAGCCGAGCGCGACGCCAAGCCCCCCCGCATTTTGCGCGAGCATTTCGGCCATGCCGATCTCGGCGTGCAGGCCGAGGTGCTGGAGGGTGGGCGCGTCTCGGTCGGCGATTCGCTGGAAGCGCTGATGCCCAACTGAGGGCATGAGACGCCTCGCCAGCCTCGCATCTCCCCTCGCCCTCCCCGCCGGCCAGAGCCGCCCGGCGCGCGAGCGGGCCGGGGGTTACTGAGTCTCGGGGCCGTCCAGGATCCATTGCAGCGGCGCGACGGCCAGCGCCGCGAAGACGCGCAGCACCGGGAATTGCGTCTCCGAGTAATGCCCCGCCGCATGCAGCAGGTTCAGCGCGCCCAGCGTATGGCCATTCCAGCGGATCGGCATGTTCACGCAGGATTCGCAGCCGAGCGAGAGAATGAGTTCGTGATCCGGGAAGGCCTGGATGATCTCCTCCCGGTTGCGGCAGAAACGCGGCTGCCCCGCTTCCACGACCTGGCGATAATACTCGCTGCCACGCTGCACGGGCTTGTAGCCCCCCACCGGATATTCGACCGGCCGGCTGGAGTGATAGCGCCGGTTCAGCCCGCGCGCCTCATCCAGCACCAGTACGGTAAAGAGGCGATGACCGACCGCGCTGGCCAGCGCCGCCTCCATCGCGGCGAGGCCCAGTTGCGGCTGGCCGGGTGAAGCGAGCGCGAGGGCGAGATCTTCCAGCGTCATTGGCAGGCCCTGGTGGGTGTCATGCGCTTTCTCCTGGCCGCTTCACGGGGGCTCACCAGGGCAGCATGGCGCTTTGAGGAGAAAAAAGAAACGGGCCGGTTGGTTGCCCAACCGGCCCGTGGCCCCTGAGGGACCAGTTTGGCTTCGGCTTGCCGGGAAATAGCCTCCACCTAATGCCGCCTGCGGAAGCCCTCTCGGGCAGCATGGCGACAAGGGGAGTTTGGCGGGATCTTTCCTGCCGATAGGTGGGAGGATGGTGAACTCCGCGCAATCGCGGGCAAGGAACTCGGAAAGGCGGATACTCAACTTGTCGGATTTACTTGGCAATTTTGGTGGATGAGATTGCCATAAGCCAGCCCGATGCCCCGGTCACGGCAGCGGCGGAGGTGATCAAACGCCCCGCGAAAAAATTTACCGCCAGGCCGGCGGGCTGCGCTTCCAGGTGAGCACCAGCACGTCCCGGCTCGATGGCAAGGCGGCATTGGCGGGCTCCACCGGCGTCACCCCATGCATCACGCGCTGATCATCGAGGATGGCGAGGTCCAGCATGCCGTCCAGCGTGAAGCGCGCGCGCTCGGCCCCGGCATCATCCGTCACCAGGGTTTCGCCACCCCGGAGGTTGGTGCGGGCCAGCATGGCGATGAGCACGACATCCACGCCATCATGATGCACGCCCTCGGGCGTCGGCAGGCCGGGCGTGCCGGGCGCGGCCTCCACGCGAAACTGGTGCATCTCCACGAACCAGGGCGTGTTGGGGTGCAGCCCATCGGCCACGGCGCGGCCCAGATCGAGCAGGCCCGTGCAAACCGGGTTTCGCACCACCGCATCCTCCACCGGGGCAAACCAGCGATCCACGCCGCCATTCAGCTTATTGTGCACCGAGGCCTGGAAATGCGGCCGATGCAGCCCGCGCTCATGGTCCAGCCGGCCGGGCAAGGCCAGGAAATTGGCCAGGCGGCGGCGGCGATAGCGCCCGCCATCGGCCATGAAGCCATCCATCTCCAGCCGGTTCCAACTCTCCGCGAAGTCCCGCAGCGCCGCTTCCGGCGCATTCAGCAGCGCCTGGCTGGCATCCGGTCGCAGCCGGGTGAAGCCATCGGCCCGGACCTCGGCGAGCGGCTTGGTCACGACGCATCGCCGATCGGCGCGGCCTCCGTCACGCCCGCCAGCACCTCGGCCACATGGCGCACGCGGATCGCGCTGCCCTCGCGCTTCAGGCGGCCGGCCATGTTCAGCAGGCAGCCGAGATCGCCGGCCAGCAGCGTATCCGCCCCTGTCGAGGTGATGTCGCGCACCTTGTCGCTCACCATGCGGGTCGAGATCTCGGGGTATTTCACGCAGAAGGTGCCGCCGAAGCCGCAGCAGATCTCGGGCTCGGCCATTTCCGTCATCGCCAGGCCCTGCACGCTTTCCAGGAGCTGGCGCGGCTGCGCCTTCACGCCCAGCTCCCGCAGGCCGGAGCAGCTGTCATGATAGGTCACCTTGCCGTCATAGCTGGCCTCGACGCGGCTGACCTTCAGCACATCCGTGAGGAAGGAGACCAGTTCATGCGTCTTGGCGGCCAGCGCCTCGGCCTTGGCCCGCATCTCGGGGTCCTGCTCGGCAAAGAGGCTCGGGTAGTGGTGCGAAATCATCCCCGCGCAGGAGCCGGAGGGCGCGATCACGTAATCATAAGGAAGGAAGGCCGCGATCACCTGGCGCGCGATCTCCTGCGTGCTGGCACGGTCGCCGGAATTGAAGGCGGGCTGGCCGCAGCAGGTCTGGCTGAGGGGAACGACCACCTCGCAGCCGGCATCCTCCAGCAGTTTGATCGCGGCGAAGCCGATCGAGGGCCGGTAGAGATCCACAAGGCAGGTGACGAAGAGGGCAACCCGCGGCTTGGATGGGGCGTGCTGGGACATGGCGTGAGGCTAACCGGGTTTGGCGCGGCGGGGAAATTCCCCGGCGCGGGGCGGCCATGCAAAGACCTGGCTGCCCCGCGGGACGGAAATCAGCCGCTGCGGGTTGCGGTCAGCTTCCAGGTCGGGTCCTTGGCGGTCAGGTCGCGCTGGAAGGTCCAGATATCAATCACCTCGGTGATGGCATCGGAGCCCGCCACGATCTCGCCGCCACGGCCGGTGGTCATGTTCACCTGGTCGGAGACGAAGCGAACCGTCACATCGGCGACGCTGCCGCGCAATTCCGCGCCTTCCAGTCCCAGTTCATGCATCGAGCGGATTTCGGTGCGCTGGGCCTCGCCGGCCGCCTCGCGCGAAGCCACTGCCTGCTCGAAGCCGGAATAGGTCTCGTCGGAGAGGAGGGCGCGCAGGGTCTGCCGGTCGCCCTGGGCGAAGGCCGCGACGATCATGCGGAAGGCGCCCTCGGCGCCGTCCAGGAAGGCATCGGGCGCGAAGCTCGGATCCTGGGCGACGATCTGCGTCAGTGCCTGGCCCACCGGGCTTTGCGGGCTGGGCAGGCTGCGCCGGGCACCGCTGCCGCGTGCGGGCACCACCTCATCCGCCACGCCCTCGATCCGGGCGGCGCGGGAGTCAGGCAGGCCGGGGGTCTGGGGCGGGCGCTCGAAGCCCTGCCGCTTGCCCAGTACGCTGCGAAGGCGCAGGACCAGAAAGGCCGCGACCATGGCAAAGAGAATCAGATCAATCGGGAAACCGCCCTGCATTGGGACCTCCAGTGGCCCGCATACTTAGTCACGGGATGGAGCAGCCGCAACGCCCTTGCCAGGAAATCTCATCTGCGGGGGCCGCAGCTTGCGACAAAACAGGCCTCCCGCTACCCAGGATCGCATGATCTTCCTGCGTCACGGCCAATCGGAATTCAACCTGCATTTCACGGCAACGCGCCGCGATCCTGGCATTATCGACCCCAAACTGACCCCGCTCGGCCATGAACAGGCGGCGCGCGCCGCGCAAACCCTGGCTGTCCGGGACATCCGCCGCATCATCGTCTCGCCCTATACCCGCGCGCTGGAGACGGCCACGCCGGTGGCACGCGCCCTGGGCCTGCCGCTGACCGTGACGCCGACGGTGCGGGAGCGCTACGCCTTCAGCTGCGATATCGGCTCGCCCATCAGCCATTTGCGCGCCAACTGGCCGGAGGTGGGGTTCCACGCCATCGAGGAAATCTGGTGGCCCGCCATTGAGGAGCCGGCCGAGCAGGTGGAAGCCCGCGCCCGCCTGTTCCGCGCCGAGATGGCCGCGCTGGATGACTGGGCGCATACGCTCGTTGTCTCGCATTGGGGCTTCATCCTGGCCTTCACCGGCCAATCCGTGATGAATGGCGACATGATCAAGGCAAACCCGGCCGGCGCGCCGCCGGCAGAGATCGTCTGGAAGCACTGAGCCGAAAGCCCTTCCCCCGCCGACTGAATCCCGCGAAGCTCCTGAGCAGAATCACAGGAGCTTCGCCATGACACAGATCACCCGCCGCGCCGCGCTTGCCCTGCCCGGCCTCGCCCTGGCCGCCCCGTCTCTCGCCCAGGCCGATTGGCGGCCGAGCCAGCAGATGCGGATCGTGGTCCCCGCCGCACCGGGCGGCACGACCGACATCATGGCCCGGCTGCTCAGCGCCCATCTGCAATCACGATTCGGGACCACGGTGGTCGCGGAAAACCGCTCGGGCGGGGGCGGCACGATTGGCACGCTGGAGGTGGTGCGCGCCCCGGCGGATGGGCATACGCTGCTCTCGGGCAATATCGGCCCGCAGGCCATCGCCTATTCGCTGTTCCGCAACCTGCAATACCGGGCGGACCAGCTCATGCCGGTCGGCAACATGATTCGCGGGCCGAATGTGCTGCTGCTGCATCCGAGCATTCCGGCCAATACCGTTCCCGAATTCGTGGCGCATCTGAAGCGCAATCCCGGCCGGCTGGCCTATGGTTCCTCCGGCGTCGGGCAATCGCCGCATCTCTCGGGCGTGTGGTTCAACCAACTCACCGGCACGGAGGCGACGCATGTGCCCTTCCGGGGCGCCGGCCCGCTGATGATTGACCTGATCGCTGGCAATGTGCAGTTCAGCTTCGACAACCTCACCACCTCGGTACAGCAAATCCGCGCCGGGCAGGTGAAGGCGCTGGCCGTCACCAGCGCCGATCGCAGCACCCAGATGCCCGAACTGCCCGCCCTGCGCGAGACCATGCCGGAACTGGCCAATTACGATGTGAGCACCTGGTTCGGCATCTTCGCCGCCGCCGGCACACCCCCCGCCGCCATCCGCACGCTCAATGCCGAGATCAACGCGCTGCTCAACACGACCGAGACCAGGACGCGCTTCGCCCAGATGGGCGGCGTGCCCATGCCCGGCAGCCCCGAGGATTTCGCCAATTTCGTCCAGGCCGAGATCACCAAGTGGCGCGGCGTGATCCAGCGCGAGGGATTGCAGATTGATGTCAGCTGATTTCCGGCATGCCTGACCTCGTCGTCACTGGCGGCGCGGTCATCACGCTGGATGCCACGCGCCGCGTCATCCCCGATGGTGCGGTCGCCATGCGCGGCGGGCGCATCCTGGCGGTGGGCAGCGCCGCCGAAATCGCGGCGCAATTCCCCTCACCCATCCGCGTGGTCGAGGCGCGCGGCAAGGCCGTGCTGCCGGGGCTGATAGACACCCACGCCCATGCCGGCCACGGCCTGGTGAGAACGCCCGGCAATGGCGATGCCGCGGCCTGGAGCGAGGCCTGCCGCATCATCTACAGCTCTGCCTCGCCCGCCTCCTTCTGGTTCGCCGAGGCGCGGCTGGCGGGGCTGGAGCGGCTGAAGGCCGGCGTCACCACCGGCGTCTCCGTGCTGGGCGGCGGCGATTGCATCATGCGTCTCGACACGCCTGCCGCCGGCGAGGCCCGCGCACGCGCCATCGCCGAGATCGGCATTCGCGACATCATGGCGATCGGCCCCCGTCGCCCGCCCTTCCCGCATGATCTCGAAATGGAGGATGGCAGAACCCGCGCCATCCCCTTCGAGGACATGCTGGAGACCATGGGGCTGCTGTTCGAACGGCTGCATGATCGCGGCCGGATGAAGCTCTGCACCTTCATGCCGGTCTATCGGGAAGCGGCGCATGACGCCGCCAAGGTCACCGAAATCAAGGCGCAGGGGCGGTCGGTGCGCGAATTGGGCGCGCACTTCAAGGCCCGCTTCCACCAGGATGGCCACCGCGGCAACAGCATCGCCATGGCCGATGCGATGTTCGGCCTGCTCGGCCCCGACGCCTTCCTCTCCGGCTGCACCGACCTGACGGATGCGGACATCGCGACCCTGGTGAAGACCGGCGCGCATGTGATCCACAATCCGAGCGCCATTGCCGCCATGCGCGGCTTCTGCCCGGTGGTGAAGCTGCTGGAAGCGGGCGTGAACGTCGCCATCGCCAGTGGCGGCACGGCGCCCGACCGCAGCGGCGGCATGTTCCGCCATGCCTTCAAAGCGATGCGCTATGCCCAGCGCGCCGCCCGCGATGACAGCCTGCTGCCCCCCGGCCGCGCGCTGGAGATGATCACGCTGGACGCCGCCGCGGCACTCGGCATGGAACGCGAGATCGGCAGCCTGGAGGAAGGCAAGCGCGCCGACCTCATCACCGTGGATCTCACGGCGCCGCACATGGCGCCGGCCAAGATGCCGGTCTGGCGCGTCGTCTGCTTCGCCACGGGCACCGATGTCCGCGATGTGGTGATCGGTGGCGAGGTGCTGATGGAGGAGCGCCGCCTGCCCCATCTGGACGAAACCGAGATCGTGGCCGCGGCCGAGGCCGAGACGGCGCAGATGCTGCGGCGCTCAGGCCTGGGACACATGGCGATGGAAGACCCCGGCTGGGGCCGGGTGCGGTATTCGCGGGGTTAGAGCTTTTTGCTTTCGGAAGGGCTCACGGCAAAAGCTATGGACCATTGATTCAAAGGC
>Ga0209103_1000703_pt1 | contig 10278 bp, 12 predicted proteins | sample 4C3metaG_FD_184152 | JGI IMG/M metagenome (GOLD analysis project Ga0209103, IMG submission 184152) | Freshwater bacterial and archeal communities from Indian Creek, Illinois, USA - 4C3 metaG (SPAdes) (version 2) | ecosystem: Environmental > Aquatic > Freshwater > Unclassified | place: USA...
TTCATAAATAACCAGATCACTAATGAATTTATGTAAAACAGGTATTTTATCTCTATACCATGTTTTTGGTAGTCAAAAAATGGTTGAGCACTTGTTACAAAAAAATTGGTGCGTCAGCACTGAGTCCCATTCCTGGTTGTTTACATTACGATTTGTATTTGTCATTGATTGTGTCCTCCCTTAACTGATTTTTATTCCACAATCATTATGACAGCTAGATTTTAGTATTTGAAGGTGTAGACAATTTGACGCTTACCTATGCAGAATCTGTCTGATGTGTATCACCCCTCCCATATAATGTTTAGTTGAGGGCAGGCACAGTGCCTGCCCTCAACTTCCAGACCTATAGTGTGTTTTTAGAAATACTGGTTCCATCCGTAAGACGTATACGCGGTATGGAAGGGATTGTTAAATTTGCTGATGTATGCTGTTTTCATGACACTATCGCTTGTGCTGGTTGCTATCTCGCTGTACACTCGTCCACTGTCATAAGTTCCTTCAATAAGTCTGACAAAGCATTGTTTGATGTGCTTGTTTGCTTGAGCGCCCCATACCGGGTTGCTTCCTGTATTCCGATTTGCATAGAAGCTGGCTCTGACAGAGTTCGTCAAACCCGACTCGAAAACGACATGATTAGCCGTAGTGAATGCAAAAACCGGGACAGAAGCAATAATCAGGAACATGGATACGACAAGGAACATCCTTATGCTCTTCTTGAATTTACTCATATTGGCACCTCCTTGCTTTGCAAATTAGAGCAATTGAAGCAACATCATTTGCAATTTTCGCCCTACAGGTTATAATAAAAACCGGAGGGTAAAGATTTAGCTTCCTCTCGAAAGGCTTTTCCGGGCCAAGAGGGTGATGTTGCTTTACTCTCTTTTAATTTGGTTGAGTACTTGTCCTACGAGCAGAAAGATACAAATCCACTTTTTACCATAAAACAACTTTGTGTTGAAAAACCAGGCTTGCTTACCTTCTTTAGTAGATTACAGTTTTGCTGTAAATCGTGCCCGACTCATGTCCGCCGTCGCCGGATACATAGTAATATGTCTCTACTCTGTAAGTCCCCTTGGTAACCTGATGTGTTTCTAATATGGTTGCCGACGAAGATGTTGAAGATCTAGACCAGCTTCTCACGTTTGACCATGATCCGTTAGAAAAACGCTGCAAAGTAGACATGAGAAAAATGTTTTTCCCGGCAGGTGTTCTTTGTACATACCCATATACCGTGGCCGTTCCGCTTGCTGAAATGCTCAACGAGGTGCTCGCTTGGTTGATGTAAACATACTGAATGGACACCGCTGACTCCAGCGTTGCGCTTGCTGCTCCTGCCGCCAACGCCGCGGGCATTAATGCGATAAAGAGAAACAAAGCGCTCAATGCTGCGGATAAAAATCTCTTCTTTAACATGTTGAAGCCTCCCCTTAATTTTTGTTTTCACTAAATAAAACAAATCGGGAGAGGCTTTTGTGACAGGAAAAAACGGTTTTTAAAAATATTTTTCCAAAACCTTATCTCCAGCCGACAGGTTCAACGCTATCCGCTATCTTGAACACGGTGGCTCTATCAAGCGTTGACGATACCATATACATATATTCGCCGTCATGCCAAAGCAGGTTTTGAACACCCCGATTGGAATAGTATTTTGCGGAACAGCCCTTAAACTCCAGTTCCTTAAGGCCATCTGCAAGTATAATCCTTATTTGGTAGTCCCGTTTTCTATTTCAAATTCAAGCAGAAAATATGGCGGAGCCTCTTCTACACCTCTTCTATCCATATTAATAGAATAATACCTCTTAACACCGTTTTCATCCACAAAGGATATACCATATGCCGGTAATACACCTCCAGGATCTAGCAGTTTTACTACAAACGGTTTTTCAGGTGACAATTCTTCAATCGAGAACAATGTATCTCCTGCAAGCAGAGAAATTTTGTCTCCCGTATCATCATAATTAACGGAAATAAAAGCAAAATCTTTTATTGCTTTATCAGTCAGAATTATGAGCCTATCACCGTCCTCATCACTGATGTATTCATGAAACAAATCATATTTGTTTAAAAGTTCATCTGTCGCACGGGCAATATGAAAATTTCCTAAAGTTGACTCCTCATATTTAAACGTTGCAGACGGCGTTTCGGATGGTGAGGAGCTTGGCGGTGATATATCGCTGTTATCAGGCTTTCCTGTATTTTTGCAGCCTCCAAGCGCAAGCGTTATGACTAAGGTGATAAATAATACGCAAAATCTTTTTTTCATTCTCTTAACTCCCTTCGAACAAACCCTTGGTCTTGTGCTGACACTTGTTTATTGGACGCTCCATATCACGATTGGTTCCATGCAATGTAAAAATTAACATCAAGCAGAAAGCTGGATCGGCCATTCCGGCACTGGCTGACTCCCAGGATCTCTCAGATACAGCCGCTCATTGGGCGTAGCAGAACATTGAAAAGCCGTTTCGGTGGGATGGGTCAGCGACTATCCCGCCGAAACATCTCATTCAGCCGATACAATTACACGGGCCGAATTAGTATAACCGCACAGAGTCGGTACAAACAACGGGAGCCCAAATTTAGGGGATTCTTTTTGCTACGTTAAGAATTAAACCATCAAGGTAAAGAAGTCTGCCGTAGTTTGCCTTCCAATAACTAGGAGTGTTAATCAGTCCTCTAGATGCTAGGCGATCTATCGCGGCATCAACATTAGCAATAGCTACCGGCGTACTGTTTTTAGGTGCCATCCCCATATTAATAATAAGATCACCTAAATAATTAATTGCCGCAAAGTTATGAGTCCAGTAGCTAGGAGTATTGATAATGCCCTGAGTTTGGAGTCTGTTTGCTTGAGTTGTCACATCTGCTCTAATATTATTGCAGACTGTGAGTCTTGCGTTAACACTACTCGCAATAACAGGCATCCTACTCTCCAAGTATGGGCCGGGGCATACTGTATTTGCAAAAAACTTGTGAATAGTAAGAGTTCCGCTGGAATCACCGGTCCATGACAGACTGCTAATGCCGTTACGCCAGCATATGTCTACAGTCAAGTCAATGGTCGCATTATAAGCTGTATCACTTACCGGCCAATCGCCGCCACTCGAACTATTGGCAACTTCAATTGTTACAGCCTGGTGGTCGTTTGTCGCATTGCTGCTGCACCACGACATATCTTTTTCCTCAACATACATTCCGACACGCCCGTCAGTGCCAACTCCATAATTGCTGCTTGCTTGTCTGCTTGGGTCCGCAAATACTCTGCCGCATGTTTCAATAGATAAATTACCAGCCATATGGTGTATTGTGACTTTTTTGATAGTATTAGTACGCGGGCTAGTTTTATTCGGAGAGATGTTGGTGTGTTTCACCAATGCACTATTACTCACTCTCGTTATCCCCCTTTCCATTACTCAATTCTTTTTCCGTTTCCTCAGAGAATTCTTCCCAATTCTCTAGTTCGATTGTTCCAAATAGCTTTTTATTGTCTGCCATTTTGTTCACCCTTTCTTGTTAATTGATAGGCTAGGTGCCGGTGAGTGGAATATTCTTTAGTTGCTTGTCTTGTTAGTGAGCCATTTTTAGCCCATGGGAATCATTCCTTTCTATAGCCAACGACGCAGGCGTTAATGCGGTAAAGAAAAACAAAGTGCTCAATGCTGCGGATAAAAATCTCTTCTTTAACATGTTGAAGCCTCCCCTTAATTTTTGTTTTCACTAAATAAAACAAATCGGGAGAGGCTTTTGTGACAGGAAAAAACGGTTTTTAAAAATATTTTTCCAAAACCTTATCTCCAGCCGACAGGTTCAACGCTATCCGCTATCTTGAACACGGTGGCTCTATCAAGCGTTGACGATACCATATACATATATTCGCCGTCATGCCAAAGCAGGTTTTGAACACCCCGATTGGAATAGTATTTTGCCGAAAAGCCTTTAAACACCAATTCCTCAAGTTCAACACCTTCTGTATTGATGTGCATGGAAACATTCTTAAGGCGCTGCTGACTGTATGATACAAATTCGTCTTCCTTCTCATATTCCAACAGAACAAGGCCGTTTATTATTTTATTAACAAGTTCAAAGCCTTCCGGTATATAGGCCGGTTCAAATATGACAAATTCATCAGCTGCGCCCTGAGAAGAACGGTTATCATCAAAGAATATATGGGTAAATTTTTCGTACACCTCGGTTATGAATTCAATAACCGAAGCACGCACAGCCGGTACGCTCATTGCGGACGCAATCAGGATGATGATTGCAGCGATCAAGGCAATCGCCCGCCTGCGCCACACTACCCATCCCCTGATTGTATTACCTTTTTTGCTCCTGCGGATAAGCTTTTGCATCTTTTTTTCAAAGTCATGTGAAAATACGTGATCTATTTCATTGTCTGCCGGCAAAGCTTCCATTTCGTACCGGTCTGCTTTTATAACAGCGCTTTTAAGCCCGGCTTCCGTAAAACTATAGGACATCGGCGTTTATCTCCTTTTTTAATGATTCCTGAAGTTTATGCCTTGCGCGTTCCAGCCGTTTTCTGACTGTCGCTTCGGAGATACCCAGTGTTTGCGCTATTTCCGCGTTTGACAATGCCTGAACATATTTCAGCGTCAGCACTTCTTTGTATATAACAGGCAACTTCATTACAGCCTTTGTGAGATAATCTAAATCCTCTGACCGGCTGTATGTTTCATCAGAAATGCAAAATTCCATTTGTTCAAGAGGAATCGTTGTATTTCTTTTTCTTCTGTTGTACATATTGATAGCATTGTTTCTAACAATAATAACAATATAGCTTCTGGTTTTGTGACAATGGACATCCTCAATTTTATCGAAATTTTCGATTATTTTTAAAAAAGCCTGATGGATAGCATCTTCCGCAAGATATTGATCTTTTAATATCCGGTTGGCAATATAGAACATGAGTTTCCTGTATGTTGTATAAAGAATTTCAAATTTATTCTTATCCTGCTCAGTATCAATTACAGCCAGATAAATTGGCAGCATAACAAATCCTCCAACAAAATATACGCATACCTAAAATACAGTCACTCTTCGGGCTTACATCTGCCGTCTGCAGGTTTTTTTGCCGTTCTGGGAATCGCCCACACTCGGCTGAATCGCACAGCACCCTCAATCCGTTTTTCATTACACAGCTTTTGTATGCGCCGTTCAGAAATACCCCATTTTTTTGAAGCTTCATAAACTGACATATATTCCATTGTCATATTTACCTCCGAACAAACAATACAATAATTAACAATTTACATTATATACGTTAAAACGAATAATAACAACACCAACTTACTGGAATCCCTCAACCTCCGTGCCTTCTTTGAAGCTGAACACCAATATACCGTCATGCATTACCTTAACCTTCTCGACCGACATCGCCCATAGCTTTTCATCGAATTCATCCAAAATCAACGGGCGTAATTCAATTTCCCGCCTAATTTCCTTTTTACAGAGGTGTGCAGAACACTCCTGTTGCTTTTTTCGTGAGAATTTATTAGCTTATGCTTACGTTTCCAAGTGAAATAAGATTTTTGATATCAGAAATTACAGCTTCTGAGCCATCAACCTCAATTGTGATCTTTGCAACAGCCATTTCTGATTTTTCACACTCTGCTGCATCTATTTCATTTGCTATTGTTTTTTTTGCCTCCCCTGTTCACTTTTCAATTAGATTTCCAACATTTCTTTAGATACAACTGTAAACAGCCTCGTTGGTACTGTTGACAAAAGACTCCAATTTCTATCATGATACAGCAAAAAGTTGAAGCTGTGTGCAGATTAGAGTAATTCGAAAAAAAAATTTAAAAAATGTCACAAAGCAAGCATTAGGATTGTTATATATAGTGGAGGGAGAAATTTCTATCCCTTCAGAGAGATAAAGGAGGGGGTAGATAAATCATGACTAATATAAGGTCGCCGAATTACAACATTTGTTCATTTATAGTATTGTGAGGAGTGATTCTGTAGGTTCAATATCTCTTACCCTTTTTATAGACTGACATATGGCCTTTCTAATGGCGCGGATAGAGAGAATGTCCTAGGCGTTGACGTTTGATGTTACTTGACATATATGGAAAAATATAAGTAATTTATAATAAGTGGATAAATTTAACATTATAAAAAAGATAGGATAGAAAAAAGTATGAGATTTAAAAGCTTGATTTCCTTTATGTTGGCGGCCTGTCTATTAATCTCAGTTGTCCCTGTAATGGCATCTGATAGCAATGCTTTCAAGAGAGATAGCACCCAAGGTATCGTAGTAAACAAAGAGACCATCGTTGTAGATGGAGTACCTGTTACGTTTACACTTTATAACAATAATAGTGTTTATTCGGAGACAGTAAGCCTTGGGGAAAACGTAGATATCGATGCAAAAATCAGATTAGGACATGACATGTTTCTAAATGATGTTCTCGCTATAGCTGATCAAAGAGCTGATGAATATGTGTATCAATTGTTTTCTCGGGACGACCAGTCTCTACGGGACAATCAAATATTACCGCAAAGTTATTATTCTTGGACAGAGAGTAAAAATAATGCTAATGCTGGAACTGGGGCAGGCGAGAATCCCAACACATATGCAGGACACTGGTCTATGGTTGATTATACCATTTTCGAAACTTCCGGAGGGATGAGGGCATATAATGGTGCATCTAGAGTTTTATATGGAGGATCTTTAGCTCCCGTAACTGCCATGCAACTGACTGAGACGATATCTCGCAGATCTTGGCAAATATCAGTATCATATCCACTAGGATTCTCCGTTACACCATCACAGACATCTGCTTCGCTTACTTCTTATTGGCCCGGCAACCATTATTTTTGCACGCAATATAGAAACAATTTTAGAGCAGATTCAATAATTAATACTGGAACTTTTGTCGGAATCAATACTACAGTGTTGGTCTACATCGGAAGCAACTCATATAATGCAGCTGTTGAATCTAGATGGTAATTTGTCCTTCTAAAACACCCTGTAACTATGATATGCTAGCAAGAATATACAAAAAAACTTGTTATAAGAAGGGCTCTATGCATGTTTTTGTAGATGTTCAGTAAATTGAACTAATTTTGGCACTGATACCATGAGAGTAGCAGTAATTTGCATAAAGGTAATAAAAAAAATCGAACCTTGGGAATTAAAAAATGGGCACTTGATAGAAGGAATATTGCAAGGTGTTCAGCTATGGCTTTTGCATGTTGGATCATGCATTGCAATGCAGTCCTTACAAAGAAGTTTTTCGTACCGCTAAATACGAGTGGGTTCAGCTTTGCTGAACACCGAATTTTTTTACTTATGAGGTGACAACTTTGACGAAGGTTAATATGTATTCTTATGTAATACAGACAATCAGTATATTTCTTATATTAGCAATCATTTTATTGACAAGCTGCAGTAACCATGAGGCTATTAAATCTACTTTTGATGCCGAAGAAATACTAAGCTATGTGTCATATCAACAATCCGATGACGGGGGATTTACAGAAGCAATTACATTATCGAATATTAATTATAACGATTACTATGACACATACTGCGCACTTTATGTATTAGATTTATTAGGTTATGAATTAACTGATGCACAGCATTCAAGAGCATTAGATTTTATAAATAAAATAGATTTTGATGCTTTATTGGATTCTGATGATAACCTGGACATAATCTTTTTTTACTTGAGAATCGCTGATTTTCTAAATTATGAACTATCAGAGAAACAACTTGAAAGGATGCTCAATTACATTACTTCTCTTCAAACCAAAGATGGTTATTTCGTAAATTCGTCTACTCGAAGGGAGTTGCTAGAAAAAGGAGAACTTGAAATTGAACTACTCAGCCCGCTTAATCTTTTTACTATAGCCAACATAATTGAACTAAGTAAAACATATGAGATAAAGTTGGATTATATAAATTTATTGAGATATCTAAATCTTTTCCTTGATGAAAAGCATGTGGATGATTCTGTTATTACTCAAGTTGCAGCGATTGCTCTTATTATAGATGCGCAAGAGTTATGGGAGCTTCATATCGATGAGAGCAATAGCGAAGAAATAAGAAAATTATATACAGAAACAATCCAAAAAATATCAATGCATGAATTAGATATTGGGTCTTTACACAATCTAGTAAAAGTCGGTAATTATTTAGGTGTGCATGATCATAGCATAATATCTGAGGCATTGCATAAATATTTCAACGAGAACGGATTTTCCCCTTCTCCAAATACAAAAAATCATATTATGGCAACGCGAATTGCATTGCTTGCATTTGATGAGATATCCGCTACATTAGAAATTGATGCGAAAGATAGTATTATCGCTTATGTATTAAATAACCAGTTTTATGACGGACGTTTTGTGTTTGATAGAAAAGATATATTTTATCCAGCTAGAATAGAAGATACATACAATGCCGTATTACTTCTAAATGAACTCGGAGCGCTTGACATGTATCTACCTGATTTAAAAAGGTTTTATTACTCACGATTAAAAGATATTACATTGGATGAGTACTCACTGTATGATGCATTTTACCTAATTTCAATAGCTGCTCATTGTGGCATTCCAGTCGAAGAGTATGATATGGTTAGATTTGTTGATAACTTTTCTAAGTACGTAAGTGAAACCAAAGCGTTGGATTATCAATTTGCTGTCTCCGTTATGGAACACCTCGCAATATGGAATGTAGCGTATTCTGATGGAGATAAAGCGCAGCTTATAGCATCGGCAAACAGAGATAATTATATAAAAAACTATTTGACAGAGCTAATGGCATTGTACTACAAATATATTACATATAAAGCCATGAGTCTAGAATATACCTATTATAGTGATGTTATTGATTATTTTAATATGAATTTCGACAAGCTGGAAAACAAGATATTTGCATCAAAATATATTGCTCGGATTATACAAGACGAACAGTTGTCACCAAACAAGATCAAGAACAGGCGAGAAATATTTAAAGAAATTGATAACTGTAGAGATGATATATTGTTCTCATATACAGATGATTTCCATGGAACGTTCGATAGCACGGCCAGTATTATTGCGATAATCCGTAATCTGGGTGATTAGTAATTGATAAGCGTCAAAAATAACACCGGTGCGGCAGAATCTCGAGGAGGACCAGAGACCAAGGGAGTAAATATTATTTAGTAGTTCTTTGGATGTAACCAGTGATTATTACGGCATACCAATTCTTATCACTTGCTGGTCCGGAATAACAAGACCCCATTATAGGCCTACCTACATTAATTATAGGCCTACCTACATTAATTATACTCCTTAATGTAGGTACTTACGAAACTCTTCAAAAAAGAGACCCATCTATACCAAATGTTAGCAGACAAGGGGACAGGGACTTGTCTACCCTTGTCTGTATCTCAGATTCCGCTTAACTTTTTTTCTAAAAATGTATTTAAATTTCCATATAATGCCAAAAGGATTTTTTAATTTTGTGTCGAATACTTCCCCATAATAATATATTGAGGGAGATAGTGAGATGGTTGACCCTAAAATCGTAGATACCTACATAGTCGGGAAAGAAGGCTTTATAGTCGGTTTGTGTGAAGCCTTGGGAGTACCGGAAAAAAATTAAAGTGTACCCTTTGTCAAGGACAAATTGGGTTTTTGGTATTACAATTAAATAGGTATTTATGCTGTACTAACCGTGCATTTCCATACAAAAGGATGGGGTGCGCTAAGGAGCAATTCGAACGCCCGTGTGGGTTTACAAGGGAGGATGTATATATCATCACCTCTTCTTTTTATTACATGCAAGCAATGCTTCCCTGGAAACTAAAGCGAAAAGCCTAGGAGTGTGGGGAATAGCCTCGCCTTTAAACTACACCTTTTGCTTTTGGTATCGTTAAAGGGTATTCTCCTGCAACGAGATACTTGTAATACTCCATTGGAGCTAACCTTGCCAAATCCCATTGATATCGGTCGTAGTTGTAATAATTAGTCCAGTCGCTTATCACTTGGTGAATTTCTTCAAATGTCGTACACTGCGAAATATCAATTTCATCTTTCATGTGACCGTAAAAGGATTCCTGCGGAGCGTTATCCCAACAGTTTGCTTTTCGGGACATGGACTGCCTCAGTTCACTGTCTTTTATCAGTTGGATAAACTTTATACTTGTGTAATGTGCCCCTTGATCCGAATTAATCAGAGTTTCGGCTTTCAAAGAGATACCATAATTATCGATGAGCTGGTTCACGGTTTCCAGAACAAAATCGATTTCGAGTGATTTGCTCAGCACCCAT
>Ga0209103_1000704_pt1 | contig 10273 bp, 12 predicted proteins | sample 4C3metaG_FD_184152 | JGI IMG/M metagenome (GOLD analysis project Ga0209103, IMG submission 184152) | Freshwater bacterial and archeal communities from Indian Creek, Illinois, USA - 4C3 metaG (SPAdes) (version 2) | ecosystem: Environmental > Aquatic > Freshwater > Unclassified | place: USA...
CACGCTTGGCCTTCGCAGACCAGCGACCGCGTTCCACCGACACCCCTGATTTGCTCGTCATTCCAGACACTCCTGTTGAGGTTATGAGACCTCAGTTCCGTGTCCAAAGAAACCGTGGAGCGGGAGAGTGTCTAATCGGCTCTCCGGGCATCGTCCCTTGTTTTGTCCCCCTGTTTTCAGCGGTCATAATTATGGGGATGCGATGCTGTCTGATCCTGCACCATTAATGTCCGGAGCTATGATGAGCTTGCCGCGTTTCCTCTGCGCTTGCCTTTTGATTGCAATGGTAGTCGGCACAGTCGCTCACGCGACCGATATGAATGGTTATCGCCGGGACGCGGAAGCAATTGAACGCCTAGTCAACGAGAACTACGCCTATCTCGATCGCTTTCCCAGCGGTGCGATGCCGATGACCGACGCACTTCGAATCGAAGCTGCTGCGGTAACCGACGAACGTTCCTTGCTGCGCTACGCTGAAAGGGCGTTAATGCTTCTCTCGGACCACCACGCGATCACAGGAAGTTCCTTTTCCGATAGCTGGGCGGTCGTGCCAAGTTACGCGGACCTCTGGATCGAGTATCGCGATGGGTCGTTCATTATTGACGCCGTACGCGAAGGCTCGCCCGCCTTCCGTAATGGAGTAAGGGCGGGCGACATGCTCGTTGCGATCGGCGGTTCACCTACGCACACTGCCGTAGCAGCTTTCTGGAATGATCTCGGAGCGAATTTCAACGGCGAGCGATCAGGTTTCGCTGCTCGTATTCTGGCGGCGGGCAAGCGTGACCATAGCCGTAGGTTTACGATCCGCTCGGCCAGCGGCGCATTGCGCAGCATTGAACTTCCCAGCCTTTACTCATTGGCCGAACGCAGCTCCCAACCCGTCGCGGCTTGGCGGACATCGCAGGGTCTGACCATCAAGATCAATGATTCCCTTGGAGACATTGCGACGATCGGAGCCTTCGATGTCGCGATGACAAATGCTGCCCGTCCGGGTGAACGGATCATCATCGACCTTAGAGACACGCCAAGCGGAGGCAATACTGTCATTGCACGCGCAATCATGGGCTGGTTCGTGAACAAGCCAAGCGCATATCAGGTGCACAGTTTGCCCCGTGAAGCGCGACGGACTGGCATCGGTCGGCAATGGATTGAACAGGTCATGCCGCGCGAAGAAGGCAAATATCATTCGGGGTCGGTGGTCGTGTGCGTCGGACGCTGGACAGGAAGTATGGGAGAGGGGTTGGCGATCGGTTTCGACGCACTTGGCGCGCAAGTGGTGGGCGGTCGCATGGCGGGCCTGTTGGGCGCTATCGAGGACTACTCCCTGCCGCATTCGGGCTTGGTCATAAAGCTACCGACCGAGCGGCTATCCGCCGTCGATGGCACCCCAAGGGAAGAATTTCGGCCGGTAGATGCCACTCATGAAGCCTGCGCGCCTGAAATCGCTTCCTCATAGCGCTACCTGATCAGGCATGAAGCTCAGCCGTCCGCAGGAGGGCTTCGGGGCACCGGTTCGTGAGCATGACATGCCGCAGGAGCGTGTCGACCATGCCCCGCAGGTCGAGGCGGTGGTTGAAGCGGTAGCTGCAGGCACCGAGGTAACGATGCGGGTACTTGCGAAAGAGGAAGTGCTTGTGGGCGTCGGGAAGTAGGTACGGTAGCGCGCGGCATCGCGAGTCAGCAAGGGCAGATTCTCAATCGCCGCATGAGCGCCAATGTAGAAGTCCGGCAGCGGTGAGGTGCGTGCGCCGCGAGCCTTGCGGTAGGCCATGAAGGCCTTGCCGGCGAGGAACCCGGCCTCCCAGGGCAGAGGCAGGCGCAGGAACGCCGCGGGCGGTAGCGCCTCGTCCAGTGCTTCGATGCGATCAAAGCCCACGGACACCTCGGCGTAGATGATCGGGTTGATGCACAGCTTGCCGGAAGCGACGCAGGCATCCAACCGCGCGGCCGACCACGCGTACCAGGTCGGGTCGTCGGTAAGGACATCGAGAAGCACATTGGCGTCGACCAATACGCGGCTCATCCGCCGCGGGTCAGCTTCATGATTTCATCGGTGCTCAGGCGCGCGGTGGCGCGGCCGCGCAGCTTGGCGGCGAGGCTGGCCGTCTTCGATGCCTTCGGTTTCGCGATAGCGGCGTCGGCTTCACGCAGCACCGCCTCACGCACGAAGGCCGAAACCGCTTGTCCGCGTAGGGCGGCGGCGCGGGCGATGCGGTCCTTCTCGGCGCTGCCGAGGCGGAGCTCCAAACGGGCAGGTGACGCGGGCATGGTAGCCTTCCTGTACGGACAGCCTACCGTACATTCGCCCTCTTCAGAATTTCATCGGGTCCATGATGGCGTCGAGGTTCAGGTCGTCGCAGAAAGCGAGGAAGTCATCCCGGAGCGCGGCGATGTGCATGCTGGCCGGCACGCCGATGGTGACGTGGGCCGAGAACATGTCGGCACCGGTCTGCATGGCGCGGTAGCGCGAGCACTGCAGGTTCTCGACGGTGATGCTCTGGCGGTCGAAGAAGTCGGCGAGCTGGTAGAGGATGCCGGGACGGTCGGAGGCGACCACTTCGACAATGTAGGGCAGCAGATTGGACTGCGGGGCCTTGGTGCCGGTGCGATGCCAGTGCAGCCGCAGGCCGTCGTCGCGTTCCATCCGTGCCAGCATGGCCTCCAGCTTGGCCACCGCGTCCCAGGAGCCGACCGCCAGCGCCATCACCGATACGTCACGACCCACCGTGGCGAGCCGCGCATCGGCGAGGTTGCAGCCGGAATCGGCGATGCGCCGCGACACCGCGAGCAGGGGCGAATCCGGATGCGTCGTGTAGGCGCTGATCAGCAGATGGTTCTCGGTCGGCGTCGGGCGGGGAGGCGTGGTGTCGGTCAAAGCAGCGGGTCCGGGTCGGCGCGGCGCGCCGTGAATGAACGGACAAGCATACTTGCCGGCTTCTTGGCGCGGCAAGTAACATCGGGAGGTCCCACGACGAGTCCTCGCCTTGCACCTCTCCGGCAGCATCACCGCGCTTGCGACCCCGTTCTCCGCCGACGGCGGTCTTGACTCCGAGGCCTGGTCGCGGTTGCTCGCCCGGCAGATCGAGGCCGGTAGCCGGGCGGTGGTGGTGGCCGGTTCGACCGGCGAGGCCGCCGCACTCGACGACGCCGAGTACGAAGAGCTGCTGCGCGAGGCGGTGCGCTTGAGCGCTGGCCGGATCGGCGTGATCGCCGGCACCGGCTTGTCCAATACCGCGCGCACCATCGCCCAGACCCGCCGCGCCGCCGCCCTTGGCGCGCAGGCCGCGCTGGTCGTGACGCCGCCCTACGTGCGGCCGACGCAGGCCGGTCTGGTCGCCCATTACCAGGCCGTGGCCGCGGAGGGCGGGTTGCCGGTGATCCTCTACAACGTGCCGACCCGCACCGGCGTCGATCTGCTGCCGGAGACGGTGGCCCGGCTGGCCGATCACCCCGGCATCGTCGGCCTCAAGGAGGCGATGGCCGACCCGGCCCGCTGGCAGGCCCTAGCCCCCTTGGCAGCCGCCGATTTCGCCCTGCTTTCGGGTGACGATCCGACCTGCATGGCCGCGTTCCGGCAAGGTGCCGTGGGGGTGGTGTCGGTGGCCTCCAACCTGGTGCCGCGGGCCTTCGCCGCACTCTGCGCCGATGCCGCCGCCGGCCGCTGGGATGCGGTCGTCGCCCGCAACGCGCTGCTGGCCCCGCTTTATGCCTTTCTCGGCGCGGCACCCAACCCGATCCCGCTCAAGGCCGCGCTGGCCGCGCTGGGCCTCGGGCAGGGTCTGCGGCTGCCGTTGCTGCCACTGGAACCGGCCCTGGCCACTGATCTGCCGGCACTGCTGGCGCTCATCGCCCGTGTCGAGACCGAAGCCCCGGCCATCCAGGCCGTCTGATTCCCTAGGAGTTCCCCATGCATTCGATCCACGCGCCGCGCCCCGTCCTCACCGGCCTCGTCCTGGCACTCGCTGCCAGCACGCTCGGCGGCTGCGCCTGGTTCCGCGCCGAACCGCCCCACCTGGCTGCGACCGAGAGCCGGCCGCTGGAAGTGCCGCCCGACCTCGTGCTGCCGTCCTCGGTGGCCGCCCTGCAGGTTCCGCCGGTGCCGGCGGGCGGGGTGGCGATGCCGGGCGATGGGCCGCCGACGGTGATGGCCACGGCCGGTGGTGCTTTCGTGCTGGCTGACAGCGCCGAGAGCGCCTTCGCTCGCGTCGGCCTGGCCCTTGGGCGTGTCGACGGCGTGGACACATCCACGCCGGTGCCGGCGCTCAACGCCTACGAGGTGCGCTATGGCGGCGAGACCCTGCTCGTGCGGCTGCGCCCCGAAGACGGCCAGGTGCGGATCGATGCGATCGGCGGCGATGGCCGCGTGCTCGACACGGCGGTGGCCCGCGGCCTGCTCGGCGCCCTGCGTCAGCGCCTGCAATAAAACTCAGCGCTGCAATTGATTGCGCTTGCCCGGCTTGCCGTCCCATTCGGCGGCATCCGGCAAGGGCTCCTTGCGGGTGGTGATGACCGGCCATTGCGCAGCCAGTTCACGATTGAGGGCGATCATGTCCTCCTGTCCGGCCGGCACGTCGTCCTCGGGATAGATCGCCTTGGCCGGGCATTCCGGTTCGCACAGGGTGCAGTCGATGCATTCGTCGGGGTTGATCACGAGGAAGTTCGGGCCTTCGTGGAAGCAATCCACGGGGCAGACCTCGACGCAGTCGGTGTACTTGCAGCGGATGCAGTTCTCGGTGACGACGAAGGGCATGGGAGTAGGGCGGCAGGGCAGGCTGGGGCGTCTAGGGTAGCGCCGCAGGACGGCGCGCGGACCCGGAAACGACAAAGCCCGGCGTGCCGGGCTTTGTCGGGAATTGGCGCTCCCTACGGGATTCGAACCCGTGTTTTAGCCTTGAGAGGGCCACGTCCTAGGCCTCTAGACGAAGGGAGCAAGGGTTGGTCGCATCCTGCGAGTTGAGTACGATAGCCGACTCCGAGTCTCCGGCACAAGCGATCGAGCCGCCGGCACCGCAATCAGGACAATGCAGCGCCCATGCCCGATACCGCCGTCGCCCCACCTTTGGTGATTCCCCGCGAATCGCATCCGATTTCGCGGCGGAACATCAGCCCGGCGGCCCTCAAGGTCCTCTATGGCCTGCGCGACGCCGGTTACCAGGGGCTCCTCGTGGGTGGCGCGGTGCGCGATCTGCTCGCCGGAATCCAGCCCAAGGATTTCGACGTGGCCACCGATGCCACGCCGGAGCAGGTTCGCGCCGTGTTCCGCAACTGCCGCTTGATCGGCCGGCGCTTCCGCCTCGCCCATGTGGTGTTCGGCCGCGAGATCATCGAGGTCGCCACCTTCCGCGCCAACGACGCCGGCGATGGCGAGGGCCGCGAAACCGAGGACGACGGCCGGCTGTTGCGCGACAACGTCTACGGCACCATCGAGGACGACGCGGTGCGCCGCGACTTCACCGTCAACGCGCTCTACTACGCCATCGGCGACTTCACGGTGCGCGACTACGTCGGCGGCCATGCCGACGTGCTGGCGCGGCGGCTGCGCCTGATCGGCGAGCCCGAGCGGCGTTACCGCGAGGATCCGGTGCGGCTGCTGCGCGCGGTGCGGCTCGCCGCCAAACTCGGCTTCACCATCGATGCGGCGACCGCCGCACCGATGGCGGCCATGGCACCGCTGTTGGCGGGGTCGGCACCAGCCCGATTGTTCGACGAATCGGTCAAGCTCTTCCTTGCCGGCCACGCCGAGCAGAGCTTCCTCGCGCTGGAACAGCACCAGTTGCTGCCGGCGCTGCTGCCGGAGGCCGCGGCGGCATTGCGTGCGCATCGCAACGGCAGCCTGCGGACGATGCTGCTCGAAGGACTGCGCAATACCGATGCCCGCATCGCCGCCGGCAAGCCGGTGACCCCGGCCTTCCTCTATGCGGTGCTGTTGTGGCCGGCCTACTGCCGGGAGCTGGCGCGCCTGCAGGCCCAGGGCGTCGATCCGGCGGTGGCCCAGCAGCGCGCCGCCGACCGCGTCACCCTGCATCAGGCCCAGCGCATCGCCCTGCCGCGGCGGTTCTCGCTGCCGATGCAGGAGATCTGGATGCTGCAGCCGCGTTTCGCGCTGCGGCAGAAAAAGCGCGTTCACCGGCTGCTCGCGCACCCGCGTTTCCGCGCGGCCTACGATTTCCTCGAATTGCGCGCCGGCGTAGCGCCGGAACTCGCCACCGATCTGCACTTCTGGCGCGAGGCCCAGAGCCAGCCGGGGGGCTTGGCCGCGGCGGACGCCGAGGCATGAGCGAAAGCCCCGGCGGACCCGCCGGCGGGCCGTGGCAGCGTCGCGCCTGGGTCGGGCTCGGTGGCAATCTCGGCGATGTCGCGGCCACCTTCGCCGCGGCCCTGCGCGAACTCGAAGCCGGCCCCGACCTGCGCCTGCTGCAGGTGTCGCGGTTGTACCGGACGCCGCCCTGGGGCCTGCTCGGGCAGCCGGATTTCCTCAATGCGGTGGCCGCTTTCGATACCCGATGGCCGGCCCTGGTCCTGCTCGATCGCCTGCACGCAATCGAACGCGCCCATGGCCGCGACCGCGCCAAGGAATCGCGCTGGGGGCCACGCCCGCTCGATCTCGACCTGCTGGCGGTCGAGGACGAAGTGCTCGACACACCCAGGCTGTGCCTGCCGCACCCGCGCATCGCCGAACGCGCCTTTGTGCTGGTGCCTTGGGCCGAGATCGCGCCCGATCTGGAGCTTCCCGGCCTTGGCCGGATCGCCGCATTGCGCGATGCGCTGGATCGTTCGGGCATCGAGGCGATACCTTAGGCGACCGACCGCCCCTTCCTTAGCCGATGTACGCCGCCGAAGCCCCGCCATCCCGCCCCGCCGTCACCGTGCCCGAATTGCGCCGGATGAAACAGGACAGCCGGCCGATCGTTGCACTGACCGCCTACGACGCCGGTTTCGCCGCCGTGCTCGACGCGGCCGGTGTCGACCTCGTTCTGGTCGGCGATTCGCTCGGCATGGTGGTGCAGGGCGAGGCCAGCACGTTGCCGGTCACCGTCGACCAGATCGTCTACCACTGCGCGGCGGTGTCGCGCGGGCTGCGTGCGGCATTGCTGGTGGCCGACATGCCCTTTGGCGCCGACGCCACTCCCGAGCGCGCCCTCGATGCCGGCCTACGCCTGCTCAAGGAAGGCCGGGCGGCGATGGTCAAGATCGAAGGCGCCGGCGTGAAGCTCGACACCATCCGGTTCCTGGTGGAGCGCGAGATTCCGGTCTGCGCCCACCTCGGCCTGACCCCGCAGTCGGTGCACCGGCTGGGCGGCTACAAGGTGCAGGGCCGCGAGTTGGCGGCAGCCGAGCGCCTCAAGTCCGATGCGCAAGCGATCGAAGCCGCCGGCGCCAGCGCGCTGGTGCTGGAATGCGTGCCCTCGGGGCTGGCCGCGGCACTCACCCGCAGCATCACCATCCCGACCATCGGCATCGGTGCCGGCGTCGATTGCGACGGCCAGGTCCTGGTACTGCACGACCTGCTGGGCATGGGCATGCGGCGGCCGCGCTTCGTCAAGGATTTCCTCCAGGAAGGCGGCTCGATCGCCGGTGCCGTGCGCGCCTACGCCGAGGCCGTGCGTTCGCGCACCTTTCCCGCGCCTGAGCACGGCTACGCATGATCCGCACCGTCCAAGGCGTTGCCGAACTGCGCGCCCATCTCGCCGGCTGGCGCGAGCGCGGCCAGCGCATCGCGCTGGTGCCGACCATGGGCAATCTGCACGCGGGCCACCAATCGCTGGTCGATCTGGCCCGCCGCAACGCCGACCGGGTGGTGGCCAGCGTGTTCGTCAATCCGACGCAGTTCGGCCCGGATGAGGATTTCGCGCGCTACCCGCGCACGCCCGAGGCCGATGCCGAGTGCCTGGCCCGGGCCGGTTGCGATCTTCTGTTTCTGCCTGGGGTCGATGCGATGTACCCGCTCGGGGTCGAGGCGGCGGTGCGCATCCGCGTGCCCGGTCTGGCCGATGTTCTGGAGGGTGCCGCGCGCCCCGGTCATTTCGATGGCGTGGCCAGCGTGGTGGCGCGTCTGTTCAACCTGGTGCGGCCGGATGTCGCCCTGTTCGGACGCAAGGACTACCAGCAGTTGCAGGTGATCCGCCACATGGTCCGCGACCTCGCTTTTGCCATCGACATCGTGCCAGGGCCGACGGTGCGCGAGCCCGACGGCCTCGCCATGAGTTCGCGCAACCAGTACTTGGCTGCCGAGGAGCGCCGTGTTGCCGTCGAGATCATCCGCAACCTCCACACCATGCGCGAACAGGCCGCACAGGGGCTGCCGATCGCCGGCATCGAGCAGGAAGCGGTGGAGCGCTTGGGAGCCGCCGGGTTCGCGGTCGATTACGCGGTGGTTCGGCGCGCCGACCTCGGTCGGCCGGAAGCCGGCAACGAGCCCGGCCTGATCGGCCTGGTCGCCGCCCGGCTGGGGCGGACACGACTGATCGACAACCTCGCTTTCGACGAGCCCCTCGACGCCGGCTGAACGCGGAAACGGGCAAACTCGTCGCATGGCCGCATTGGATTGCAGCCCCTAGCCGTGCCGCCTAAACTCCGCCGCCTACCGCTCCCGGACCCCGCCATGCAGCTCACCCTGCTCAAAGCCAAGATCCACCGCGCTTCCGTCACCCATGCCGAGCTGCACTACGAAGGCTCCTGCGCGATCGACGGCCGGCTGCTCGATGTCTCGGGCATCCGCGAGTACGAGCAGGTGCACATCTTCAACATCAACAATGGCGCGCGTTTCGTGACCTACGCCATCCGCGGCGAAGAGGGCAGCGGGGTGATTTCGGTGAACGGCGCGGCCGCACACCTGGCCGGCCCCGGCGATCTCGTCATCATCTGCGCCTACGGCCAGCTCGATGAGGCCGAAGTGGCGAAGTTCAAGCCGACGCTGGTTTATGTCGACCGCCAGAACCGGCTCACCCACACCAACCACAGCATCCCGGCGCAGGCCGCCTGAGCCTCGGAATCGAATGGACTCGACCATGGCGCGCTTGGCGCAACTCAAGACCCACGGCGCCCGCCTCGTCGGCCATTCGTTGAAGCAATTGCAAGCGCGGGAACCCGACCGCGCCCGACGGATGGCCTTGCGTGTCGAAGGCGTCTACGCCAGCTTCGCGCGCCAGCACATCGATGCCGAGGCCTTGGCCGCATTGCTGGGCATGGCGAAGGCAAGCGGCATGGCCGAGGCCATCCGCGCCCTGCTGCACGGCGCGCCGGTCAACCGCTCGGAAGGCCGCCCGGCCTTGCACAGCGCGCTGCGCACCGCCTTCGACGCGCCACAGGCCGCCCGGGCCGCGGCAGAAGCCGCCGCTGCTCGGGTTCGCATGGCCGAGCTTGCGCAGCGGCTGCGTGCCAGCGATGTCACCGACATCATCAACGTCGGCATCGGCGGCTCCGACCTCGGCCCGCGGCTCGCGCTCGATGCCTTGAAGGACTTCGGCGACGGCCGTTTCCGCGTCCATTTCCTCAGCAACGTCGACGCGCATGCGGCGACGCGCCTGCTTTCCGGACTCGATCCGGCGAAGACCGCCGCCATCCTCGTCTCCAAGAGCTTCGGCACGCAGGAAACCCTGCTCAACGGCGCGCTCATCCGCGAGTGGCTGGGGAGCAGCGAACGCCTGTACGCCGTCAGCGCGAACGTGCCCAAGGCCGAGGCTTTCGGCATCGATCCCTCGCGCGTGCTGCCGATGTGGGACTGGGTGGGCGGCCGCTACTCGCTGTGGTCGGCGGTGGGCTTCTCGGTGCTGCTCGCCCTCGGCGCGGACGGCTTCGCGCGGATGCTGGCCGGTGCGGAAGCAATGGATCGGCATTTCTTCGACGCGCCGATGGAAGCGAACCTGCCGCTGCTGCACGCGCTGGTCGCGGTCTGGAACCGCAATATCGAGGGTTTCGCTGCGCAGGCGGTGCTGCCCTACGACGAGCGCCTGCGCCTGTTGCCGGCCTACCTGCAGCAACTGGTGATGGAAAGCTTGGGCAAGCGCGTCGACCACGCTGGCGCGACGCTCGAGCACGACACCGTGCCGGTGCTCTGGGGCGGGGCCGGTACCGACTGCCAGCACAGTTTCTTCCAGGCCCTGCACCAGGGCACGCAGGTGGTGCCGGCGGACTTCATCGGCGTCATCCAGCCCGACCACGCGCACGCCGACCAGCACCGCGTGCTGCTCTCGCACCTGCTGGCGCAGATGGAGGCACTGGCCAATGGCGACGAGGGTGACTCCCCGCAGCGGCATTTCCCCGGCAACCGGCC